>OEPS010000369.1_pt1 | contig 16405 bp, 18 predicted proteins | sample 1539411 | NCBI WGS metagenome assembly OEPS01 (sample SAMN02671747, study PRJEB22543) | soil metagenome | biome: bacteria | place: China:Hunan Province, Lengshuijiang City | collected 2012-10-15 | depth 0.08m m
GCTGCCCGCGACTCGTACAACGAGTTCGCCCAGCTGACCAGCCGCTTCCCCAACAGCCGTTACTCGCCAGACGCCAAGCAGCGCATGATCTACCTGCGCAACCTGCTGGCCTCCTACGAGATCCACGTGGCCGACTACTACCTGACCCGTCAGGCCTATGTCGCTGCTGCCAACCGTGGTCGCTACGTAGTCGAGAACTTCCAGGAAACCCCATCGGTCGGCGACGGCCTGGCGGTGATGACCGAAGCCTATATGCGTCTGCACCTGGACGAACTGGCCGCCACCAGCCTGGAAACCCTCAAGCTCAACTACCCGGATCACCCGAGCCTGGTCGATGGCAACTTCGAGCCCAAGCAGGATGAAGCCGACAACCGCTCCTGGCTGTCCAAGGCCACCTTGGGCCTGATCGAGACCGAAACGCCGCTGCCGCCGGGCGAAACCCGCGCCAACCAGGACGTGATCAAGCAGTACGAAGACGCCAAGGAAGCGATTCCGGCCGAACTGCTGCCAGAAAACAGCGACGCCGTCGAAGAAGAGCAACACGAAGCGGAAGGCAACAACGACGACCGCTCCTGGTTCAGCTACATAACCTTTGGCGTGTTCGACTGATCGATCATGCAACAGATAAAGGGAGGCCAAGGCCTCCCTTTTTTCATGCCCGAGCCCTAGAATTGAGGCTCTTCACTGATAAAGCTGGACACCATGGTTCGCCTACTTTTCTGGATCGCCCTGATTGCCGCTGCTTTCTGGCTGTGGCGCAAGTTCAAGGCCAGCAACGCCGCCAAGCCTGACAACAGCCTTGAAGACCCGCTGAAGATGGTGCGTTGCGCCCATTGCGGCGTGCACCTGCCCAGTGACCGCGCCCTGCATCGCGGTGCGCAGTGGTATTGCAGCCAGGCACACCTTGAGCAAGGGCCTGGCGCACAGCGCTGAGTCTGCAGCCGCTACGGGAGCTGTCCGGTTCCCGTAGCTTCGTCTCTGCGTACCCGTAAACGACCTCCTCGCATCATTTGCGACGCTTCCTCCTCCCCACCTGTTGACCAAATCGGTCAAAGGTCATTAAGTACTATTTATCCGCATAAATACGAAAAATGATCTCCATGCTCAAACGTCCGATCAAACGCAAGCGTCAGAAGCTCTCGGACATCATTGTCGAGTCGGTCAAACGCTCGATTGTCATCGACGCCCTGCGTCCCGGTGACCGGCTACCGACCGAGCGCGAACTGATGGAAAGCTTCGAATGCTCCAAGGGCACCGCCCGCGAAGCCCTCAAGGCCCTGGAGGTCGAAGGTCTGGTCAACACCCGCACCGGCCCCAGCGGCGGCGCCTACCTCAATGAGGCCGGCACCGAACCTGCCAGTCGCGCCCTGCGCAACTATCTGCATTTCCAGCAACTCGACGGCGAGCAGGTCTATCAGCTGCGCAAGGTTATTGAGGTCGAGCTGGCAGTTGCGGTGATCGGACGCCTGGAAGAAGACGACTTCAGCGCCCTGCAAGCCAATATCGATTGCTGCAGCGCCCCGGAAGACAGCGAACAGGGGCAACGGGAGCAACGCCTGGCCGAGCTTGAGTTTCACAACATCCTGGCCCGACGCTGCCCCAACCCGCTGCTGAGCTTCATGGCGACCTTCCTCAATGACCTGCTGCGCGATCTGGTGGTGCTGAAAAAAGCCTACAAACCCAAGCGCCAGCAGTTCGACGCCGCCAACATCGATTACCACAAGCAACTGCTGGTCGCCCTGCGTGCCGCCGACGAACCCGCAGTGCGGCGCCTGATGCACGAGCACATGTGCGATGCCGAACAGCACATGACCGCCCTTGAAGGTGAGGTCGCCCGGCACTTCCTCCTGGAGTTCGACCATCACCACTGATTACGCCTGACCAGAGGCCTGCGCACAGGCCCGATCGCATCCGCTTTGTCATTGCCACTCCTGCCTAATAACCAGAACCAAGGAGTTACCCATGCAAAGACGTACCCTGCTCAAGGCAGGCCTTGCCCTTGGTGGTCTCGGTTGTATCCCTGCCGGGATGCGCCTGGCCTGCGCCGAGGAACCCGTTACTTTCTACGGTTTGAAGTCGATGTCCGGGGCATTTGCCAGCTATGGCAAGTACGCCGACATGGGCTCGCGCCTGGCCATCGCCGAGCATCCGCAACTGCTCGGCAGGCCGCTGAAGTACAAGGTGATCGACACCGAAGGGAATGCCGGCAAGGCGGTGCGCAAGGTCCAGGAGGCCATTGGCCAGGACGCGGCGAGATTCTTCCAGGGCTGTACGCTGTCGTCTTCGGCGCTGGCGGTGTCGAAGGAAATCCATAAGGCCGGTGGCGTGTTCATGACCCCGGTCGGTGCCGACGAGATCACCGGCAAAGACTGTAATTCATCAACCTTCCGCTGGTCGGTGCCAACCTACGGCGCCATCCGCGAAACCCTGGTGCCGATGATCCGCCAACTGCCGGCCGCCAAGCGCTGGTACACCATCACCCCGCAGTATGTGTTCGGTGACGCCCTGCTGGAAAACGCCCGCAAGGTTTTCAAGGAGTTTGGCGTCGAGCACATTGGCAACAGTTACCACTCGCTGCAGGAGCAGGAGTTTTCCGGTTACCTGACCAATGCCATCGCAGCCAAACCTGACGTCCTCGTGCTGCTCAATTTCGGCAGCCAGTCGTCCAATGCCCTGCGCCAGGCGGTGAACTTCGGCATCAAGGAACGCATGAAGGTACTGCTGGTGTGGTCGGCCGGGCTGGATCAGTTCCAGGAGCTGGGCAGCGATGTGCTCGAAGGTGTCTATCTGGGCGCGCAGTACTGGCATCAGGTCGATACCCCGCTCAACCAGGCGCTGGTCAAGGCTACCCAGGCCGCCTACGGCATCAATCCCAACTACCCGCTGGCCGCCGACTACATCGGCACCCGGGTGATGCTCGAAGCCATCATCAAGACCGGCAGCTTCGATGGCCCGGCAATCGCCAAGACGCTACAGGGCATGAGTTACCAAGGGCCGACCGGCGATGAAGTGATCCGCCCGGGCGATCACCAGGTGATGAAGGACTACTACCTGCTGCGCGGCAAGCCCCAAGGGCAGATGCGTGACGAAGATGACCTGGCCGAGGTGATCAGCGCCGGCCGCTCCTTCATCGACGTCGCCAACACCGGTTGCGCCCTGGCCTGACGCCCGGCGCTCGCTATCACACTACTGCAATGCAGCCGTCACGCGCGCTGCAGAGGGTTCGTGCATGCTCAGTCTTTACCTGTTCCAGCTACTCAACGGCCTTGGCCTGGGGATGATCTACTTTTTGATCGCCGTCGGCCTGACCATCATTTTCGGCTTGCTCAACTTCGTCAACTTCGCCCACGGGGCGTTTTTCCTGCTCGGCGCCTACCTGTGCTACACCGTCGTCGAACTCACCGGTAACTTCTGGATCGCTCTGCTGCTGGCCCCGCTGGCGGTCGCTGCGCTTGCCTGGGCGGTCGAGCGATTATTGATCAAGCGCATCTACCATTTGCCGCACACCTTCCAGATTCTCGTCACCCTGGGTATCGCCCTGATCATCCAGGAAGCCTCTGTGCTGATCTGGGGCCCGGTGGGCAAAAACATCGCCGTGCCGCAAGAGCTGCGCGGCGTGCTGATCATTGGCGACTTCATCTACCCCTACTACCGCCTGTTCCTGATCGGCTTCTCAGCCTTGATCGGCCTGGGCTTGTGGCTGCTGCTCGAACGCACGCGCTTCGGCGCCCTGGTTCGCGCCGGCAGCGAAAGTACAGAAACGGTTTCGCTGCTGGGCACCAACATCTTCCGCCTGTTTTCCCTGACCTTCGCCCTCGGTGTGGGCCTGGCCGGTGTCGCCGGGGTGCTGTTCGCACCGTTGCGCGGGGCCCAGCCGTTTGTCGGACCTGAGATTCTCGGCATCGCCTTCGTCGTTGTGGTGATCGGTGGCATGGGCTCGTTCGGTGGTGCGCTGGTTGGCGGTCTGCTGGTCGGGGTGGTGCAAAGCATGATGACCAGCCTCTGGCCGCAAGGGGCCAGTCTGATGATCTACGGGGCCATGGCCGCGGTGATCCTGGTACGTCCATACGGTCTGTTCGGGAGAGCATGAAGATGAGCGAAAAGAACCCGCTACCCCTGGCCAAGGGCCGCTCGCCCGCGCTGTTGCTGCTGGTGATCGCCACACTGATCGGTTTGCCGCTGTTGCTGCCATCGACCACCCTGGCCACCGAAATCCTGATCTTCGCCCTGGCCGCGCTGGCCTGTAACCTGCTGCTGGGTTTCACCGGGCTGCTGTCGTTCGGCCAGGGCATCTTCTTCGGCGTCGGTGCTTATGGCGCTGCGCTGCTGATGATCCATCTGCACTGGGGCATGTTCCCTGCCCTGCTCGGTGCTGCGGTATTGGGCGCCGCGTTGGCGCTATTGGTCGGTGCCTTGGCCATTCGCCGCACCGGTATCTACTTTGTCATGCTGACGCTGGCCTTCAGCCAGATGGCCTACTTCCTGGCCTACACCCTGAGCGGCTGGACCGGTGGCGACAACGGCCTGCTCGACGTGCCGCGCCCGGACCTGTCGATTGCCGGCCATGTCCTGGTCGACCTCAGCGACCCGCGCCATTTCTACACCTTCGTCGCGGTGCTGTTCCTGCTGATCTTCATCGGCGCGCAACGGGTCATCCGTTCACCGTTCGGCAGCACCCTGCTGGCCATTCGCGAGAACGAGACCCGCGCCGCAGCCATCGGCTATGACACCCGCCACTTCAAGATTCTGGTGTTCATGCTGTCCGGCGCCGTCACCGGTATCGCCGGAGCCTTGTACGCGATGCTGCTGCATTTCGCCCCGCTGTCGAACATCGACCTGGTGATGTCCGAGAACATTCTGATCATGACCATTGTCGGCGGCACCGGCTCGCTGTTCGGCTCGCTGCTGGGCGCAGGTTCCATTGTCCTGCTCGGCGATGTGCTGTCGGACCTCTGGCCGCGCTGGCTGATGCTGCTGGGGATCATCCTGATCCTGGTGGTGGTGTTCATGCGCGGTGGCTTGTGGGGCGGCCTGGCCGACCTGGGTAAACGTCTGTGTTCGCTGCGCACGTCTGCACGCAAGACCAAGGAGAACCTGCAATGAGTGATTACCTCCTGGAAACCCGCGGCCTGGAGCTGGCCTACGGTCCGTTCCGGGCGGTGGCCGGCGTCGACCTTAAAGTCGCGGCGGGCACCATCCACACCGTGATCGGCCCCAACGGTGCCGGCAAGACCAGCCTGTTTCACTGCCTGACTGGTGAACGCCAGGCCACAGCCGGACAGATCCTCTTCGGTGGCCAGAACATCATTCGCAAAGCCTCCCACGGCCGGGTCGGCCTGGGTATGGCGCGCTCGTTCCAACTTACCAGCCTGTTCCAGAACCTGAGTGTGCGCGAGAACCTGCGCCTGGCCGCCCAGGGCCGCGACGGTCTGGCAGCCCTGAATTTCTGGCGCAGCGTGGAGCACAAGCGCAGTCACTGGGACATGGCCGACCAGGTGCTGGAGCGCCTCAAACTCAACCCGCGTGCCACTACGCTGGCCGGAGAGCTCTCTCACGGGCAGCAGCGGGTGTTGGAAGTGGGCATGTCGATCTGTGCCCGCCCCAAACTGTTGATGCTCGATGAACCGACCTCGGGCATGGGCATTGATGACATTCCGCTGATGACCGAGCTGATCAGCGACCTCGGCCGCGACCACACGGTGCTGCTGATCGAACACAACATGAGCATCGTCATGTCCATCAGCCAGCGCATCACCGTGATGAGCCACGGTCAGATCCTGGTCGAAGGTACCCCGGAATTCGTGCGTAACGACGAGCGCGTGCGCACCGCCTACCTCGGAGAAGCCGCCTGATGCTGAACGTCGACAATATCCACTCCTATTACGACAAGAGTCATGTGCTCGAAGGCGTTTCGCTGAATGTCGGCGACGGCGAACTGGTCACCCTGTTGGGGCGCAACGGCGCCGGCAAGACCACCACGTTGCGCAGCATCCTCGGCATCGTTCGCCCACGGCAGGGACAGATTCATTTCAAAGGACAGCCGCTGGTCGGGCGCGAGATTTTCGAAATCGCCCGCCAGGGCATTGCACTGGTGCCTGAACATCGCGGCATCTTCCGCCTGCTCAGTGTCGAGGAAAACCTCAAGATCGCGGCGCGCAAAGACAGCCGCTGGCAGCTGGCGGATGTCTACACGATGTTTCCGCGTCTCAAGGAGCGTCGCAACAACAACGGTTTCGCCCTTTCTGGCGGCGAGCAGCAGATGCTGGCCATCGCCCGCGCCCTGCTCAACGACCCCAAGCTGCTGATTCTCGATGAGCCCACTGAGGGCCTGGCACCGGTCATCGTCGATGAACTGGTGAAGATTCTCCGGCGGATCAAGGACGAGGGCCTGTCGATCCTGTTGGTAGAGCAGAACCTGATGGTCTGCGACGCCCTTGCCGACCGCCACTACGTACTCGAACAAGGCCGCGTGGCCTATCAAGGCAGCGCCGCGCAGTTCCGCGCCGACCCGAGTATCAAGAACCGCTACCTGGCCCTGAGCGCCTGAAGGAGACTGCCCATGAATACCTCCATCGATCCTGCACAGCACCTGCTCGGCAAGGCCCCGCTGGTCAACCGTGAGCGCCTCTGGCAATCGCTGATGGACCTCGCGCAACTGGGCGCCACGGCCAAGGGTGGCGTTTGCCGCCTGGCACTGACCGACCTCGACCGCCAGGCCCGTGATCTGTTCGTGCAATGGTGCGAGCAAGCCGGTTGCAGCGTCAGCATCGACGCTATCGGCAATATCTTCGCCCGCCGCGCCGGGCGCAATCCGGCGCTGGCACCAGTGATGACCGGCAGCCACATCGACACCCAACCTACCGGCGGCAAGTTCGACGGCTGCTACGGTGTGATGGCTGGCCTGGAAGTGATACGCACCCTGAACGACCTGGGCATCGAGACTGAAGCGCCGTTGGAAGTCGTGGTGTGGACCAATGAGGAAGGCTCGCGCTTCCCCCCGTGCATGATGGGGTCAGGCGTGTTTGCCGGGAAATTCGACCTGCAGCAGACACTGGACAAGGTGGACGAGCACGGCCTGTCGGTCGGTGCCGAGCTGCAGCGTATTGGTTATGCCGGGACTCGCACCCCCGTCGGTCACCCGGTAGGCGCCTATTTCGAAGCGCATATTGAGCAGGGGCCGGTGCTCGAAGATCGCCAGACCACCATTGGCGTGGTGCAGGGCTGCCTGGGACAGAAATGGTTCGACCTGGTACTCACCGGCGTCGAAGCCCATGCCGGGCCGACACCGATGCACCTGCGCAAGGACGCCCTGGTCGGCGCTGCCGAAGTGATCAGCGCGGTAAACCGTATTGCCCATGCTCACCAGCCTCATGCCTGCGGCACGGTGGGTTGCCTGAACCTGCACCCGGGCTCGCGTAACGTGATCCCGGGCCAGGTGCAGATGACGCTCGACCTGCGTCACCTCGACCCCGACCATTTGCAGGCAATGGTCGAAGAAGTCGCGCAGGTCATCGACAGCAGTTGCGCCAGACACGGTCTGCGCTACGAGCTGACACCGACAGCCGACTTCCCGCCCCTGTATTTCGCCGCTGAATGCGTCGATGCCGTGCGCCAAGGTGCCGCCGAGCTGGGCCTGAGCCATATGGATATTGTCAGCGGTGCCGGTCACGACGCGATCTTCCTCGCCGAGCTGGGCCCCGCCGGGATGATCTTCGTCCCGTGCGAAGGTGGCATCAGCCACAACGAAATCGAAAACGCCGCCCCGCAAGACCTCGCCGATGGCTGTGCAGTGCTGTTGCGGACGATGCTCAACGCTGCCCAGGGAGGCCAGTGAGATGACCGATAAAACCAACCTTGGTGAACTGAGTGCGGTCGAACTGCTGACGCTCTATCAAAAACGTGAGTTGTCACCGGTGGAAGTCACCGAGGATGTACTGACCCGTATCGAGCAACACAACCCGGCAGTCAATGCCTATAGCTACGTCGATAAGGCCGGCGCCCGCGCCGCCGCGCGCGCCAGCGAACAACGCTGGCAGCAAGGCACACCCTGCGGACGCCTGGACGGCGTGCCCAGCTCGATCAAGGACCTGACCCTGACCCGCGGCATGCCGACCCGCAAGGGTTCACGTACCACCAGCAGTGAAGGCCCCTGGGATATAGACGCACCGTTCAGCAGCTTCATGCGTGAAGCTGGCGCGGTACTCATCGGCAAAACCACCACCCCGGAGTTCGGCTGGAAAGGGGTAACCGACAACCCGCTCTATGGCATCACCCGCAATCCGTGGAATACCCGTCTGACCGCAGGCGGCTCCTCCGGCGGTGCCGCCGCCGCGGCTGCGTTGAATCTTGGTGTTCTGCATCAGGGCAGCGACGCCGGTGGCTCGATCCGTATCCCCTGCGCGTTCACCGGGACATTCGGGATCAAGCCAACCTTCGGCTATGTGCCGCAGTGGCCGGCCAGTGCCATGACGATCCTCTCGCACCTGGGGCCGATGACGCGGACAGTAGAAGACGCCGTTCTGATGCTCGACTGCGTGGCCCGCCCCGATCCACGCGATGGCCTGGGCGGTGCCGCGCGCCAGACAGCATGGTTATCCACAGGCGACGACCTCAAGGGCCTGCGTATCGCCTACAGCGCCAACTTCGGCTATGTGCAGGTCGATCCGCAGATACAGGCGCTGGTCGGCCAGGCGGTTGAACGCCTTGCGCAGCTGGGCGCCCAGGTAGACGTCGTCGACCCCGGCTTCGACGACCCTGTGGATATCTTCAATACACTATGGTTTGCCGGTGCCGCACGTCTGGTCGGGCAACTCAGTGCCGAGCAGCGCGCAGTGCTCGACCCCGGCCTGTTGCAGATTGCCGAACGCGGTGCCGGCATCAGCCTGGCCGAATACACCTTGGCACTGGAGGCGCGGGCGGCATTGGTGGCGCGGATGAATGCCTTTCATCAACGCTACGACGTGCTGGTCACACCGACGCTACCGTTGGTGGCGTTCGAAGCCGGGCACAATGTGCCGCCGGCCTCGGACTTCAAGCAGTGGATGGACTGGACGCCCTTCAGCTACCCCTTCAACCTGACCCAGCAACCTGCCGCCTCGGTACCCTGCGGTTTTACTAACGCCGGGCTACCGGTAGGCCTGCACGTGGTGGCTGCGCGCTTTGCCGATGAGCAGGTGCTCAAGGTGTGCCAGTTGTATGAAAGGCACTTCCCGAGCCGGCATCTTCAAGCGCCGATCATTGGCTGAAGGGAGGCAACTGTAGGCGCTGGCCGGTTACACCAAGCGTCCTGCCGGTGCATAAGGCCGTGGATCGATGATCGGTTCACGGCCTAGCAACAGATCGGCGAACAGCTGACAGGACGCTGGCGCCAGCACCAGACCGTTGCGGTAGTGCCCGCAGTTCAGCCACAAGCCTTCCCAGCCCGGCACTTCGCCAATGTAAGGAATGCCCTCGGGCGATCCCGGACGCAAACCTGCCCAATGGCCAACCGGCGTCGCCTCAGCGAGAGCCGGGAGCAGCTCGATGGCCGAAGCCTTGAGGCTTTCCAGCGCTTCGGCGGTCGGGGTCTTGTCGTAGCCGGCATGCTCCAGGGTGCTGCCCACCAGAATATGACCGTCCCGACGCGGGATGGCATAGCGCCCCTTGGCAAGTACCATGCTCGGCAGGAAGTCTTCGGCGCATTTGAACAGAATCATCTGTCCTTTAACCGGCTCAACAGGTAAATCCAGCCCCAGCGGACGCAGCAGGTCGCCACTCCATGCACCAGCGGTCAGTACCACGCGATCACCGGCAATTGTCCCTTCAGTGGTGTCGACGCCCGTGATTCGCCCGGCGTCCTGACTAAAGCCGGTGATTTCACAATGCTCGCGAATACTTACATTGGGCATCGCCTGCAGCGCAGTCTTCAACGATTTGACCAGTCGCGGATTGCGCACATTGGCAACACCGGCCATATAGATAGCCCGGTGGAAACCGGGACCCAGTACGGGTACAGCATCGTAGGCCGCCGAGATATCCACAGCGCTCAACGGACGCCCTTCCCGCTCGGCCCAGGCCAGCGCCTCGGCCTCATCCTCCAGGTCCAGCCAGTAGAGGCCGGTGGTATGGACCTCGGGATCGACACCGGTACTGGTGAACAAACGCTCGCCCAGCTGCGGATAAAAATCCTGCGACCAGTGCGCCAGCGCCGTTACTGCTGGGCTGTAGCGCCAGGGATAGAGCGGCGATACGATACCGCCACCGGCCCAGGACGACTCTTGCCCCAGCTCACCGCGATCACACAACACCACCTGCTCAACCTCGGCCGCCAGGTTGAACGCCGTCAGCAGGCCGATCACCCCGCCGCCGACTATCACTACTTGCTTGGTCATCTATCGATCCAACGTCTGAAGTAAATCGCGAAAGGCTTTAGCCACCCCAGCACCCGCCACCGGCATTCCCGCTACTTTGTGGATTGCCGCGCACACCCGCCTGATCAAGCGCATAGTCACCACAGGGATCGGCCATCATCAGGCCGCCTGGAAGGCGTCGTGCCAACAGGGTGAATGACTCCTTGTCGCGTACTGCATGCAAACTGTAGTGAGCGGTTCCGCTCGCCAGAGGCGTCTGCACGGCGTCCACATCGGCGTACTGGCCCGCACGTGAGTAGTGGCGCTCCAGTTTTTGCGCGCTTTCGAATAGCAAGCCAACAACTTCCGTGCGCGCAGCTTTTCTGACCTGCTCGCTGTAACCGGGGTAGGCAATGCCCGCCAGAATGCCGACCACCGCGATGACAATCAACAGTTCGATCAGGCTCAATCCTTTCTGCACCTTCATTCAACTGCTCCTTTAATAGACCTGTCGCCAGAGGATTCGACGCCCAGGCTGTGGCACTGGTCCGACAGGTTGCGCAATCACGCTCTCAAGTACACTACGGGCCATGCCATTGCGGCGCACAGCAGTGACGCGATACAGGTTTACCGTCAGTCCCGGTGGCATGTGCCTGGCCTGAGTGCTCAGTCCCAGAGGCTGGACAAGATAGAAGCCCCCTGCACCTGCCTGCCAAGCCAACCCCGAGCTGTCACCAGACCCGGCATGCACTCCGCTACTGTTGACGTAACCGGCTTCTGGAGGGGGCAGGCAGAACCCACAAGGGGGCCATGCCTGCTCTGGCACTCTGGATTCTCCATGCTGCAACACCTGGTGCGCCTGCTCGAATGCCTGCAACGTGCTCAGCAGATTGCGCGCCATGCGCTCCTGCTGGATCGCACTGCCCATCGCCGACAACCCAAGCAGCCCCAACAACAGGACCAGCGTCAGGCTGATCAACAGCACCAGGCCACGCTGCCTGAGGGTGCCAAGGACCCTCATGCGCCGCCCAGCGGATTGCCGATGACGATGTTCATTCGGTAGGTCTGCGGCCTGACCCGTTGCTGCCGGTCAATCAGAGTCAGCGCCAGGCGCACAGCGGAAGTACCCAAGGCACTGTCCCGGACCAGTTCAATCTGCAGTTCACCGACCCCATCCACCAGCACGCCATCGCTCGACCCGCTGCGCAGCCGCAGCTCATCGGCAACCAGGCGATAGTCGTTACGACGAATGGGCACGGCAAACTGCCCAGGTTCAGCGGGTCGCACTCCCGCATGCACGCTTGCCTGCGTTCGACAGTCGGTTACCAGGGTCCAGTCCGGCACACCGCTGGCCTGGGCAACCTCGGCGCTGATCAGGCTCAGACGCTGCAGACGCCCATCGGGGCCGTGTGTGATCTGCACCGGATGGGCAAAGGCTTCAGCAGCCAAGGGATCGAAAAAGTCGATGGCCTGGTCATGCAGGCAGCCGAACATGCCAGCCATACGAATACTCTGGGCCAATCGCTGCAGGGCCTGGCGGGCATCTTCCTGCATGCCGGCCGCCGCCGCTTGGGCCTGCCAGGACTGGCTCGCTGCCACAAACAGGCGACTGGCGCCTAGCAACAACAGCAAGCCCAGGCTCAGGGCCATGAGCAGTTCCAGCAGGCTGAATCCCATAGGCCTGCTCACTGTCGCAGTTCCTCATTGCTCAGTAACCCGCCAGCACCCGCCTGCCCGAACAGATCATGATCAAGATAGGCCGCCTGGGTGCTACGCAATGCACTCTCCGTGGCCTGCAGGGCCCGCACCTGCAAGCCGGCGGCAGCAAACAAGCCCACCCCCAGTACAACCATCGCCACCAGCACTTCGATCAGCGTCATGCCTTGTTGCCGCCAGCCATCCATGGCCAACCTCCCGAGACTTTTCCACAGCCCTTTGCCAACCCGGCCGACTGGACGTCAGCGGCACGGGCCTCGAATCTATAGCGAAGCACTTCCAGGGAGGAATGCACGGTGAGGCAACAGGGCGTAACACTGATACACCTACTGTTCGCATTGACCCTGCTCGGGCTGCTTACACAGATGGCCATCCCGGCCTACAACGGCATGAGCTCCAGCCTACAACGACAAACGGTCGCCACAGACTTGGCCCAGGCCTTACGCACTGCACGCAGTGAGGCGCTGCTGCGCAACAACGTGGTGAGCCTGCAAGCACTGGACGCGGACTGGAGCAATGGCTGGAGAATGACGCTGGAAGACGACAGCCCGCAATTGCTCCACGAATGGCGCCGCAATGGACGAACGATCGTTGTCGGAAACCAGCCGGTGGCCCGGCAGGTACGCTTCAGTGGCTTGGGAGTGCCACTGCTGGAAAGCGGCGCGTTTCAGGCCGGGACGCTGCATGTTTGCCAGCGCCCCGAAGCACTGAGTCACTATCAGGTGGTGCTGTCACGCAGCGGCAGGGTCAGCCTGCGCGACGCGCTGATCGAGCAGCCGCTGTGTGCGGCTGCCGGGTCAGATCAGTGAACGAACACGCAACTCTTTGGGCATCGAGAAAGTAACATTCTCTTCGCGGCCATCCAGCTCTTCGGCACCGGTGGCGCCCCACGCCCTGAGTTGCTCGATCACACCGCGCACCAGCACCTCCGGCGCCGAGGCACCAGCCGTGATACCGATACGCTCGACACCGTCGAACCAGCTTTTCTGCAGGTCCTCGGCACCGTCGATCAGGTAGGCGGGTGTCGACATGCGTTCTGCAAGCTCACGCAGGCGGTTGGAGTTGGAGCTGTTCGGACTACCCACTACCAATACCACATCGCATTCATCGGCCAACTGCTTCACCGCATCCTGACGGTTCTGGGTGGCGTAGCAGATGTCGTCCTTGCGCGGTCCGCCGATATTCGGGAAGCGCGCCCGCAGGGCATCGATCACACGACTGGTGTCATCCATCGACAGCGTCGTCTGGGTAACGAACGCCAGTTTGTCCGGATCATTGACCTGCAGCTGGGCAACGTCTTCCTCGTCTTCGACCAGGTAGATGGCGCCGCCGTTGCTGGCGTCGTACTGCCCCATGGTGCCTTCGACTTCCGGATGACCTTCGTGGCCGATCAGGATGCATTCACGACCGTCACGGCTGTAGCGCGCCACCTCGATATGCACCTTGGTGACCAGCGGGCAGGTCGCATCGAATACCTTCAGGCCGCGCCCGGCTGCTTCCTGGCGCACGGCCTGGGAAACACCGTGGGCACTGAAAATGACAATAACGTCATTGGGCACCTGATCCAGCTCTTCGACAAAGATGGCGCCGCGTGCGCGCAGGTCTTCGACCACGAACTTGTTGTGCACCACTTCGTGACGCACATAGATCGGCGGGCCGAAGACTTCCAGGGCGCGGTTGACGATCTCGATCGCCCGGTCCACGCCCGCACAGAAGCCGCGAGGGTTGGCGAGTTTGATTTGCATGCTCGGCTCCGGGCTCAAAGCGCTGTGACTTCGAGGATTTGCACCTCGAAGCTCAGGGTTTTGCCGGCCAGTGGGTGGTTGAAGTCGATGGTCACCTGGGCGTCATCGAACGCCTTGACCACACCCGGCAGCTCGGCATTGGCGGCATCATTGAAGATCACCAGCAGGCCTTCGGAAAGCTCCATGTCGTTGAATTGCGACCGTGGAATGATCTGCACGTTCTGCGGGTTGGGCTGACCGAAAGCGTTTTCCGGCTCAATGGTAACGGTGCGCTTGTCACCGGCCTTGAAGCCGAAGATGGCCGCTTCGAAGCCCGGCAGCAGATTGCCGTCGCCAACCTTGAAGACGGCCGGCGATTTGTCGAAGGTGCTGTCGACGGTATCGCCGTTTTCCAGGTGCAACGCGAAGTGCAGCTTCACTTCGGTGTTCTGGCCGATTCGGGTCTCAGTCATGGACGGGTTCTCCGGACTTCTTGCTCTTGAACATATCCAGCGCCAGCATCACCGCACCAACGGAGATAGCACTGTCGGCCAGGTTGAAGGCCGGGAAATACCAGCGGTTCTGCCAGTGGACGAGGATGAAGTCGACCACGTGGCCCAGCACGATACGGTCGTACAGGTTGCCCAGCGCACCGCCAAGCACCAATGCCAACGCCACGGCCAGCCAGGTCTCGTTGCGCCCCAAGCGCTTGAGCCAGACCACCAGCACGCCACTGACCACTACCGCGATCAGGGCGAACAGCCAGCGCTGCCAGCCGGAGCTGTCAGCCAGGAAGCTGAACGCGGCACCGGTGTTGTACGCCAGGGTCCAGCTGAAGTAGTCGGGAATGACCACGATCTGCTGGTACAGGCTCAGCGCGCCCTCGAAATAGAACTTGCTGGCCTGGTCGAGGACCAGGACCAGCAGGCTCAGCCAGAGCCAGCCGAGGCGCCCGAAGCGCCCCGCAGCAGGGTTAGGCATAGTGGCGCACCTCACCGTTGCCGCTGATGTTGTCGGCGCAACGGGCGCAGATTTCCGGATGCTCCGGGTTCGCCCCGACGTCGGCGCGGAAGTGCCAGCAACGGCCGCACTTGGCGTGAGCGGACTTGACCACTTTCAGCTTCAGGCCAGGTACTTCGGTCTCGACCGCGTCGGCTGGGGCCTGCACGAACGGTGCAACGCTGGCCGCCGAGGTGATCAGGACGAAACGCAGCTCGTCGCCCAGCTTGTTCAGGTCGGCGCTCAGGGCGTCGTCGGCGAACAGGGTGACTTCAGCCTGCAGGTTGCCACCGATGGCCTTGGCCGAACGCTGGTTCTCCAGTTCCTTGTTGACCGCGGTCTTGGCCGCCATCACGCGCTCCCAGTAGGCGCGACCCAGCTCGAAGCCTTCCGGCAGCTCGGTCAGACCCTGGTACCAGGTGTTGAGCATCACCGACTCGTTGCGCTCGCCCGGCAGGTACTGCCACAGCTCGTCGGCGGTGAAGGCCAGGATCGGCGCAATCCAGCGCACCAGCGCTTCGCTGATGTGGTACAGCGCGGTCTGGCAGGAGCGACGGGCAACACTGTTGGCCGCGGTGGTGTACTGACGGTCCTTGATGATGTCCAGGTAGAAGCCGCCCAGCTCCTGCACGCAGAAGTTGTGGATCTTCGAGTAGACGTTCCAGAAGCGGTATTCGCCGTAGTGCTCTTCCAGCTCGCGCTGCAGCAGCAGGGTACGGTCGACGGCCCAACGGTCCAGTGCCAGCATGTCTTCGGCCGGCAGCAGGTCACGGGCCGGGTCGAAGCCGGACAGGTTGGAGAGCAGGAAGCGCGCGGTGTTACGGATACGCCGGTAGGCGTCGGCGCTGCGCTGCAGGATCTGCTCGGAAACTGCCATTTCACCGGAGTAGTCGGTGGCCGAGACCCACAGGCGCAGGATGTCGGCACCGAGGGTGTCGTTGACCTTCTGCGGCTCGATGGTGTTACCCAGCGACTTGGACATCTTGCGACCGTTTTCGTCGACGGTGAAACCGTGGGTCAGCAACTCGCGGTACGGTGCGTGGTTGTCGATGGCGCAGCCGGTCAGCAGCGAGGAATGGAACCAGCCGCGGTGCTGGTCGGAACCTTCCAGGTACAGGTCGGCACGCGGACCGGTGTCGTGACCGATGCTGTGCGAACCACGCAGTACGTGCCAGTGAGTGGTACCGGAGTCGAACCAGACGTCGAGGGTGTCGGCGATCTTGTCGTACTGGCCGGCCTCTTCACCGAGCAGCTCGGCGGCGTCCAGTTTGAACCAGGCCTCGATGCCTTCTTTCTCGACGCGCTTGGCCACTTCTTCCATCAGCTCGACGGTGCGCGGGTGCAGCTCACCGGTCTGTTTGTTGAGGAAGAACGGGATTGGCACACCCCAGTTACGCTGACGCGAGATGCACCAGTCAGGGCGGTTGGCAATCATCGAATGCAGGCGCGCCTGGCCCCAGGCCGGGACGAACTTGGTTTCTTCGATGGCCTTGACCGCACGTTTGCGCAGGGTGTCGCCGTTGTCAGGCTGCTTGTCCATGCCGACGAACCACTGCGCGGTAGCGCGGTAGATCAGCGGGGTTTTGTGGCGCCAGCAGTGCATGTAGCTGTGGCTGATGGTTTCGGTGTGCATCAGCG
>OEPS010000370.1_pt1 | contig 16372 bp, 17 predicted proteins | sample 1539411 | NCBI WGS metagenome assembly OEPS01 (sample SAMN02671747, study PRJEB22543) | soil metagenome | biome: bacteria | place: China:Hunan Province, Lengshuijiang City | collected 2012-10-15 | depth 0.08m m
TGGCCAAGGGCCAGCATGACGTAGTTGGTCAGGTCTGCGTAGAGCCCCAAGCTGCGCTGACCGACCCGCTGCAGCCGGCGGCGCATCCAAGGCGGCGTCGGGGGAACTGGGCCGGAGCGCTCGACTCGGATGAGCGAGAACGCTCGACAAACGGCAGGATCGATCACATCGATAAGCTGATCTGCCCTGAGTTCTGGGTCCGGCTTGACACTGGGTAAAGGAAGCGGTGGTACGTTGTAGATAGCAGCCAGCTCGCGCGCTATGCCGCAGTGGCCCCAGAGATCAGGACGATTCGTCAGGGACTTGTTGTCGATCTCGAGGACAACGTCATCGTCGACAGTGTCCCACCCCTCCACCTCGACCGTTCGGAGCGTGAGCTCATTGGCCAGAGAGGCGACGTCGAGGTCCTGAGGGAGGGCAATAAAATCCCCGAGCCATTCAAGTGAGATCTTCATGCGCGGCTACTTGAACTGGGCCAGGAATCGGAGATCACCGCTATTAAACAACCGGACGTCGTCGACCCCATAGCGCATCATCACAAGACGATCAAGCCCAACATTTATGTAGAAACCCGTCCACTCGTCCGGATCGACCCCACCTGCTCGCAGGACGTTGGGATGAGGAACGCCGCCAGGCATTACCTCGAGCCACCCAGTCTGCTTGCACACCGAGCAACCCCGGCTTAGGCAAATACGGCATTCCATATCGATCTCGAAGCCGGGTTCGACGAACGGGAAGTAGCCCACGCGCATGCGCGTCCGCACGGGCGTACCGAAGACTGTCTTGAGGATCGTTGAGACCAGCAGCTTTCCAGCGGCGAAGGGCAGAGCGCGGTCAACGATCAGTGCCTCGTATTGGTAAAAGGCCCGCTCGTGGCGAGCGTCCGTAGACTCGTTGCGGTACACCCGGCCGGGGTAGACGAAGCGGAAAGGAGGCTCATGGGTCTGCATGTAGCGCACGCTTGCCCCGGTGAGGTGGGGGCGAAGGCAGAGGCGCTGGGCGCCCCTCCGTCCGCTGCTTTCCAGAAGCCAGTAGGTGTCCATGCTCTCCCGGGCCGGGTGGTCCAACCGGAAGTTCAAGTCATCGAATTCGTAGAGCTCGCTGGAGATTTCCGGGCCGCTATAGACGTCGAAGTTGAGAGCCCGGAACGCGTCGTCGAGGTCGTACCGCATCTGAACGATCGGGTGGAGCCCACCCCGGACGAAATCGTCGCCCGGGGCAGTCAGGTCGAAGGGCGGCGTAGACGGCGGCTTGTCGACCGGGAGTTTCGTCGCCGTGGCGTCGAGCAGCGCCTCCAGCTCAGCGATCGACGCCTGGAGGAGACGGCCGGCTTCGGGACGGTCCTCCGGCGCCAGAGACCCGATGTGCTGCGTCAGCCGCTGCAGCTCGCCCTTGGGCCCGAGGTATCGTTTCCGCACTTCACTTAAGGCGGCTCCCGTCGTGGCCGCGCTAGCTTCCCCGGCTGCCCTGGTGGTCAGCTCGCGCAGACGTTCGACGACGACATTGGCCATTTGCGGTGCTCGGGGGGTCGGTTCCGACGATCGAGTAGGTTTCTCATCATACCCAGCCGCCGTCGCCTGGTTGAGTCATTACCAAGAGTCGTGGATTGAGGTTTTCTTGACGCGGCGACCTCCTCCTAACCCCCTTCAACCAGCTTCGCGTTTACGAACTTTGCACCTGTCCCTACCAAGGCAACGAGGTGCCGCATGCTGATCGGCTTGCCACCGACCTTGGGCTGCCTCGATGAACCTTCAAGGCCATTCCGAGCGTCGCCCATGCGAGATCCCGCTCCCGGTTACTCTCCGGCTCGATCCACGACAATCACGATTGGGCCATTTTACGAATTTCTAGAATCTCATCCACACTAAACCCTGCGAGTGCTCGGTCGTCAACGTTTATGGGCTCCCAATGCTTCACTGGCCAACCAGCTGCGGCGAGTCGGTCCCGCAATGCCAAGTCCAGATCTCGAACGGCTTCCCAGCTTCCAAGCTGGGTAAGAATCCATTTGTTGCCATTGCGAACGTGCGTCATCTCATCCGCGTTGATGAAGTCCATGCAACGCTTGGCAACTTCGTCCTGACGGCGACCGAACTCTTCATACAGACCAAGACCGCCGTCCAATCCGACACCTTCCCCGAGTCGCTGCTCAACTACGAGCCGCTCCGTAAGCTTCGTCGCGAGGAGGAACTTGTCCCAAATCAACGTGTCAATTGGATAGTCTCCCACTTTTGCCCGCCTCAACAGTAGCAAGTTCTCAAGCATCTTGAAATGGCGCATCTCGTCCTGAACTTGCTTGGCGAGGTCAACCACGCATCCGACCGGAGCGGACCCGGCATCCAGCGCGATCATCTCTGCACATAACTCCGCGGCGCAGAGTTCGATGCTGAACATGACGCCATGCAGAGAGGCAGTCATGTCTTCGTCCCCAGGGGGACTCGTGACGGAGTCCACAATTACCATGTTCTTCGGCCTGCCCGGCCGACGCGGCGGTTTGTCGCGAGCAACAATCCTCGCCCACTGCTGTATGCACAGTGCCTCGAGAGAGCGATGTGCGACGCCCGCGACGAACTCATAGGCTTTTGCCGAATCCCAATCCTCCAGGGCGAGCCGGTTGTCGGTCCGCCACGGCCCGCCTGATGTTAAAGCAGCGAGTTTAGAGAGCAACTCAACGATCGAGTAAGCATCCGCGTCCACTCGAGAGAATGCCCGTGCCGGAAGCATAGACACATCACCGCGAACATCTCGGTAGCGCACAGCCAGAACGTCTAGGCAGCCGGCGATGCTTCGAAGTTCATTCGCCAACATGAACTTGCTGTTGAGTTCGGATTGACTAACTAACTCGGAGGCAATTCCCATCAAGCACCGGTAGGTAAGACCGGCCGCAACTTCTATCCGCTCCCGCGTGTCCGCCGTGGACCACGTGTCGTAGGTCATAAAAAGCTCTCCCACTGAGGTGTATCTGACCTGAAGCCGCAGTTCCGGCCAGTGATTTGTCCACATCCTGGGGCCCCGGCGGCTGATCGTCCTGCTGCTTCCGGCGATGATACGCGATCCGCTTCTTGCGGGCCGCCACGAGGCCCTCCTTGCGGGCCTTTCGGATCGAGGGGCCCCGGCCCTCGGGCTCGTCATTTCCTCGGCGGGCGCCACGTACTTGGGGATGGTCTTGCGGTCCAACCCGAGCGACTCGGCGACCACAGCCTTGGGCCGACCCGCGTACCAGTGCTCGAGGACCTCCACGATGTCGATCACAACGAACGACCTCCTTACCATCTGGGCTTTCTTCGTCCCGGGACGAGAGGAGCGTTGTTGGCTCGGAGACCGAGGTGGCGGGTTTCCGCCTGACCGGCCCGGGTGGGGAATTCCGTGACGGCGCCACTGGGGAATTCCGTGACGGGCCGGGTGGGGAATTACTTGACGGAACTACGCCCTGACTGGGGAATTCCGTGACGGCTTACACATGGAGCGAGGGGCGGCAGCCTTCGGCGGTCCCTGATGCATACCTCAGGAGGATTCCTGGGACGTGGATCCAAATTGGCGACAGATTGTGGAGTTGTTTCGCCGAAGAAACCCAGCAAAAACTCCACAATTCCGCGCTTGAGTTCCAAAGCGATTGAAACTACATCGTGAGCCCGGTCCGGGAATGACGCTCATGTAATTTAAGGGTGGGCCCTAACCAAGTAGTGGCATCCGCGACCGCAACGGGACGCTCACCCCGGGCTGGCCGGCGCCAGCAGGCGGGCGAGCCGGGCGCCGTCAAGCGTCTCTTTTGCCTGGGCGCGATCGCGCAACGCACTCGCCTCGCCGACGCTTCGTGCGCAGGTCACCCGGTTCAGCGCGATGGCCCGGGGTCTTCCAGAGTCGACATCGCAGGCGTAGAGGGTGGGCCCGGAAACCACAACGCGCTCGACGACAAAGGTCGCCGAGCGGTCCTGCCGGTCGACGACGGTGAGCTCGACGGCTTCCCGGTCGATGAGCGCCCGCTTGCACAGCGCCACGATGCCCGTTGGCTCGGTCTCGACCGGACACGCCTCGACCTCCCCGCCTGGAAGAACACCGTCCTTACCTGCGCCGCCCACCCGGGTAGCCGACACGATGGCCTGGGCCAATGCCGCAGCCTCGCTCCGTCCCAGCCTTGGCCAGGACAGGACGTTGGAGCGGTCGCGGGGCACCGGGGGGATGACCGGCGCCAGGGTTGGCGCTCCGGTGGCCAACAACGTGGCGCCCTCCGGGTCGGCAACCGGTAGGTACCCCCCAGCGCGCAACGCAGACAGCAGCGCCTCCGCGTCCTCGCCAGCGAAGACGGCTACGGTAGGCGCCAGCAGCCGCGGCGCCAGCTTTTTCAGCAGCCGGTCCCGGACGACGCCAGCCAGCAAGGCCGGGTCAGTCGAGCGAACGTACAGGCCGGCCCGGCCCACTTGCAAGGATCCGTGCCGTCGGGCTACGTCCTCGATCAGGTAGCTGACGCTCTGCGGAACCCCTTTCGGGGCGTGGCGAGCGAGGACCTCCAGGATCTCGGCACCACCGAGACCTCCGTCGAGGCCCCGGCGCAGCGAGCTCTCCGACAGCCGGTACACGCGGGCCGGGGAGGACGCCTGCAAGTCAGCGAACCGGCTGAGGGCGGCACCGAGCGCCGGCTCCGGGGGCCCGGGCACGACGATGGTCAAGTCGGCGCCCACCGCGCAGGTATCGACTGCCTCGGGGAACGCTCTCCGGGCGGGCCCGTCGCGGTTCGCCCAACCCGGGTCGCTGGCGCCGGACCGGGCGGGCTCCAGGAGGGCGATCGCCGGGCTGGTGGCCCTCCCGAGCGTGGCCGTCCCGAGCCATGCCAGCGCTTGGACGGCACCTTCGACGATCGCGGTGGCGCAGTCCTCGCAGTGAATCACGGACGGCAATCGCCAGAACAGCCGGCGGCTCAGGGCAGGCACCGAAGTGGCCTCGTCCGGAGCCAGCCCCGCCAGCTCGGCCACGATGCTCCGCCGGAGATGAACAAGCCCCGGCTTGTGGACCAGCTGCTCCGGGCCGACCAGCGGCCGACCGTCCTGCCAGACCATGCCTTCCATCCAGCCCTGGAAGAGGTAGTCCCAGCGTCGGGCCGCCGGTTGCATGGCCCAGGTGCGGAACGTGCTGGAGGGGACGACCCGACGCCGGTCGTCGTAGGCGATGAGATGCCCCTGCACCGCCAGCGCGTACAGGAACCCCATGTAGGGTTCCGGCAGGCCGAGGGTCTTGGCGGCCCGGCGCAGCTCCCGGGTCCCGAGCCCGCCCTTCTTGACCGACGGCGCCGCCTCCTGCTCCCACAGCCCCACCAGCGACTCCAGGTCGGCCAGGATCTTGTTGGGATCCGCCGACGTGGCGGGCGAGGCGTTGCCCGATGAGGTCGCAAGCGACGGAGGGACCGGTTCTGGCCAGGAAGGGAACAGCCGACCGTCCCGGAGGGCGGTTTCGACCTCGGCCGGGATGAGCATGTCCGAAGCTCCGTAGCCATCCGCTACCCGCACAAGGAACCCGCGGCTTTCAAGCCAGGCGGTGGGCGTCGTGGTCGGCTGGCGCTCGTTCCAGCCGGTCGAGGACGCCAGCCGGTCGGCCGCCAGCTCCTGGTAGCCGACGATGCCCCCTTCGGCGCGGACCCGTTCCAGCACCTCGCGGGCTCCAACCGGGGCCTTCCCGAGAGCGCCGGTCACGACCTCCCGGTTGGCCAGTGCCGCCCGTATTTCCGCTACCAGCCGGTCCCGGCTGGCACCCCGACCGGGCAGCACGCCGAGGTTGGCCACGACGGCGCTCAGGAAGGGGACGGTCTTGCCCGACAGTACGACGCTGACCGGAGGGCCCAGCACCCGTAGCGGCCCCAGCGCGGCGACCACCTGTGGCGGGAGCTGCAGGCGCCAGCCCGGCCTGCCGCCGGGGCTCGCGGACGGGCTCGCGCAGGGGCTGCCGCCGGCCAGGGTCACGGGGAATCCCAACCCGGAGCGCGCAAGCTCGCGGGCGGCGTCGAGCAGCGCGGCGGGCTCGACTCCCGGCGCCTGGTCCGCCAGCTCCGCGGCATCGGCCTCGCCCAGGAGCCAGAGAGCCGTCAGGAGCAGGCAGTTGACGAAGCCGTCGAGCCCGGCCACGGCGGCCTGGATCCCCTCGGGGCGGGCCAGGCACTCCGCCAGCTGGTCGACGTCGAGCCGGGGCGCCGACCAAAGCGCTTTGGTCTCGGGCCGGCGACGGAGCAACTCCTCCAGATCCGCCCGTTCCAGCGCCCGGAGATGAGAGGCCAGCGTGCCGGCCTGCCTGCCCGCGGGGATCGCACTGGCGGGCAATGCGTGCAGGCCGCCGTTGGTAGCCGTCCCTCCTGCCTGCTTTGCCATCGCAACCCCTGCTTGCGACCACCGGGCGGGTTGGCGCCCGGCGGCGCTTGGTCGACCTGGAATCACATCGTTGGGATTTCATCCTTGCCGATGGCGCCGAAACATTCAAGAGCGGGAAGATCCAGCCTCCGCTGCCCGGAACTTCCCCGGTGCCTGTCAACACAAATGACCGAGGCGTTGGTCGGCCTCGACCTGGGATTCGTGGGAGCCGTCGCCCAGGTCTTGTGCGGTTCGTTCGTGCCGCTGTCAGGGCCCGTTGTCCCCGCCGCTCGCATTGATCTCCTGCGCGGCTGGAGCCTGGGCCTCGGTCTCCTCGGCAACGATAGGGGTGCCCCGATCCGTGTCCATGCCGAGGTCTGCCCGCAGGGCGGTCAGGTCGGGGACCGGATACCCTGCCCGCCGGGCGAGTGCGGCGTGGAACTCCAACTCCCGCAACGCCAGCTCCAACCTCGGCGCGACCCGCGGCAGGCTCGCGGCCCGCCGCGGCGTGAGACCGCCGAGGTCCCGCAGCGGGATGTCAGGCCAGGCCTGCTCCCAGGCCGCGACCTCTTCCTCGGTGGCCCCGCCTTCATCTCGCTCCCAGACCGCGGTGCGTCCCGGTACTTCCGCCCACTCCTCGGCGACCGAGACCTCCCGGTCGATTGACTCCAGCAGGGTGACCAGGCGCTCAAAGCGTGCCCGGGAATTGACCGAGGCTCTCAGCCGGCCCGGCTCAGCCTTCAGGGTGGCCAGCGCCACGAGATCGCCGTCTTCGACATGCATTGCGTTCAGGGCGCCCGGTGCAGGTGATCGCAGTGTCGGGCGGAGCGGGTCGGCCTTCAACCGGTTTCCCACCCAGACGAGGTCGCCAAAACCGTTGGGCTGGATGTCCGGCCGCGCCCGTAGTGCCGCCCGCATCCGCGTAAGGTTGGACGGCCTGATCGTCGCCTCGATGTGCTCGGTCGGCTCGTCGTCGCTATTCAGCTGGCTGCTTCGTTCGATCCGTGCGGACGCCGCAAGCTCCGGCAGATGGCTGACGGCTCCCAGGTAGAGCAGTTCCCCGACTCTGAGCTCCTCCAGCACTCGGAGCTCGGCGAGCAGGCTGGGGGGGACGTCCCGCGGGAGTTTGCGGAGGTCCCGGGCGCGGTCCCGGTAGCCGGGGAAGCGGCGCACCGCCTCTTGGGCGAGCTCAAGCGCCCGAGCCACAAAGCCGTCCGCCTCGACAGGGCTGAGCACGACGACGCCCCCGCCCACCCGCCAGATCCCGTCGTCGCAGACCATAAGGCCCAGGAGGACGGCCCACGGGTCGTCGATCGTCTCGGCGCCCGGCACATCGGCGTACACGCGCAGGCCGGTCAGCAGGTCGGTGAGCTCCAGGCCCGGCCCTCCTTGCCGGGGGCCCAGCTGCCAGCCACCGAACCGGTGATGCGCCAGCCATTGGCGAGCGAGCCCGTCGTGGCCCTGGGTCTGGCTGGCGACGAAGGAGGCGAGCGCCGGGACATTCTCCGGATCATCGGCGGCGTCCTCGTCGTCTCCGGGGGCGACCCAGGTGAGCCCCCAGTCCAGCGCCAGCGCCAGCTCGGGGTCCGAGGGGTGGAGGTCAACCTCGCCCAGCCAGTCCTCCTGCGTCTCGATCCAGGTGTCGAGCAGGGCATCCACCAGCCCCTCGGTCTGTCCGGCGTGATCGAGGACCGCCACCCGGAGGTCGTCCCAGCGCTCCCGGTCAGCGAAGCGGCGCAGTGCCTCCGCCTCCCTGGGCGCGCAACAGTCGGCGAAGGTGATCCCGGAACCGCACGGGCATCGTTCCGCCGGACCTTCCACCCTGCGCCGGGCGGCCTCGGCGAGGGCACTCCTGCGCAGCGACTGGAAGTCGCCGACCTCTGGCTGTTCCCGCGAGAGCCGGTCGATTTCGTCGATGGCGTCGGCGACGCGGCCCGCTTCGAGCAGCACCGCGACCCGGGTGATCTGCACGGCCAGATCTCCGCTGCCCGCGATCGCCAGCGCGGAGTCGATGAGCTTGAGTGCCTCGGCCTGGTCGGCCCGGTAGCAGGCGGCCTGGGCGGCGAAACTCAGCGCGGTGGGCGAGTCGGGCGCGGCCTTCAGCGCACATGCGGCCAATTCCACCATCCGCTCCGGCGACGAGTCGCGGGCGACCAGCGCGGCAAGAGGGATTCGGCAACCCCGTCCCTGGTGGAACTCGACAAGAAACGCCGCCGCTTCCTCCACTGGGACCTGCAGATCGCTCAGTGTGGCGACCAGTCGGCGACGACCTGGCACACCAGGGCGCGGCGCGGGCCGGGGCGGGTGGGCACTCGGCGGCTTCGGGCCACGCCCCGCCGACCGCTTCTTGCTCACGGGAGGAGCTCTCGGGACCGCGGGAAGCGGGCATCGCGGTTCACGCCATCAAGCTACACGTCGAAGAGGGACGGGTGACCTGGCGTCGGGTGGGCGCCGGGGCCGGGACGAAGGGTTCTCGCGATCTTACTGGCGACGTGGGCGGTGCGGCGGGCCCGCCACGCGTCGACCCTTCCGGCGGCTGACCCCCGCCTGGCAGCCGGTAGGGTCGTTCGGCCCTGGGCGGGGCGGGCCGTTCGCGGCGGACGGGTCGCGATGCACCTTAGCGGACCCACTTGCGGGAGGGATCGATCGGGGGACACAATGGCGAACGACATGATTGTAACTCCCACCAAGGCCTCCGTTCTCACCGACGGTACGCTAACCCCGGGACGAGGTGACCACTTCGAGGCCACGCTCGCCGGCATCGAGACAACGGCCGCGATGGTACTCAGCTGGGCAGCCGGCACCCGGGAGTTGCAGAAGCCCAAAGCGGCGGCCGACCCCGGTCAAGTCCGGGCGCTGCGCTGGGGCTTGTCGCCCGGGGACGGCTCCGGTGCCCGTCTCGCCGAGTGCCCCGCGCCGCAACGGCTTGAGGTTCCCGGTGTGTCGGGCGGGCTGGCCGGGCAGGAGCTTGACCGAAGGATCAGCCGGTGAGCCGGCGCAACCGGAACCGGCGAGGCAGGGCGCCAGCTCCCCGCTCACGCCCAGGCCCGACGCCGGGTTCGGGCCCCCCTCCCAGCTCCCCGGCGGGGCACGCTGCCTCCACCCGGACGCCGCGGGGGCAACTACCGCCGGCCACCCCACAGCTTCCCAAGCTCCCGGGACCTGGGCAGCCGCCGCCAACCACTGGACCCCCGCCGGACCACTCGGGCGCCGGTTTCCAGGCGCCGCGGACGCCGCGGGACATCGCGGCCTTCATCGAGGCGGTGGCGGCGGGGGAGTGCGACCGTTCTCTGGATGCCCTGGCCACAGCCGTCTCGGAGCGGATCCGGCTGCTCCACGCCGCTCGGGAGGCGGTGCTGCTCGCCACGCTGCGCAGGGGCGACCGGGTTCGCATCAATCACAGTGCTCGACCGCAGTACCTCCACGGAGAGCCAGGAACCGTGACCGCCAGGGCGGGCGACAAGATCCTGGTACGCCTTGACCAGCCGATAGGCCGGTTCGCCAACGGGGAGGTCCGGTGCCCGCCGGGGGTGCTCGAACCACTCGTTCCGAGATCCGGGGATGGATGGGCTGTCGGGACCTGAGGGCCACGCGCGACTGGCCGGGCTCCAACTCCAGGTCGCCGGTGAACCCCTTCGGGCGGTGGGCATCGTCGGCCCCGCGAGGGGCCTGGCGACGATAGAGCGACTCCAGGCCAGGGAGGCCGAGCTCCTGACGAGGCTCAGGACCGCCGACGCGGAGGCATCGCTGTTCGTCGGAGCGCCGGACGCCGACGACGAGCACGGCGGCCGGGCACCCGACGATCAGGACGCCGAGGAGGCGGCAGCGGTCGAGGCGCCACTCTTGCTGCAGAAACCGAAGTGCCCGTCGGGCGGCGTCGCGTCCGGAAGCTGGTCGAGGCGGGCACTGCGCCAGCCGCCGGCCGGAGCCGTGTCGAGGTCATCGGCCCCGGCCTGGTGACGGGGGTGGCTCCGCGTCTGCACCCTGCCCAGGTTGAAACCGCTCAGCAATCTCGGTGGATCCGACCAGGAAGCCGCCGGGCTTCGGGAGCAGCGTAGCCTTGCAAGCGGCTACCGATCCCGGTCACGGGTTCGCTGCCTCAATCCTGTCGCCTCCTGGTAGGAGCCCATCCGGACCCACCATAGTTGGTCATCGGTTGGGCAAGCCCAAGTAGCCACCCCAAGCAGCAGGGATGGTTGGAGGGCATGGTTATGCAGCGGGCAGGCGGGACGGGGTCGACCGAAATACTCCTCGACCGTCTCTTGAAGCGCCCTCCCAATCTCGTACATTATCGGGTCGTTCCCGTAAGTGATATCAAGCCCAATGATGAGCTGGTGCTGCTTTCTGACGAACACGTACCCTCGCCACCAGTCTCCAGGTAATCCTGGATCTAGGTTGTATGGGCTATTAGGTCGAATAAGGCTCTCAACGGCAGCCGGCATCCAGAGAGCTTCGACTTCGACCGGCCCAACATTGACGCCCAAATCATTGGCAATACGGCTGAGTGCGTAATCCAACATGCCGACCTTGTCCGGGTAGTCGCTGGCGCAAGCCTGCGCGAGGCTCCTGGCCATCTGTTCGGCTTCCGCCTCTGTGCGCTCGATAGGAACGACCCGGTCACCCACCGCAGCCGTCAGATCGTCACTCTCTTTTTCCATATCTGTCGGCTGATATGTCGATGACCGAACCGGGGTGGAGTCGATGGGAAGTCCAAGGCGCATCCCCAATGAACTGAAACTTCCTTTCTATCGAAGAGTGAAAAAAGTAGTTTGCGGGCTTCTTGTGCGGTTGATAGTTATTCACTTGCTTGCCCTCGGTGGTTATGAGGTAGTTAAATATCACGCTGTTCGCACCGGCCTGCTCCATCCACTTCGGGGCTAGGTGGAACCACCAATCAAGTGAGTTAGAACTGTATCGGTATTGCACCCAGAAGGTGCCTATATATGTCTGGTTCGTAACTACCGGTGCCCTGCGCGAAAGAGGTACGTAGATGAAGGACGCGGTAGGAGCCGGTGGCCCGGTTCGTTCGGCGGCCATCGCTATCGGTGCCTTCGTCGCGCCACCAAAGAAGGAGACCATGACGACTCCTAGGATGAATAGTCTGTTATGGACCCTTCGTGCGCCCGGGCGTCTGAGCACGTTGGCTTTCCTTTACGAAGGTGAACCCTGACAACAAGGCAATGTATAGATTTAGCACTCTGAGCTAATGTCTGCAATATGCAAGACATGGCGCCGATCATGACTACGTTCGGACCCAACAGACTGCACAGCTGGGTCAACGCCCGGGCCTTCTGCACTGTCGGGTCGTACCTGCAGACGGGCCGCAAGCAGGGTCAGACGGCGATGGGCCTGCTTCTGCGGCTCTGGACACCGCAGGGAGCATGGCTACCCAGCGTGGTCGGCTCGGACACAGGCTGAGTAGTTACGATCTCTCCCATGAAACGTACCCGAGTGAGCTATGCAATTCCTGGGATGCGGGTGGGTCCTTGTAGAGCCGTGCGGCCAGATCGGCGTTGCGGAACTACGGCTCTCAGGTGCTTGCCGCCGTCATCGGTGAGCGGATTGAACCGGGCGTGGCGACACGAAGTCTAGGCTGCCTGCCGGGTCCGCCTTCCTTCAGGCTGCGTAGGAATTGCCACTGGGCTTCCCCCCGCCGACCGGAGGTGGTGACGCGGTACAGGCGGGCGTTCCGTCGCGACGGTCCTTCCGCGGTTTGGACGACGCGCAGGACCTTGAACTCGCGCGGGTTGTTGATCGTGGTCTCCACCCGCAGCACCGAGCGCTTGTCGTAGACCTTGATCGAGTTGCGGTTGATCGTGTGCTTGACTCGCCAACCCTCCGGACGGCGCCGCTTGGAGGTGGTGGACTCCCCGTCGAAACCACCGTGGTACCTGCGGCCGAGGAACCGGAAGACATCCTCAGCCGAGAAGGCCGTGGTGGCATGGGCGTACAGGTTGGGGAGGATCGCCTCCAGGGCGGCCCGCGAGGTGAACATGACATCGGTGGCCACCTCGGCCTGGTCTAGCACCCACCAGTAGCTGGCGAAGCCGGCGGCCTCGATGGTGGGGAGGAATGGGTTGACCCGGGCGGCCCGGTGGCGCAGGACGAGGTGCCACGAACGCCGGGCGAGGCGGTCCGCCAATCGCTGGGCGGCCTCGAGGTCAGTCACGTTGGTGAAGGCGTTGGTCAAGCGGCCGTAGCCGATCCTGCGCTCGGCCATCTCCCGGGAGAGGATCTCCCGGCCGTTCATGTAGACCTGGATCTCGAAGGGGAACCAGGTCTGGAGGCGGATGTGGATCATGCCCAGCTTGACGTCGACGAAATAGAAGGAGGGGTAGAGGCACTTGCGCCGCCGGCGGCGGATCTCCAGGCGGTTGGCCTCCCGGTTGCCCACGACGTCGAAGGAGCTGCATGGCTCCACCGCCGAGAGCAAGCAGACCAGCCCCTCAGTGATCCCGTATCAGGCGATGATCTCCTCCGCAAGGTCCCCCTTGGAGTGCCCTGAGCGTTTGGTCATGGCGTACTCGGCGTAGAGGTGGGGACGCCCCGCCTCGGCGGCCATCGCCTGGGCATGGGCCTTGACCTGCTCGCTCACGCCCTTGACGTAGCCGGCGTAGGCCTTGAGCAGCACCCCCTGGGTGTTCAAGAACCGCTGGAAGGCCCCGTCGGGGAACAGTCCGGTGAGATGGCCCTTGAAGATCATGCGGTCGAAGGTCGTCAGTGTGCCGATCACGTGATCGTCGTGGATAGACTCGAACCTCGTCATGGCCCTCTCCCCTCGCGGTGGTCGGCGCGGCCCCGAGGGGTTGCTGCGCGGGCGACTCGTGGAATCACGTCGCGGGGCTTGAGCCTATAAATCCGGTGGGGAGGTGGGCCATGGCCCCCGACGTCCGCGGCGAACAGGGGCGCTCCAGCGCAGGCTGCAGCTCAGCTCAGCTCAGGTCAGGCCAGCGCCGCGGAGCCTTCGCACCCCAATTTGGTTGCGGCCGCAGGCTGCGCCGTGACCGCGCGATCACCCCAGGCCTCTGTGAGGGCCGGCTCGCCCGGCCCGACAGACGATCACGCACGGGATCGGGAGGGGTCCGTGGGGAGGGCCTGCGCTCCCCTAATTCATTTGCTCGCAGACCCGCCGCGCGCTGTCAGGTTCCCGCCGTCCACAATGCCGATACCGGGAGGCAGCCCAGGTGGGGGCCGTAGGGAAGGGCCTCGTTGCCGCAGTAGAGGACTATGCCCGCGTGAAAGCGATTCCCCAGGCGGGCCTGGAGGTGACGCAGGCCTCGAAAGTCGTCGCTCCGCACGGTCTCCGACGCCTTCACCTCTACGGCGGCAACTCGCCCGCCGTCGTCCTCTATGAGGGCGTCAACCTCGTGGCCGTCCCGGTCCCGATAGTGATACAAGCGGGCGTCGGTGGTTGACCACTCGAGTTGGCGGGCGATCTCAGCTAGCACGAAGCTTTCCAGCAACGGACCCTCGGCCGCGTCGCTGAGGTGGTTCCCCGCCAGGTGGGCTGCCAGTCCGGAATCCAAGAATATGAGTTTGGGCGTAGCGACCGCCCGGGTTGTGGCGTTTGCCGACCACGCCGGGAGCCGGCGGACCAAGAAGATAGTCTCCAGAGTCTCGATGTAGCGCCGGACCGTTGGGGCGGTGATGGCAAGCTCCCCGGCGAGCCGGTTGACCGACAAGAGCCCACCGGTTTGGGCTGCAAGCAGCGAGACCAGACGCCGCATCTCGCTCCCGCGTGCGATGTCTGCGACCTGCCGGATATCGCGGTCGAGGAGGTCCGCTACGTAGTTGGCGAAGAAGCGGCTCCGCCGGCGGGGTGCCGTTCGACGTAGCGCTTCCGGATAGCCACCACGGTGGGCCCGTTCGAGGTAATCACGCCGGCGCAGACCGCTCGGCGGGACCTGGATCCGGGCGCGCTGGGCAAACAGGGCATCGACAAACCCATCCGGCGTTCCCTCGATCTCGCCCTGGGAGAGGGGCCACAGTTCGATGGTCTCCGATCGCCCGACGAGGGCGTCGGGCAACTGTCGCAGCCCGAGGAGGCGGGCTGACCCGGTCAGGAGAAAGCGGCCGGGCTTGGGGTCCCGGTCGACCTCTCGCTTGATCGTAAGCCAGAGGTCGGGCACACGCTGGACCTCGTCGATCAGCATCAGCCCCTCGTGTTGCACGAAACCCACAGGGTCCTGGGCGGCCGCTGCGCGGACGACCGGGTCGTCGAGAAACCTGCTAATCCCCTGCGGCGCTCGATGGAGGACCAACTCGGCCAAGGTGCTCTTCCCGACCTGTCGCGCCCCACTGATGACAACCACCCTCGTATCCAGAAGGGCCTCCTCAACGAGAGCGGTGGCTCTCCTTGGCAGGTACTCTCCAGACCAGGGCACGGACCGATTCTACCCGGAGCTACTTTCAATCTGCCGGGGCTCACCCTTTCAATCTGCCGTTGGGTAGGTGTTCCATCTGCCGAAGCCTTTGGCTTACCCTCCGGGCGTTTTCGGTACTGCGGTACCGCGGATTGGCAATGTGCCCGGTCGCCGCTCCTCCGCCAGAGCATCGGCGGGATCGCTCAACAAGCCGGGGGGCCGACAGAGGCAGGCGGCGGGCTTGTTCGAGCTGGCGCGTGCTGGCCATCCCGGCCAAGCGCGCTGATCGCCGTCCGGTCTCCTACCTGACCCGGGTCGAGGTCGATGCCCTGCTCGCCGCACCCGACCTTGCGACCCGTACGGCCAGAGGGACCGCGCTCTGCTGCTGTTGGCCGTGCAGACCGGTCTGCGGGTATCGGAGCTCACCGCCCTTCGGCGATGCGATGTCACTCTCAGCACCGGAGCCTCCGTGCGCTGCTGGGGCAAGGGCCGCAAGCAGCGGTGCACTCCGATCAATCCACCGATGCTCAAGACGCTGAAGAGCTGGCTGCCGGGCGCGGCGGCCAGGCCGAGGATCCGTTATTTCCTGGGCCCGGCGGAGGACACCTGAGCCGGGATGCGGTGAGGCGGATCGATACGGAGCCTGCCTATTACCATTTTCAATCCCCAATGCGGCGTTTCGAGCATGACTTCTGGGCCCATTACCGAGTCTTCTGTAAGGTAGGGGTACCAATGCCTGAGTGGCGCGAAAGTGGTCCGTTCGGGGACCGCTACCGACTGGATACTGGGTCGGAGCAAGATCGCGAGCGGCTGAGGCGGGAGTTCGCTGAACTCGCGAAGCTGAAACAACCCAGGATCGTCGCGCAGCTGGAGGCGTCAGCGGAGCTCGTGTTCAATGACTTCGGCTTGACCCTCCCGAGCGAGCTCTTCCAGGTCCTTTGGGTGCCTGGCTATTTGGAGAATCAGCTTGCCCCTTTCTTCGGGACCGTGCCCGTGGCTGCATCAACTGGTACGTGGTGGCTCGGGCTTGTGTACAGGGACCAACAATTTCGGACTACCGTTCTCGTCGATGTCTCGCTTGAGCATAAGCATTGGCCCTACACCATCGCGTTTACCGTGCAGGACGGCATCGACGAATTGCTCCGCGAGCCGAGGCCCGCCTGCCCCGTCCATGGTCACCAATTACGACCTCAAGCCAGTCTGGCTGGGTCGGTCTGGGTGTGCCCAGAAGTTGAGCCCGCCTGGTGGTGTTTTATGGGCAGCTACGCGGCAAAGGCCAAGGAGATCACCTCGTGATTCGACGTGGGCGGGCTGGGGGGTCAGCCCAGCCCCAGAAGTAGGATGGGCGATCCGGCCGACGTTGGGGGGCGGGTCTAAGGTGATGTCTAGTGACCTGAACGTTGCGGCTCGAAGGTGCTCGCCTCCCTCTTGCCGTTAACCGCTCAGGTGACGGCGACCTCAATGCTTGGTGGAACAGCTCTGCCCTTGACCCGGAGGTTGGAGGGTTCATTCTGGGCAACACGTTCCCCCGACGGCCAGAGTGGCCGGGGCCGAGTTGCTCCTTCTGTCGGCAACCCGCAAGCATGATCAGGTCATGCCTCGCGAGAACGCGCTCCACTTTTCTCGTAACTACTCAGCTGGTGTCGGTGGCGACCACGCTGGGTAGCCAGGCTCCCTCCG
>OEPS010000371.1_pt1 | contig 16371 bp, 15 predicted proteins | sample 1539411 | NCBI WGS metagenome assembly OEPS01 (sample SAMN02671747, study PRJEB22543) | soil metagenome | biome: bacteria | place: China:Hunan Province, Lengshuijiang City | collected 2012-10-15 | depth 0.08m m
CTGCTGGATCGCCGGCTTGCGGGCTGGGGCCTCCTGGTCCTCGACGTCGACCTCGACCGCGACCGCCGCCGCCGAGGACCCCGACGCCGATGCGGCGACGCCGGCGGTGCGGCGCAGGTGGGCGGCCTTCAGGGCGGCGTAGCGGGGCTCGTTCTCCTTGAAGATCGACAGCAGCGGCGTGGCCACGAAGATCGACGAGTAGGTCCCGGAGGCGATGCCGACGAACAGGGCGAGAGCCAGTTCGCGCAGGGTGTCGGCGCCGAGCAGGAAGCTGCCGACGAACAGCAGGCTCCCGACCGGCAGCAGGGTCGTCAGCGAGGTGTTGATCGACCGCATGAACACCTGGTTCATGGCGTCGTTGGCGATCAGCCCGTAAGGCTTCTTGGCATTCGACGGCAAGACCACGTTCTCCTTGATCTTGTCGAAGACCACAACGGTGTCGTAGAGCGAATACCCGAGGATGGTTAACACCGCGACCACCGTGTCCGGAGTGACCTGCAGCCCGGTAATTGCGTAGACACCAGCCGTGATGATCAGGTCGTGGAACAGGGCGATGATCCCCGCCCCGGCCATCTTGGTCTCCAGCCGCCAGGACATGTACAGCACCACGATGACCAGGAAGATGATCAGGCCCTCGATCGCCTTCTCCGTGATCTGCGATCCCCAGCTGGCCCCGATCGAGTTGACGCTGACCTGGTTTGTGCTCACCCCGGCGATCTTGGCCAGGGCGTCGGCCACCTTGCTCTGGGCGTCGGTGTTGTTGGTCAGGTTGTTGGTCTCGACCTCGGCGTCCCGGACCGACTTCCCGAGCTGCGAGGCGATCACAACCTGCTGCGGCGTGACCCCGGTATTGGCGATCGCCGTCTTGACCTGGGGTACCGTCACGTTCTTGCCGACCTGGACGGTGAACTGGGTGCCGCCCTTGAAGTCGATGCCGTATCTGAGGCCGCGGATCCCGGGGATCAACGCCACGATCGAGATCAGCACGGCGACCCCCGAGATCCCCAGCCACATCTTGCGCCGGCCGACGAAATCGATATGGAAGTCGCTGCGGTAGACCTTGCGCCGCCAGCCGCTCTGGCCGCCGCCCTCGAAGGCGGTGGTCATGCCAAGCAACCGGCCCCTGGAGAAGACCTGCGTCCGGCACAGGATCGCCGCCAGCGGGTAGGTCAGCAGGATGAACAGGAACACGTCGAGGGCGGTGGCCATGCCCAGCGTGAACGCGAATCCCTTGACGTCGCTGACCGCGAAGATGTAGAGGATCACGGCGGCGAAGAAGGTGATGGCATCCGCGGTGAACAACGTGCGCAGCGCGCTCTTGTAGCCGCGGTCCACCGAGGAGCGCAGCGTCTTGGCCTCGTGGACTTCTTCCTTTATTCGCTCGAAAAACACCACATATGAGTCAGTGGTGATACCGATCGAGACGATCAGACCGGCGATGCCCGCCAACGAAAGGCTGAGGCCGACGGTATTGCCCAGGATCACCACCAGCGAGTAGGTCAGGCCGGCGAAGGCGGCCAGGCCGAGCCAGGTCTGCAGCCCGAGCGACCGGTAGTAGATGGCGACGTAGAGCAGGACCAGGGCCAGGCCGAGCGCCCCGGCGATCAGTCCGGCGTCGAGGGACTGCTTGCCAAGAGTCGCAGAGATCTCGTCCTCGTTCGACTTCTTCAGGGTGACGGGCAGGGCACCGGACTGGAGCACCAGGGCCAGGTTCTTGGCCGCGGTCTCCCCGCTGAGGCCGGTGATCTGGGTGTTGGTCAGCCCGGTCCCGCAGGTGACGTTGGTGGCCACCGGGGGCGACGACTGGACGACCCCGTCGAGCACGATGCCGATCTCCCGGGTTGGGGAGCTGCTCGGCAGGCACGCCAGCTTGCCGGTGAACGACGACCAGGCCTTCACAACGCTCGACTTGAACGAAAGGTTGACGTTCCAGCCGCCGTTCGTTGTGTCGATGACCGCGGCGGCGCTGGCGATGCCCTGCCCGGTCAGGGCGTTGGCGGTGCCCGCCCCCTGGACCGGAGAGAGTTGGTAGACGTTCTGCTTGCCGGTGTCCTCGTAGAAGACGGTTTGCGTGATCAACGAGGGCGGGTACGCGGTGACCGTCGCCGTGGCTGGTTGGGTCCCGACCGGCCAGCTCTGCTGCACCTGGCGGAACTCCAGCTGGGCCGTCTCGCCGAGCAGTTTGAGAATGGCCGCCGGATCCTTGGCGTTGGGCACGTCGACGGAGATGTTGTTGCTGCCCGAACGGGAGACCGAGGCTCCGCTGACGCCGAGGCGGTTCACCCGGTTCTGGATGATGATGACCGCTTCGTCCATCTTGGCGGCCGAGACGTGCCCCTGGGCGGTGAGGATGACGCTCAGGCCGCCGGAAAGATCGAGCCCGAGTTTGGGTTTGGTACCGGTGGCGAAGAGGCCAACGACGAGGGCGACCACGATGATCCCGACCGCGACGGCCGAGGTCCAGAAGCGTTGGGTCCCTTTCACGGCCGCGACTCTAACGGATCGGCCGTGCGCGCAAGGGCGGTCACAGCAGGTCCTGCCCGTTGATCACAAGGCGGAACCGGCAGTGCAGGTATTCGGCTGCGCGGCGGCACATTGTCATCCGGTCAAGGAAGATCTCGAAGTATTCCATGATCTTCGAGATCGTCGTGTCGATGCGCAACTCCAGGACCAGGGTCCGCTGTTCCAGGTCGACGGATACGACGGACGACTCGGCGGCAAAGTTCACTCGGTCGTGGATGTCGAAGGTTTCCGGGATCTTGTTGCGCACCCGGGAGCGGTGAACGTCGGACTTGTCGGCCAGGATCAGGGCTGCGCACTCCGGCGACACCGGGAGGCCCTCGCCCTCCTCATGGTTGCCGACCGCCCCGAGCACGATCCCGATCTCTTTATAGGACATGCCGAGCTCGACCAGGATCGGGTAGCAGATCGACGCCCCGGTCTGCGGATGGCCCTTGCGGGAGACGAAGTTACCCAGGTCGTGCAGGTAGCCGGCGATCGCCGCCCGCTCCGGCTGCCGGTCGTCGTAGCCAAGTCCCTTGAGGAGCTTGCGAGCATCGCGGGAGACGATCTTAGCGTGGCGGAAACCGTGTTCGGTGTAGCCGATCTCGCCCAGGTTGTGATCGGCCTGGCGGATGAAGCTTTTGACGGCAGGGTGTGCCTTGACGTCACTGAGATCGATCACGTGGCCGGGAGCAAGCGCGAGGCGGTCCGGCAGGTGGAGCGCCATGACCTAACTATCGTCAGGACCACCCGGCTCCTCAAGCCCAGTGCTCGAATCGTCCTCGCCGATGTCACTTTGCCCGTTCGAGTCCTCTGTTTTGCGAGCAATAGCCTGCTTGACAACGCGGATGACCACCCCATCGGCGATCTCGATCTCCAGTTCGTCGCCTTCGATCAATTTTACGTATCCCTTGATCCCGCCGATGGTTACGATCTGATCGCCCGGTGAGAGCGTCGTCACCAGGTCCTGGTGCTGTCGCATCCGGCGCCGCTGTGGCCGGTACAGCAGGAAATAGAAGACGACGACCAACAGCACCAGGATGAACAGCGCCGAAGTGGTCGAGCTGCTGCCGCCGGAACTGGCCGCCAGCGGGAGGGAGGGCAGCGTCTGGCCCAAGCCGAGAACCATAATTCGAGGGAGTTTAGACGAGCCGGTCGGCCGCCTCCCGGAGCCCCAGGTGCTCGTAGGCGGCCACCGTGGCCAGCCGCCCCCGGGGGGTGCGCTGCAGGAAGCCCTTGCGGAGCAGGTAGGGCTCGTAGACGTCCTCGATCGTGTCCGGTTCCTCCCCCACCGCCACCGCCAGCGTGCTCAGGCCGACCGGCCGGCCGCGGAAGCGCTCGACCAGCGCCCCCAGGATCAACAGGTCGACCTTGTCCAGCCCCTCGACGTCCACCTGGAACAGATCCAGGGCATCCCGGGCAACCGGCAGGCTGATCTCGCCCGCCGCCCGCACCTGGGCGTAGTCGCGGACCCGGCGCAGCAGCCGGTTGGCGATCCGGGGCGTCCCCCGCGATCGGCTGGCGATCTCCTCGCCCGCCTCAGGGTCGATACCGATCCCCAGGATGCCCGCCGAGCGGTGGATTACCGCCGCCAGTTCCTCCGGCTCGTAGTAGTCAAGCCTGCCGATGAAACCGAACCGGTCGCGCAACGGCGAGGTGAGCATCCCGGTGCGGGTGGTGGCGCCGATCAGCGTGAACCGCGGGATCTCCATCCGTATCGACCGGGCCGCCGGCCCCTTCCCGATGACGATGTCCAGGCGGAAGTCCTCCATCGCCGGGTACAGGGTCTCCTCGACCGAGCGGGCGAGGCGGTGGATCTCATCGATGAACAGCACATCGCGGTCCTCGAGGTTGGTAAGGATCGCCGCCAGGTCGCCCGCCCGCTCCAGCACCGGCCCCGAGGTGACGCTGAACCCCACGCCGAGCTCGGTAGCGACGATGTGGGCGAGGCTGGTCTTGCCCAGTCCCGGGCTGCCGGCGAAGAGCAGGTGGTCGGCCGCCTCCCCCCGGGCCTTGGCGGCGTCGAGGATGATCGAAAGATGCTCCTTGGTGGCAGCCTGCCCGACGAAGTCGGCGAGGCTGCGGGGCCGGAGCGACCGCTCCAGCTCCTGGTCGTCGATCGTGGGGGCCGGGGCAAGGATCCGGTCCACGGCGCCGGACATCAGACCGGTTCCCTGGTCTTGGCCGCCACCGACCTCTTTGTTGGCACCGCGGTCTTTGTTGGCACCGCGGTCTTTGTTGGCACCGGCGCCGTTTTTGCCGCCGCCGGCGGCTTCGCCCCGGCGAGCGCCTTCAGCGCCCCCCGCACCATGCCCTCGACGGTGGCCCCTGGGGTGGCAACCGCCTCGACCACGCCGCGGAGCTCCGCCGGCGTGTAGCCAAGCCCGGCGAGCGCCGCCCGCACCTCGGCCAGGGAGGCCCCCGGGACCGCCTGGTCGTCAGCGACGACCCCGAGCCGTTCGCGGAGCTCGAGCACCATCCGCTGCGCCCCCCGGCGGCCCACCCCGGGCACGCTGGTCAGAACGTCGACGTCGCCGCCGGCTACCGCCTGGCGCAGTGCCGCCGGGTCGAGCGACGACAGCACCGCCGCTGCCAGCTTCGGCCCGACCCCGGTGACCCCGATCAGGACCTGAAAGGTGTCCCGCTGGTCGGCCGACCGGAAACCGTAGAGGGTCATCGAGTCCTCGCGGACCACCAGGTGGGTGAGCAGCCGGACCCGGTCCCCGGTGGAGAGCGAGGCGAGCACGGGCACCGGGGCGTAGACGAGGTAGCCGACCCCGCCGACGTCGATCAGCGCAGCCGTCGCGGTGACCTCGGCGACGTTCCCGGTCAGCGAGGCGATCACCGGGGCACCGCCCCCGCCGCCCGCACCCGGTGGGAGTGGAGATGGCAGATGGCGACCGCCAGGGCGTCGGCGGCGTCCGGGGTCCGGGTGTGGACCCCGCCGCCGAGCAGCCGGTTGACCATGAAGGCGACCTGGTCTTTCGTCGCGGACCCGTTGCCGACAATCGCCAGCTTCACCTCGAGCGGGGCGTACTCGAACACCGGCAGCCCCGATTGGGCGGCAGCCAGCAGGGCGACCCCCCGGGCTTCAGCGACCGGCACCACGGTCTTGGCATTGATGGCGTAGAAGATCCGCTCGACGGCGACGGTGTCCGGCTCCGAGGCGGCGATCAGCTCGCGGAGGCCGGCGTAGATCCGCTCGAGCCGCTGGGGGACGGCGTCGGTCGGGGCGGTGGCGATTGTGTCGCAGGCCACCACCCGCAGCCGGTTCCCCTCCTTGTCCACGACACCGACGCCCATCCGCGTCAGGCCGGGGTCGATCCCCATCGCTCTCATAGGATTTCTTCTCAGGCCGAACGGTTGTTTGGGGGCGATGATACCGAAGCCCACCGCCGGAGCCGGGGATTTCCGCTTCGTCAGGCTGTGCAGCCGGGGTCCCCGGTCAGCTCTTTCCGTTCGGCAGGAGGAGGTACGGAACGGATAAAGTTGCAGTGCCCCGGCGCCGATAGCACCTCGACGGGTATCCCGACCCCTCCACGGAGTGTCCATGCGCAGCAGGTTGCTGTACCGCCTCGCCCACTCGTCGCCGGTCGTCCAGGGGCTGGCGGTACTGGTCGTCCTGGTCCTGGTGGTCGGGATCTTCGAGGCGGACAACTACCTGTTCGGCGGCAAGGCCAAGCCGACCGCCCACCACGTCGCCGCGTCGCCGTCCCCGTCGCCCTCGCCGAGCGGCAGCCCCGCCCCGGCGCCCTCAGCCAGCCCCACCGGTGTACAGATCCCGGTGTCGTCGACCGTGGCGACCACCAGCGACTTCCTGACCGCCTACCAGAGCCCGAGCACGAGGTCGCATGCGGTCTCGACGGTGGACCCGCACAACCTGCTCGGGCAGCCGACCCCGATGCTGGTGGTCGGCTCGCAGCCGGGCTGGGACCAGGTCATCCTGCCCGACCACCTCCCGAACGACACCATGGGCTGGGTGTCGGCCAGTTCGGTCCAGACGGCAACGGTCAACGACTTCATCGTGGTCGACCTGGCCAAGTACCAGCTTGACCACTATGTCAGTGGCAAGCTGGTGAAGTCCTACCCTGTTGCCATCGGGGCGCCGAACACGGCGACCCCGCAGGGGATGTTCTTTGTCTGGGCGATCCAGCCCAACCCGGGAGCGCCCTACAACCCGGTGATCTTCGGGCTGTCGGCCCTCTCACCGTTTGTGACCAACTGGCCCGACGGGGGCATCGTCGGCATCCATGGCTGGTCGGATACCAGCGTCGAGGGCAAAGCCGTGTCCAACGGCTGCATCCGGATGAAGCCGAACGACGCCTCGGCCCTGCTGGCCACCAACCTGCCGTTGGGGACCCCGGTCGACGTCGTCGCCGCCGACTGACGCCGACTGACGCCGGGCGGCGAACCCTTCGCGCGCGAAAAGGGCCGGGCAATCGGCGCCCGGCCCTTTCCTTTACGAAGATGCTACTTGGACTTCCCGCCCGCCATGCCCCAAACGTAGGCCGCAACAATGCCCACAAGGCCGACACCGGCAAGGATGACCGCGAATGCGCTGAGCGAGCTCACGTGCGTCACCTCCATGTCGACAACCCGGCTGATCCTTCGATAGATCAGTCGGCGCAGCAGGAGGCGGCCTGAACGGTTCCTTTTGCCTAGCAGCGCATAGCCCGGGCCACCCCATATGGGTGATTACCCAGAAAGCTCGGCCAACACCTCTTCGGGCATGTCGAAGTTGGAATGGACCTCTTGGACGTCGTCAAGCTCCTCGAGGGCGTCGACGAGGCGCAGGACGGCGGGCGCCCCCTCGCGGTCGACCGGGACCAGGGTCGAGGGTTCCATCGTGATCTCAGCGGACTCGATCGGGTAGCCGGCCGCCTCGATCGCCTCACGGAGCCGGGGAAGGTCGTTGGGGGTACTGGTGATCTGCCACATTTCGCCCTCGTCGGTCAGGTCCTCGGCCCCCTCCTGGAGGGCGACGGCCATCAGGTCGTCCTCGCTCACCGTCGCCTTGGGCACGAGCACGATCCCTCGCTTGGTGAACATCCAGGACACCGACCCCGGCTCGGCCAGCGCGTTGCCGTACTTGGTGAAGACGCGGCGCACCTCGGCGGCGGCCCGGTTGCGGTTGTCGGTCAGCACCTCGACCAGGACGGCGACCCCGCCCGGGGCGTAACCCTCGTAGACCAGCGTTTCGTAGGTGACGCCCTCCAGTTCGCCGGTGCCCCGCTTGATCGCCCGCTCGATGGTGTCGGTGGGGATGCTGTCCGCCTTTGCCCGCGAGACGGCGTCGGCCAAGGTCGGGTTGGCATCCACCTTCCCCCCGCCTTCGCGGGCGGCGACCTCGATCGCCCGGAGCCGCTTGGCGAAGGCCTTTCCCCGGCGGGCATCGATCACTGCCTTCTTATGCTTGATCCCCGCCCACTTCGAGTGACCCGACATCCGTTGCCTCTTACTCTCCGCCCACCCGGGCCCCGTTGCTCATCACCGACTCCAGAAAATACCGGTGGAGGGCGGCGCTACCGGTGATTTCGCTGTGGAACGCAACCGCCAGGATGCTTCCCGCCCGGACCGCCACCGGGCGGCCCTCCCAGCGTGCCAGCACGTCCACCCCCGGGCCGGGGTCCTCGAACACCGGGGCCCGGATGAACGCGACAGCCATCGTACCGACCCCGTCGACGGTCACCTCCGTCTCGAACGATTCCCGCTGGGAGCCGTAGGCATTCCTGATCACGGACAGGTCGAGCACGCCGAGCGGGGGCTCCCCGTCGGAAACATGGGTGGCCAAGACGATGGCGCCGGCGCAGGTCGCCAGCACCGGCATCCCCGCCTCGATCCGCTTGATCAGACCGGAGCGCAGGTCGTAGCGGTCGATCAGCTTGAGCATCGTCGTCGACTCGCCGCCTGGGATCACCAGGGCGCCGACCGCGTCCAGTTCGGAGGCGGAGCGGACGTCGACGGCTTCGACCCCGCAGGCGCGGAGCGCGCGGCGGTGCTCGGCCACGTCGCCCTGCAGGGCAAGGATGCCGACGGTCACGGGGTTACCAACCTCTGGGGGCGAGCCGCTCCTCCGCAGGGATCTCCCTCAGGTCGAGGCCCCGCATGGGCTCGCCGAGCCCCCGGGACACCCGGGCGAGCACCTCGGGGTCCTGGTAGTAGGTGGTTGCTTCGACGATGGCCCGGGCACGGGCAGCCGGGTCCTCGCTCTTGAAGATGCCCGACCCCACGAAGACCCCCTCGGCGCCGAGCTGCATGACCAGAGCAGCGTCGGCCGGGGTGGCGATGCCGCCAGCGCAGAAGGTGACCACCGGGAGCGTGCCCGCCCGGGCGACCTCCTGGACCAGGTCGAACGGGGCTCCCAGCTCCTTGGCCTCGGTCATCAGCTCCTCGGCCGGGGCAATCTGGAGCCGGCGGATCCCGTCGCCGATCGCCCGGAGGTGGCGGACCGCCTCCACGACGTTCCCGGTGCCGGCTTCACCCTTGGAGCGGATCATCGAGGCCCCCTCGCCGATCCGGCGGAGGGCCTCGCCGAGGTTGGTCGCCCCGCAGACGAAAGGTACGGTGTACCCGGCCTTGTCGACGTGGTAGCGCTCGTCAGCGGGGGTCAGGACCTCCGACTCGTCGATGAAGTCGATGCCGAGCGACTGCAGGATCTGGGCCTCGGCAAAGTGTCCGATGCGGCACTTGGCCATGACCGGGATGGTCACGGCCTCCTTGATCTCGACGACCTTGTTCGGGTCGGCCATGCGGGCCACCCCGCCCTCCCGCCGGATGTCGGCGGGCACCCGCTCGAGGGCCATCACCGCGACGGCGCCGGCCTCCTCGGCGATGCGGGCCTGGTCGGCGGTGGTGACGTCCATGATGACGCCGCCTTTCAGCATCTCGGCGAGGCCGCGCTTGGTGCGGACGGTTCCATGCTCGACTGCCATCAGACTCCTCGTTGTGGCGCTTCGTTTGACTCCTGGGAGGCTTCCCCATCTTAGCGCCGGGCCTCATCCCCCCCTCAGCTCCCGGCTAGGCTGGCGGGCCGTGGACCCCCGTGCCGGCCTGCCCGCCCAGACCTCCGACCTGGTCGACGCCGCCAAGCTTCTGGCCGCCTACTACGACGACCGACCCGACCCCGCTGAGCCCAGCCAGCGGGTGGCCTTCGGCACTTCCGGGCACCGTGGCTCGTCGCTCACCCGCTCGTTCAACGAGGCCCATATCGTCGCCACCACCGAGGCGATCCGCCGGTACCGGGCAGCCCAGGGCGTCGATGGCCCGCTGTTCATCGGGAAGGACACCCACGCCCTGTCCGGCCCGGCGCTGCGCACCGCCGTCGAGGTACTCACCGCCGCCGGCGTGCCGGTCCTGATCGACGCCGCCGAGGGCTTCACCCCGACACCGGTCGTCTCCCACGCCATCCTGACCTACAACCGGGGGCGGTCCGCCGGGCTGAACGGGCGGTCCTCAGGGCTGGCCGACGGCATCGTCGTCACCCCCTCCCACAACCCACCCCCGGACGGCGGGTTCAAATACGACCCGCCCAGCGGCGGGCCGGCCGAGGAGGCGGCGACGGCCTGGATCCAGGACGAGGCCAACCGGCTGCTGGCGTCCGGCTGGGAGCAGGTCGCCCGGGTGCCGTACGGCACCGCCGTTGCCGGCCCCGGCGTGGGCCGGCACGACTACATCGCCGGCTACGTCGACGACCTCCCCAGCGTCGTCGACATCGACGCCATCCGCGACGCCGGGCTCCACGTCGGCGTCGACCCCCTCGGCGGGGCGAGCCTGGCCTACTGGCCGGCGATCGGGGAGCGGCTCCAGCTGGAACTCGACGTCGTCAACGAGCGGCTCGATCCCACCTTCGGCTTCATGACCCTGGACTGGGACGGCAGGATCCGCATGGACCCGTCGTCGCCGTATGCCATGGCCGGACTTCTCAGCCGGGCCGGCCGCTTCCGGGTCGGCTTCGCATGTGACCCCGACGCCGACCGGCACGGCGTCGTCACCCCGGGGGCAGGGCTGATGAACCCCAACCACTACCTGAGTGTCGTGGTGTCCTACCTGTTCGGGCAGGGCCGGGGCTGGCCGGTGGAGGCCGGCGTCGGCAAGACCCTGGTGTCGACGAGCATGATCGACCGGGTGGCCGCCAGCCTCGGCCGCCGGGTCGTCGAGGTGCCGGTGGGCTTCAAGTGGTTCGTCGAGGGGCTCCTCGACGGCTCACTGGGCTTCGGCGGCGAGGAGAGCGCCGGTGCGTCGTTGCTGCGCAGGGACGGCTCGGTCTGGACGACGGACAAGGACGGCCTGGTCCTCGGGCTGCTGGCGGTGGAGATCACCGCCCTGACCGGGAAGGACCCCGGGCAGCTGTACCAGGAGCTGACCGAGCGGTTCGGCGCCCCCGCCTACCGCCGGGTCGACTCCCCCGCCACCCCGGAACAGAAGGCCGCCCTGAAGGCGCTGTCGCCGGACCAGATCACCGCCAAGACCCTGGCCGGTGAGCCGATCACGGCGGTCCTGACCCGGGCCCCGGGCAACGGCGCCGCCATCGGCGGCCTGAAGATCGTGACCGAGGCGGGCTGGGCCGCCATGCGCCCCAGCGGCACCGAGGACGTCTACAAGATCTACGCCGAGAGCTTCCGCTCCGAAGAGCACCTGGAGGAGGTGATCACCGAGGCCCGGACGATCGTCGAGCGGGCCTTGCGGGCCGGGTAACCTCAGCCGTCACCAGACCGTGACGGTCGGCCCGCCGCCGTAACTGCGCAGTTTGTTGTCTTTCGTCACAAGCTTCCAGCCGAACTCCATTGCGGTCGCAAAGATGAGCCGGTCCGCAGGATCGCCAGGGAATGGCTCGGGCAACGCGGCGGCGGTCTCCGCAATGGCCGGCGAAATGGAGACGGTCCGCACGTTTTCGGCAAGCCGCTCGAGCCACGATCGCACGGGGACCGAGAGCGTGATCTTCCCGTGGCGCGCGAGCCAGGCCAGCTCATACCACGAGATGCCAGACACGGCCAGCTCATCCGCTTCTTCGAGAGCTCCTGCCGCAGCTCGGCTAAGTCGTTCCGGCTCTGCCGTCCACCAGTGGAGGACGTGGGTGTCCAGGAGCGTCGTCATTCAATCTCCCAGATGGCCCCTGTTGTGAAGAGGTCCTCGTCCCCAGCGGCGGTGCGAGCCAACCCAGCCATACTCCCGCGCAAGGCGGGAGCACCCGCCGCGGGAACCAATCGAGCAACGGTGCGCCCGTGCTTCGTGATCTCGACTTCCTCCCCGGCCGCAACTTCATCGAGCAACGAAAGGATATTCGCTTTCACCGCAGTAGCGGTCATTTTTCTTGCCATACGGTCATGATAACGGTCATTAGCCATCCGGAGGCACCGGGACCCATTCCTTGCTGCCCTCATCGGCCTCGGCTTCGGCTGGATGTGGTGCAGGTCGACGAAGAGGGTCTGGTCGCAACCGGGGAACTGGCAGCTTGCGCCCCACCGAGAGCGGCGGTCGCGGGGGCGACCTTAGCAATCGTAATGCCTATCTATAAATGTCTACATCCAGCCGTGTGGATCGGTGTCCTGTTTTCCGGCGGAATCCGCCTGTTATCAGGACAGTGGGATCTGCCCCGCGCTGCGGGCCACAGGCAGCAGCGTGAAAGCCGACTGAGCAGATACGGGCGTGATCACACCCCTAGCTGCTCACTCACCCCGGAAATATGTCAGTGATCAGGACGGCGCAGGTGGCGGCAGCAATCTGGCCGGGCCTCGGCCGCCAGCACGTCCGTCTGGGCGACGGACTCGACCGCTTGATCAAACGTATGTTCGATTATAGCGCACAGCGTAGCGATGTGCCCACGCCTTTGTTGATGTACTAGATAGCGCAGATAGGGTGCCCCTGGGGATCGGCGCTGAGGGCATGCGCCAAGCACCACCCGAGGGTGGCCCTATACAGTGCTGTCGTATGGCTCGCAATCTGACACGAACTTCCAGTTCTGGCGGGGAGGACCCTGTGGTCCTTCAACTCGACGATCCCTCCGAAGAATCCGCCCATACCAGGCTCGTCGTCGCCCTGCCGCTCGCCGTCGGGCTCCTCGTTCTGCTATCGCTGGGCATTGGTCGATACTTTTTGAGCCCGATCACGGTCATCCACATCATCGCCGGGTACTTCGTCCGGATACGGGTGACCTGGACGGCCACGCAGCAGACCGTCATCCTCGAGATCCGGCTCCCCCGCATCCTCGCCGCACTGCTGGTCGGGGCGGCCCTTTCGGCCTCCGGCGCGGCGTACCAGACGATGCTCCGCAACCCTCTGGTGTCGCCGGAGATCCTCGGGGTGGCCGCCGGCGCCGCGTTCGGCGGATCGGTCGGCATTCTGTTCGGCCTCCCCACCGGAGAGATCCAACTGCTCGCCTTCGCCTTCGGTCTCGGCGCGGCCCTGCTGGCGCTGGCGATCGGCCGGATCGTGGGTACGCCTTCCCCGATCATCCTGGTGCTCGGGGGCATCGTCGTGGGGGCGATGTTCGGCGCCTTGATCTCGGCCACGCAATACGTCGCCAACCCCGAGAACACCCTGCCTGAGATCACCTTCTGGCTCTTCGGCAGCCTGGCCCGGGTGACCAACAACGATCTGATCGTCCCGACGGTGATCGTCGGCGTCAGCCTCGCCGGGCTGTGGCTGGTCCGCTGGCCCCTGACCGTCCTCGCTGCCGGTGAGGACGAGGCCCGCACCCTGGGCGTCAACCGCGCGGTCGTGTGGGGGGTCGTCATCGGGGCATCCACCCTGATGACCGCGACGGTCGTCAGCATCGCCGGCGTCGTCGGCTGGGTCGGCCTGATCGTGCCCCACCTGGCCCGGTCGGTCGTCGGCCCGAGCTTCAGCCGGCTGCTGGCGGTCTCGGTGCTGATGGGAGCCGGGTTCCTCCTCCTGGTCGACGACGTCTGCCGGACCGCGACCTCCCTCGACCTCCCGCTCGGGATCCTGACCGCCTTGGTCGGGGCACCGTTTTTCGTCCTGCTGCTGGTCCGCGCCGGGCGCCAATGGCTGTGATGTTGGAGATCGCGGGCCTCTCGTTCGCCTACCCCGAGGGCGGCCACCGCCTGAAGTCGGTCGACCTGTCGATCGGCGCGGGCGAGGTGTGCTGCCTGCTGGGTCCCAACGGGGCCGGCAAGACCACCCTGCTCCGTTGCCTACTCGGGCTCCTCACCCCGGCGGCCGGCACGATCCGCATCCTGGGCTCCTCGATCGAGGCGATGACGTCCCGGGAGGTGTCCCGGCGGGTGGCCTACGTTCCCCAGGCGACGTCGACGCCCTTCCCGTTCACGGCGCTGGACATGGCCGTCATGGGCCGGACCCCCCACATCGGGACGACCTCGGCGCCGTCTGCGACCGACCGTCAGGTCGCCCTGGACCACCTCCGGCAACTCGGCATCGGCCACCTGGCCGCCCGACCCTTCGCGCGGCTCTCCGGTGGCGAGCGGCAGCTGACACTTCTGGCCCGAGCCCTGGTGCAGGAGGCGGCGATCCTGATCCTCGACGAGCCGACGGCTGCCCTCGACTACGGCAACGAGGTGCACATCCTGGAGACCGTCGCCGGACTCGGACGGCAGGGGCGCACCGTCGTGATGACCACCCACCAGCCCTCGCACGCCCTGGCCTACGCCACCCGGGCACTGCTGATGGACAACGGCGTGCTGGTTGCCGACGGAACCCCCGGCGCTGTCCTGACACCAACGTCGTTGAGCGACCTGTACGGCGTCGGGATCCACGTCGCCGACGTGCCGCTGCCCAGCGGCGCTTCCCAACGGATCTGCTTCCCCCTGGCAGCCCAGCCCACCCCGACCCGAAACGACCTTGCAGCACAGCCGGCATGGAGAGGAGACGGAGCATGAAGCATCGAACCGGCAGTCCCACGTCCTGGAGTTTCGCACGGCCCCGGATCATCGCCTGCGTGGCAGCCCTGGCTACCGTGGCTGCCTGCGGTTCCGCAAGCACCTCGGGAAGCGGATCGAAGGCGACCCCAACGACGACGCACACCATCGTCGACATGACGGGGCGGTCCGTCACCCTCCCCACCAATGTCACCCGGATTGCCAGTTCGTACCCGGCTCTGGCCGAATCGATGCTCCTGCTCGGCGTCGCCAAGGACCTCGTTGCGACGGCTCCCGGGCCAGGCCCGTTCTTCACCACCCTCGACCCGGGGTTCGCCCACGTCCCGCAGCCGTTCGATCAGTCCTCCGACATCGTCAACATGGAGGCCCTGCTGGCGGCCAAGCCGCAGGTGGTCTTCGCCTCGTCGCCGTCGATCGTCCCGGCCCTCACCCAGGTCGGCATCCCGGTGGTGGTGTTCTCGGTGTTCACCAGCCCAGCGCAGATCGAGCAGAGTGGCGACCTGATCGCCAAGATCGTGGGCACCGCGCCGGCCAAGAGCCAGGCCAAGAAGTTCGACCAGTACTACAGCGGCAACGTCGCCGAGGTGTCGGCGAAGACCGAGTCCATCCCGTCCGCCCAGCAGCCCGTCGCCTACTACACCGCGGCGAACCCGCTGCAGACCGAGGGCGCCGGCTCCATCGTGACCAGCTGGATGAACGAGGCCGGCGCCCAAAACGCGGCGGCCATCCACGGCATCTCGGCGCCGCCCACCTTCGCCACACCGAACCTGGAGGAGGTCGTGTCGTGGAATCCGGACTTCATCGTCTGCCGGGACGCGGCGACGGTCGCGCAGATCACGTCCGACCCCGCCTGGGCCAACGTCACCGCGGTCAAGAACCATGCGGTCTACGCCGCCCCCGAGGGGGTCTACGACTGGCCGGTGCGAAGCCTCGAGGCGGCCCTCCAGCCGCTCTGGGCGGCCAAGACCTTTCACCCCGACCTGTTCCCGAACATCGACCTCGTCCAGTCGGTGAAGAGCTTCTACTCGGAGTTCTACCGCTACACCCTTTCGACCGCCCAGGCCCAGGCGATCCTCAACCAGTCGCCGGTCCCGACCCCCAACAAGGGGGCATGATCATGTACGACGCCGGACTCATCCCGGAGCGCGCCACCGACGCCAGCCAAGCCTTTGCCGCCTGGCAGCGGGACGGGGCGTCGATCCTCGTGACCGGAGGGCGCACCGAGGTCGACCTCCTCGAGGCCACCCATGCGGTCTTCGCCGGCCACCTGCTGGCCGAGATGCCGCCCTCAAAGGTGGCACCCAACCCGGTGCCGGACCAGGAAGGCTACGACCCGGCCTCCCGGACCATCCTTGCCAACGCCGCCGAGACCCTGGAGCTGCACGACGACGGCCACCGGGCGTTCGGGGACCGCTATCCGGACCTGGTATGCCTGCTCTGCGCCCGGCAGGCGCCCGAGGGCGGGGCGTCCTTCCTTGTCGACGGCCGGCGCTTGGTCGACGGCATCACCGCCGACCCGGAGCGCACCGGGCTGGCGCACTTCCTCTGGGAGCAGCCGATCGACCAGACCGTCCCGGCGCCGAACTCCCCGCCGCCCCCTCCGAGCACCCGGCCCCTTGCCGCCCGCACTCCGGAGGGCCGGCTGAGCATCCGGTACTTCAAGCTGCTCGAAGCGCCACAGGAACCCGCCGGGGCGACGGACCACCTTGCGGAGTGGGTCCGCCTGGGCCGGGAGGAGGCCGCCGCCGCTCCCCGCTTCTCCCTGCAACCGGGCGACCTGCTCTGCATCGACAACTACCGGGCCTTCCACGGGCGGGACCCGTACACAGGACCGGGCCGGTTGCTGCACCGGGTCATCGGCTGGACCGACGCGTCGTTCGGCTTGCCCCCCGGCGCGGGGTGGGTGCGCCCGGCGGTCGCCGGGAGCCCGTCATGAGCCTCCAGGTGGCGCCGGCGGGCGCCGCCATCGGCGCCGAGGTCTCCGGCATGGATCTGGCCCAGCCGATGACCGCCG
>OEPS010000373.1_pt1 | contig 16325 bp, 14 predicted proteins | sample 1539411 | NCBI WGS metagenome assembly OEPS01 (sample SAMN02671747, study PRJEB22543) | soil metagenome | biome: bacteria | place: China:Hunan Province, Lengshuijiang City | collected 2012-10-15 | depth 0.08m m
GTGAAGCCTTCCTTGAGCGACAGCTGGAACCAGTCGCGGCAGGTCACGCGGTTGCCCGACCAGTTGTGGAAGTATTCGTGCGCGACCACCGCCTCGACCCGCTGGTGCGCGGCGTCGGTCGCGGTTTCGGCGCGGGCCAGCACGCAACTGGAGTTGAAGATGTTCAGGCCCTTGTTTTCCATGGCGCCCATGTTGAAGTCGTTGACCGCGACGATCATGAAGATATCCAGATCATATTCGCGACCGTAGACCTCTTCGTCCCAGCGCATGGACTTCTTCAGGCTGGTCATGGCGTGCTGGCATTTGTCGATGTTTTCCGGCTCGACATAGATGCGCAGGGTTACGTCACGACCCGACTGACGGGTGAACTTGTCTTCGACACACCACAGGTCACCGGCTACCAGGGCGAACAGGTAGGCCGGTTTCATGAACGGGTCTTCCCAGGTCGCCCAGTGCCGGCCATCTTCCTGCGGCCCGGTGCCGACCGGGTTGCCGTTGGACAACAGCACCGGGTAGCGATGCTGCTCGGCAATCACCGTGGTGGTGAACTTGCTCATCACGTCCGGACGATCGAGGTAATAGGTGATCTTGCGGAACCCTTCGGCCTCGCACTGGGTGCAGAACATGCTGCCGGACTTGTACAGGCCTTCCAGCGCGGTGTTGCTTTCCGGGTGGATCTTCACGCTGGTGTCGAGGGTGAAGGTCGCGGCCTTGGGCTGCACGGTCAGGTGGCTGTCATCGAGCTGGTAGTCGCCGGCGCTCAGGGCCTGGTCGTCCAGCGCCACGCTGAGCAGCTCCAGCTGCTGGCCATCGAGGACCAACGGCGGCAGACCGGCACCACGGGCGGGGTTGCGGCGCATGACCAGCTGCGCGTGGACCAGGCTGTGGTCCTCGAACAGTTCGAAGGTCAGGTGCGTCTCGTCGATCAGGTACTCGGGTGCCTGATAGTCCTTGAGGTAGATCACTTGCGGCTGTTCGGTACGCATGTGGCGGTCCTTTTTACTGATGCACGGCGAGCTGGTACGCCGTGTACTTGCGAATATTGATCACACCGGTATCGAAGATCAGGTACTGGCCCTTGATGCCCAGCAGCGTGCCCTCAGCCACGGGGTTCTTGTCCAGGTTGAAGCTGACGATCTTGCTCGGGTAGGCCTCGACCGGGTAGCGGATTTCCAGCACCTCAGCGTCGCTCAATGGCTGCACTGCCTGTAGGCCGAATCGTGCCTGCAAGGCATTCAGGCCTTCGGCGCAGCTGTCGAACAACTGGTCGCGCACGGCCACCAGGTCAACCGCCTCGGCATCGCCCTTGAGCAGCGCACGCCAGTTGGTGCGATCGGCGACCTGGCTACGGAACAGGTCTTCGACCAGCCCCGATTGCTGGCGCGTGGCAACCCGCACAATCGGCAGGGCCTGGCTTGCGCCCTGGTCAAGCCAGCGGGTGGGCAGCTGGCTGGCACGGGTGATGCCGACCTTGATACCCGAGGAGTTGGCCAGGTACACCACATGATCGGTCATGCAGAACTGCTCGCCCCAGGAAGGTTCGCGGCAGGTGCCCTGATCGTAGTGGCATTTCTCCGGGGCCATGATGCACACATCACACTGCGCCAGCTTGGTCATGCACGGGTAGCAGTAACCCTGACTGAAGCTGGTCTTGGTCTTGCGACCACAGTGGCTGCAATGGATGGCACCGAGGTATTCCAGGCGCAGGGTTTTGCCGATCAGCGGATTGACCGGTACCTCCTGCTCGCCCAGACGAAAAGCGTACTGCACCACCGGCGCGTCGAGACGCGCCGACATTTTACTGATGGAGCCGCGGCCAAGTTCGATCAATGGATCGCATCCGACTTGAACAGGATGTTGGCGACTGGTGCCGACTTCGAGCTGCATTCTTGCGGGCCCATGTAACCGGTGCGCTGCTCTTCTGGCAGGTTCTGCATCTCCCAGGCGATCACCGCTTGCAGCGACAGTTCTTTCTGCTCGGTGGTGAGCTTGCGCCCATCCGCCCATTTACCCAGTTCCACGGCCAGTTTCAGGCTTTCGTAGATTTCCGGGGTGATGTTTTCGATCATTTGCGCAAAAGTGGACATAGCGTCTCCCAAATCAAGTCGTCAGTTTACGCCGGGCCAACGCCCCGCCCAAGAGCCCGCTAAGGCAACCGACCAACAACCCGCCGACATGGGCGGCGTTGGCGATCTGGCCGAAGCCCAGCAGGCTGACCAGTCCGGACAGGCACAGCAGCAGCCAGACCAGCATCATTACCAGTACCCCTCGCGGCATGCGATAGACCGCATTGGGCGCCAGCCACTGGTACACCCAGAGATGCCCGAGCAGCCCGTAAAGCACGCCCGACAGGCCACCGAACAGACTCGGCCCGCCGAACAGGTACTGCGCGACGTTGGATACCAGGCTGAACAGCAGGGTCAGGCTCAGCAGCGACCAAGGCCCCTGGCGCAACTCGATACGCCGGCCAAGTTCCCAGTACCACAGGGCGTTCATGGCCAGGTGGAGGATGCCGAAATGCACCAGCATCGGCGTGAACAGGCGCCACCATTGGCCGTCTGCCAGGCTTGCAGCCAGCGGGGTGAAGTACAGGTAATCGCCCTGTACGCGAAAATCGAGAAAGGTCAGCCAGCTCAGGGTGGCAAAGTTGTCCCCAAGGCCAGTCAGGCCGGCAACGATCAGGCACAACAGCAGCACCACTGCCGTGGCTTTGCTGGTCCGCAGTTGTTCGGTGATTGATGGCCGTGGCGGCGGCGCCAGCGCGGTGTCTGCCGGCAACTGGAAGTCGGCATCGCCCTCGGGAAAGCGCTGGTACAGATCGCGGACATCCTCGGCGAGGTTTTCCGCCACCCAGAGCACCTGCTCACCGCCCTCCTCGCTAACCCGGTGCGGTACCTGCAGGCGCCGCAGCAGCCCGACAAAACCACTCAGGTCGATGTTCAAGGGCATGCGTAACACCACCACTGCACTCATTGGCTGGCCTCCGGCCGGTCCACATCGACCCAGACGAACTTGCGCGGGTCGATTCGGGTTTCGTCATCGAGACGGTAGGCGACCAGTTTGCCATACAGCACTGCACTGTAATCCAGACAGGCCAGGTTGGAGCGGATCGGTGCCGGTTTACCGCTGCGCCAGTAATGGCCGACGAACAGCATCGGCTCGTCTTCGCCGTAACGCAGCAAGGCGTTCTTCTGGCTGTGGCTCAATGGCGTGCTGGCGACTTTCTCGGGCAAGGCATCGGGCTGGAAGACAATATCGCCGTAGGTCTGCGGGTCTTCTTCCCAGAACTTGGTGCGGAAGAAGGCGCGGGTCAGACCGTCGCCACCAGTCAGGGTCAGACCGTCCGGCAGGCGCATGTCGGTGCCCCGCAGCAGGCGGTTGCACACCGTCGCGGCAAAGCTGTCGGGCTCCGCGGAGGCCTGAATGAAATGCTCATCGATACAGCCATCGGGGTGATGCTTGCGCAACTGTCCGATCAGCCGCGGGTCCCAGCAGGCATGGACCAGGCGGAAACGCCCGGCATCGAGAAACAGCGGCAGCTCGTAGAACCATTCGAGAAAATCGTGCCAGTCGCCTGGATGATTCTCGAACTGGGTCAGGGTTTCATAGATCAGGCGGCCGTGGCGCGGGTTGTGTTCGCGCACGAACTGCTTGCCGCTCTCGGGCAAGGCCGGGGTGTTCCAGCCCAGCGCGTTGTACTCGTGATTGCCCATGATGCAGCGGGCCTGACCGGCATCGACCATGTCATGGACGATATGCAGTGCCTCGCGGATCCGCGGGCCGCGGTCGATGATGTCGCCAAGGAACAGCGCCTGGCGCTGGGCATGGCGCCAGACCCCGCCCTGGCGTTTGTAGCCAAGGGCATCGAGCAGGCGTTCGAGGGTGTGCGCACAGCCGTGCACGTCACCAATCAGGTCGTAACTACGGGCTGGATCGAGCATCACTCGCCTCCACCACCCAGGCGGCTGCCCCAACCGAGTTTGGTCCGGCAGACCTCGTAGTAATTGTGGTCCAGCGGATGGATCAAGCGCAGCTTCTGCGGCTTCTTGTTCACCGTGATGGTATCGCCCGGCGCGCAGGTGAAGTGGTTCTGGCCGTCACAGGAAATCTGCGGATAGATCTGCAGGTCCTTGGACACCACGATCTTCAGCTCACTGTTGCCATCGACCACAATCGGCCGCCCGGACAGGGTATGCGGGTACATGGGCACGATGACGATGGCGTCGAGCTTCGGGTGCATGATCGGGCCACCGGCCGACAGCGCATAGGCGGTCGAGCCGGTCGGAGTGGCGACGATCAGGCCGTCGGCCTTCTGGCTGCAGACGAACTGGCCATCGATGTAGATCTCGAACTCGATCATCCGCGTCGACTTGCCCGGGTGCAGCACGACATCGTTGAGCGCATCGCCCTGGCCGATGGCTTCGGCATGACGGCGCACTTCGGCCTGCAGCAGGAAGCGGTTTTCCACCAGGTAATGACCGTCGAGCACTTCGGCGACCTTTACCTCCAGCTCGTCAGGGCGGATATCGGTGAGAAAGCCCAGGCTGCCGCGGTTGATCCCCAGCACTGGCGTGTTGTGCTTGGCCAGCGCACGGGCGGCGCCGAGCAGACTGCCATCGCCGCCGACGACGATGACCAGGTCGCAGACCTCGCCCAGCAGCTTGCGCGATGAGGTCTGCAGGCCGTGGCCGGGCAGGACTTCGGCGATAGTGTCTTCGAGGATGACGTGCAGATGCCGTTGCAGCAGGAATTTTTTCAGTCGGCGAATAGTATCGAGCACCTGGGAGCTGCCAAGGCGACCGATGATACCGATATTGCGAAATTGCTCCATGGGGCTCCTGCTAGGCACTACGGCGGGTAAAGAGGCGAGGTTCGCCAAAGAGTTCGATTATGGGCGAAAGCGCCGGGTAGCGGCAAACACCGGAGAAAATCGCCAAGGTCCGGAGCTTAGGGACTATGCTCGCTGGATGAACCCTTTTCCCGGCCTGATCGACCTGCCCCGCCAGTTGCGCCAGCCCCAGGTGCGCGACCTGGCCTGGGTCATCGTCGCGCCACCGATGCTGCACGACACGCCCTGGCCTCAGCGTCATCCACTGGCTGCCAGCGAGTGGGTCGCGCACCCCGGGCGTCTGCATCAGTGGCTGCATGGCCTTGATCGCGACTGCAGTGCACTCGACCACTGGTTGAATCTAGTCACCACCCGGCGCCTGGGTCTGTACTACGAACGTCTCTGGCAGTTTGCCTTGCAGCAGGCCCCAGGGGTCGATTTGCTGGCCGCCAATCTGCCGATCCGTACTGGTGGCCACACCTTGGGCGAGCTGGATATCCTCCTGCGCGACGCTGAAGGCGTGCATCACCTGGAGCTGGCCATCAAGCTTTATCTGGGGCCGCCCGGCGGCGATGGCAAGGACCCGGCGCACTGGCTCGGCCCAGGCTGCCATGACCGCCTGGACCGCAAGCTGGCGCATCTGACAGGGCACCAACTGCCAATTTCCGCCCGGGCGGAAAGCCGCGAAGCCCTGGCGGCGCTGGATATCGAACAGTTCAGCGCCCAGCTCTGGCTCGCTGGCTACCTGTTCTATCCCTGGCCCGGTCATGCCGATTCACCCGAGGGCTCACATCCCCAGCACTTGCGCGGGCAGTGGTTGCATCAACGGGATTGGCAGGGCTTTGCCGAGCAAAACCCCGGATGCTGGCAGCCGTTGCCGCGCCAGGCCTGGTTGGCGCCAGCGCGGTGTATGCCTGAGGAGCGTTGGAATCCTCAGCGCTTTAGTGCCTGGTTGCAGGGGCTTGATCCGCTGGCGCCGGCACAACTGCTGGTGCGTTTGGTGGAAGGTATCGGTGGAGATTGGGAAGAAGCGCAGCGGGTGTTTCTGGTGGCCGATGTGTGGCCGAATTTACCGGGGTGACTGCAGTTGATCGCGGGGCAAGCCCGCTCCCACCAGTGCAGTGCAGAACCGGTGGGAGCGGGCTTGCCCCGCGACCAAATCCACCACTACCCCAAGCTCAAACGCAGCGCCAACGCCGCCAAAGTCAGTAGCAACACCGGCACGGTCAGCACAATCCCGACCTTGAAGTAGTAGCCCCAACCAATCTTCACCCCTTTGCGCTCCAGCACATGCAGCCACAACAAGGTGGCCAGGCTGCCAATCGGGGTGATCTTCGGTCCCAGGTCGCTGCCGATCACGTTGGCGTAGATCATCGCTTCCTTGACCACGCCACTGGCGGCACTGGCGTCAATCGACAGCGCGCCAATCAGCACGGTCGGCAAGTTGTTCATCACCGACGACAGCACCGCCGCCAGCAACCCCGTGCCCATGGCGGCGCCCCACACCCCGCCTGCGGCGAAATCATCGAGCCAGCCGGCCAGGTAATCGGTCAATCCCGCGTTGCGCAAGCCGTAGACCACCAGGTACATGCCCAAGGAGAACACCACGATGTGCCAGGGCGCCTCCTTGAGCACCTTGCGGGTGGATATCTTGTGCCCACGTGCGGCCACCAGCAGCAGGACTGCGGCACACACCGCCGAGATTGCACTGATGGGAATACCCAGCGGCTCCAGGGCAAAGCAGCCGATCAACAGGATCGCCAGCACCAGCCAGCCGGCAACAAAGGTCGCCGGGTCCTGCACGACGCTACGCGGGCGGTCCAGTTGCAGCGGGTCGTAGTCGGTCGGAATATCGCGGCGGAAATACCACAACAGCACCGCCAGGGTTGCCGCCACACTGACCAGGTTGACCGGTAGCATCACCGCGGCATAGCGGTTGAAACCGATGCCGAAGAAGTCTGCCGAAACGATGTTGACCAGGTTCGACACCACCAGCGGCAAGCTTGCGGTATCAGCGATAAAGCCTGCGGCCATGACAAACGCCAAAGTCGCTGCGGGACTGAAGCGCAAGGCCAGGAGCATGGCCACCACAATCGGAGTGAGGATCAAAGCCGCCCCGTCATTGGCGAACAGCGCCGAAACCAACGCCCCGAGCAGCACGATGTAACAGAACAACCGTCGCCCACTGCCCCGCCCCCAGCGCGCCACATGCAGCGCCGCCCAGGCGAAGAAGCCGGCAGCGTCGAGCAACAGGCTGATGATGATCAGGGCAATGAAGGTGCCAGTGGCATTCCAGATAATCTGCCAGACCACCGGGATATCGCCCCACTGCACCACACCGCTGAGCAAAGCCAGCAAGGCGCCGCCCGTTGCACTCCAGCCGACCCCCAGGCCTCGGGGTTGCCAGATCACCAAGGTAATGGTCAGGAGGAAAATCAGCGACGCCATCAGCATTACAGAAGCCTTGGGAATAAAAGTGGGCGAAACGGCGGATTCTAGCGGCAGATCAATGTTGTGTTGGCAATTTTTTGTTGCAATAAGCAAGTAATCAGCTGCCCAGCTATTACAGTGATGTCACTGCGCCAAAAGAGCGCGGATCCAGACCTGATCACGAGGAATGACCATGACCCTGAAGACTCCCCCGGCTCGCTATGGCGGCCTGTCAATTACTTTGCACTGGTTGATGCTGGTGCTGTTGGCGGCGGTGTACGCCCTGATCGAACTGCGCGGACTGTTTCCCAAGGACAGCGTCGAGCGCAACCTGATGAAAGACCTGCATTTCATGCTCGGCCTGACGGTATTCGTGCTGGTCTGGCTGCGTCTGGCCCTGCGCCTGAGCCGCCCGACGCCACCGATCGTACCGGCCCCTCCGGCCTGGCAGACCGGCCTTGCGCACCTGATGCACCTGGCCTTGTACCTGCTGATGATCGGCCTGCCGCTGGCCGGCTGGCTGATTCTCAGTGCGGCGAACAAACCGATTCCCTTCTATGGCTTTGAACTGCCGGCGCTGATCGCACCGGACCCGGACCTGGCCAAATTCATCAAGGGCTGGCACGAACGCATCGGCAGCTGGGGTTACTGGCTGATCGGCCTGCACGCCCTGGCAGGGCTCTACCATCACTATGTTCAGCGGGATAACACCCTGGTGCGCATGCTGCCACGCAACAACTAGGCAAAACCGCGGCGGCCCTGCAGGCCGCCGCTGTGCAGGAAGATCAGGCGAGTGCCGGGAGTAAAAGCACCGGCTTCAACCTGCTCGCGTAGCGCCAGCAGGGCCTTACCGGTGTAAAGCGGCTCCAGCGGCACGCCGGATTCGGCTTCGCAGGCATCGATAAACGCCAGCAGCGCCTCATCGACCTTGGCAAAACCTCCGCGACTGGCGTCGTACAAGCGGAATCCATCCGCCCCGGCCAAGGCTTCGACCTGGGCCGGTACGCCATGGTCGAGCGGTACCGCCAACGCACCGTGGACCTGATGCGCGCCGCCTTCTGCCAACACCAGCCCCGCCAAGGTAGTGCCTGTTCCCGCTGCCAGCCACCAAGCGTCATAGTCCAGCCAGCCCAACGCCGCCAATTGTGCCCGCGCCTGTTCAACGATCAGGGCACAGCCTTTGGCGCCCAGCGCGCCGCCACCCCCTTCGGGCACACAGTGCCAACCCGGGTACTGCGCTTGCCAGGGCAGCCAGAAGTCCGGCTGATGACGCGCGCGATAACCGCCATACCCCAGCCAGTGCAAGTGCATACCGAAGTCTTGCAGGTCACGAACGGTGGGCGTGTCCTGTGGATGGCCGCGCAACAGGCCTGCGGTAGCGAAGCCGAAGCGTTTGCCGGCTGCCGCCAGCGCGTGCAGGTGGTTGGAATGCGCGCCGCCCAGGCTGATGACGCCGGGGGCGCCCATTTGCCTGGCCAAACGCAGGTGTTCAAGAAGTTTGAACCACTTGTTACCGCTGATCAGCGGGTCAATCAGGTCCAGGCGCAACACCGCCAGCTCGACGCCGAACGGGCGTAGCCAGTTCAGCTCCAGGTGCTGCAGGGGGGCGATGGGAAGTGTGTCAAAACCGCTCATGTACAAGATCACTGCCGCAGGGAACCAGCAGTCTAACAGCGCGGCGGGATGAGCATCCCGCCGCGCGCAGCACTCAGAGCTCAGCGGCCAGGCGCGAACCCTGGTTGATCGCCCGCTTGGCATCCAGCTCGGCAGCCACATCAGCGCCGCCGATCAGGTGCACGGACTGGCCAGCGGCCAGCAAACCATCCTGCAGCTCGCGCAGCGGGTCCTGGCCGGCACAGATCACCACATTGTCGACAGGCAGCACCTGCGGCTCGCCCTCGGCGATACGGATGTGCAGGCCTGCATCATCGATACCTAGGTATTCGACGCTGTTGAGCATCTGTACCTGCTTGTTCTTCAGGCCCGTGCGGTGAATCCAGCCAGTGGTCTTGCCCAGGCCGTCACCGACCTTGGATTTCTTGCGCTGCAGGAGGAACACCTGACGCGCCGGTGCATGAGGTTCAGGCTTGATGCCAGCCACCCCGCCACGGGCCTCCAGGGCGGTATCGATCCCCCACTCCTTCCAGAATGCTTCGCGGTCCTGACTGGTGGCCTTGCCCTGGTGGACGAGGAACTCGGAGACGTCGAAACCGATACCACCGGCACCGATCACCGCGACTTTCTGGCCCACTGGCTTGCGCTCAAGCAACACGTCCAGATAGCTCAGCACCTTGCTGTGCTCGATCCCCGGAATCGCTGGCAAGCGCGGGGCAATACCGGTGGCCAGAATGATTTCGTCAAAACCGCCCGCAGCCAGTTGCTCGACATCGACACGCGTGTTCAGGCACAGCTCGACGCCAGTGGTCTGCAGCTTGCGCTTGAAGTAGCGCAGGGTTTCATAGAACTCCTCTTTGCCCGGCACACGCTTGGCCACGTTGAACTGACCACCGATCTCGCTGGCCGAGTCAAACAGGGTCACTTGGTGGCCACGCTCGGCAGCCACGGTCGCAGCAGCGAGCCCGGCAGGACCGGCACCGACCACGGCGATCTGCTTGACCTGGGTGACCGGCAGGTAATTGAGCTCGGTTTCATGGCAGGCCCGCGGGTTGACCAGGCAACTGGTCAGCTTGCCGCCGAAGGTATGATCCAGGCAGGCCTGGTTGCAGCCGATACAGGTGTTGATCTCGTCGCCACGGCCCGCCGCAGCCTTGTTGACGAAGTCGGGGTCGGCAAGGAACGGACGCGCCATGGAGACCATGTCGGCATCGCCTTCGGCGAGGATCTGTTCGGCCACTTCCGGGGTGTTGATACGGTTGGTGGTGATCAACGGGATCTGTACGGCGCCACGCAGCTTGGCGGTGACCTTGCTGAAGGCTGCCCGCGGCACCTTGGTGGCGATGGTCGGGATTCGCGCTTCGTGCCAGCCGATACCGGTGTTGATGATCGTTGCGCCGGCTTTCTCGATCGCCTGGGCCAGTTGCACGATCTCTTCCCAGTTGCTGCCGCCTTCGATCAGGTCGAGCATCGACAGGCGGAAGATAATGATGAAGTTCGGGCCGACGGCCTCACGCACACGGCTGACGATTTCCACCGCCAGACGCATACGGTTCTCATAGCTGCCACCCCAGCGGTCGGTGCGCTGGTTGGTATGGGCGGCGAGGAACTGGTTGATGAAGTAGCCTTCCGAACCCATGATTTCGACACCGTCATACTCGGCGCTTTGCGCCAGCAGCGAGCAATTGACGAAGTCCTGGATCTGCTTTTCGATGCCCTCTTCGTCCAGCTCACGCGGCTTGAACGGGTTGATCGGCGCCTGGATGGCGCTTGGTGCCACCGACTTGGGGCTGTAGGCGTAACGACCGGCGTGGAGGATCTGCATGCAGATCTTGCCACCGGCCTCATGCACGGCCTGGGTAACGATGCGGTGTTTATCGGCTTCTTCCGGCGTGCTCAGTTTGGCCGCGCCGGAGTACACCCCGCCCTCCACGTTCGGACCGATGCCGCCGGTGACCATCAGGCCGACACCGCCACGGGCACGCTCGGCAAAGTAGGCCGCCATACGCTCGAAGCCACCGGGTTTCTCTTCCAGGCCCGTGTGCATCGAACCCATCAGGGTGCGGTTGCGCAACGTGGTAAAGCCCAGGTCCAGCGGGGCGAGCAAATGCGGGTAACGAGCGGCGGCCATAGTGAACTCCACAACAGGCGTAATCACGGGATGCGGGCACCTCGCCTGGATGGCGGGGCCCGTCAGTTATCTGAGGCCGACATTAAAGAGCTGGGCGACAAGGCTCAATGACCGAAAGTGACAAGTTATTGATCCTAGTGCACCGGGGGTCTACCCTAATGGCCGAATCCCTTGTTGGCGCTGTGCTGCTTCATGCGAAAACTTCTCTTAGGCGCCCTGGCGCTGGTGGTCATTGCTGCGCTCTGTGGCTACGGGTTCTGGACCGAGCAACGGCCGACGGGGCATTACCTGTCCGACCTGCGCATCGAGCTGGCCATGAACGAGGGCGTTCCTGCCGACCACGGCAACTTGCTGGGGGTCGAGCCGCTGCTGTTTCCCGGTGACTACCAGAATTTGCAGCGCCTGCACCGCAAACTGGCCGCCTACCTGGAGCAGGCCCGCACCCAGGGCCTGATCAACTCCCGGACCATTGTCATCCTGCCTGAGCACATCGGCACCTGGCTCTGGGCTCGGGGTGAGAAAAACCAGCTGTACCAGGTCACCCAACGCCGTGAGGCCTGGCAATGGCTGGAGCTGAGCAATCCAATCAACTACGGCCTGGCCATGCTCGCCGCCGAAGGTGATGACCGCCGCGCCGATGCTCACCTGCGCATGAAGGCGCAGCAGATGGCCAGCGACTATCAACAGGTGTTCGGCGGTCTGGCGAAAGAGTTCGGCGTAACCCTGGTGGCGGGGTCTATTGTCCTGCCCTCGCCTTACGTAGAACACGGCCTCCTCAAAGTCGGTTCGGGCGCCCTGTACAACAGCAGCCTGGTGTTCGCCGGCGACGGTTCGGTGCTCGGTCAGCCGCAGCGCCAACAACATCCGGACAGCGACGTGCGCCGCTATATCGACAGCGGCACCGACCAGCCACCGCAAGTGCTGCAGACCCCGGCCGGTCGCCTGGGCGTGCTGATCGGCAGCGACAGCTGGTACCCCAGCAATCAGCAACAGCTGGCCAACCAGTCGGCGCAGATTCTCGCCAACCCGGCCTTCCTCGGCGGCAAGGACAGCTGGAACGGCCCCTGGCGCGGTAATCGTCATCAACCCTTGGCCGCCACACTGCCGTTCAAGCCTGGCGAAGTCAGCGAAGCCCAGGCCTGGCAAACACTGACCCTGCACGCCAACCCCACTGACATGCGCAGCATGAGCGTGTTCCAGCGCGGGCGCTTCTGGGACGTTGTCGCCGAAGGCCAGGGCTTTGCCAACCGCGCCGGCCTGACCCTCAACAGCAACAGCGCCCCAGGTGCTCGTTTGCTCAACCTGTGGCTGTAGTTCGGCCATGAACCGCCCACGGATGCGCCTCGGGGACCTGTCAGTCGGTTTCATCCAGCCCCTCAGTGAAATCCTCCTGCAACGGGGTATCGAGCCTACTGCGCTGCTGGAGCGTTACGGCCTGGACACTGCACGCCTGGCGCAAGCGGGTGCGCGCCTGTCCATCCCGCGCTACATGCACTTGGGCCACGCCGCCATCGAACTGACCGCCGACCCGGTGCTGGGCCTGCACATGGGCCGTGCCAGTCGTCTGAGCCAGGCCGGACTGGCCGGCGTCACTGCAGCTCAAGCCCCTACCGTCGGTGAAGCGGCGCGTACTTTGCTGCGTTTCGAGCCGTTGTATGCCGCCAACTACCGCGGCCATTCAAGCTTTCATGAGGACAGCAGCGGTGCCTGGCTGCGGTTTTATTCCATCAGCCCCTACAACGCCTACAACCGCTTTGTCGTGGACTCCGTGCTGTCCGGCTGGCTGGCACAGTTATCGAGCCTTGCCGGCATCAACCTGATGGCCGAACGGGTGGACATAGAGTTCGAAGCCCCCGCCTATGCCGCTCACTACCAGGCGCTATGCAACAACCCGGTACAGTTTGGCGCGCAGACCAATCAATTGCGCTTGAGCACAGCGAGCCTCGCGCTGCGCAATCCGGCGCATTGTCCGAGCACCTGGCAGCATCTGTTGAACTTATGCGAGGCAGAACTGGAGCAGCGCACGCGCATCCGCAGCCTGGGCGAACGCATCGCACATTTGCTCGGACCGCTGCTCAATGGCGGGCGGGAACCGGATCTGGAGGAAGTGGCGCGGCACCTGCAACTGCCGACCTGGACACTGCGGCGCAAACTCGCTGAGGAAGGCACGCAGTTTCGCGCCATTCTCAACGACACCCGGCATGACCTGGCCATGACCTATATCCGTGACACGGAACTGGCCTTTGGCGAGATTGCCTACCTGCTCGGGTTTGCCTCGGCCGAGGCCTTTCAGCGCGCATTCAAGCGCTGGAACAGCATGACCCCGGGCGAGTTTCGCCGCAGTCAGCGGCGTACCGGCTGAGATTACAGTTCGGTGGCGTCTTCGGCAGGCTCGGGTGGATCGAGCTCAAAGGCACGCAATTCGAGTAGTTCTTCTTGATAGTCGTCCATCGTCTGCTCCGTCGTTTCTCATTCATTTCATTGATTCGTCATCGAGCCTAAAGTGCCGCGATGAAAGAAAAATGACAATGACGCTTATCAAGACAACGTAGCAGCAGATGAAAAAATTATCCGCCCTTACTGCGGCGCCTGTTCAGGAGTGCTGGCAGGTGCGGCCGGCGTCACGCTCGATACCGGCTCAGCCGCTGCAGGCGCGGGCTGCTCGACATTGATCGGCGCCGCTTCGACAGGCGGCGCTACCGGCTTGGAACTGGCGCTGTCGTCGACCACAGGCGCTGGCGCAGCCTCGACGACGGGCACTTGCTGTTCAGGCGTAGGCGTCGGCTCAGTGACCACCGGCGCAGGCGCAGGCGCAGCGGCCTCAACCGGGGCCAGTGTCGCAGCTGCCGGAGCAGGCGCACTTTCAGGAATCCCCAACGCTGGCGCTGGCTGCTCTACCGGTTTCTTCAGCGAGACCTTTTTCTTCTGTTCCTTGGGCAGGAAGCTCTCGACCAAGGCGAAATAGCGCTCGTAGAACTTGGCCGAAGTTACCGTCTCGCTGGCCACCTTGACCATGGAATCGTCGGTGGAGCCGATCGGCATCGACAACGAACCCAGCACGCCAACGCCAACACTGGCCGAAGTGTTGGATTTTTTCAGCGCATAACGGTCCTGCAGGGCGTTGGCAAACATGGTCGAGCGCTGCTCATCGCCGCTGTCGCGGGCGCAGACCACGTTGAAGCTGATTTGCAGGTGCGACTCGCCGGTCTGCTGGAAACTCTTGTTGCCATTGACCTGGCCGGCATCGCTGCTGGTGATGATGTAGCCCTGGCTGAGCAGGGCACGCCGGGCCGCTTCGCAGGTGCTGGCTTCACTGACCGGGAAGCTGCGCGAATAGGTACCCGAGTCGTCGAAATTCTCGTGTTCGTAGATGGCAGCTTTCTTCGAAGAACAGCCGGAAACACCCGCCAGCACAAGGGCCAGCCCGAGCGCACTGAAGACGGTTGATTTTGACATTGCAAATCCTGAGTAAAACGATCAACGCCTATTGTGCAACACATCGGCGGGTCACTGAAACCGCAGCGGGGCAATCACCACAGAAAATTCACCAACAGGGCAGTAAATCAAGCAGATAAGGCCGGGCGCCACTGGTCGAAAAATCTTGAATTCATTCATAGGAGCATTACTGAGAAAGCCTGGCGAACACACGCCTTCCCAAGCCAATGTCCGACTACGCTGGCAAGTAGCCACTAACCAAATGGACAGGACAACAGGAGTTACCTCGGTGAAAAACCTCTCGGTGAAAATGAAACTGCTGCTCGGTTTCACCCCCATCCTGGTGCTGATGGTGCTGCTCGCCGTCACCGCCATCAACAGCCTGAACACCCTGACGCAACGCGCAGACCGGCTGGTGTCGGTCAATTACATCCTCGACAACCTCAATGAGATGCGCGCGGCGCAGCTGAGCTTTGAACAACGCCGCGAATCGGCCTTCGCCGAGCAGTTGGGCAAGGCTCACGAGGAAACCAGGCAATTACTCGATGAAAACCTCAAGCACCTGACGGATGCCGACTCACAACGCCTGCTCAGCACAACACGGGAAGACCTGCAGCGCTACCTGGAGCAGTTCCAGCAGTTGCAGGCGGCTGCGGTCAACAGCCCGCTACAGGCACAGCTCCACGACCAACTGCTGGAGAAGGTGCACAAGGGCCTGGAGGCAATCAATCAACTGATCAGCCTGCAGAACCAGCAGAGCAACGAGGAATCCAACAATAGCCGGACGTTGATGCTTGCCCTGCTGTTTTGCGCCCTGGTGCTGGGGGCGGCCATCAGCGCTGTGATCATCCACCAGATTACCCAGCCTTTGCGCCAGGCCGTGACGATTGCCCGACGTATCGGTGAAGGTGATCTGACCAACACCGCCAGCGAGCCGCGTCGCGACGAATTTGGCCAATTGCTGCAAGCACTTGAGCAAAGCGGCAACAACCTGCGCGAGATGCTCGGCCAGGCCGGCAACGTCACCCGCCAGTTATCCACAGCCGCCGAAGAACTGTCGACGATCACTGAACAAACCAGCGCTGGCATCAGCAGCCAGAAGCTAGAAACCGACCAGGTGGCCACGGCAATGAGCGAAATGGTCGCTACGGTGCAGGAAGTGGCGCGCAACGCTGAAGAAGCCAGTGAAGCGACCCGCCAGGCCAACAGTCAGGCCAATCAGGGCAACCTGGTGGTGCAGCGAGCGCTGACCCAGATCGGACAGCTGGCCGCTGATATCGGCAGCTCCGCCGATGCAGTCAATCAGCTATCAGCCGAGAGCGATCGTATCAGTAGCGTCATGACCGTTATCAATGCCGTTGCCGAGCAGACCAACCTACTGGCGCTCAACGCAGCCATAGAAGCGGCACGGGCGGGCGATGCCGGCCGCGGCTTCGCCGTGGTGGCCGACGAGGTGCGCGGGCTGGCTAAACGTACCCAACAGTCCACCGCACAGATCGAAGCGTTGATCGTCTCGCTGCAACAAGGCGCGCAGAAAGCCGCTGAAATGATGCACAGCAGCCATCAGATGGTCGGTACCACGGTGGAACTGGCCAACGAAGCGGGCATTGAGCTGCAGGCCATCACCCAGACGGTGACCAGCATCCAGACCATGAACCTGCAGATTGCCACCGCAGCCGAGCAGCAGAGCGCTGTAGCCGAATCGATCAACCGCAGCGTGCTCAGTGTCCGCGATGTGGCTGAACAGTCTTCTACGGCCTCACAGCAGACCGCAGCCTCCTCGGTGGAGCTGGCACGGCTGGGTGGTGAGCTGCAGCAGCTGGTGGCACGCTTCAGGGTTTAACAACTCGGTGGGAGCGGGCTTGCCCCGCGATTGCGATCTGTCAG
>OEPS010000374.1_pt1 | contig 16272 bp, 18 predicted proteins | sample 1539411 | NCBI WGS metagenome assembly OEPS01 (sample SAMN02671747, study PRJEB22543) | soil metagenome | biome: bacteria | place: China:Hunan Province, Lengshuijiang City | collected 2012-10-15 | depth 0.08m m
GCGACGATACGTGTGGAGCGGAGGAGATTCGAACTCCCGGCCTCTTCCGTGCGAGGGAAGCGCTCTACCAGCTGAGCTACCGCCCCTAGGGGGCAGGCCATTGTACGCAGGCGGGCTCGGCAGCCGCCGTATGCCGACGGCGTACCTGGCGGTACCGTCAGACCGTGACGTCAGATCGGGCCCGCCAGGCCACCAGGCCCCCGATCACGGCGGCGGTGCCCAGCAGACCGGCGAACCCGGCCCCCGAGGACATCGACACCCCCGCCTCGAAACGGGACCAGAAGTTCGTCGGCAGGTAGGCCCCCGTGAACGTGAAGTGCATCCACGCCTGCACCCAGGTCGCCGGGCTCAGCTTCGCCACGCTCTGCACGGCTCCCATGACCACGAGCGCGCCGATGCAGCCCACCGCGACTGCGATGGTGCCCACCGTGTTCCGGGTGAACACCCCGGCGGCAACGCCGATCAGCGTGAACAACGCCAGCACGAGCAGTGCCCGCCCGAGGAACGCCAACGACGGACCGAGCCCGGCGAACACACGCTGCCCCGTCGCCGGCAGGCCGTAGGCCGACGCCAGCAAGGGTCCAGCCACAGCCAGCACCCCCCAGGCGGCAAGGACGATCACCACCGTCCCGATCCACAGGCTCACCCATTTCGCCGCCAGCACCCGGAGCCGTCGCCCGTCGTGGGTGAGCACCGTACGGACGGTTCGCCCGCTCCACTCCCCACCAACGTGGGCGCCGGCCAGCAGCGCGATCAGCAACACCCCGGGGATGGATGCCAGCATCCCGATCGCCACCTCGCCGACCGCCCCCGGCATCTCCTGCCGGTGCTCTTCCCGGGCGTCGCTGATGCCCCGGGCATCCGCCTGGGCGACCTCCTGGCGGCAGGCCGGAGTCAGCGTTGGCGCCGGGCCGGTACACGCCGACGAGATCCTGGGGTCCTTCATCCCCGAGGCAGCGTTCGAGGTGGCGCCAAGGGTCAACAAAAGCAAAAACGCGATCGCCGCCAGGCCCGTGCCCCACACCAGCGGCCGGACCAGTTTCCGTAGCTCAGCGACCAGCAGCACGGACCTCACCCCCGGCCGCCGGACCCGGCCGCAACACCCGAGGGAGCACTCCCGTCTGTCAGCGAAAGGAACCGCTCCTCGAGGCTCGGCTGCACAACCTCGATCGACTCGGCGACCACCCCGGCCCCCACGAGCGCGGCGTTGACGTCCCGGCCCGACCCATGGCCGACCACCAGCGTCGTCCCCTCCACCGCGACCGGCCATCGGGCCAGGGCGACCTGCGCAGCAACGAGATCGGCAGTGAGAACGCAGACGCGCACCTTCCGGCCGACGGCCCCCAGGGTGGCGACCGGGCCCTCCTCTACCAGCCGCCCGCGGACAATCACTGCCGCCCGATCGCACACCTGCTCGACCTCAGCCAGCAGGTGGCTGGACACGAACACCGTCCCTCCTTCGTCGGCGAAGCTGCGCAGCAGCCCGCGGAACTCCCGGATACCGGCGGGGTCCAACCCGTTGGTCGGTTCGTCCAGGATCAGCAGCCGGGGCCGGCCCATCACCGCGTCGGCCAAGCCGATCCGCTGCCGCATGCCCTGGGAGTAGGTCTTGACCTTGCGGTCGGCGAACGAGTCGGCCCCAGCCCAACGAAGGGCTTCCGCGACCGCTGCCCTGCCGGCTCGGCGGCTGACCGACCCGAACAGCTCCAGGTTCGCCCGGCCGGTCATCCAGGGGTAAAACGCCGGCTCCTCGATCATCGAGCCGACCGTGGCCGCCACCGACGAGTCGGGGAGCAGAAGGCCCTGTACCCAGGCTCGCCCACCAGACGGCGCGACCAGACCCATGAGCATCCGGATCGTCGTCGTCTTCCCCGCCCCGTTCGGGCCGAGGAACCCGTACACCTGACCCGGAAACACTTCGAGGTCCAGCTCGTCCACGGCCAACGTCGACCCGTACCGCTTCGTCAACCCCTCGCAGCGGATCACCGCGCCCGCCCGGCCACGATCCGAGTCCATCCCCAAACTATGCGGCCGCGCACCCATTACCGGCCATCGGGGATGACCCTGGAACCTCCCCGACCCCGGCCCGCAACAGCGCGGACCGCAAAAGCCCGGACCGAAAAAGTCGAAAACCTAGGTCAGCGCCACCGCCGCCTCTGGCGTCGCCACCCGGAACGAGAAGCTCTCCTCCAGGTACAGCCCGACGCGCTCGGCATCGTGGTGGTCGTAGCCGATTGCCAGGTCCTGCCCGCAGTCGAACAGGAAGTCCCCGCCCCGCTGGCTGATGACGACCGCCCCCTTCACGCCGGGCGCCCACACGACCGGCCCGCCGAGGATCTCCCGGAGATGCTCGAGCAGCAACTCGCCCCCATGCTCCGCCGTCTCGATGACCCCGGTGTACGGCCCCGGCCCGAGGGCCAACCCGTACGGCCCGCCGACGCCGGCCGCCATCAGCGTCTGGACCGCCGTGGCGACGTGTCGGGGATACGCCTCGCAGTCGTCGCCGAGCACGATGGTCGGGTGGGGCGTCGCCTCGGTGATCCCTACGATCCCGCCGGCCTTGTAGCCGTGAAAGACCGCCACGTTCTCGGCGATGCTCATCGTCACCGCCGCCTTGTCGAGGTCCGACAGATCGAGGTCCTCGGCGCCCCGCTCGGCATCGGCCAGCTCCGCTCGGGAGACCGTGAAGTCGCCCCGGAATTCGACCAGCGGCAGCACCCGCCGCTGCCGCGCGCGGACCGTGCCCGCCGGGTCCCCCTTCAGGGCATCGATCCGGCCAAGGTTGGTCGCCGAATGCTCCCACCCATGCGGTCCGGAGAAGTCGACCAGCCGCCGTGCCGCCAGCCCTACGCTCACCCGCGACCGGGCCTCCTCGTCCAGGACGCCCCAGCCCTTCTCGGTGATCGGGGCCAGGAAGCGAAGGAGGTGGCTCATCGGGCACCTCGCAGACTGCCGATCTCCAGCGATGCGGCGGCCTCGCCGGGCCCCGCTCCGGGCTCGGCATCGGTGGCGGCCGCCTCGGACTCCTCACCATGCTCGACAATCGATCCGTCAGAAAAGAGGATCCCTCGGGCGATCGCCCGCCACTCGGGCGTCCGCCTCAGCAGGAACTCGAGGTCCATCGAGAAGTGCTTGAACTCCTCCCCCTGGGCGTCGGCCATGATCGCCCGGGCCTCGGGGTCGGACTCGAGCGACAGCCGCTGCTGGTACCACCCGATCGCCTCAGCCTCCTCCTGGAGCGAGGCGCACAACCGGGCAAAGGTCCGGGTCTCCGGCGACAGTTCGCCGGGAGGCTCGTGGTACTGCTCCGTTCCCATCTGGCCCTCCTCGTTGACGTCGGCGCGCCGTCCGGGCGAACCACGCAGCCGTACCGCCGGGCATGAACCCAGTGATCGCGAGCGTACCCACTTTCGCCAGCCGGGAACGTGCCGGGAACCAGTCGGGAACAAGGCAGCAGCGCGAAGCAGTGGGCAGCGCCCCGGGAACCAGTGGAAACAAGACCGAACGAGACGGAACGTGGCGAAACGAGGTCGGCAACGAGGCCCCGACGAGGCCGGATCCCCTCGCCAAGCAACGGGCTACGTCACCGAGGGCGAGACCTCCGCCCGGGCGGCCTCCAATGCGGCCTGCAGCTTGGCCTGGATCAGCGTCGTCGTCAGGTCGCCCCGGGTCCGCTCGACGATAGCCCGGATCGCGTCGGCGGTGCGGCGCAACCCGCCGGTAATCGCCTCCGGGTAGTCCATCGACATCAGCAGGGCGTAGATGCCGTCCATCGTCCCGAGCAGCTCCTCGGAGCGCCCCAGGTTCCCCTGGCGCATCAAGTCGAGCAGGTGCCGGCGTAGCTCCCCCACCGCCTCGCCCATCCCGTTCAGGTAGGCGGGCGCCTCGACACCGACCTCCGCCGGGGCCGGCAGCGGGAGGCCGCGGACCAGTGCCTGGGTGAGCCGGGCCTCGGCATACTCTTTGGCAGCATCGTGGAAGAAGCCGGCGTGCAGCACGTCGGCGTGCCCGACCATTGCCGCATACGCCTCGTCAAGGCAGCGCCGGGCCTCGGCGAGCAGCCGGGCGGTCTCGGCCTCGTCGGAGCGGTGCACCGCCCGGATGGCGTTGGCGGAGAAGCGGACGACCTTGCGGCACAAGGGCAATGCCATCTCGCGGGCAGCATTCTTGGCGTCGAAACCGGCCCGTAGCTCCCTGCCGATGGCGTCGAGGTCCACGGGTGGAGGCTATCGAACTGGCTGCCCTCCAGCCAGGCCCGCCCGGCCGACAAACATTGCCCGCCGGCCGACAAACCGGCCGACAAACATTGAAGCCGCCGGCCGGCCCGGCGCGAGGAGCGCTACAGCTCCCCGGCCTGCAGCCAGCGCTCCTCTTCCGGGTGGGGCTCGCCCATGTCGTCGAAACCAGCCTCGGCGAAGCCCCGGGGCAGCGGCTGCGGCCTGGTCATCACCAGATACACGACGTAGCCGACCAGGGCCACGTCGAGCACGATGTTGAGCTTCAGCAGGATGCCGAGCCCCGGGATGAACCCGAACAGCAGCGTGACGACCACGCCGATGACCAAACCGATGAACACATGCCGGCGCTTCTCGATCGCAGGGTCGAGGCCCGCCCACTCCGACCGGAAGCCGGTTGGCCCGGCCGGCCCGGACGACCGGTAGCCGCGGGGACCGACGGCGGAGAACATCGGAGCCGGGCGCCGCTGCCCCGACGCCGAACCAGAACGAGGAGCCGGCCGCGGCCGGGCGCGGGACGGTGGCGGCCCCATGATCCAGCGCCCGGCACTACCCGGCGTCGACCCCCGGCGGGAGCGCGACGGCGCGCGGCGGCCGGTGCTCAGTGCCTCGAGGCCCCTCCGGAAGCTGTCGGGACCGGCCCGGTTGTTGTGGTGGTTGATCAGTGCGGGGACGATCACGGCACCCCACAGCAACACCAGCAACACGACCAACAGCAGCGTCAAGCGCAATCCCCTTCCCGCGGGCGCCCTGACCAGGGAAACGCCGCCCAGCTCATGTGCCCGGTACCAGGCCCGCTACGAGTCCGGAAACGGACCAGCCGCTACATCCTGTATTCAGGCGACCATAGCACCCAAGATCTGGTACCTCTTGGATTTCGGAACGGCGCGCAGCATTGTCCAGGGAATTGGGGAAGTAAGCTTCGGTGCAGCAGTTTGCATCGCTATCCCCCTCGGTTTGTACCCCCGGCGGGAACGGCTCACCTACTGTAAATCCGGGGTCTCCGGGCTCGCAACTTGGGAAATTCGGGAAGGGGTCGCTGTGGCTACGTTCGAGCGTTTTTCAACGGCTCTCACCGGCACGTCTGCTGACCTTCTGGTCGTCGGCGTTCACTCCGGGCGGACCCTGACGCCGGCGGCGTCGGAGGTGGATCTGGTCCTGGACGGGGGCCTGGCCGCCCACCTTGAGGCATCGGCGTTCAAGGGCGACATCGGTGACACTTCCCTGCTGCCGACCTTCGGCCGGCTCCGGGCGGGGGAACTGCTCGCCGTCGGCCTCGGCCCCGGGCCGGCGACCACCGACGCCCTACGCCGGGCCGCCGGGGCCGCCGCCCGGAAGACGGGCCGGTTCCCAACCGTGGCGCTCGCGCTCTCCGGCGCCACCAGAAGGAACAACAGCGGCGCCGCCAACAACGCCAGCACCGGCAACGCCAGCCCCAACCACCAAGACGAAGCCGCAACGCTCCAGGGAGTCGTCGAGGGCTACCTGCTCGGCTCCTACCGATTCGACCGCTACAAGTCCGGGCCAGACCGACGCCGGGACGAGCGCATCCTGATCGCCGGACCAGCCACCGATGCCGACCTGCGCCGGGGCGAAACCATCGCCAACGCGGTCAACTGGGCCCGGGACATCGTCAACGAGCCGGCCGGTGGCCGGGGCCCGGACACCTTCGCCGAGCTTGCCCGGCAGCGGGCCGGAGCCGCCGGCCTGCACGCGGAGATCCTCGACGAAACCGAGCTGGCACGACGGGGCATGAACGGCATCCTCGGCGTCGGCCAAGGCAGCCGGTTCCCGCCCCGGCTGCTGATCCTGCGCTACGAACCCGAGGGGGCGGCGGGCTTCGTCGGGGCGGTCGGCAAGGGGATCACCTTCGACTCCGGTGGGCTGTCGTTAAAGCCCGCCGAATCGATGGAGACGATGAAGACCGATTGCTCCGGAGCAGCCGCGGTCGTCGCCGCCATGTGTGCCCTCCCGGCCCTCGGCCCGAAGATCAAGGTGGTCGCCGCCGCGCCGCTCGCCGAGAACATGCCTGGCGGCGGGGCGATCAAGCCGGGCGACGTGATCCGCCACTACGGCGGGCACACCTCGGAGGTACTGAACACCGACGCCGAGGGCCGCCTGGTCCTCGCCGATGCCCTTGCCTGGGTGGCCGAGCAGCGCCCCGACGCCATGATCGACTTCGCCACCCTGACCGGGGCGATGACGATCGCCCTCGGCAAGAAGGTCGCCGGGTTCTTCGCCACGTCGCCGGAGCTGGCGGCCGAAATGGTGCAGGCCGCCGGCGCCACCGGCGAGCGGGTCTGGCAGATGCCGTTCATCGAGGAACTGCGCCGGCAGGGCGACAGCGAGGTGGCCGACATCAAAAACATCGGCACTCGCTGGGGCGGGGCGATCTTCGCCGCCCTGTTCCTCCGCGAGTTCACTGGCTCGACGCCCTGGATCCACGTCGACATCGCCGGGCCGGCCCGCTCCGAGGAGGCAGAGCACCACATCCCCAAAGGGCCAACCGGCATGGGCACCCGGCTGCTGATCGAGTGGATCGAGCGGCGGGCCGCCCGACAAAGCGGGCAAAACGGGTCGTAACCTGGCGGCCCGAACGGGACGGGAAAAGGACTGACAAGGACCAAGAAGGACCAGCAAGAGCGGAAAAAGGGCGGAAGGAGGCGGCGGGCATGGAACTTGACGGGCACCCGACCCACGATCTCGTCGACGAACTCCAGAACCGGGGGGCGTCGCTGTACGAAGGCACCGGCGCCGGGCCAGACCCGCGTTCGCTCGCACTCCAGCCACCCCTCGACGTCAGCGAGCGCGGGCTGTGGCTCTACCTTCCCCCCCAGACCTACAACACCGGCTTCGATGAACCGGCACCCCTTACCTGAGCCCGACCCCGACCCCGGACCCTGCCCCGGCGCCGAGCGCGAGAGGAGAGACCTGAGATGACCAAATGGGAGTACGCCACCGTGCCGATCCCCCCGCACATCGCGGCGGAGATCCTGAACAACTGGGGCGACATGGGATGGGAGCTCGTCGCCATCTTCAGCCCACCGGACGTGGGCGGCGTGGTCGCCTACTTCAAGCGACCGAAGCAGGATTAGCCGACCGGCTGCCTACCCCTGCCAGCCCAACTCGACCAGCCGCATGGAGGCCGGCTTCTCGCCGCGGCCACGCTTCACTGGCTCGCAGTAGTCGGCGAGCGGCCGCAGCTGCCATTCGACAACAAACCCGGAGTCGGCATGCCCAGCGTCGGCGCCACAGGAACTTCTACGGAGGTCAACCGTTACGTTCGCTTCTCGATCTTCGGTCGTCATTGGGCTGGTGAACTCCGTGCCGTCTACGGGCGATATGACGGGTCGGGACATAGGCGCTCCCTCCTCCCCCCCGAGTTGGCAAAGCGACCGATGAAACGGGCAGATTTTACTACGTATGGCCGCCATAGAGAAGAGCCGCGGAAGAATTAGTTTACCGTCTTAGCCAAGCATTGTCGGGAAGCGGGCAGCCAGCGACTCTTACGACCGGTTCCAGGGCCCGCTCTTCCCCCCGATCTTCGAGACCAGGCCCACCTGTTCGATCGTAATGCCCTTGTCGACCGCCTTGCACATGTCGTAGACGGTCAGCGAAGCGACCGACGCGGCCACCAGCGCCTCCATCTCGACCCCGGTCCGGTCCCGGGTCCGCACCGTCGCCTCGACGACGACCCCCTCGCCGACCAACTCCAGCGTCACGTCGATCTTCGACAGCGCCAGCGGGTGGCACAGCGGGATCAGCTCGGGCGTCTTCTTGGCCGCCATGATCCCGGCGATCTTCGCCACCCCGAGCGCGTCGCCCTTGGACAGCCCCCCGGCCCGCACCACGGCCACCGTCTCGGGCGACATGCGCACGAAGGCGGCAGCGGTCGCCTCCCGGACCGTGGGTTCCTTGCCGGAGACATCGACCATGCGGGCGTCGCCCTCGGGGCCGACATGGGAAAGCGCAGGAACCGAAGGATCCACGAAAACCCCTCAGCTCCCCGCCCGGGCCGGCTCGCCCGGCGTGCCGGCAACGGTCCAGGCCAGCTCCGGCCGCTCCGCGGCGAGGTCGAAGTTCGCCCGCAGGAAACCACCCAGGTTGCCCACGTCCCACCGCCGCCCCCGGTAGCGGGTCCCGTAGAGGCGGCCCTGGGCGGCCAGCATGTCGAGGGCGTCGGTCAGCTGGATCTCGCCGATCGCCCCGGGCTCGACCTTGGCCAGGGCGTCCATCACCGACCCGTCGAGCACGTATCGCCCGACGATGGCGATGTCCGAGGGAGCCTCGTCGACCGGTGGCTTCTCGACCAGGGTCCGGATCCGCATCGGGTCTGCCTCAGGGTCCTCCGGGTCGAGCACGCCGTAGCGTGAGATCTGCTCGTGAGGCACCTCCATGCCGGCGACGACGCTCGCCGACCGGTCCTCGAAGACCTCGGTCATCCCGGCGAGGAAGTTGTCGGCGGGGTCGAACAACTCGTCGGGCAGGATGACCGCGAACGGTTCCTCGTTGACGAACTGGCGGGCGCACCGAACCGCGTGGCCGAGGCCGAGCGGGCGGGGTTGGAGCACGTAGAAGATGTCGGCCAAATCCTCGGGCGCCCGGATCGCTGCCAGCACGTCGTCCTTGCCTTTGGCTTCAAGGGCGGCCTCGAGCTCAAGGGCGGGCGAGAAGTGATCGGCAATCGCCCCCTGCCCGTGCGACATGACGAAGCAAACCTGCTCGATGCCCGCCCGGGCCATCTCCTCGACGGCGTACTGGATGACCGGGCGGTCGACGATCGGCATCAGCACCTTCGGGACCGCCTTGGAGGCCGGCAGGAACCGGGTGCCGAACCCGGCGACGGGGATGACTCCTTTTCGTACGGGCATGGGCCAATCGTACCCAGGGATCGGCGCAACGGGCTCCGGGCCGGCGCGACGGGCTCCGTGCCGGCGCAGCCGCCTGGGCGGCCCGCTCAGCCGACGTGCGTCGGCCGCCCCTCCTCGGCCTCGGTCGCCTGGTAGAGGACGACCCGGTCCTTGCCCGCGGCCTTGGCCTGGTACAGAGCGACGTCAGCCGCCCGCAGCAGCGCCGTCTGGTCGGTGCCCGCCCGCGGGAAGCAGCCGATGCCAACCGAGATCGTCACCGGGATCTGGCGGTCGCGGGCAAAGGGCGAGTCGCCGATGCGGCGCCGGATCTTCTCGGCCGCCCGCTGGCCACCGTCGGCATCGGTCTCCGGCAGGATCAGCACGAACTCCTCGCCGCCGTAGCGGGCCAGCACGTCGATGTCCCGGACCTCGGAGCGGATGCGCCGGGCCAGCTCGATCAGGACGGCGTCGCCGACCGGGTGGCCGTAGCTGTCGTTGACCACCTTGAAGTCGTCGATGTCGCACAGCAGCAGGCAGAACGGCCGGCGGAACCGGGCGGACCGGTCCAGCTCCTGATCGAAGCGCAGTTGAAAGTAGCGGCGGTTCCAGATGCCGGTCATGCCGTCGGTGATCGCCAGCCGCTGGGCCTCCTCGTGGAGGACGACGTTGTCGATGGCGACGCCGGCCTGGTCGGACAGCGACATCACCGTGTCCAGGTCCCGGGAGGTGAAAAAGCCGCCGTCCTCCCGGTCAAACAGGGCGAGCACGGCGAAGATCCGGCCCTGGGCGAAGACAGGCACCCAGATGCCGGTCCGGAACGGCGGCTCGGCCGGGGACGGTTCGGCGAGCCGGCGGCGGCCCGGCGCAGCCCCGACCGGGCGGCGTGCGGCGATCTCGGTGTGGCCGTTCACGCTGGGCGTGGTCGGGACCCTCGGGGACTCGAGGTCGAGAACGACGTCCGCCGTGCTGGGTCGAGCGGCCGCGCCCGGCCCCTCCGGCTCCGATTCTGGCTCCAGCAGCGGCGGCGGCGGCCCAGCCAGGTCGGCGTCGGGTAGCCGTATCGGTTCCCCGGTAAGCGCCACCGCCCCGGCGATCCCCTCGCCTTCCCGCAGCACCAGCCCATCGGCTGCAACCCCCCGGGCGGCGGCGACGGTCAGCTGCCCGGCGAATGCCTCCTCGGGGTTCACGACCAGCAGCACGCCCCCGGTTGCCCGCAGGGCATCAACGCTGGTGTCCAGCACGACCTGGAGGATCTTGTCCAGGTCGTGGGTCGAGCGGAGAGTTTCGCCAAACCGGGTCAGCGACCGCTTCAGCTCCTCACGCGACTCGCTGAGCTGGGCGATGTGGGCGGACAGCTTGCCGGCCATGGCGTTGAACGCGTCGGCGAGCCGGCCGACCTCGTGGCCCGAGCGGACCTGGATCGACGAATCGTAGTTGCCCTCGGCGATGGAGTCGGCGGCTGCCGCGAGCTGGAGCACCGGGCGGGCGATCGCCCGGGAGAGCAGGAACCCGAGCAGCGCCGCGGCGATGGCGGCGAGGGCCAGCACGATCAGGATCGAGGCGATGATCTCCCGGCCCTGGCTCATGGAAGTCGGCGGGGACGAGGTCACTACCGCGACGGTCGTGACCGGGAGGTCGTGCACCAGCGGGGCGACCTCCGCCTCGGCGGCCTGGCCGCCGATCGTCGTGTGGAACGGTGTCAGCCGGCGGGTGGTCACGGGGACCTTCCAGGACGTCGTCGCCGAGGCCGCCCCGCCAACCGAGGAGGCGATGGCCTCACCCTGCACCACGATCGTCACGTCGACGCCGGTGGAAGCCTCCAGGTTCTGGGCGAAGTTGTTATCGAGGTAGGCGCCGGCAACGAGCAAACCGATCGGGGCCGGCGGATTGCCGGAGAACAGCGGCACGATGGTCTTCGACACCAGCAGGTTGGTCCCGGTCGGGGATCCGACCGACGGCGCCAGGAGCTGCTCGGGGGTGGGCGGGATGATGCCGGGCAGGTAGTTGGCGGTCCCGGTCACGGCTCCAATCAGCACCCCCTGGGCGTTGGCGACCACGGCGAAGTCGAGCGGACTCGCCCCCTTCGCCGCGCCCTGCGGGTTCTGGAGCACACCGGCCTGCAGCGCGGCGGCGAGATCGACGGCGTCGCCGTGGGTGCTGTTGGCCACGGCTGACTTGAACGCGGGGTTGGCCGCGATCGCCGACGCTGCCGGCTGGATCGCCGTGAGCTGCTGGCTGAGCAAGGCGGTCAGTCCCGGAGTCACCGTGCGTACCCGGTCCTGGTCGCGGCTTGCCAGCGTCGAGGCGACCGCATGCTCACTCAGGATCCCGGCTATGGCAAGCGGCACCACCACGGCGATGGTGAAAAAGAAGAACAACCTGGACTGGAGCGACAAGCCAGTCTCCTAACCCGCGTCTCAGCCCCCCCGCTTCTTCTATGTTTCCTCGGAGGGTTGGGCGCGCAACTTTACAGATCGATGTTTTTCTGGATGGTCTCCTTCAGGTCAGCTTGCGGAGGCGAACCACGGTGCGTTGACGGCGGCTGTCATACTGATATCGGTCCGGTTGGAACCGTTTCGTCTCATCGGGACGCAGGAGAACGCGGCAGTGCCCACCTACGAATACGAGTGCATCAATTGCAAGAACCGCACGGAGGTGTTCCAGAGCTTCTCGGACCCCCCGCTGCAAACCTGCGAGGAGTGCGGTGGGCAGCTGCGCCGGGTGTTCCATCCGGCGATGGTCCAGTTCAAGGGGTCAGGCTTCTACTCGACCGATAACCGGCGGGCGGGCGGGTCGGCCAAGCCGAAGACCGCTGAGAAGCCGGAAGGCAACGGCACGGCGAAGAAGGAGGAGACCGCTCCGAAGCCCTCCTCCTCCTCCTCCTCCTCGTCGTCGTCGTCGCCGGTCAAGACCGCCGAGAAGTCGGCCTAGCCCGGCCCTGTTTCCCTGGTGCCGAGCGCCGAGCTGGGCCTGTTCGGGGGGTCGGGCTTCTACGCTTTCCTCGACCACGCCGAAGAGGTCGAGATCGAGACCCCCTACGGGCCGCCGTCGGACACGGTCGCGGTCGGAGCGGTCGCCGGGCACCAGGTCGCCTTTCTCCCCCGCCACGGGCGGGGCCACACCGTCCCGCCGCACCGCATCAACTTCCGGGCGAACCTGTGGGCCTTCAAGGAGCTCGGCGTCGAGCGGGTAATCGCACCGTGCGCCGTCGGGTCGCTGCGGGCCGACCTGCCGCCGGGCACCTTCGTCGTCTGCGACCAGCTGGTCGACCGCACCTCCGGCCGGGACGACACGTTCTTCGACGGACCGAGAGTCGTCCACGCCGGCTTCGCCGACCCCTACTGCCCGGAGTTGCGGGCGCTGGCGGTTTCTGTCGCGGGCGACCTGGGCATCCCACTGCGCGGGGCCGGCACCGGGGTCGTGATCCAGGGGCCGCGGTTTTCGACGAGGGCGGAGAGCGCCTTCTACGGCCGCCAGGGTTGGGACGTGATCGGGATGACCCAATATCCCGAGGTGGTGCTGGCCCGGGAGCTGGAGATGTGCTGCCTCAATGTGTCGCTGGTCACCGACTACGACGTCGGCTTGGCGGGCATGGAGCCGGTGAGTACCGCCGAGGTCGTCAAGGTCCTGCGGGCCAACAACGAGGCGCTTAAGCGCTTCCTGGCCGAGTTGATCGGGCGGATCCCCGCTCCCCGCTCCTGCCGCTGCGGCGACGCCTTGGCCGGCTCCGGGCTTTGAGCGAGCCGGGCCGGGCGCCGATTGCCGAGCTCGTCCTGCTGGCCGCCGGCGACCTGTCGGCCAGCCCCGGCTACGGGGCGACCAAGCTCAACAAGGCGCTGTTCTTCAGCGACCTGCTCCACTACAAGCGGCACGGCACGCCGATCAGCGGAGCGGTCTACGATCGGCTGCCCCGGGGGCCGGCGCCGCGGGGCATCCTGGCGGTGCGGCGGGGGCTGGTCGAAGCCGGCGATGCGACGCTCCACCAGGTCGGGTATCTGGGATACGTGCAAACACGGCTGGTGCCGCTCCGGGCTCCCGCGCCTGGGGTCATTGGCAGCACCGCGCTCCAGATGGTCCATGAGGTGTGCGCGGCGCTGGCCGGGCACTCGCACGCAAACGTCCTCGGCTGGCAGCTGGCCGCCGAACGCGAGGAGATCCCCTACCACTCGATCTTCCTGTCCTCGGCGGTGCCGGCCCGGGCGGACCTGCAGCGAGGAGCGGCGGTCGCCGCCGAGCGGGGTCTGACCGGGGCTCCCCGGCGCCCGGCGGGCGCCGGGTCGTCTCCGGATGCGGGCGTGGGGCCTGGCGAGCGGACGCTGCGGTCGGTGTCCTACGAGTGCGCTACTTCGGAGCTGAGGGCAAGCTATCCACGAGCCGGAGACGTGTTCGCCGGCATCGAGTGGGCGCTGGCCCGCTGGCCGGACGGGGTGCACCGGGTTCCGGGGACCAGGCTCTCGGTGGTGCGTACCGAGTGGCCCGCCCCGTCGTTGCGGGTGTACTTCACCCTCCCCGGCGAGGGGCGATGCACGGTGTGGGCGATCGACGAGGTGCCCCCATACGCCGAGGAAGAAGACGGGTCGGACTGATGCGCCAGCGAGCGTTCGGGCCGACCGGCGTGCCGGTTCCGGTGATCGGGCAGGGGACGTGGACCTCCGAGCGGACCCGGGAGTCGTCGGTGGCGGCACTCCGGCGGGGCATCGATCTGGGCATGACTCACATCGACACCGCCGAGATGTACGGGCGGGGAGCCGCCGAAGAGGTGGTCGCCGAGGCGGTCGGCGGGCGCCGGGACGAGGTGTTCATCGTGTCGAAGGTGCTGGCGGAGAACGCCTCGCGGGCGGCCACCATCGAGGCCTGCCACCGGAGCCTGCGCCACCTGCACACCGACTACCTGGACTGCTACCTGCTGCACTGGCCGAGCCGCCACCCATTCGAGGAGACGCTCGCCGGCTTTCACGCGCTGGTCGAGGAGGGATCGATCTGGGCGTTCGGGGTGTCGAACTTCGGGGCCGAGGGCCTGGACCACGCCGTTGCCCTGGCCGGGCCGGGAGCCATCGCCTGCAACCAGGTGCAGTACCACCTGAGCGACCGCGCTCCGGAGCGGGACTTGATTGCCCGCTGCGAGGCGCACGCCGTGGCCCTGGTCGCCTACAGCCCGTTTGGCCAGGGCAGCTTCCCGCGGCGGAGCCCGGTGCTGGAGTCGATCGCCGCCGGCCACGGCGCCACCCCGCGCCAGGTCGCCCTGGCGTTCCTGCTGCGCCAGCCGGACTCGTTCGTGATCCCGAAGGCCTCGAGCATCGACCATGCCGAGGAGAACGCCGCCGCGGGCGACCTGGTGCTGACCGCGGAGGAGATCGCCGCCATCGACGAGGCGTTCCCGGCCTGAATTGCGCGGCGTTGCGCCGGGTGCATGCCTGTTTTTGCCCGGTATCCGGGCAAAAATCACACCAAGCAGGTTCCTGGACCGCCCCTTCCCCTAAGGCGCCGGGACCACTATCCTCGGCGTAGTGAGAATCGTCTCGCTGTTGCCCTCGGCCACCGAGATCCTCTTCGCCCTCGGTCTCGGCGACGACGTCCTTGGCGTCACCCACGAGTGCGACTGGCCGGCCGAGGCCAGGACCAAGCCGGTCCTCCTCCACTCAGCACTCCCTACGGCCGCCGAGCCGGCGGAGATCGACCGGCTGGTCTCGGCCAGCCTGAGTGACGGCCACTCGCTCTACCGGCTCGACCACGAGGCGGTGGCGTCGATCGAGCCTGACCTCGTCATCACCCAGAACCTCTGCTCGGTGTGTGCGCTCCCGTCTGGCGAGGTCGAGGAGGCACTGGCCTTGCTCGGCTCGCCGGCCAACGTGGTGTCGCTGGACCCGGGTTCGCTCGAGGAAGTCCTCGGCACAGTCCTCCGGCTGGGACGCCTGACCGGGACCGGTCCGGCGGCCGAACACCTCGTCGACGGGCTCCACGAACGCCTGGCCGCCGTCCAACGTGCGGTTGCCGGCCTGCCGCCGCCCCGTACGCTGGCGCTTGAGTGGAGCGACCCTCCGTTCAACGCCGGTCACTGGGTCCCGGAGATGATCCGGCTGGCCGGCGGCGCCTGCCTGCTCGCCGAGCCGGGCCGCCCGTCGGTCCGGATGACCCCGGCCGCGATCGGCGACGCCCGGGCCGAGACCGTCGTGTTCATGCCCTGCGGGTACGGCCTCGAGGCCGCCACCAAAGAGGGGCAGGCATTGCTGCAGTGGCCAGAGCTGGCGAGCGCGAGCCAGATCTACGCCGTCGACGCCAACGGCTACTTTTCCCGGCCCGGCCCCCGCCTGGTCGACGGCGTCGAGATCCTGGCCTCGGTCCTGCACCCGGGAGCGGTCCCGCCGCCGCCCGCGGGCACCATCCAGCGCCTGCGCTGAGGGCCCACGCGGCTGTCCGATTTCCACTAGAACCGCCGCCGCACCTGAGCCAAGATGGCTGCATGAGCTTTCCTGCGCTGCGCTTCGACCGGGATTTCGATCTGTGCTACCAGGCAGTCGCCAGCCGCGACGCCCGCTTCGACGGCTGGTTCATCGTCGGCGTTCGCACGACGGGCATCTACTGCCGGCCGAGCTGCCCAACCCCGGTGCGCCCCAAGGCAGCCAACGTCACCTTCTTCAAGTCAGCCGCTGCCGCTCAGCTCGCCGGGTTCCGGGCGTGCAAGCGGTGCCGGCCCGACGCCATCCCCGGTTCCCCGGAGTGGGACACCCGGGTCGACCTGGCCGGGCGGGCGGTCCGGCTGATCGCCGACGGGGTGATCGACCGGGAGGGGGTGGGCGGGCTCGCCCGCCGGTTGGCGATCAGCGAACGGCACCTGCACCGGGTCGTCGTCGAGGCGGTGGGTGCCCCGCCGCTGGCCCTGGCCCGGGCGCAGCGGGCGCAGACAGCCCGGGTGCTGATCGAGACGACCGCCCTCCCGTTCGGCGAGGTCGCCTACGCCGCCGGGTTCCCGAGCATCCGCCAGTTCAACGAGACGCTCGTGCAGGTGTTCGCGCTCACCCCTACCGAGCTGCGCCGGGCCGCCCGGCACGGGACGACCGCCGGCCCGGGCGCACCGGTGCTGCGGCTGCCGCTGCGCCCGCCCTACGACGGCGAGGGGGCCCTTGGCTGGCTCGCCCGCCGGGTCGTGCCGGGGCTCGAGGAGATGTCGCCCGCCGGCTACCGGAGGA
>OEPS010000375.1_pt1 | contig 16201 bp, 16 predicted proteins | sample 1539411 | NCBI WGS metagenome assembly OEPS01 (sample SAMN02671747, study PRJEB22543) | soil metagenome | biome: bacteria | place: China:Hunan Province, Lengshuijiang City | collected 2012-10-15 | depth 0.08m m
CAGCCTGCGCACCGCCCGCTGGCTGTAGGCGCCGGCCTCGCCCTGGTAGCCGACAGGGATGAGCGGGACCGCCGGTGCCGCCAGCGGGCCTTCGGTCTGCTCGCTCGTGGTCGTCATGGCCGAAAACTTACAGCACGAGGCCCGGATCGGCCCTGCCCGCGGTTCGGATCGGCCCTGCACGCGGTTAAGGCCCGGAGCGCCTCCGAGCCGGCAACCGAAGCGCACTTCCCCACACACTTCGACCGCCGGCCCTTGAGCGGTCCGGGCCCTAGGCGCCCCAAGCGACCATCGAGGGGTGAGACTCGGTCACCTACCGGGACGCTCCTCGTCGAGCCGCCCGGCAGTCCCGCGCTACGGCCAGAAAAAAAGCAGATAAACCTGCCGTTTCCGGCCTTCGCACTGGCGTGCTTTCCGGCTCGTCCAGAGCTCCCAGCGGGCTGGCCTTTGCCTTACTCCCTCCGCCGACCGCTTGGGACACCGGGCACGATATGACCAGCCTCCGTGGGCCGTCAAGGGTGAGATTCAACATTTCTTCGCGTAGGCCAAAGTTTTGTTCGCGCCCTCGATAAAGCTCCTTGTAGACCTCAAATAGAAACCCGTTTCCAGGCTGTTAACGCCGGCTGGCCAATGCCCAACGGAAGGGCCAATCGGCCCGTTTCCGGCCCAACCAACGGCCCCCGGTCTAGGGCCACCCGGCTCGCATGCAGGCCTAGCCGCGGGCTTCTCGGCAGGTGCCCTCCCGGCGGGCGCGGCGGGTGCTGGCGACGTACAGGTCGTGCAGGTCGGTTCCCGACTGGTCCCACGAGAAGTCGCCCGAGGAGCACACCGCCAGCCGGCTCATGCTCGCCGCCAGCGGGGGATCGGACAGCACCCGCCAGGCACGCTCGGCGAAAGCGCCGGCGGCGCCGGGCGACACCAGGTACCCGGTCTGGCCGTGGCGCACGATCGAGCGGAGGCCGCCCACCGCGCTGCCGATCACCGGGGTGCCCGAGGCCTGGGCCTCCAGGGCGACCAGCCCGAACGACTCGGTGTAGGAGGGAACGAAGCACACGTCAGCGGCCTGGTAGAAACCTGGCAGTGCTGCGTGCGGTTGGGCGTCGACGAAGCGCACCGCCGAAGCGACGCCGAGCCGGGTGGCCAGTGCCTGCAGCCGTTCCGGTTCGCCTGCCCCCGCTGCGCCACTGCCGCCACCGACGACCAGCAGGACGGCCCCTTCCGGCTCGACCCGGCCCCAGCCGATCAGGTGGGCCAGGGCCTCGATCGCGGTGCCCGCGCCCTTCAGCGGCTGGAGCCGGCCGGCGAACAGCAGCACGTGTTTGTGGCTCAGGTCGCGCTGCTCCACCGGGCTCATACCAAGCGCCTTGCCCAGGGCGACCTTCGCCGCCACCCGGTCCCCTCCAGCCGGTGGCCGGAAGGTCGAGTGGTCGACGCCCGGCGGGATCACGTGGATCCGCTCGGGGTGGGCGGCGTAGAGATCGATCAGCCAACTTCGCTCCTGCGGGCTCGAGGCGATGATCGCTTCGGCCTCGGCGATCACCCGAGCCTCACCGCGGAGCCGGGCTTCCGGTTCGACCGGCTCACCCCGGGCCCGGCCCTGGTTCTTGACCAAGCCGAGCGTGTGGAAGGTGTGGACGAACGGGATCCCCCACCGGCCGGCCAGCAGGGTGGCGACCCGTCCGGAGAGCCAGTAGTGGCTGTGGATCAGGTCGTAGCCGACCAGCCGCTGCTCAACCTGTGCCGCCAGGTTGGCGGTGAACTCGGGCAGGTGGGCGGGCAGCTCCGCCTTGGAGAGCCCGGGTTCCCCAGCGACGATCGGGTACACGACAACGCCCGGGGAGAGCTCGGTGGGCACTGCGCTCCCACCGGCGTCGTGGCGGGTGTAGATATCGACCTCCAGCCCGCGGCGGGCCAGCGCCCGCGCCATCTCCCGCACGTAGACGGTCATGCCGCCGCCATCGCCCACCCCCGGTTCGGCGACCGGGTTGGAGTGCACGACCAGCATCGCCAGACGCCGCAACGGGCGGTAGGGCATACCTGGTACCAGGGACTCTCGAACAGCCACGGCGTTCTCCTTCAAGAGGCGTCTGGACCGCCCACCACTCAAATAATACCCAACGAATCGCCATAGTCGGGCCCCGAATCTTTGAGAAGCTCAACCGCCGCTCGGCGTGGCCCCCACGCTCAGGTTGTCCCCGGCCGGTGGATCTGTACCGCGTGGAGCGGGAGCCGCTCGGCCCCCAGGTCGAACTTGTAGCGCTCGGTCCCGCGCAGGAAATCGAACCGGGACAGGCCCTGCTCGATCGAGCGGGCGATCAGCCGGACGACCAGCACGATCCCCGGCGACACCGCCCCCAACGCCGGGGAGAACGCCGAGTTGTACAGCGACAGCGACCCCGAGTACGGGAACGACAAGGTCGTTGCCAGCCGCTCGCCGCCGAGCTCCAGGAAGTCGAGGCTCAGCATGCCCTGAGGCTGGAAGGTGTGGGCGATGCGGGCGAAGAACCCGGCCCGCTCCGGTCCCATGAACTTGCCCTTCTCTCCCTCGCTGCCCCGGTGCATGGCGACGAACGACGCCAGGTCGGCCTCGAGGGTGCCGGCAGTCGCCGTCGTGACGACCGCCCCCGGGGCGGCCTCCTCGAACCGGCGCAGCTTGCGGCGGAGCTCGTGGCGCCGCCCCTTGCCGAGTTGCTCCAGGTAGCCGTCGAAGGTCGAGGGGAGGCCGAGCACGGCGGTCATCTCGTGTTCGTCGACCTCGAAGGCCAGGCCCAGCCGGTCGGCGGCCTCAACCAGCCACTCGGCGAACCCGAACGGCACCGGCATGCACCGGGCGTCGAGGGTAGACCAGCCGCCGATCTCGCCGACGGCGTAGGTCACCAGCGCCTCGGCGACCGACCGCAGGTGCTCGTGGCCGGCGGTGATCGGTCCCATGTAGTCGGTGAGGTCCTCCCCGCCGAGGAAGCTGAGCGTCCCACCGTTGCCGGCACCCGGGTCGAGCACCAGCGCGGCCAGCCCGACTGGCTCCGGGTCGAGGAAGCTCAGCACCCGCAACTGGCGTCCCCCGCCGAACTCCTCCCACCACACCCGGCTCCACTCCGGGGTGACGAAGACGTGCCGGGTCGGATCGGCGGCCAGCAGGGCGGGCCACTCGGGGAGGTCGAAGGCGTCCGGCCCGACCGTGCAGCGGATATCCAGGATCGACTCCTTCCGTGTGCCCCCCGGGTGCCCCCGGGTGCCCTTTGGGCGGGGGGCGGGACGGGCGGCGCTGAACGCTAGCACGGGCGCGCAGCAACGCCCGGTACCACAGTGCGGTGCTAGGCGATCTGCGGCTCGGGGACCGGCAGCAACGGGGCGAGGTTGACGAACACCTCGACGACGTCCGGATCGAACTGCTTGCCCGCCCCGGCGGCCAGCCGTTCCAGCGCCTCGTCCGCGGCGATGGCGTTGCGGTAGGGCCGATCGGTGGTCATGGCGTCGAAGGCGTCCACCACCGAGAAGATCCGGGCTGACAGCGGGATCGCGTCGCGCACCAGGCCCCCCGGGTACCCGCTGCCGTTGAACCACTCGTGGTGGCAGCGGATGACGTCGAGGGCATCGTCGTCCAGGAACTTGAGCGGGGAGACGATCCGCAGGCCGACCTCGACGTGGCTGCGCATGATCTCCTCCTCGGAACGGGTCAATGGGCCCGGCTTGTCCAGGATTGCTTCCGGGACCACCACCTTGCCTACGTCGTGGAGCAGGAAGCCGTACTCGAGCTCAGGGTTGACCATGCCGGAGTCGACTGCCCCGGCGAGAGCCAGGCCGTAGGTGCGGCACCGCTCCAGGTGCGAGCCGGTGTAGGCGTCCTTGGCATCGACCATGAAGGCGAGCGTCTGGACCATCGAGTAGTCGACCGACCGGCGCTGCTGGGTCATCTCGGCGATCAGCGCCTTCTGCTGGCGCTCCCGCCGGTAGGCCTCCCCGACCTCCCGGGCGAACACGAGCAGCTGCTGGCGGGTGCGGTCGAGATCCATTACGTAGTTGCCTGCCACGTCTTCCCCCATCACGTCACCCCGACGTCACGACACTGAAGTCCCGGACGCCTTGATGGCCCGGGGAACCCCGCCTGCCGTCCCCCCGACGACAACTCCCGCACCAAGGTTAGCGTCCCCAGGGGCCGTCTGGATACCCCCCCAGCCTCATAAGCCATTTCTCACGCGGCACTAAAGCTGGGGAGCCAACAGGCCGAACTTCTAACGGCAGAGGTACTAGTCATTTGTGGCTAGCGGCGGCCTGGCCTCCCCGGGGCCGCAGCGCCTCTCGACGAGGCCCGGTGGGACCGGCCGGGGGCCAGCTTGAAGCGCGTTGAGAGAGCTAGGAGCGGGTAGTGCGGCGGATTGTCGGGGGCGGCAAGCTCTTCGTTGCCGGAGCAGCGGTACTGATGGCAGGGCTGGTCGTCTGCACGCTGCTCGCCATGAACGCCCTTCTCGGCCATGCGCTGTCGCCCTCATTCAGCAGCAACGCCCCGGAGTCGGCCCCGAGCGCCCAGCCCGCCGCCGCGCCCAACCTGCAGGTGATCACCCCGGCCACGATAGCCCCGACCCCGATCACCCCGGCCACGACCCCAATCACCCCGGCCACGGCTACGCCGCTGCTGATCTACGCGCCGGGCGCCTCCCGGCGGACCGTCGTCTCCGGCGGAACGGAGTCGGGATCGTCGGGCTCGAGGACTGGCGGGACGTCGACAGTCAACGGCTCCCACCCGGCCAGGCCAACCTCCGAGGCTGGCGAAGCGCCCTGGGGCAGCGTCTCGACCTCCGGGGCCCCGACCTTTGTGGCCACCTCGGCGCCCGGCTCCACCGCCGCTGGCGGGGTCTCACCGCGGGCGCTGCCGGCCGTGCCCATGGTGAGCACAGCCCCGGGGATCACCCCACCGTCGCCCTCGCCCAACCCGCCCGGGGCCGCACCCGCCGTCGGGCCGAACCCGAACCCGACCTCGACGAACACCAACCTCGACTGGGCTCCGTACCGCCACCGCTGACGCTGCGCCAGCCGGCAGATTGTGGAGTTCTTTCCGGCTTTTCGCCGCGGCGAAAACACTCCACAATCTGAAAGCGAAAGCGGGGGTTAGCTGGAGAGCAGGGCGGTCGGGTCTTCCCGGCCCTCGCGGTAGCGGCGCACCAGTTCTCCGCTCAGCTGATCCATGACCGACTGGATCCGGCGGCGTCGCTGCGAGGTCTCCTTCTCCGCCTCGAACAAGCGGCTGACCATCTCGTTGATCTCGTTCGGCGAGAGCTCTTCGAGCCGGGCCAAGTCGGTGCTGGAAGCGAGCCGCTCGACTTCCCGGCGCTGGTTGTCGGCGTTGTCCGGGGCCATGATCCGAGCGAGCCGCGGCGAGGACCCAGTTACCCCGTCGGCCAGGATGCCGGGCAGGTCCTCGACCATCTCGGCCAGCCCGACGGTGTCGCCGTCGGCCAGCCGCTCGGCGCTGTGGCGCAGGATGTCCAACTTGCCCTGGATCAGTCGGCGGGCATAGGAGATCTCAACTTCCAAGCCCTCGCACTCGTCCTTGCGTTTGCGGAGCTCCTGGATCGGCAATCCCTGGAGGTTCTCCAGGTACGCCGGATCGACGATACGGTCGAACCTCCTCCGTGCCCCCTCTATCATCGACTGCCCCCAACCAATCAAGCCCCGAAAGCGGGGCGAGCTTGAGGCCCGGCCGGACCGGGCCCCACTCCAGAGTACCAAGCCCGCCGTACGTGAGCGGGCACATTCTCGTCGGGTCCGAGGATTTCTCCCCACCTCGCTCGCGGCGTTCGGCCGGTGGCATGATGGGGACATGCGCGGCGTCGAGGACTACCTCCAGCAGATCAAGCGGCTTGAGGAGGGCGGCCAGCGCTGCACCGCCACCGTCCTTGCCCAGACCCTCGGCGTCTCCCTCCCGTCGGCCAGCGAAATGCTCAAACGACTCGCCGAGGAGGGCTACCTGGAGCGGGAGAAGGACGGGGCGATCCACCTGACCACCTTCGGCCGGCCGCTCGCCCACCAGGTCCTGCGGCGCCACCGTCTGGTCGAGCGGCTGCTGACCGACGTGCTCGGCATGCCCTGGCACGAGGTCCATCGGGAGGCCCACCGGCTGGAGCACGCCATCTCCGGCCGGGTCGAGGAGCACCTCGCCGCCGCCCTCGGCTACCCCGAGTACTGCCCCCATGGCCACCCGATCTGCCCGGTCGACCGCCGGGAGCTGCGCCCGCTCGAGGACCTCCAGGCCGGCGACCAGGTGGCGGTGGCCCAGATCTCCGAGATCTCTGAGGAGCTACTCGCCTACCTCGACCAGATCGGCATCCGGCCAGGCACCGTGCTCACGATGGTGGAGGCTGCGCCGTTCGACGGCCCGCTGACCTTCGAGGCCCCGGCCGCCGAGGGCTCCGGCGGGTTGGTGACCGTCGGCCGGGAGGTCGCCGGCCACGTCCGCGTATGCGATCCCACCCAGGCGGACTGGATCAACCGCCGGGCGACGGCGATCGCCGCCAGGTTCGGCTAGCGGCCAGCTCCACGTTGTTGGCCGCCGCCCAGCCCCCGACCCGGGTGACCTTCTTGGTGGTCTGCTGCGCGGAGTAGTTGTCCATAACAAGGGCGCTACGTACCTTGGGAGGTCAACCCGGCGGCCCTCACCGGGAGCTTCGCCGGGAGATGAGCCGGTCGACCGAGTCCGCTTCTACGTTCAGTTCGCTGGCCCCGATCAACAGGAACTCGATCGCCTTGCCGGCGACGATGTCGTCCAGGTGCCGGCAGAGGACCGGGTCGGAGCAGATCGCCTGGCGGATCCGCTCCAGGCCCTGACCTGCGTCCCGCAGGATCCGGCTCCGCCGTTGCATGGCCGCCCTGACCGCCGGGGTAAGGCTCACGCCGCACCCGCCCGCTGGACCGCAGTGACCTTCCACTCGATGGCCAACACCTCGGGGGCGTCGACCAGCAGTTGGATCTTCATGGATGCTCCTCCTCCTGACGAGGCCACCAGGGCGCTGAGGCGCTGCGCCTCTCATCGGCTCAAGTTATTAGGACGACTGTGACGACTATATCGCATAGTGGTCCTGATGAGGAAGATGATTGAGTCGTCTTGAAGACAGGAGGGAAGGTCCGAAGGAGTGGCACCACACCCGAGACCGCGCTACCAGCACATCGCCGATGACCTGGCCCAGGCGATCAGGCGAGGCGAGTACAAGCCGGGCCAGCCGTTGCCCACAGAGCAACACCTCATGGATCGCTACGGATACAGCCGGCCCACGGTCCGGCAGGCGATGGCACTGCTGCGAGCCGAGGGTCTGGTCGACGTGGAGCATGGCCGAGGAACCTTTGTGCGGGCCCGTCGCCCGATCAGGCGGGTTACGTCAGTCCGTTACGCGAAGTCCGCTCGCTCAGGTAAGAGTCCGTTCCGCACGGAAGCCGAGACAGCCGGGATGGTCGGCCGGGGAGAGCTGCTCGGCGTCGAGATCGTGGCCGCCACCCCCGACGTCGCGAACTGGCTGGAGATCGAGGAGGGGAGCGAGGTCGTCCTACGCCGGCGACTGTTTCTCGCTGACGAGGAGCCGATCCAGGTCAACGACGGGTATCTGCCGAGAGACCTCGTAGCAGGCACCGATCTGGAGACACCCCGCCTGATCACCGAGGGCACCTACGCCGTGCTGGAGCGAATCGGCCACAAGCCGCTCAAGTGCTCCGAGGAGTTGTCGGCACGGATGCCAACTGCCGAGGAGATCGACCTTCTCCGCCTACGTCAGAGCGTGCCAGTCATGGACGTAGTTCGGATCACCCGAGGCGCCGGCGGACGCCCGCTCCAAGCCCTTCGACTCGTCGCCTCCGCCGAGCGCAACGTGTTCGTCTACAACGATCTGCCCATCTCCTGAGCCCTGTCGGGTCTAGGCGGCCAAGATCGTTCTTTGTAACCTGGCGGGTCTATTTGACCCCTCACGTTACAAAGAAGGCGTTGACGCACGCTCTAACGTCCACCAGGCACAATCGCCAACCCCCAGCCGTTTACCCCAGGCCCTCGAGCGCCCGCTCGACCAGGGCCTGCTGCTCGGCGACATGCACCTTGAGGCTCCCGGTCGCCGGGCTGGCCGCGGGTGGCCGGGCGATCACGGCCACCGGTACGCCGAGCTCCTCGCTGAACAGCGGCTGCAGGAAGCGCCACGACCCCATGTTCTCCGGCTCCTCCTGCACCCAGCACACCTCGGCCCCCGGGTAGTAGCCGAGCTGCTCCCGCAGGAGCGACGCCGGGAACGGGTACGGCTGCTCGATGCGCACAACCGCCACCGGGGCCTTGCGCTGATCCCGGGCGGCAAGAAGGTCGTAGAAGACCTTGCCCTGGGTCAGCACGACCCGGCGCACCTCCTCCGGAGGCGCCGGGTCGCCGAGTACCTCCTCGAAGGCCCCGCCGGTCAGCTCGCCCACCGGCGACCGGGCGGCGGCCAGCCGCAACAGCGACTTCGGGGTCATGACCACGAGCGGCACCGCCGGGCGCTGGTAGGCATGCTGGCGCAGGGCGTGGAAGTACTGGGCGGCCGTCGTTGGCACGATCACCCGCAGGTTTCCCTCGGCGGACAGCTGGAGGAAGCGCTCGAGGCGGGCGCTCGAGTGGTCTGGCCCCTGACCGTCGTAACCGTGGGGCAATAGCAGCACGAGCCCGGAGCCCTGGCCCCACTTCCGCTCGGCCGAGGCCAGGTAGGTGTCGATGATCACCTGGGCGCCGTCGGCGAAGTCGCCGAACTGAGCCTCCCACAACACCAGGGCCTCCGGGTTGGCGACGGCGTAGCCGTACTCGAAGCCGAGGGCGGCCATCTCCGACAGCGGCGAGTCGATGACGTAGAACCGGGCCGGGCTCCCCGGCGACCCCCCGTCGAAGCCCCCGGCGAGCGAAACCAGTGGCGTGTACTCGGCAGCCGTGGTCTGGTCGACCAGTACCGAGTGGCGCTGGCTGAACGTCCCCCGGCGGGTGTCCTGGCCGGCGAGGCGCACCGTCCGGCCCTCGGTCAGCAGCGACCCGAACGCCAGCGCCTCGGCCAGCGACCAGTCGACGGCGTCTTCCTTCAAGGCAGCAGCCCGGGAATCCAGCCACCTGCGCAGCTTGGGGTGGAGGTCGAAGCCGTCGGGCACGGTGACCAGTGCGTCGACCACCCGGTTGAGTGTGGCCGGCTCGACCGCTGGCGCCGGGAGGGCCGACACCAGCCCCCCACCCATACGCACCAGCGGCTCCCCCGGCTCAGCCGCCGGGGCGCCTCCTGGGCCGGCCTTTGTCTCGTCGAACGCCTGCTGCAGCCGGCCCCGGAACGCCTCGAGGAACTGCTCGGCCTCGTCCAGGCCCAGGTCGCCCCGGTTGACCAGGGCCTCGGTGTACAGCTTGCGCACCGAGCGGCGCTTGTCGATCGCCCGGTACATCAGCGGCTGGGTGAATGCCGGCTCGTCCGACTCGTTGTGGCCCCAGCGGCGGTAGCACCACATGTCGATGACGACGTCGCGGCGGAACCGCTGCCGGTACTCGAAGGCCAGCCGGGCCATGCGGATGCACGCCTCCGGGTCGTCGCCGTTGACGTGGAGGACCGGGGCCTGGATCACCTTGGCGACGTCGCTGGCGTAGGTACTGGAGCGGCCGTAGCCAGGGCCGGTGGTGAACCCCAGCTGGTTGTTGACGATGATGTGCACCGTGCCACCGGTCCAGTAGCCCTTGAGCCGGGACATCATCAGGGTCTCGACGACAACCCCCTGGCCGGCGAAGGCGGCGTCGCCGTGGATCAGGATCGGCAGCACCGGCCGCTCGCGCACCCGGTCGAGCGCGTCCAGCTTGGCCCGTACCATGCCCTCGACCACCGGGTCGACCGACTCCAGATGGCTCGGGTTCGGGGCGACGGTCACCTGGATGGCCCGGCCCGCCTCGGACAGGTGCTTGCCGGTCGCCCCGGTGTGGTACTGGACGTCGCCGGAGCCGAGCGGCGAGTTGGGATCGATGTCGCCCTCGAACTCCCGGAAGATCTGGCTGTAGCTCTTGCCGATGATGTTGGCCAGCACATTCAGCCGGCCCCGGTGGGCCATCCCGATGACGGCCTCCTCCAAGCCGGTGTCGGCGGCCATGTCCAGAATCGAGTGCAGGACCGGGATCATCGACTCGGCCCCCTCGAGCGAGAACCGCTTGTGGCCCACGTACTTGGTGTGCATGAAGCGCTCGAAGACCTCCGCTTCGCTCAGCCACTCGAGGATGCGCCGCATGTCGTGCGGGCTGATCTCCGAGGTGACCCCTTCGACGTGGGTCTGGATCCAGCGCTTCTCGTCGGGCTCCTGGCTGTGCATGTACTCGGCGCTGGAGCGCCGGCAGTAGGCGTCGAGCAGGATGCCGAGTATCTCGGAGAGGGTCAGCTCCCGCTTGCCCGCCAGCCCGGCGGCGTCGAAGGTCCGGTCGAGGTCCCAGATCGTGAAGTCGTAGCTCGCCGGATCCAGTTCCGGGTGCATCTCCGGCGGCTTGGCGGCGAGCGGATCGAGGTCGGCCATCAGGTGGCCCCGCACCCGGTACATGTTGATCAGCTGGCGCACCCGGCCCTGCTTGGCCCGGCCCTCCCGGGAGTCGCTGGGTGGGTTGAGGTCCCGGCGCCAGGCGGTGGGCACGTAGGGGGCGCCCATCGCCCGGAACACGTCTTCGTAGAAGTGCTCCTCGCCGACCAGGAACCCGTTCACCCGGCTCAGGAACTCGCCACTCTCGGCCCCCTGGATCACCCGGTGGTCGTAGGTGGAGGTCAGGGTCAGCACCTTCCCGACCCCGATGTCGGCGAGCCGCTGCGGGTCGGCCCCGGCCCACTCGGCTGGATAGTCGATCGAGCCGACGCCGATGATCGCCGCCTGGCCAGCCATCAGCCGGGGCACCGAGGCAACGGTGCCGATCGTGCCCGGGTTGGTGATCGTTACCGTCGTGCCGGCGAAGTCCTCCGGCCGCAAACCCCCGCTGGCCGAGCGCCGGATCAGGTCCTCGTAGGCGGTGAAGAACGCGCGGAAGCCGAGGGTCTGCGCCTCCCGGATGTTGGGCACCACCAGGCCCCGGCTGCCGTCGGCCTTCTTGACGTCGATCGCCAAGCCAAGGTTGACGTGCGGGCTGCGGACGACCTGGGGCGACCGGTCGACGACCCGGTACACCGAGTTCATGGCCGGAACCTCGGCCAGTGCCCGGGCGACCGCCCAGCCGATCAGGTGGGTGAAGCTGACCTTGCCGCCGCCGGTGCGTTGCAGGTAGACGTTGAGGATCGTGCGGTTGACTTCCAGCAGCCGGGCGGGGACGGTGCGGATCGAGGTCGCCGTCGGCACCGACAGGCTCTCGTTCATCCGCTCCGCGGCGACCTTGGCCGCGCCGCGCAAAGCGACCCCATCCTCCACCGCCGGGCGCCCGCTTGCGGGCAGCCCTCCATTGCGGGCGGCGCCGTCCGGCGGACGCCCGCCGGGCAGCAGGGCCGCCGGGGGCTCGGCGGGCGGCGGTACGGCGGGTGCAGGTGCAGCCGGAGCCGTCAGCGGGGTCCGCGGCTGGTAGCCAGCAAAAAAGTCCCGCCAGGCCTCCCCCACCGACGCCGGATCCTCGACGTAGGCGCGGTGCATCTCGTCGATCAGCCAGGTGTTGGGACCGAAGTCGGCCCGGTCGAGCCTCGTCGCTGCCATGGACCCCATCGCCCCGAGCGCCGGAGCACCCCGACGCTATACCCCGCTTCCGTTGCCGCTCAGGCCGAGCTCGAATAGCTCGGCAATCACATCGTACGAGGCTGGCCGGCGGTTGTCGTCCATCGGGACGATGACCAGATCCGCCCCGCGCCGCCAGGCGACGGCCAGCGCCGGATCGTTCGTGTCCATCACCGCGATTGCCGGAATCCCGCGGGCAACGGCCGCCCCGGCGTAGCCGTGGTCGGCGAAGACCAGGTCGGGGACCGGGCCGGCGTCGAGCATCGCCTCCATCGCGTCCGGGAGGTGGGTGTGCAGGACGTTCGCCCCGTCGGTCAGCACGGCGACGCCGCCGAAGTAGCGGACCGACCGCCGCCGTCCGTCGACCCGGTAGGCGACCTGGTCGTCCAGCGGCTGCACCAGGTTCCCACCCGCCGCGGAGATCGCCGCGACCAGCCGGCCGTGGTGCACCAGCAGACCGGTCGGGTGGCCGGTGGCCACCACCACCCGCCGTCCCCGGGCGCATGCCTCGGCCAGGACGGATACCGCGCGGCGTACGCCGAGCAGGGTGGCCGCCGGGTCGATGTACGGCTCCCCCGGCCCGTGCGCTCCGGTCAGCTCGGCGACTGCCGCCAGTGCCTCCTCGGCGGTGGCGGAGACGACATCGGGCATCCCGAAGGTGAAGTCCGGGTCGCCGCTGGCCAGGCGGCCGGCGTTGGCGACGTTGGATTCGCGGGCGTGCGACTGGTGCGGTCCGGCCAGCCCGCCAGCGACCAGGCGGGCGGCGAGCTCGCCGTCGGTGGCCGCTCCGGTCATCGAACCCGCAGCTCGGCCGGGGTGGCCTCCAGCGATTCGACCTGCCCGTTGCGGTACACCCGGACGGTGATCGGGCGGCCGATGACGTCATCGACCATCCGCGCCTGCAGGTCGCCCGCGGTCCGCACCGGCGAACCGTCGATGTCCAGGATCAGGTCCTCGACGGCCAGGCCTGCCTGGGCGGCCGGGGAGCCACCGAACACCTCGACGACCTCGACCCCGGTCCGGCGCCCGATCTCGGCCGCCAGTTTCGGCGGCAGCGGGCGGGGCCCGACGGCGACGCCGAGGTAGGCCCGCTGGAACCGGCCCTCGCGGATCAGCACGCCGATGATCCGCCGGGTCGTGCCATTGATCGGCACGGCCAGGCCCAGCCCGACGCCGGCGACCGCGGTGTTGACCCCGACGACCCGGCCCCGGCCGTCGGCCAACGCCCCGCCGGAGTTGCCCGGGTTCAGGGCGGCGTCAGTCTGGATCACGTTCTCGACCATGCGGGTCGCCGCCCCCTCCCGGGTCGGGAAGGAGCGGCCGAGGGCGCTGACGACCCCGGCGGTGACCGAGCCGGAGAAGCCGAGCGGGTTACCGATGGCGACAACCAACTGGCCGACCCGGAGGGCGTCGGCGTCGCCGAGCGCCGCCGGGGTGAGGTCGGACCCGCCCGCCCGCACGACTGCCAGGTCGGAGAGCGGGTCGGCGCCGATGATCTCGAAATCCAGCTCCCGGCCGTCGGTAAACGAGGCGGTGCCGCCGGTAGCCCCGGTGATGACGTGGGCCGAGGTAAGCAGGAGCCCGTCGGGGGTGATGACGACCCCCGATCCCGCCCCCTGGGCGGTGCCCCGGGAGGTGCGCCGCTCGACCTTGAGGCTCGCCACCGAGGGGATCAGCCGCTCGGCGACCGAGGTGACCGCCAGCGAGTAGGCGTCGAGGACGTCGCCGTCGCCACCTGCCCCGCCGAGGAGCGACGCGGTGGCATCGCCGGCCGCGGCGTCGCCGCCGATCAGGGCATCGATGAATCGGACGGAGTCCATGAGCCAGGCTACCACCGGGCGTCCCAGGTTCTGCTCAAATCCCCAGCAATACCACAGGAGTTTCACAGCATCCCGGTTCATCGTGAGTGCCGGCAGCATGGGGGAGGGAGCACCCAACGAGGAGGGATGAGCGATGGAAGCCGTCGTGGTGTATGGGCCGCCGGTCGCAGGCGCCGGACGCGTGGTTGCTGGCCTGCTGTGGCTCGGGCTGTTCGTCGTCTTCGTCGCCCTGATCGCCTGGGGGGTCACGGGCCTGGTGGAGCACCGGCACCCGGCCACTGAGCCTGGGGCGATGGCCATGGCCCCGCCCTCCGGAGTGGATGAGGCGCTTGTCGCCGCCCGCGCCCGCTACGCAGGTGGCGAGATCGACCGGGAGCAGTACTTCCAGGTCGTCGAGGACCTGACCGGGGTGCCCCGCCCGGCCGGGTTCACCCAGCCGGGGGCCGGGCCCGCCGCCGGGGGTGCCGAGGGTCCCGGCGCCGGGGGTGCCGCTGGTAACCAGTAGAGACCTATTCTTGTAACCAGATGTGCGTTTTCCAGTACCCCTGGTTACACAAAAACCAATGCGGACCAGTTCAGCCGGGGGGCCAGGTCATCGTGCGGCCGCCGAGCACGTGCAGGTGCAGGTGGCCGACGGTCTGACCCCCGTCGGCGCCGACGTTCATCACCAGCCGGTACCCGGACTCGGCAACGCCCTCCGACGTGGCCACCCACTGGGCGGTGGCGACCATCTCGGCGAGCAGGGCGGCGTGATCGTGGGTGAGATCGGCGGCGTTGGTCAGGTGCTCCCGCGGGATCACCAGGACATGCACCGGAGCCTGCGGATTGATGTCGCGGAACGCCAGCGTCGACTCACCCTGGTGCACCACGGCAGCGTCGATGTCCCCGGAGACGATCTGGCAGAACAGGCACCCGGCCACCGATAACCTTCCCGGTGCCACTATGCGTGGATCCGCCCGGAAGCCTCGTCGAGGTGACCGCCGGTGCGGCCCGTCCGCAGGGCAATGATCTGGGCCATGATCGACACCGCCGTCTCCTCCGGCGTGCGGGCACCAAGGTCGAGACCGAGCGGGGCGTGGATGCGGTCCATCTCCTCCTCGGCGATGCCGATCTCGCGCAGGTTCGCTTTGCGCTTCTCGTGGGTGCGCCGGCTCCCCATCGCCCCCAGGTAGCCCACCGGCGACTTGAGCGCGAACTCCAGGATCGGGATGTCGAACTTGGGGTCGTGGGTCAGGATGACGATGGCGGTGCGCCGGCTGATCTGTGCCGTCTCCAGGAACTCGTTCGGCCACTGGACCACGACCTCGTCAGCCTCCGGGAACCGCTCGGAGTTGGCGAAGACCCGCCGGGCGTCGACAACGGTGACCCGGTACCCGAGAAACTTGCCGAGCCGCACCACCGCGCTGGCCAGGTTGACCGCGCCAAGCACATACATGTCCGGTGGCTGGGAGAAAGCCTGGATGAAGACCTCGACCTCCTCCGAGTTGCCCTGCCCCTGCGGCCCGTATGTCCGGGTCCCGGTCTGGGCCATGTCGATGAAGCCACGGGCGTTCTCGATGACCGCCCCATCGAGCCGCTCGTCGCCGAGCGAGCCCGTGACCGACTCTTCGCCGACCAGCATCTTGGCGCCGGGATTCGGCCCCTGGACCTCGGTGACGACGGCGACCGGTTCATTGGTGCGGATCGCGTGGGCGATCGCCTTGAAGAGGTCGCCCATTACCAGTCCACTCGTTCGATCATGAGATGGACGGTGCCGCCGCAGGTGAGGCCGACCGCGCAGGCGTCCTCATCACTGATGCCGTAGGTCATCCGCTGCGGCTTTCCGGTCTCGATGACGTTCATCGCCTCGGAGATCACGGCCGGCTCGACGCAGCCGCCGGAGATCGAGCCGAGCACCTTCCCGTCCTCGTTGACCGCCAGCACCGCGCCCGGGTCCCGCGGGGCCGATCGCTCGGTGGCGATCAGCGTCGCCAGGGCAACCTTCTTGCCGTCGCCCAGCCATTCCTCCACGCCGTCCAACACATCGATCATGGCGATCCCTCCCGGGCCCTTCACGCGGTGGTCCTGCTCAAGACTCGCAGGCTATCTCAGCTACGGAAACGAATGGCCCGGAAGCACTATTCCCGCCCGGAGGGCACCCGGAGGCCGCCCGGAGGGCACCCGGGCCTCCCAGTAGCCGCCCGGAGGGCACCCGGGCCAGCGCACGACGCCCGTATATCCTGGTCGCGGGCGGACACCATCCAGGGCCGGCCGGACCCCAGATCCGACAAGCGAAGGAAGGAGGCGGGACCGATGGCAGACATCGTGACCTTGGACGAAGACAACTTCGAGGCCGAGGTGCTGAGCTCATCGCTGCCGGTCCTGGTGGACTGCTGGGCCGACTGGTGCGGGCCGTGCCGCATGATGGAGCCGGAGGTCGAGGCGGTGGCGGAACAGGAGAGCGACCGCCTGAAGGTCGCCAAGCTCGACACCGACCGCCACCCGATGCTGACCCAGGACTACTGCGACGTCGACATGCTCCCCACCTGCCTGCTGTTCAAGGGCGGGGCGGTTGTCGCCCGGCTCGACGGGTATCACGAAAGAGGCGAGATCCTGTGGGAGATCGAGCCGCACCTGAAGCGTCGAGAAGAGGCGCTGATTCCCCCGACGACGTCGCTTTCGTCCGAGTACTAAGCACCCTTACCCAGCCATTCGGC
>OEPS010000379.1_pt1 | contig 16175 bp, 12 predicted proteins | sample 1539411 | NCBI WGS metagenome assembly OEPS01 (sample SAMN02671747, study PRJEB22543) | soil metagenome | biome: bacteria | place: China:Hunan Province, Lengshuijiang City | collected 2012-10-15 | depth 0.08m m
CCTTCACCCGCGCCTTCACCCGCGCCTTCACCCGCGCCTTCACCCGCGCGTTCACCGGGGCTTCGGTGCCGCGGCCGCAACGCTCTCCCACACCACTTCGAGCCGGTCGGCGAGCCCCTTCCAGTCGTACCGGCTGCGGACCACCCGCAACGCTTCACTTGCGCGTTGCGCCGCCAAACCGGGATGCCGCATGCTCGCGACGAGTGCATCCGCCATCCCGCTCACATCGTCGACGATGACCATCTCGGTGCCGTCGTTGAACGCCAGCCCCTCGCTGCCGATGCGGGTCGACACGACAGGGACACCCGAGGCCGCCGCTTCGAGAATCTTGAGACGCGATCCGCCACCGATGCGCAGCGGAACCGCCATCACCCCAGCGCGCCGGAGGAAGGGCCGAACGTCTGGTACGTTCGCGTGCAACTCGACTCCAGGGACGCCGCGCACCATGCGCGCGAGCGACGCGGGGGGATTGCGCCCCACGATCGTGAGCGTAGCGTCAGGCACCCTTGCGCGGACTACGGGAAGTATCTGGTTGACGAGCGAATCGAGACTGTCGAGATTCGGGCGCCAGTCGAGACTTCCGAGAAAGAGAATGCTGCGAGGATCAGCGGAGCGCGTTCGCTCGACCTCGCTGAAGAACTTCAGGTCGACGCCGTTGTCGACGACGTCCACCCTTTCGATTCCGAACCGGGTGCGGAAGAGCGCCGCATCTTCGTCGGTCACGGCGACGACCCGATCGGCGGCGCTCAGGATACGCCGCTCAAAGCGCTCGTACTTGGACCATTGATGCCCGATGTAAAGCCGCTTCAGCGGATGCCGCTCGGTTTCGCAGAGCCGCTGCCAGATCAGCGATTCAACGTTGTGCGCCATCACCACCGTCCGGGCGGGGGTTCCGTGCAGGACGTCCGCATACCCTGGCGCCTCGAACTGCCAGACGTCGATATGCTCGTGCGCCGCCAGCGTGCGTACCGCCGTACGAACGTTCGCGCTGTTGTGGGTCGCGATGGAAAATGGGAGCGGCGAGAGCAGGTTGCCCGCGAGGCGCGCGTAGAATCCGACGCCCCTCTTCTGCTTCGCATGGTCCTGGGTGATGATCGCGCGGATGCCATGCGCCGCATAGAACGCCCTGGCCTCCGCTGCCTCCGCCGGGTCGGCCGTTCCGCGGCAGATGTAGGTGATCTCGTGCCGCCCGGCGAGAGGCAGCATGAGGTTCAGCGTCCGGATCTTGTTGCCGGCATTCGGAGGATAGCCCAGCCCTTCGTTCACGATCGCGATTCGCATTTCCGGCGTCTGGTCGAGTTCCGTGCGATCCGGCGGCACGCGGAGCGTCCGCCCCAAAGTTATGCGCGGTGACGTTCAGCGCGAACTCACCACTTCCGTGCGAAGCACCCAACCGGGAGAACAATTGATGTCCTCAGGACCCGCTGCGCCCGTCTTTCATCAGCACCGTTATGCACATGAACTCGACCGGCTGGTACCACGCGGCGGTGCGTGGCTCGACATCGGCGCGGGCCACAAGATCCATGGCGGCTGGAAGGGGCCGAGCTCGGAGGAGCTGGCGGGACGCGCGGGATACCTCGCCGGGTGCGACATCGGCGAGGACGTCCTCAAGCATCCGCATCTCCACGACCGCCGCGTCGCCGATGCGGCACACCTGCCGTGGGCTGACGCGACGTTCGATCTCGTCAGCGCGAACATGGTGGTCGAGCACCTCTCTGATCCTGAGGCGGTGTTTCGCGAAGTCCGCCGGGTGCTCAAGCCGGGCGGTGCCTTCGTCTTCGTGACGCCCAATCGCAATCACCCCATCATCCGGACGGCCGCGTTCCTCGTCCCGCCGGCGCTGCGCCGGCTTTATGGCATCGTGTTCGAGCGGCGCGCAGCGGAAGACGTGTTCATCACCGAGTATCGCTGCAACACCGTCGAGGAGATCGCGCGCCTGTCGAGGGCCACCGGCCTGGTGCCGGAGCTGATCGAGGCATTCGTCTCGGAGTTTCCCATTCTGCCTGGACCGCTGGGGCGAATAGAAGCGCGGCTCGGACGCGTCGCGGCCCGAAGCGTCAGTGGGCAGCGGTTCGGGGCCGATATCCTCGCCGTGCTTCGGCGTCCTCCCGTGCCCGCGTAACGACGCTGACCGCGTCGCGCGCTGTTGCCCCGACGCCACACCCCTCGCGCGATAGCGGGATCGGCGCCACACCGCGCCAGTTCCGCGTGGCGCGACCGAGACGGTCCTTCCGGTGTAACGCGAAGGGGGGCATGCAGTTCGATGGCGGACGAGCGGTGTCCTCGTCCCTCCGTTCATAGCACGCATGGTGCAAACACAGCTCGCTACACGGTCACCGCGTCGCTCGGGTGACGCTGCCGGTCAGAGCCCCCACCCGACCAACGTTTGTCCGCTGCACTGAAACGTCCGACCTCCAGTCTGCCGCGCCCGGCGATCCGTGTCGCGTATTGCGTCGACACGATGCAGGTCGGCGGAACAGAGCTCAACGCCCTCAGGACCGTCGAGCAACTCGATCGTTCGCGGTTCGACGTCACCATCATCTCGCTGCAGCCGGACGGCCCCCTCGCCGAGCGGTATCGCGTCGGGGGGATTCGCGTCGTGCCGTTCCGCCTCACCAGCCTCTATGCGTTCGGGTCCGTGCAGCAGGGCTGGCGTCTCGCGGCGTGGCTGCGCCGGGAGCGGATCGACATCCTGCACTGCCACGACCTGTATTCGAACATCTTCGGCGCACCGTGCGGCCGCGCGGCGCGATTGCGCGCGGTGATCACCAGCCGGCGGTGGCTGCACCCGGCCCGCAATCGGCAGCTCGAGATCGCCAATCGCGCGGCGTATCGACTCGGCCACTGGGTGCTGGTGAACAGCGCGGCAGTCGCGGCGGCAGTGACCTCGACCGACCGCGTCGCGGCGGAGCGCGTGCTGATCGTTCCGAACTTCGTCGATGCCAGCGCGTTCGACGACGTCGCCGAAGCCACGAAGGCACAGCTGTGGGCGGAGATCGGGATCCCGACCGGCGCGGAGGTTGTCGGCTGCATCGCCCGGCTCGCGCCGGTGAAGGATCACGCCACGCTCATCACCGCCATTCGCATCCTCGCCGAGCGCCGACCACGCCTTCACCTGGTGCTGGTCGGTGACGGCGAATCTCGCGCTGCGCTCGAGCGTCTTGCTGAGGAATCCGGTATCGGCGCGCGCGTACACTTCGCTGGATATCGACCCCAACGACCGAACCTGAACCGCCTGTTCGACATCTCCACACTCGCGTCGGTGAGCGAAGGATTTCCGAACTCGATCGTCGAAGCGATGGCAGCGGCGCGGCCGGTGGTCGCAACACGCGTCGGCGGCAACTGCGACGCGGTGCGCTCGCACACCGGAGTGCTCGTCGGTGTCGGTGACGCCGCCGGTTTCGCGGACGCGTTCGACCGGCTGCTCGCTGCTCGGACCCTCATGGATCGTATGGGGAGCGCCGCGCAGGAAGTCGCGGCGGCGGAGTATCATGCGGCAGCCGTCATTCCGCATCTCGAAGCAATCTACACACGGCTCGCCGGGGTCCAGGCATGATCGAGCGGGCAACGGCCGTCGCGAGAGACGCGCGCTCGGTCCGGAGCGCCACCGCCAGCACCCGGCCGCGCCGAGCACCATCGCTGCCCATGCAGCCGGTGCGCGATGTGGAACGCTTGAAGTGGACGCTACCCCTCGCCGGTCTGTTGGCGTACGTCGTCGCCTTCACCTCGGTGCGATTACCGATCGGCAACCTCGCGATGGGGCTGGCGTTGCTCGGGGTCCTGTCGGCGCCGCGGGTGCTCCGGCTTCCAGCGCCGTTGGCGGTGCTCGGCGTGTTCCTGATCTGGGTGTTGGCAGTCTCCATGCGGACCGAGTATCCGGATTGGTTCGATCTGCGGATGATGGATCTCGTGAAGCTGTGGCTGATTGCGCTCGTCGCCTACAACGCGCTGAAGACCCGCGGGCAAGCCCGGATCTTCATGCTCTTCTTTCTCGGTTGTTTCGCGCTCTGGCCGATTCGGGGCACACTCCTCACGTACTTCGTGCTCCACGAGACAGACAACGAGGGACGCGCGGCGTGGATCCAGCTTTACCGCAACCCGAACGACCTCGCCAACATGGCGCTCCTCCAGCTCTCGATGGCGGCGGCGATCCTGGCGACCGAGCGGCAGCGATGGGTGCGGATCGCCGTGTCGGGAGCGATCGCGCTGCTGCCGCTGCTGATCCTGCTGACCCAATCGCGCGGGGTCTTCCTCGGCCTCCTCGCATTTCTCGGGATCGTGCTGACTGGCCACCGGAAGCGCCTGCAGCTTGGCGTGCGCCTGCTCGCTGTAGTGGCGATCCTGATCGCCGTGACGCCAGCTGGTGCATGGAACAGACTCGACTCGCTCAGGCGGGCCACCAGCACCGATCAGCTCGCTCAGGTCGATGGCGAGCAGGGTTCAGCGCTGCTCAGATACCAGATCTGGCGCGTTGCGGCTCGAATTATCTCCGACCATCCAATCACGGGGGTTGGCTTCAACGCCTACAAGCCCGCACACCTGCGTTACTCGGCGAGCCCGGAGTTCGACCAGCACATTCATGACCTCTGGGATACGCATAGCCTCTACCTGAACGTGACCGCGGAAACCGGGATCCCAGGGCTGCTCCTCTATCTGGCGTATCTCGTCGCAGTGATCGTCCCGGCGGATCGTGTCCGACGACGAATCAAGCCTCAGCTCCCCGACGCCGCCCGCCAGCTTCTGTTCCTGGAGGCGGGCGCGATCGGATTCATGACGGCGTGCGTCTTCGGCTCGCTCGCGTACCTTCCGCACCTGCACCTGCATCTCGCGCTGCTGTATGCGCTCGCCATGATCCATCGCGACCGGGTCATCGCGCCTTTACCGGCGGCGCGACCGGCATGGCGATCGCGATTCTCCGTGGGCGCCGCAACGCTGGCGGCGAGCGGGAGCAGAGCATGACTCAGGAAGTCTTCACCATCTCACGAGGTCGACGGCCGTGTGCGGGATAACCGGTTATGCCGGATGGGAGCTGTCGCTCGCCGACGCGACGATGACCCTCGACCGGATGTGCAGCGCGATCCGTCACCGCGGACCGGATGACGAGGGGCACTACGTCGCGCCCGGCGTCGGCCTGGGGATGCGACGCCTCAGCATCATCGACGTCGCTGGCGGGAAGCAGCCGATCAGCAACGAAACCGGCGACGTCCAGGTCGTGTTCAACGGCGAGATCTACAACCACAACGCCCTTCGCGCGCAACTCCTGACGCGTGGACACACGTTCACCACGCGGACGGACACGGAAGTCATCGTCCACCTCTACGAAGAGCGAGGCAGTTCGTTCGTCGATGCGCTCAGGGGGATGTTCGGCATCGCGATCTGGGACGAGCAGCGCGCCGCGCTGGTCCTGGCGCGTGATCGGGTCGGCATCAAGCCACTGTACTACTGGGAGTCTCCGCGAGGCATCGCGTTCGCATCGGAGCTGCGCTGCTTCCTCGCGCTCGACGACTTTCCGCGGCGTGTCAGCGCGACGGCGATCGCACGCTATCTGTCGCTCGGCTACGTGCCCGATCCGATGTCGATATTCGAGGGTGTGCACAAGCTCCCGCCGGGATGCGTGCTGGAGTGGGATGCGAAGCACGGTGCGATGATCCGCGAGTACTGGACGCCGGTTCGACCCGAGGATCCCCATCTGGACGAGGCGTCGGCGATCGAGGAACTGCGACGCCTCCTTCGCGCCGAAGTGAGCTCGCACCTCGAGTCTGAGGTGCCGCTCGGCGCCTTCCTTTCCGGCGGAGTCGACTCGTCAACGGTCGTCGCGCTCATGGCCGAGCAGGCCGATCGTCCGGTGCAGACATTTTCGATCGGCTTCGAGGACGAACGCTACAACGAAGCACCCGATGCGGCGGCGGTCGCGGGGGCGCTCGGCACGGAGCATACGGAGCTGATCCTGAAACCGGACGCCGATCGGATCATCGAGGACGTCGTCCGCATGTTCGACGAGCCGTTCGCGGATTCCTCGGCACTTCCGATGCTGCTCGTGTCGCAGCTCGCGCGGCGGAGCGTCACCGTCGCGCTCTCGGGTGATGGCGGCGACGAGCTGTTTGGCGGTTACACCCGCTACGCCGATATGCGGCGGCGACCAGAGCTCGGTTTCGCGGCACTCCGCGAGCCGATCGGCGCGATGGCCCGCCTGCTCCCGCACGCGGCATACGGCCGCAACAGGCTCCTCGATCTCTCTCGCACGCGACAGGGTCGCTACACGGCGACCGTGGCCATGCCGCTGCTCCCGCGCGAGGGGGGCGTTGGGCGAGCGGATCTCGAGCCGGACGCTTCCTTCGACGAGCTTCTCGGCTCCCTCTTCGATCGCTCGGCCAGCCGCGACTTCGAGACGCAGATGATGCTCGTCGACACCATGAGCTACCTGCCGGGCGATATCCTCACCAAGGTCGACCGCACGACGATGGCGACGTCACTGGAGGCGCGCGTTCCTCTGCTCGGGTCCGACCTGGTGGAATTCGCGGTCTCGGTGCCGAGCGAATTGAAGCTTCGCAGCGACTCGGGCAAATGGCTGCTCCGAAAGGCGGTCGCGGGAATCATCCCGCCACGGTCGCTGGCGAAGCCGAAGAAGGGGTTCAGCGTCCCGCTCGGCGCGTGGTTCCGCAATGAGCTGTCGCATCGCGTCGATGCACTGCTTCGAGCCGACTCCCCGCTCTACTCGTTCGTCGACGCCCAAGCGGTCCGCAGGATCGTCTGGGAGCATCGCCGTGGTCGGCGCGATCACAGCTCGATGATCTGGCGCCTGATGGCGCTCGACCTCTGGCTCGGGTACCTCGAGGCTGGCGATCTTGGACGGCCGACGAGCCCTGGATCCATGCTGGTCGAGGCGGCCGTCTAGTCTTCAGCACGACCGTTCGCTTCGCGTGCGGCGTCAGGCGGCCCGGCGAAGGAGCGAGCCGCTGACCATACCAGCGGCAGCGCCGCCCGCGGCGGCAAGCCACTCGGACCAATGCGAGCGCGAAAGGCCGAATGTCAGCGGCACGAGCGCGAGACCGATGAAGAGGCCACCGGCGAACAGCGCAACGACCGCTATACGCCGGCGAGAATGTACGGACTCTCCGTCATCCCACTGCGCGAGCCAGAATCCTGGCAACGCGAGCGCGATGAAGAGCCAGGCCACGGTGATCCAGCGGCTTTCGGCTCCCAGCGTAGAGTGGCGAAGCGGCATGAGGAGCGCCCAGAGCCAGCTCGCGCTTGCCGCGAGCGCGAACTGACGTCGGCCCCCCCCGCGCTCACTGTCGATCTCGTACTCGCCGTCCGAGTAACGCGCGCTCACCGTGATGGTGTCCGCTTCGGACCCCGGTAGAAAGACGTCGCCGAGGAGGATCGCCGGATTGCGCAGCCCGATCACTGCTGCTCGCGTCCGCACGCGAAAGAACACGCCCGTGCCCTGCTGCGCGAGGGCGATGACTTCGGTGGGCGTCGCGTCAGCCGCGATGACGAGGATGGGTGCCGGTCCGCTGTTTTCTGGAGTGCTGGTGACTACCGCGGCGACCGGGGCTCCTCGCACCCACTCGGAGCGCGCCCGTTCGGAATCCTGCAGGGTGTCGCTGTACAGTATCGCCGAGCTACCGATGGAGAGTCGTACGACACGGCCCGGGAAATGTGCGGGAAAACCGCGGTCGTGCCGGCTGACCTGCGCCCACCAGGTGCCGTCGGGAACGGCGACAACCAGGGCCCACGCGGTAAAGAGCTGCGTCGCCAGCCAGAGGAGGATTGCCGCACCACCGAGGAGGAGCGCCCGTCGCGGAGGTGGCAGCACGAGGCCGCGCCAATCGCGCGCGATGTAGAAGCCGATGATCCCGCCGGCGGTGTTGGTCAGGATGTCTCGCGCACTGGCGAACCGGCCGGGAACCACCGCGAACTGCAACGCTTCCACGGAGCAGGTCACCGCGAGCACCACCAGCGTCGCCCAGCGAAGACGCGTCCTGCCAAGCCCGAGCCCGAGTCCAAGCGGGACGAAGAGCAGGACGTTCAGCAGGATGTCCAATGCCGGCCGCAACCCGCATCGCATGCACCAGAACGGGAGTTTCACCGAACCGCCAGCGCCCGAAAGCGTTATGATTCCGATGACGATGAGCGACAGGCTCGCGACGACGCCGCCGGCAACCGCGGTCGGCGGCAAGCGGTCCGCACCCGAGCCGGAGGGGTCGGCGGTGCGGTGATCGGTCATGGGGTCTTCTTCAGCGGAGAAACGCAGCCAGGCGGGAATACTCGGGCTCCATGCGCTCGCGATCGGACTCGCGCACATATCGCACCTCGGGCGTGTTCTTCTTCGCGACGATGTCCACCGTCCAGGGGAGGCCGCGGCGCTCCGACATTCCGCGCAGGATGGCGTTGATCGACGCGGTGGAATTCGCGTATCCCGAGTTCTCCCTGGCCCACGCGAGCGGGCGATATGCCGCCGCGTCGGACAGCACGCGCTGAATCGCGTCGCCGAGAGAAGACGGCTCGAACAGCTCGCCGACGCCACTTCGCACCATCTCGGTATCGACGCCGCGATGCCCGGCGAATACCACGACCGGAGTATCGCAGAACAGAGCTTCGTAGAGTGCGCGATTCGCGCCTTCGCGCCGCGACAACAGCACGTACGTCTCGGAGTCGCCGACGATCCTGGCCACTTCGGTTTGCGGCACCGAATCGAAGATCATACACTGCTCGCGCAACCCGAAGCGTGTCAGCAGCTCCACGATTCGCGCCTGGTCCCATACCAGTGGATAGCCGACGAGCGCGATGCGAAGAATGATCCCTCGCCGCTTGAGATCCGCTGCGGCGCGGAAGAGGTCCTCGTGGCGTTTCCAGGGGCTCCAGGATGACACGACCACGACGTCGAACCGGCGGCTCCCTCGGGGCACCGTCGAGGAGAAGACGTCGGGGTCGGCCCAGTCGCCGGCGCCGGTACGAACCGGGTGGATGTTCGAATGCAGGCCGCTCAGGAACTGGAAGTCACGGTACCATGGCGCCTGGACGATGACGTCGAGGTCAGCTCCGGCGTAGAGATAGAACGTCGGATCCTCGTAGCCCCACGAGCTCGGCTCGAGGACGAATGCATAACGCTTCGCGAGCTCCGGAAGGTCGTACATCGCCGGAAGGCGGCGGAGCGGCTCGCTGTACGTCAACAGCAGGACACCCTTCTCTCCAGTCGCCGGATCGTATGGCTTCAGGATGATGAGGTTGCCCTGCCGTTGCGGATCCTCGTCGTTAGGCTCGCGGAGGCGGACCCGGTGGTGCAGCGGGGTGTTCGCGAAATGCGCGCGGAGGCGCGCCGCTTCCGCCGTCCCGACAAACGCGCTCAGCCAGCGGTTGTCGCGGATGTTGACGAGCGCTCCGTCCCCATCGCGGACTCCGGCATCGAGCCATTCGCGTGCGCCGGCGAGCGAGCGGGGTGAGTGCGCCGGCTCGCCACGCGACCGCAGCGCGCGGAGCCGCGCGGCGAGCGCCTGCCACTCCCGGCCCGACCGATCGTACCACGCGGCGCGGGCATGCATCCCGATCCGATAGGAGCTGCCCAGCAGCCGCGAGCCGAGCACCGCGTCGCGAACATTCACCGTCCGGTCCCGGCCCGCGATCGAGCCTGGTGCCGCACGGAGCGCACCACCACGCAGCGCGCGCGCTGCATCACGAGGTGACGAGCTCGCGTCGCGCCGACGGAAGCGCGATCGCCTCTGCGGCGAGCCGCGCCTGCAGCCACGACCAGGTCCGCTCGAGCCCCTCACGAAGCCCGACCTGCGGCTCGTACCCGATCAATCGTCTCGCACGCTCGAGGTCAGCGAGCGAATCGCGCACGTCTCCCGCGCGTGGCGCGGCGTACTCCGCCGGGATGTCGACGCCGGTAACCTCACGTGCGACCTGCAGCATCTCGGTGAGCGACGTGCGATGCCCCGCCCCGCAGTTCATCGGCCACCCCGACGCGGTGGACGGCGCGGTGGCCGCCTTGAGGTTTGCCTGGACGACGTTGTCGACGTACGTGAAGTCCCGCGTCTGCCGCCCGTCGCCGAACACGGTCACCGGGCTGCCCGTGAAAGCGGCTTGCAGGAAGAGGGGAATCACCGCCGCGTACGCGGAGAATGGGCTCTGGCGTGGACCGAACACGTTGAAGTAGCGGAGCGCGATCCCCTCGACGAGCCCTCCACGGGCGTATGCGAGCACATACTGCTCGCTGGACAGCTTCGACGCCGCGTATGGTGAACGCGGGAGCGGCTCCATGGTCTCGACTTTCGGAAGCGTCGGCGTATCCCCATAAACGGAGCTCGAGCTCGAGAAGACGCAGCGCCGAACGCGCGCCGCCTTGGCCGCCTGGAGCAGCCGGACCGTGGCGTTGACGTTCGCGTCGTGCGAACCCCACGGGTCCTTGAGCGAACGCGGGACACTGGGGAGCGCGGCGAGATGAAATACGATCTCGACTCCGTCCACCGCTTTCGCACTGATATCAGGGTCGCACAGGTCGCCCTGCACGAAGTCGATCCGATCGGCGACCGGACCGATGTTCGAGATATCGCCCGTGGAGAGGTTATCCACCACGCGAACGGTATGGCCCAGCTCAACGAGCCGATGGGTGAGATGCGACCCGATGAAGCCGGCACCTCCGGTCACGAGACAAGCGAATCGTTCTGCCATACCCCTCCGCGCCCCGCCGATGGGGGCCAACCCGGGACAGAGCGCGCGTCGACCAGCTCGCGCGCTCAGCAGCATCGGGAGACGTCTTTCTCCCGCGCGGGTGGCTGCAGATTCAACTTTCATACGCCCGTTCGTGGTCTGGATCACAACGCGCGACGCGAAGCTGAACCGACAGAAGGACAAGGACTTGGGCGACGTCCAGTCCACTCGCTGCCTCGTGGGTGGGGAGTCGGTGCTCGACGGTGACTGAGGCAGGGATGCAACGGTGTTGACGCGCGCGAACCATGTCGCAGACCCCCGCGCCACCGCGTCTGCGCGACCGCCGCGGAAGCAGAACCGCTGCCGATAACAGGACAGACGCTCGTGTCGTCCGTCGCTGCCCTGCCACACAAGTACCGGGGATGTGGCTCCGGAGCCACAGCGCACCGGATGGGCCCTGGCTGCGCGCAGCGCTAACTGACGGCCACGCAGTCGCTTGCAGCTCACGACCGGTGCCGCTGCGAAGGGCGCCGCGTTTGCATTCGCCGATCACGGCGAGCGACTGCTCGTCCGGACCCCGCGACCGATGATCATCTCGAGACATCCAGATCGGTACGACGCGCAGACGGCTTCACCGCGTGATAGGGGGGCGTGCAAGATGAATTCGCCGCGCACGCCGCTCCCCAACCGTCTGTCGCGCGGTGCCTGTCACCAGCACGCGAACACTTGGGCGGCCTGCCCCCTCGCGCGGATGCGCGTCAAGGCCGCGCTGGCGGCAGTTGCATCCCTGCTCATCGCCTGTGGAGAGGGAAACATGAGTCATGAAGATGGCGCGGCGGCGGCACTCGCTGACGCAGCTGCGGTCGGCGTGCAGGCGGACCTCGCCCAGGTCGCGGCGCAGCATGTCTATTACGGACATCAGTCGATCGGGCGAAACATTCTCGACGGAGTTCGCGTCCTGGGCTCCGCCACCGGATCGCCCCCGGTGAAGGTGATCGCGTCGCGGCAGCTTGGTGATGCGCAAGCGCCTGCCCTCGTGGAGTTCACGATCGGCGAGAACGGGGATCCCGATTCGAAGACGCGGGACTTCGCGGCCGTGCTCGCGACCAGCCGCTCGACCGTCCCCGGAACGGCGCTCTTCGAATACTGTTTTCTCGATGTGACACCGGCGACCGACATCGATCGGATGTTCGCCGCGCACCGCGAAGCGGTGCGCGCGATGAAGGTGCGTCACCCGGAGCTGACGTTCGTGCACGTCACCGTCCCACTGACGGTCGACGAACCAGCACCGCGCCGGTTCGTGAAGGGGATCCTCGGCAAGCCGACGTCGCGTGACGCGAACCGCAAGCGCAACGAATTCAACGCGCTGCTTCGGCGCGAGTACACCGGCGAGCCCATCTTCGACCTGGCGCGAGTCGAATCCACGCAGCCGAGTGGGTCGCACACCTTCTTCGTGGACGGGGTGGACACGGTGTACACCCTGGTACCCGAGTTCACTGCGGATGGCAGCCACCTCAATGCGGCGGGCCGCCGCGCGGCGGCAATCGAGCTGCTATCCGTGTTGTCGAGGGCCACCTCCGTTCCGTCGCGCAGTCACCTGGCTGCGCGTTAGCGCGGGCGACAACACGAGCAGAGCACCTGCCGAAGCGTCGTGCGCTGTTGCGACCGGTCCCCTCGTTCTGTGGTCCGATCGCCACAGTGCCTGCCTCGGAATAACCGGGAGAGTGAGCGTAACGGTTGCGGTAGAAGCATTTAGGTGCGTCGCGCCGCCACGTCATCCGGGGGCGTCTGCCTTGCGTTCGACCCGGGCGCACCCTTCAACATGGTCGCCCCCCTCATGAGCGCGATTCTCCAACGCCCGCCCGCTTCCCCGCTCGCCCTCACACAGACCGGTGTCGAGCGGGAGATCGAGCGCATTGCGACGACGCTGCGCGCGCAGCTCGATGGTCCGCTGCGCCGCCGCGGGCTCATCGTCGCGATGAGCGGCGGCGTCGACAGCTCGACGTGCGCGGCTCTCGCGGTGCGCGCCGTCGGCGCGGCACGGGTGTTCGGGCTCTTTCTCCCCGAGCACGACTCCGACCCGATCAGCCTCGAGCTCTCGACGCGGTTGGCGACCCAGCTCGGCATTCAATACACCACCGAAGACATCGCCCCGATCCTCGAGGCCGCCGGTTGCTACGCAAGGCGCGACGAGGCCGTTCGCCAGGTCGTTCCCGAGTTCGGCGAGGGGTGGCGCTTCAAGATCGTGCTCCCCGGAGACAGGCTGAACTCCAACCACCTCAACTTCTACTCCATCGTCGCCGAAGCACCGAGTGGCGAGCGCATCACGAGGCGCCTCACGCCCGACGCGTACCGGCAGGTGGTAGCGGCGACCAACTTCAAGCAGCGCACGCGGAAGATGATGGAGTACTATCACGCCGACCGTCTGCATTACGCGGTGCTCGGCACCCCGAACCGCCTCGAGTACGACCAGGGATTCTTCGTCAAGGGCGGCGATGGGCTCGCGGACGTGAAGCCGATCGCGCACCTCTACAAGACGCAGGTTTACCAGCTCGCCTCTGCGCTCGGGGTTTCCACCGATGTGACGGGCCGTCCACCGACGACCGACACCTACTCGCTTCCGCAGAGCCAGGAAGAGTTCTACTTCGCGCTCCCGACCGCGCTGATGGACCAGGTCCTCTACGCTCACGATCGCGGCCTGGATAGCGCGAGCGCTGCCGCCGAGATCGGGCTCACCGAGGTGCAGGTCGAGCGCGCCTTCCGCGACATCGACCAGAAGCGCTCAACGACGCGATACCTGCATCTCTCGCCGCTCCTCGTCAGCGACGTGCCGTCGGTGTCGGGCACGCAGGGGCTCGCCCATGCGTGACGGGACGGCGAGCCCGCGCACGCGGCCGACCGACGCGTCCTACAGCCCAGCGCCGCTCGCGCCGAACTTCGCCCTGACCCTCTGGGCGACCGCCGACCGCGTCCCGGCGAAAGCCGCGATCGAGGATCGTGACGCGGTGACGTCGTATGAGGCGTTGCGTGCGCATGCTGCGGGAATCGCCGGCGCGCTCGCCGACGGCGGCCTGAAGCCGGGCGACCGGGTCGGCATCTGGATGGACCGGAGCGCCGCCTGCGCAGCGGCGTTCTTCGGCGTCCTCGCAGCGGGCGGTATCGCGATCATCATCAACGAGGTGCTGCGCCCCCGGCAGGTCGAGCACATCCTCGGTCATTCGACGGCAATCGTGCTGCTGACGACCGCCGATATGCTCGCGCGGCAGAACCGGGAGCTCGCGACGGCGGCGCAGGTCGTCGATATCGCGTCGCTGCCGGCGCATGGAGAGTTCGTCCCGCTGCCGCGTGTCGGACGAGACTACGCGCAGATAATCTACACGTCAGGCTCGACCGGGCTTCCGAAGGGCGTGACGTGGACTCACGCCAACTTGTGGGCCGGCGCGCGCGCCGTCGTGCATTACGTCGAGGTGACGGAACACGACCGTCTCGCGAGCCTGCTTCCGTTCAGCTTCGACTACGGATTCAACCAGTTCCTGTGCGCAACGTTCACCGGCGCGACGCTTGTGATCGAGCGGTCTCCGGTGCCCCAGCAGGTGGCGGCGACGCTGCGCGCGAAGCGCGTGACGGTGCTCGCGTGCGTGCCGCCGCTCTGGCTGCAGCTCCTTGGCGCCCCCGAGTTCCGGCGTGAGCCCATTGCGACGCTGCGCGCGATGACGAACACCGGCGGGCGGATCCCCGTCGAGGGCGTCCGCGACCTGCGGCGCCTGCAGCCGCAGGCCCGGTTGTTCCTCATGTACGGGCTGACCGAGGCGTTCCGGGGTACCTACCTGCCGCCCGACGAAGTGGACGCGCATCCGGATTCAATGGGCCGCGCGATCCCCGGCAGCGAGATCTTCGTGCTGCGCGAGGACGGCACCCTCTGCGATGACGATGAGGTCGGAGAGCTGGTGCAGCGCGGTGCGACGGTGGCCGCCGGTTACTGGAACGATCCCGAGATGACCGCGAAGGTGTATCGTCCCAACCCGCTGCGACCGGTTGGGGCCCCCGCCGACGAGCGCGTGGTCTTCTCCGGCGACCTCGTTCGCCGCGACGCCGAAGGACGGCTCTACTACGTCGGGCGGCGCGACCGCGTGATCAAGACCCTCGGGATGCGCGTCAGCCCCGACGAGATCGCCGACGTGCTCTACGCGTCGGGCGAGGTGGTCGAGGGAATCGTGGGGACGGAAGAGGACGCGGTGCGCGGCACGCGCATCATCGCCTACGTCGTCCTCAAGCCCGAGTCGACGCTGGCGGCGCTCGAGGCATTCTGCCGTCGTGAACTGCCGCGGCACATGCACCCCGCGCGCTACGAGGTGCTCACCGGGATCCCCCGGACCAGCAGTGGCAAGTTCGACCTCCGCTCGACGCAGGCGTCACTCGAGACGCTCGCACACGGCACCCAGCCTGCCTAACGCCACGGAGTACCGACGATGCCGACTACCACCCGCGCGCCTCACGACCGCTTTGCCGTAGCCATCGAGCGCCTTTCCAGCGGGTGGACACCCCTCGAGGACAAGCCCGAGGAGACGCTCGAACAGACGGTACGCGCGCTCTGGCTCACCGCGGCCGGGGACCCGCGCCCGGTGCGCGACGTCGCCAGCGTCGCGCTCCCCCCACTCGACGCGAGCGCCTCGATGTTGTTCGACTCGCTGGTCGCGCGCCGGAGCAGCGGCGAGCCGCTCGCGTACCTTGTCGGGCGCCAGCGCTTCGCTGGTGTCGAGTTGCTCGTCGCGCCGGGCGCCCTCATTCCACGGATCGAGACCGAGCTGCTCGCGCAGACGGCGATCGCGAAGCTTCATTCGATGCCGGCCAGCGCGGGAGCGCGGCGCGCCCTCGACCTCTGCACGGGCTCGGGGAACGTCGCACTCGCGCTCGCGCACCACGTTTCCGACGTGATCGTCGACGGCTGCGACATTTCCGCCGACGCCGTCGCCATTGCCCGCCGAAATGCGGATTTCACGCACCTGGCCGGTCGCGCACGCTTCCGGGCGGGTGACCTGTTCGCGCCGGTGGACGATCCGGCGAACGCGAACGCGTACGCTGTCGTCACCTGCAACCCGCCGTACATCAGCTCCGCAAAGGTGGGTGAGATGCGCGCGGAGATCGCGAAACACGAACCGCGGCTCGCGTTCGACGGTGGGCGGTTCGGACTCGACGTTCTCCTGCGGACGATCAAGGATGCACCACGCTTCCTGGTACCTGGGGGATGGTTGTGCATCGAGGTCGGGCGCGGTCAGGGCAGCTTCGTAATCGACCGTATCCGGCGCGCGGGTGGCTATACATCGTGCGATGGCGTCGACGACGCGTCAGGCGTGACGCGGGTCGTGACGGCGCGCCTGACGGCATGAGCGGGGCGCGTGCGCGTTAAGCGGGCGGGTGTCGCCGCGCCGCGACACCAGTTCCCGGTCTGTGGCTCGGAAGCCACAGCTGAGCGCCCGGTACGCCCGCACGTCAGCGTTAACGCGCGCGCTCGCAATGTGTTA
>OEPS010000380.1_pt1 | contig 16164 bp, 17 predicted proteins | sample 1539411 | NCBI WGS metagenome assembly OEPS01 (sample SAMN02671747, study PRJEB22543) | soil metagenome | biome: bacteria | place: China:Hunan Province, Lengshuijiang City | collected 2012-10-15 | depth 0.08m m
AGTCGGGCGGGACTCCCCCGCCGTTCCACTACAAGGACAAGGGGATGCTGGCAACCATCGGGCGGGCCGACGCGGTCGCCGACCTCCCGCATATCAACCTGTCGGGCCTGCCGGCCTGGGTGATCTGGGCGTTCGTGCACGTCTACTTCCTGATCGGGTTCCGCAACCGGGTGGCTGTCATGGGGCAGTGGGGCTGGGCGTTCCTCACCCGGGACCGCCACGCCCGGTTGATCACCGGGACGCCGTCGATCCCCGAAGAAGCGGAGGGGGAGGGGGCGTCATGATTCCTATTCCGGATACTTAGTTTAATTGTCTGGAATGATCGGCTTCCAAGAGGTCGCGGGGGGAAATGACGGGCTGACGCCGCCGCGGGGGCGGTGGCATGATTGTCGCCATGGGCCGCTCGCGGTCTGCTGGCCGGGCGAAAGCAGTCGTCGCCCTGCTCGGCTCGGCCTTCTTGGCCGGGCTCCTGAGCGCTGTACTCGCCCCGTCGGCGTCGGCCGCCGGGTCGCACGGAAGCGTCCTCACACTTTCGGTCAACGGCCCCGTCGACCCGTTCGAGGCCACGTTCATCAAGCGGGGTATCGAGGCCGCCGAAGCTGACGGGGATCCCGCCGTCGTGCTCGTGATCGACACCTCCGGCGGCCTCGACTCCTCGATGCGCCAAGCGGTCTCGGCGATCCAGCACGCCACGGTGCCGGTGCTCTGCTATGTGCCAGCCGGCGCCCGGGCCGCCTCGGCCGGGACGTTCCTGATGTTCGCCTGCCCGGTCAGCGGGATGGCGCCGGGGACCTGGATCGGCGCCGCCGAGCCGGTCGGCTTCGGGGGGGTCGTGGCCTCGTCGAAGACGGTCGGCCGCGACGCCACCCTGATCGGCTCGCTGGCCACCGCGCTGGGGCGCAACGCTGCCGACGCACGGAGCTTTGTCCGTTCGTCGACCTCGCTCGGGGCCGCCCAGGCACTGAGCTCCCGCGACACCGACTTCGAGCCGGCAACACTTGCCCAGTTCCTCCGCTTCGCCGGCTGCTCAGCCCTCGATGCGAAGCCGACGACGGGATCCGGCGGGACATGCGGCCCGGTCCCTGCCTCCGGCGCCCAGCGCAATGCGGGCTACCCCGTGGCGACCTCGGGAGCCCCGGTGACGGCCTTCGCCATGACCCCGGGCGAGCGGATCTTCCACGCTTTCGCCAACCCCAGCGTCGCCTTCCTGCTGCTCGACGTGGCCTTCGTGGCCTTGCTGATCTGGGCCTTCCACCCCGGCTTCCACCCGCCGCTCGCGGTGGGGATCACCAGCCTTGCTCTCAGCCTGGCGATCCTCGAAACGCTCCCGGTCCGCCTGGTAGGCTTCGGCCTTCTCGTGATTGCCGCGGCCCTCATCGCCCTGGAACTGCGAGCCAGGTCGCACGGGATCCTGACCGCCAGCGGCGTCGTCGTCCTCATCGTGGGCGGTCTGCTCCTGTTCAACCCGGCCGTGCCGCACGCCCGGGTGTCGCCGGGGCTGCTGATCGCCATCCCGATCCTGCTCGGGATCGCCTCGTTTTTCATGCTGCGGGCGATCGGTGAGGCCAAGGCCGAGCCGCTCCGGGCCGGCGTCGGTGCGCTGGTCGGCGAGTTGGGTACAGCCAAGACCGCCCTGTCGCCCAAAGGCCGGGTGCAGCTGCGCGGCGAGTCGTGGTCGGCGGTGACGGTTGAGGGCGACGTCCCCGCCGGGACGCCCGTGCGGGTTGTTGGCGTGTCAGGCCTGACCCTCGAGGTCATGCCGGAGCCGCAGCCGGAGGGACCGGCTGTCGGCGTGCAACCAAAAGGAGATCTTCCGTGGGCGCGCTGATTGTAGTGGGCATCCTCGTTCTGATCGCGCTGTTCATCCTGGCCCGGGCGCTCCGGGTCGTGCGGGAGTACCAGCGGGTGGTGTTGTTCCGCCTCGGCCGGGCGATCGGCCTCAAGGGGCCGGGGCTGGTGATCGTCTACCCGGCGATCGACCGGGCGACCATGGTCGACCTGCGCGAGCAGTACCTGGAGATCCCGAAGCAGACCGCGATCACCAAGGACAACGCGGCGATCAACATCGACTTCATCATTTTCTACAAGGTCGTCGATGCTGAGATGTCGGTCCTGCAGGTGCAGAACTTCGCCGGGGCGGCACAGAACATCGCCGCCACCACGCTGCGCAGTGTGGTCGGCGACATGACCCTTGACGAGGTGCTGTCCAAGCGGGACGAGATGAACACCGTCCTGCAGAACAAGCTCGACGAGGTCACCGAGCGCTGGGGGGTCAAGGTGGGCAACGTCGAGGTCCGCGAGATCGTGCCCCCGCCGCCCGTGCTCGATGCGATGACCCGGCAGATGTCGGCGGAGCGGACCCGGCGGGCGGTCGTGACCGAGGCCGAGGGGGCCAAGCAGTCACAGATCACCGTCGCCGAGGGGCAGAAGCAGGCGGCCATCCTCTCCGCAGAGGGCGACCGGCAGGCCGCCATCCTGCGTGCGGAGGGGTTCTCGCTGGCGCTGGGGAAAATCTTCGAGGTCGCCCGGGGCGTTGATGCCAACACGATGAGCCTCCAGTACCTGGAGGCGCTGAAGCAGATCGGGGGATCGCCCTCGACGAAGTTCGTCGTGCCGATGGAGCTGTCCGGGCTGCTGAGCTCGGTGACCGGGTTGACCGGGAAGGCCTTTGGCAACGGCAACGGTGCCGCCCCCCACGAACCGGTGCCCGCCCGGGCTCCCGTCCCGGTCCCGGACCCGGAACCGCCCGCCACAGCCACGCCCCTGCCCGATGCCAGCTGAGCTGGCCCAGCTCCGGGCTGAGTACCGTTTGGCCGCGGGGCGGCTGCGCTCTGGCCGGCCCGGGTGGCGGCTGTCCTGTTTTCCGGCGGATTCCGCCTGCTATCAGGACAGTTGCCCGCCGCGGCGGCCACAGGCTCCGCACGGGAACAGGAGGCTTTCTCGTCACATCGCTCGAGGAAGCGGTACCGGACGGAGAGTGACGACCGGGTCTCGCTCGTCCCCGTACCACGAGCGGAGCACCTCCCCGTCGATCCTGGTGCCGCACAGCGCAAGGCCCCGGACGTCCGGAAGCTCGGGCCACGCTCTCCCAAGCTCTGTCACCAGCTCGTCCTGGAACTGCGTGAGCGCTTCTGAGAGGGCTGTGTCCAAATACGCCGGGAGGTCGTCGGCGCTGTCCAACGGTCCGTTCGCGGACAGGACGATTCCCCGGATTCCGACGCCTTCATGCCCGAGGACGATCTCCGGCTCCGGATGGACCCAGGAGGCGATGACTGCGAAGCCCGGCGGCACGACCTCATCGAGTGCACCTGCCATGTCCTTTGCCGCTTGAGCGAGGTAGTTCACCAGGCGAGCCCGCCAGGCTTTCGAGAGGGCATGGCGATCGGGAAGCTCGTTCATGGGACGACGCACTCGTTGCTCACCGTGTTGTACGTGCGGCCGGTGTGTGGCACCAGCATGCCGGTCCCTGAAACCTCGTGCCTGGTCGGATCATGTTCCCTCCCCGTATCTTGTCCTTGAGTGTTTGGTTGGGTGGCCTGGACCGTACGGTGCGTTCGTAGCAGAGATGCTACGAACTCTCCATGGCTGATGTCCCCGCTCGTGACCTGCGAGGGCGACGAACTCGTGATCCATGCCATGCGAATGAGAGCTAAGTTACGAAAGGCTGCTGAGCGATGACTGAAGGTGTCTATGGTCTCACGTCAAGCGGGAAGCCCATCACCGAGGAACTGATCGAGCAGCTTTCACAGGAAGCGGAGCGCGGGTATGACGTTGAGGAGCTCCTTGCCCGCCGCGGGCCAGGCCGCCCCTCACTGGGTGAGGCGGCGAAGACGGTGGAGTCGGTCCGGTTAGAGCCAGCGTTGCGCGACCAAGTTGCTCAGCGGGCTAAGTTGGATGGGGTCAGTCCCTCTGAGGTGATCCGGAGAGCCCTCCGGGAATATCTCCGCAGCGCATAGGGCCGGGGGCCGTCTCTCCATGGCTGATGTACCTGCTCGTGACCTGAGCAACGACGTGAGTGCGGTGCTCCGCCGCGCCGAGGCCGGTGAGCAGCTGCGGGTGACGGTAAGCGGCCGTCCCGTAGCCAGGCTCGTGGCCCCACCGACGCGGCCACGGTCGATGCCCTGGGAAGCCTTCGTCCACGGGAGTGACCACTGGCGGGCGGATCACGGTCTGACCAAAGAGCTCGCGGACCTGCTGCCCGACACGACCGACGACCTTCCGATCGCGTGACCGCCCGCACCGGGAGGACGGACCACGAAGAAGGACTTGCCGATACCCTAGGTAGGACGAAACGCGATACAGTCTAGGAATGGCGAGTGCGATCTCGGTCAGGCTCGATGATGAAGCCCTACGTGCCCTCGGGCAGCTTCAGGCCAGCGGGCTGAGCCGCTCAGAGGCTATCCGGCAGGCCCTCGTGGACTCCGCCGCGCGGTTGAGCAAGCGAAAGGCACTTGCCGAGGAAGTAGCTGCGCTCGAGGCCGACGAAGATGATCGCCGCGAGATGCAAGAGGTCGCCGCTCTCATGGAGAGCCTGCGTGCTCAGGGGTGATGTTCACGTTCTCCGGCCACCCCGACGTCGCGGCCACGAGCAGCAAGGCCGGCGCTACGGGGTTGTCGTCCAAGCCAATGAGCTCCTGCCAAGATCCGTTGTCCTGGTGGCCCCGACTTCTCATAGCGCCAGGCCTGCGTCCTTTCGGCCCGAAGTGGACGTGGAAGGCGAGACCACCCGAGTCCTGGTCGAACAGGTTGGGGCTGTTGACACCACCCGCCTGGGCGACCTCGTTGGGCACGTTACCGCCGAACAACTCTGGGGCATCGACGAGGCCCTTCTCACCGTCTTCGGACTTCGGTAGAGCGAACATGCCTGAGCCTCGTCTGTCATACATGATAGTATGCATGTATGACGATGCTGAGCTTTCGGGTCGACGAGGCTGAGGCAGAACAGGCGCAGGCATGGGCGGACCGACTGGGAGTCGACCGCTCGGAGCTGCTCCGTGTGGCGCTTCGTCGACACCTCCAGCGTCTCGCCAGCGAAATGGAGGTAAGGATCTGGGAGGATCGTCCCTTGGACGAGGGCGAGCAATCACTCGCAAAGATCGCCGACTGGGGCCCAGCCAAGGACTGGTCGGACTGGGTCGATGCGACGGGGTGAGATCTGGTTTGTCGCCACCCCAGGGGGAGACCGGCCCGTACTGGTGCTGACTCGTGACCCCGTGGCAGAACGGATTGGATCAGTCGTGGTCGCCGCCATCACACGCACGCGCCGCGGGCTGATCTCCGAGCTCGACTTGACCGCGACCACTGACCGGGTTCCGACTGACTGTGTGGTGAACTTCGATAATCTCCACACGCTGCCTCGATCTACGTTCCGCCGGAAGGTCACCACGCTCTCCCCGGCTCGCATGGCAGAGGCCTGCGATGTACTCGTGGCGTCGACCGGCTGCTGACCCCGATTGCACAGTTGGCGGCAGACCCAGGCAAGTGCTGGGTCGGGTCAATCGGCCTCTTTACGGCCATAGTGCCGGGAACGGGACTCGAACCCGTACGGGTTTCCCCAATGCGGTTTGAGCGCATCGCGTCTGCCAATTCCGCCATCCCGGCAACGCTACGTACGAACCACTGATCGTAACGACACCTGGGCCCGAATGGGCGTCAGGCCGGGCACAAAGGTAGCATGTGCCGATGGCCCGGCCAGCGTGCCTTTTCCACTTCGACCATTGGATCGGGCTTCTCGATCTGCTCGCCGCGGCACCAGCGACGGCACGGCCAACAGCACAACCATGAGCAAGGGTCCTCGCCCCGACTTCGCCAAGCTCGCCTCGGCGAAGCGCCCAAGGCACGGTCAGCCATGGCTCCGGCCGTGGATGATCATCCTCGGCTCGGTCGTCCTGCTCATCGTGGTCGGCGGTGTCGGCTACGGTCTCAGCATCAACGCGTTCGGCCCGTCGGGCGGCTCGAGCAACCGGGGCGGCACCGGAAGCCACCACCACAACAACCAGGTCGCCCCGCTGCAGGTTGTCGATAGCACGCCCGGTCCGGGGGCCACTGGCGTTGCCTCGGACTCCGACATCACCATCGACTTCTCGACCCCGATCTCGCTCCACGGAGTCACGCCGACGCTCTCCCCCGACGTCACCGGCACCTGGCAGGCGGTGTCGGCGACGTCGATCGAGTTCGTCCCCTCGGCCCCACTGATCCCGTCGGTCACCGAGACGGTCACCATCCCCGGGGGGGCCAACGGGCTGACCGCCAAGGACGGTGCCACCCTCGATAGCTCGGTCTCGTTCAGCTTCGGCGTCGCCGCCGGCGACACCCTGCGGCTCCAGCAGCTGCTCGCCCAGCTGAACTACCTCCCGCTCTCCTTTGCTCCGTCCGGGCCGCCGCCCCCGGTGACCCAGACCGCCCTCGACCAGCCGGGCACGTTCAGCTGGAAATGGTCGACGCTGCCCCCGAACCTCACCTCGTTGTGGACCGAGGGGCAGGCCAACGTGATCACGATGGGCGCCCTGATGTCCTTCCAGCTGAACAACCACCTGGCGACCGACGCCGAGGCCGGCCCAAAGGTGTGGAGCGCCCTGCTGAGCGCTGACCCCGTCGCCGCCTCGGGCAGCTACAACTACGTGCTGGTGTCCAAGACCCTGCCCCAGAACCTCACGCTCTACGAGGACGGGTCGCCGGCGTATACGAACGTCCCGGTCAATACCGGGGTCCCGAAGGCCCCGACCGTCGACGGCACCTTCCCGGTCTTCGAGCACCTGACCTCGTCCCGGATGGTCGGCACCAACCCGGACGGGACTCACTACGACGACCCGCACGTGCCCTGGGCCAGCTACTTCAACGGGGGCGACGCCCTGCACGGGTTCCCCCGCGCCAGTTACGGCTTCCCGCAGAGCGACGGCTGCGTCGAGATGGCCATCCCCACCGCCGGCACGCTCTGGCCGCTGACCCCCATCGGGACGCTGGTCACGGTCGAAGGGTAGCCGGGGCCGCCGGCCTCCGGCGGTGGGCCTCCCCCGCGCGTTTGGCCGGTATGGACTTGGGCGCCCCCAGGCCCCATAATCGGTCATACCCCCGGGCGGGTAGTTCCTTGACTCCCGCCATGGCACTCAGATCTACCGGTGGTGCATACGAGAGAAATCTCTGTCGGCACCTGAGCAGTCTGGTTGCGGGGGGGTTCAGCTTGACCATCGTTCGGTGGCGCGCCCTCCCGGCGATGGCCGGGGTGGTGCTTGTCCTCATGACCATCGCGCTCGTCGGCGCCCGTGCCGCCGGGCTGCTGCCCCCGGACAACCCGTCGCAGTCGATCCCGCCCTCCTCGGCGCTGCGGTCATCCTGCTCTACCGTCCCGGTGACCCCGGCGTGCATGACGGCAGCGACCGCCGCCATCGACAACGACCGAGCCAGCGAAGGCGTCGGGCCGATCTCGCTGCCGTCCAACTTCGCTTCGTTGACCATCCAGGAGGAGACCTTCGTCGTCGCCGATCTGGAGCGGATCGACCGGGGGCTCACCCCCGTCGTCGGGCTGACCTCCGCGCTCGACTCGCTGGCCCAGCAGGGAGCGGACAGCGACTCCGACCCTCCCCTTACCGCCCCGGGCAACCCCGAGGTCGGCAACTGGGCGAGCACCGCCAACCCGCTCTACGCCGATGCTGTCTTCATGTACGACGACGGGCCGGGCGGGGTGAACGCCGACTGCACCGGCACCGGCCAGGCAGGGTGCTGGGAACACCGGGACAACCTCCTGCTCTCGAACCCCCAGCCGTTGCTGATGGGGGTCGGTGACACGACGTCGGACCCCGACCACGGCTCGATCGCCGAGCTGATCGTTGCCAACGACACCTCCGACTCCCCGTACTTCGCCTGGGCGTCGGAGGTCGCCGGCATGTCGCTGAACCTGTCCGCCACCCAGCTGAGCATCCCCGCCGCCGTCGGGGTGACCAACGCGGCGACCGTGATCGCCACTGCCTCCGGATCCGGCATGAACCTCTCCACCTCGCTCACCGGGAGCGGCGAGCTGGCCGTGACCTCGCCGCCGTGCAGCAGCCTGGCCGATGGCGCCTCCTGCCCGATCGCGATCACGTTCACCCCGACGATCGTCGGGGAGGCGGACGCGACGCTGACCGTGACCGCCATCGATGGCCCCCACCTCGTGACGGTCCTCGGCGTGACCAACCCCGATCCGCCAGCCGGGCTGACGGCCACCCCGAGCCCGGCCGGCATCGTCCTCACCTGGGGTGCGGCCGACGACGGGGGTTCCGCCCTCGCCGCCTACCGCATACTGCGGGCGACCGCCTCCGGGCAGCCTGGCGCCCTCGTTGCGACGGTCCCCGGCTCGGCGACCAGCTGGACCGACACCTCGCCGACCCCCGGGGCGACCGACTACTACTCGGTGGAGGCGGTCAACGCCGCCGGCGCATCGGGGCCGACCGCTGAGGCGCAGATCGGCCCGGACTTCCCGGTCAGCGCGACCACGGCTCCGGGCTACTGGATGGTCGATGCCTCCGGCTCGGTGTACGGGTTCGGCAGCGCCCCGGGTCTGGGCGGCCCGCGGGTCCCCGCAACCGCGAGTGCGGTGGACATCGTCTCGACCCCCTCGGGCAACGGGTACTGGGTCGTCGACAACCGGGGCGAGGTTTCCGCCTTCGGCGATGCCCCGGACCTCGGGGGAGCGCCCAAGCTCAACGCCAGCGAGGTCGTGACCAGCCTCTCGTCCACACCGGACGGCCAGGGGTACTGGCTGTTCACCAATAAGGGCCGGGTCCTGACCTACGGCGACGCCCCGTTCCTGGGCGACATGAGCGGGCGGACGCTGAACGGGCCGGTGATCGGATCGGTAGCCACACCGACCGGCAACGGCTACTACATGGTCGCCAGCGACGGGGGGATCTTCACCTTCGGCGACGCCACCTTCGACGGCTCGATGGGCGGCCAGCAACTCAACCAGCCGGTCGTCGGGCTGGCCCCGAGCCCCCGAGGTCCGGGCTACTGGCTCGTGGCCAAGGATGGCGGCATCTTCGCCTTTGCCGCGCCGTTCCTCGGCTCGATGGGCTCGACTCACCTCAACCGGCCGGTGATCGGCATGGTCGCCTACGGCGACGGCTACCTGATGGTTGCCAGCGACGGGGGGATCTTCGATTTCTCCCACCTGGCCTTCGTCGGGTCGCTCGGCGCTCAGCCGCCGGTGCACCCGGTCACGGCGGTGAGCCCGGTCGGCTGACCGGACGCCCGCTGACCCGGACGCCCGCTGACCCGGCTGACCCGGCTGACCCGGCGGCGAGGTCGCCGGATAGCGTGGCCCGTGCCCGAAGGCGCAAACTGGTGGTGATGGATCGATCGGGCCCGACCATGACCGCCCCCGCCCCGAGCGAGGTCGTCGCCAGGCTGCGCCGGTCGTTCGACGCTGGCCGGACCCGCCCGGCGGCTTGGCGCAAGAAACAACTGGAGGGCATGCGCCAACTGCTCTCCGCCGGCGAATCCGAGCTGGAGACGGCGATGCGGGCGGACCTGGGCAAGGCGCCCGCCGAGTCCTGGATCACCGAGCTGCGGCTGGTCGGGCGCGAACTCACCCACACCCTCGGGCACCTGGACAGCTGGATGAGCCCGCACCACGTCCACGTGCCGGTCGTCCTGCAGCCGGGCCGGGCAAGCGTTGTCTGCGAGCCGCTCGGCGTCACGCTCGTGATCGCCCCGTGGAACTACCCGGTGCAGCTCCTGCTGCTACCGATGGCGGCGGCGATCGCCGCCGGCAATGCCGTGGTCGGCAAGCCGTCCGAGCTCGCCCCGGAAACCTCGGCGGCGATCGCCCGGCTGGCCCCCCGCTTCCTCGACCCGGAGGCGGTGGCGGTCGTCGAGGGCGACGCGACGACAGCCCAGGCCCTGCTCGCCGAGCGCTTCGACCACATCCTGTACACCGGCGGGGAGCGGGTCGCCCACGTCGTGATGGAGGCGGCGGCCAAGCAGCTGACCCCGGTGACCCTCGAGCTGGGCGGGAAGAGCCCGGCGATCGTCGACCAGGACGCCGCCCTCGGTGTCGTCGCCCGCCGGCTGGCCTACGGCAAGTTCATGAACGCCGGGCAGACCTGCGTCGCCCCCGACTACGTACTGGTCCACGCTGCCATGGAGAAGCCGCTGATCGAGCACCTGACCGGCGCGATCACCGAGTTCTATGGGGCCGACCCCAAGGCGAGCCGGGACTACGGGCGCATCGTCAGCGACCGGCACTTCCAGCGGCTGGCCGGCCTGCTCTCCGCCGGCGGCTTCGGCGGGGTCGCCGCCGGGGGGCTGGACCGCGCCGACGCCGCCGAGCGCTACCTGCCCCCGACCGTCCTCACCGGGGTCTCGCCGGACGCCGCCGTGATGGGCGAGGAGATCTTCGGCCCGATCCTGCCGGTGCTGGCGGTCAAGGATCTCGACGAGGCGATCGCCTTCGTCAACGCCCGGCCAAAACCGCTGTCGCTGTACGTTTTCTCGGCCCATCCGTCCGCCGCCCATGCGGTCATCGAGCGGACCTCATCGGGCAGCGCCTGCATCAACACCTGCGTCGTCCAGCTGGCGGTACCGGACCTGCCGTTCGGCGGCGTCGGGGCGAGCGGCACCGGCGCCTACCACGGCCGCCGGGGCTTCGAGACCTTCAGCCACCGCAAGGCGGTGCTCGCCAAACCCGCCCTCCCCGAGCCACCACTGCAGTACCCGCCGTACACGGCGCTGCGCCAGCGGCTCTTGCGGAAGATCTACTGAGCCCCCGCCTCGGGCGGTGGGCAGGGGCCGCCGCGGTGCTCGGCGTCTCCGTGTGGGCCAGCGGCTGGCAGCGCTACACCTGGGGGGCACGGATCGGCGTCGTTGCCTGCGCGTTGGGGGTGCTGACCGCCGGGGTGGCTTCCCTGCCCGGTGACCGGGAACCTGCAGCGGGGCTGCGCCGGGGCGACCTGGCCTGGCTGGCCGTGATCGCCGTCGCCGCCGCCTGGGACGTGCTCGCGCTGCTCACCCCGCCCGGACGGCACCACCTGACGCTGAGCGCCACCGAGCTGGCGGACCGGCCGCTTCATGCCGTGCTCTTCGCCCTGTGGCTGGCGGTCGGCACGACCCTGGCGGCCACGCCGCTCCGCCCGCGGCGGCGCGACCGGTGACCCCGCTGGCAATCCTGGTCGGCTCCAGTGAGGCGGTGGGCCTGACCTTCTGGCTGGTGGTGACCGCAGCGTTCCTCGGCCTGGAGGTCGCCGCCCGGCTCACCCGGCTCCCGGTGCCCTCGCTGAGCGACCTGGTCGGCCGCTACCTCCCGGGCCCGCTGCTGCGGACCGCGGGGGTCGCCGTGTGGCTCTACGCCGGCTGGCACCTGTTCTCGCATTGAGATTCGTTCTCTGTAACCTGGCGGCTCTATTTGATCCCTCACGTTACAAAGAACACGTTGCCGTGCTCGACGCGGCGCTAGTAGGTCTCCCCCTGGAGGCCGGCGACGTACCGGTGGAACGCCAGGTGGTCGCTCACGAACTCCCGGGTCTCCCCGCCGGCCCCGTTGCGCACCACCACACGGTCCGCCGGGCCGTCGGGGCCCTCGTAGTCCTCGTCGATTGTCGCCACCTCCCAGCCGGCCTCGATGAGGCCGCGCAACTGCTCCAGGATCGGGTCGTCGCCCCAGCCAGCCATACCCTTCTCGCCCTCCTCCCCTACCCGCGCCTCAACCGGCCCCGTTCAAGGCCCGGCGGATATCCCGGGCCAGCCCGACCGCTCCCTCCGGTTTGCCGGCGAGCACCTGGCGCATGATGGCGCTGCCGACGATCACCCCGTCGGCAATGCGCGTCCCGGCCAGGGCCTGCTCGCCATTGGAGATCCCGATGCCCAGCAGGATCGGGAGCCGGGTGTGCGGCCGGATCCGCACGACCACCCCCAGCGCGGTGCTGCCCAGCGAGCGCTGCTCCCCGGTGACCCCCATCCGGGACACGGCGTAGATGAAGCCGCCCGAGCCCCGGGCCAGCATCGCCGCCCGCTCCAGCGGCGTCGTCGGGGCGATCAGCTGCACCAGCGCCATCCCCCGCGGGGTCAACGCCGAGCGCAGCTCGCCGGACTCCTCGTAGGGCAGGTCGGGCACGATCATGCCGATGACACCGGCCTGGCGCATCTCCTCCACGAAGTCCTCGCTGCCCCGCCGGTGCACCGGGTTGTAGTAGGTCATGGCGACCAGCGGGACCTTGGAGTAGCGGCGGGCGTCGCGGATCAGGTCCAGGCAGCGGTCGATCGAGATGCCACCGGCCAGCGCCCGGGTGGAAGCCGCCTGGATCACCGGCCCGTCCATGATCGGGTCGGAGAACGGCACCCCGATCTCGATGGCATCGGACTGCTCCGACATCTCGGCGACCAGGTCGACGAACCGCTGCGGCGAGGGCAGACCGGCGGTCAGGTAGGGCACGAACAGCTTCCGGACGGCGCGGGCCTCGGTCAGCCAGGACTCGAGCTCCGTGGCCGGGGCGGCGGGGGGGCGGGGGGCCACGCTGAGGCTAACCGCTCACAGCTTGAGGACCCGCGCCAGGACCTCGACGTCCTTGTCGCCCCGTCCCGACAGGTTGACCAGCAGGTTGTGGCCGCGCCCCATCTCCTTGGCCAGGTCAGCGGCGCGGGCCAGCGCGTGAGCCGACTCCAGCGCGGCGATGATCCCTTCGGTCCGGGCCAGCAGCCGCACCGCCTCGATCGCTTCGGCGTCGGCGGCGGACAGGTAGCGCACCCGTCCCGAGTCCTTCAGCCAGGAGTGCTCCGGCCCGACGCCCGGGTAGTCGAGCCCGGCCGAGACCGAGTGCGCCTCCTGGACCTGCCCCGAGTCGTCCTGCAGCACGTAGGAGCGGGCCCCGTGAAGCACGCCGGGGTCGCCCCGGGACAGGGTCGCCGCGTGGCGGGACGTATTGAGGCCCTCGCCGGCGGCCTCGACCCCGTACAGCCGCACCTCATCGTCGAGGAACGCCCGGAAGATCCCGATGGCGTTCGAGCCCCCGCCGACACAGGCGATCACCGCGTCGGGAAGGGCGCCGGTCGCCCGCAGGAACTGGCCCTTGGCCTCGTCGCCGATCACCCGCTGGAAGTCGCCGACCAGCGCCGGGAACGGGTGCGGCCCGACGACTGACCCGATGACGTAGTGGGTGCCCTCGACGTTCTCGACCCAGTCCCGGAAGGCCTCATTGATCGCGTCCTTGAGCGTCCGCGAGCCGGCGGCCACCGGCCGCACCTCCGCCCCGAGCAGCCTCATCCGGGCGACGTTCAACGCCTGCCTGCGGGTGTCCTCCTCGCCCATGTAGACGACCGCCGGGATGCCGAACCAGGCGGCCGCGGTGGCCGTGGCGACGCCGTGCTGGCCCGCCCCCGTTTCGGCGATCACCCGCCGCTTCCCCATCCGCCGGGCAAGCAGCATCTGGCCGAGCGTGTTGTTGATCTTGTGCGCCCCGGTGAAGGCGGTGTCCTCCCGCTTCAGCCAGATGTCGGCGCCGCGCAGCTCGTCGGTCAGCCGCCGGGCGTGGTAGAGCGCGGTCGGGCGCCCGGCGACCTCCTTCAGCAGCGAGTGGAACTCGTCGTGGAAGGCCGGGTCGGCCATGGCCTCGCGACGGGCGGCGTCGAGCTCCTCCAGCGCCCCCATGAGCACTTCGGGGGCGAACCGGCCGCCGTAGGCGCCGTACCAGCCCCGCTCGTCGGGCAGCGAGGGCACAGGCTCCGCGGGTGCGAGTTGGGGGGTCACGGTAAGCGAGTCTACCCGGGGCTACCGCTCGGGGACGGGAAGCCCCAGCAGCGCGGCGGCGGCCGCACCGGGGTCCTCGGCCCGCATCAAGGCCTCGCCGACCAGGATCGCCTCGATGCCGGCACCCTCCAGCTGCTCGACATCGGACCGTTCGGAGATCCCACTCTCGGCGACCACCGCCACGTCGGGCGGGATGTGCACCCGCAGCTTGATCGCCAGGCCCTTGTCCACGGCGAAACTGGTCAGATCCCGCTGGTTGACACCGATCAGCGACGGTCCCCCCGGAGCCGCAGCGAACGCGGCGTCCAGCTCCCGCTCGTCATGCACCTCGATCAGGGCGGCCATGCCCAGCTCAGCCGCGGCAGCAAAGAGCTCGGCGAACAGCCCCCGGTCGGGCAGCGCCAGCACGATCAGCAGGATGGCGTCGGCCCCGCCCACCCGGGCCTCGACGACCTGGTACGGATCGATGACGAAGTCCTTGCGCAGCACCGGGAGCTCGGCGGCCTCCCGGGCCTTGGCCAGGTCGTCCAGGGTCCCCGAGAAGAACTCCGGCTCGGTGAGCACCGACAGCGCCCGCGCTCCCCCCTTTTCGTAGGAGATGGCGACCTGGCCCGGGTTCAGCTCCTCCCGGATCTTGCCCCTGGAGGGCGACCTGCGCTTGACCTCGGCGATCAGTGACATGCCGGGAGCGGTGACCGCGCCGGCAAAGTCACGCAGCGCCGGGGCAGAGCGGAGATCCCGCTCCAGGTCGCCGGTGCTGCGGCGGCGCTCAGCGACCGCCACCCGCTCCCGGGTGCGGTCGAGGATCTTGTCGAGGTAGGTCTGCATGGCCGCCGACGTTACCATCAGCCCGGGCCGTGCCTCGCCGGCCGGCAAAAGCCGTGCCTCGCCGGCCCAAACAAAAGCCCAAACAAAAACTGCTGGGATCAGACCCCGAACACGTGCAGGACCAGCTCCCTGGGCCTGGCGCCGTCGAGCTCGATCAGCAACAGCCGTTGCCAGCGGCCGAGCAGCGGCCGCCCGGCCCCGACCGGGATCGTGTGCGAGGCCCCGCCCATGAGCATGTGGGCGATGTGCGAGTGGCCGTTGATCGGCTCATCCCAGTCCCCGATGTTCTGGGTGCGCCGGGTGAGGTCGTCGTGAGCGTAGTAGACCCCGGGCGGCGCCAACTCGGTCAACCGCTTGCGGAAGTCCTCGATCAACCCGTCTTCGTACTCCCCGAGCACGAGGGTGGCGGTGGTGTGGGCACAAAAGGCGACCGCGCAGCCTTCGGTAACGCCGGAATCCTTGACTGCCCGCTCCAGATCCTCGGTGACGTCAATCACATCGAGGCGGCAGGTTGGGTTGAGCTGGAGTGTCGTGGTCGCTGATCTCACTGCACCTTCCCTCCAATCGGCTGAAGTGGGGTGGCCACGGACTCTGGTTCCCCCCTGCTGCTGCCCGGTGCGCTCACCGATCCCGGCGAGGAACCCCGGTCCTGCTGCTCTGCCTCCGCTCCGCTGGGCCGGGCCGGAGCCGCGTCCCACACCGGGATCACGAACCGGAACACCGCCCCGCCGGCCTCCCCCTGCTCGGCCCAGATCCGGCCGCCATGCCCCTCGACCACGGACCGGGCGATCGCCAGGCCGATCCCGGTGCCTCCGTCGCTGCGCGCCCGGGAGCTGTCCACACGGTAGAACCGTTCGAAGACTCGTGGCCGGTGCTCGGCTGGGATACCGGCCCCGGTATCGGCGACGGACACCGCGCACAGCCCCCGCTCCACGGCGGCGCTCACCGTGACGGTCCCGCCGGCGGGGGTGAACCGGAAGGCGTTGTCCAGCAGGTTGAAGAGCACCTGGTGGAGCCGCTCGCGATCGGCCTTCAGCGCCGGCAGGTCGCCGGCGACCACGTTGCGGGCGGCCACCGCCCGGTCGGCCCGGGCGACGCCGACCTCGGCGATCACCTGGTCGACCAGCGCGCTCAACCCCACCGGCTCCAATTCCAGCGGCACGTCGCCCGACTCCAGCCGCGACAGGTCGAGCAGCTGCTCGACCAGGCGGGCCAGCCGTTCGCACTGGCCGAGCATCAGCGCCAGCGTCTCCATGTTCGGTTCCTCGACCCCGTCGAGCAGGTTCTCCAGGTGGGCCTGCAGGGCCGAGATCGGCGTCTTCAGCTCGTGGGAGACGTTGCCCACCAGCTCGCGCCGGCTCTGCTCGACCCCCTCGAGCTGGGCCGCCATGCGGTTGAACGCATCGGCGAGCTGGCCCACCTCGTCCCGCGACTTCGCCGTCACCCGGTCCCGGTAGTCGCCCTGGGCCATGCGGCGGGCGGCCTGCGCCATGTCGCGCAGCGGGGTGGTGAGCCCGCGGGCCAGGAAGCGGGCAGACAGCAGCCCGATCGCGGCGGCGATCGCCCCGGCCGCCAGCAGCTGCCACCAGAACCCGCGCAGCAACTCCGCGGTCGTTGACACC
>OEPS010000381.1_pt1 | contig 16142 bp, 14 predicted proteins | sample 1539411 | NCBI WGS metagenome assembly OEPS01 (sample SAMN02671747, study PRJEB22543) | soil metagenome | biome: bacteria | place: China:Hunan Province, Lengshuijiang City | collected 2012-10-15 | depth 0.08m m
TACACTAAGGAAATAACTAAACCAGCAAGAACAATAATTCTTCCTGACGCGATAACTTTATCAGTTAAATGTTTTGAGAAAACTATCGCTACGCTTAAAATAAATGCCGATAGTAAAAACCGTTTACCACCGAGATCGTAATTCCTTAAATTATTGAGGTCGAACTCACTGAACTGTGAAGTATCCGTTTTCGCATACAAAAACCAACCATACCGAACCAGCCCGATAATAAACAATGCCATCAAAAATGGTAAGGCTGGCCTCAGTGTACTTAGCAGCTGCCTATTTTTAATAAGCGCGTACGCAATAAAAATAACAGATATATAGCCAGAAAAATAAAATAATTTTTGCGCCAGGCCATTAGTGTATAGCTCTATCGACATAGCTATAAGAAGTAAAAAGAAAAATGCTCCAACACCCTTTTCTGGCGTTAGCGAGCGAGATATAGCGCTTTTTATCTTAGACATTTTTATTTTTCCAAAAAGTCTTTGAACCTTGACATATAGGCATCCTCATAAAAATCACAGATGCTATTTTTTATAACATCATGCTCAGGAAGACGTTCTCCAGAACCGATAGCAGTGAGTTTATTTACCAGTTCGCCTACATTTCCCGGCTCATATAAATATCCATTTACACCATTTACAATGATATCAGACGGACCGCTGACACAATTTGAAGATATGCAATAAATCCCCCGGGATATTGCCTCTAATAACACTAAAGGTAGCCCCTCCTGAGTAGAGGTCAGCACTAAACAAGAGGCTTCCCGGATATTATCTTCAATATACTGCCAGGCATTTTCATGCCAGCCGTGCCAGGTGATATTCTGCTGCAATCCCAAAGTCTCAACGTAACTCTTGCATTGCGGCACATCTTCGCCATCGCCAACAATATCAAGCGACCAGGGGATTTCAAGCCGACTGAGCGCGTCGAAAAGTTCTTTAAGGTTCTTCTGGCCAGCAAAATGAACTCGTCCTACATAGAGCAATTTCAACGCTTGTGGTCGCGTGATAACCGCAGTGCTTTTTTTCACTGGGTTGAAAACCACGTCAATTGACTCTGGCGTAGCCCCCAGCGTTAAAAACTGCTCGGCAATATCCCGGCTAATAGCAAAATGATGCTCGGCAAGTAAAAGGTATTGTGGACGATACCGATCTCGTGGCGGTAAATGCATCCAGGTTGATAATTTTGCCTTTACTGCAGATAGTGTCATTGCGCGGCGGGTTATCAAACAGGGAATAGTATTCAGGACAATGATTCGATCGGGGCGATTCGTCAGCATAAAAAATGCCAGCTGCAAAATATGAAACAATCTTGATATTTTATGATTACCCGTCACCCTCTGGCTTTGTCCCCAGACAATCCCTTCACGCCATGCTGCGGAAGCATAACGACCACCATCATTCAGAATAAAAAGCCCCGCTGAATACTGCGGCGCAGAATTTAACTGTAAAATAAGCTGCCGGGTAACATTTTCCATGCCCCCTCTACCGCTAAGCATGTCAACAACGAACAGGATTTTTTGCTTTTTAGACATAGGTTTTTTCTGATTGTTGTGACTTTGTTAGTTTAAATATTTTATCATAAATATCGGAAATACGCTTAAACCTAACATAAACTCCTTCTGTCAGGTTTAAGATGATAGCTATAATTTTATTACCCTGATAAGAATCAAAGTCCATTATAATAAGAACGCTAAGTTCACATAAAAATGAACCGCTTATCTCTTTTTAATATTATAGTACTCCGCCAGCGTCATTCCTTTCACCTGTGGAGCCAGCCAGCTGAAAAAGGCCTCCAGATCGGCATATAAGCGCTCAATATCCTGCTCATTTTTAAAGGTAGGGCTGCCGCCGGGCATGTACTCAGAAGAGTGGAGCATATATTCGACGTAGTCATTACCCTGAGTCAACGTCTGTTCCACGACTTTCTTCATCGTCTCAACGTTGCCGCCCATCGGACGCAGCCAGTGAACGGACGGCGAGCGCACTTTTCCCCGCAGACGATCGTAACCCTGTTTCAGACCGTTCATCCACGCGGAATGCTTGTACTGAATGCTCATCGGCACTTCCAGAAGTGGTGAATGCCCTTCGCGGCTGATATCATTTTCATCAATGAAATAGGCATGCTGCGGGAAGCGGCGATAATCGGTGCCGCCGTCGCCCTGCGGCGCGCCCTTGGCCGTTTTCCAGTTGACCCGAGGGGTAACCGAGCAGTCGACCAGATAGCCATACTCCACCAGCAGACTCGCGTAGCGCTCATCGAACGCCCAGCGCCCGGCCCGGTGGCTGACCATTTTGGTCTGGAAGGTATCTTCCAGCAAACGGGTCATATAGTCGACTTTGTTACGCATCGCCGCATCGCTATATTCGATCAGATACGGTTTATGCCGCCAGTCATCATCCGTCAGCGGGTCGGTTGGCGGGCTGTTCCAGGCATGCAGATGCATACCCACTTCCGCCGTTCCCCGGGCAATCACGTCTTTAGCGAATTCGATATAGACCGGGTCGATGGCCATTTCATAGTTGGTCAAATAAACCGGTTTGAAGCCATACTTTTCGCAAAGCTGCTGAAAACGCGGTAAATAGCGCGCATTCTCGGTGGTGATGCTGTCATGTTTTTGCCAGAGGTTATCGCCCTCTGTATCAATCGTGATGAGAAATGCGGGTTTGTGCACGAAAACGTCCTCAGGCCATACGTATCAGGTCATGGTAGAGCAAGACAACGCTTCTCTCAATCTATCTGATCCCCTAGAATCGGAACCCGGATCCTGAATGAAGAACAGAGTATGACGCCTGAAACCCGCACTTCCGGCCGCGTGAACCCGGCGCGAATCCTGGTCATCAAGCTTCGTCATCATGGCGACATGTTGTTGATAACCCCGCTTATTTATGCGCTAAAGCAGCAATATCCCGCCGCTATCGTGGATGTGCTGCTTTATGAAGAAACCCGGGATATGCTCGCAGCAAATACTGATATCAGCCATATTTACGGCATTGACCGACGCTGGAAAAAACAGGGAACAGGTCATCAGCTTAAAATGGAGTGGCAGTTGATTCGTACACTCCGCCAGCAGCGCTATGATATGGTGCTTAACCTTGCTGACCAGTGGCCCAGCGCGATCATCACTAAGTTAACCGGCGCGGCCACCCGTATCGGCTTTGATTTTCCGAAACGTCGTCACCCGGCGTGGCGTTTTTGCCATACCGCCCTCGCCTCAACGCAGCAGCATCATTATCTACACACCGTGCAGCAGAATCTGTCGATTCTGGCGCCGTTAGGGCTGGATATTAACGACGCGCCGGCAAAGATGGGCTACAGCGAACAGGACTGGCTCGCCAGCCGTGCGCTGCTGCCGGAAGGATTTCAGGACAACTATATCGTCATTCAACCAACCTCCCGCTGGTTCTTTAAATGTTGGCGCGAAGAGCGGATGAGCGCCCTGATTAACGCTCTCTCCGCAGCGGGCTACCCGGTCGTACTAACCTCCGGCCCTGACGCCAAAGAGAAGCAGATGATAGACACTATTATGGCGGGCTGCCCCAATGCTCGCCTGCACTCCCTCTCCGGGCAGCTCACTCTGCGCCAGCTGGCATCCGTCATCGATCATGCACGTCTGTTCATCGGCGTCGACTCGGTGCCAATGCACATGGCCGCTGCGCTGGGTACGCCGCTGGTTGCGCTTTTCGGCCCCTCGAAGCTCACCTTCTGGCGTCCCTGGCAGGCGCAAGGCGAGGTTATCTGGGCAGGGGATTTCGGCTCGATTCCCGACCCTGATGATATCGATACCAGCACGGACGAACGTTATCTCGATTTAATTCCCACCGACGCGGTTATCGCGGCGGCGAAAAAGGTACTGGCATGAGTAAATTCAGGCTGGCTCTGGTACGCCAGAAGTATCGCCCGGACGGCGGCGCGGAACGCTTTGTCTCCCGCGCGCTGGAGGCCCTCGACGACAGCGACCTTGAACTGAACGTCATCACCCGCGAGTGGCAGGGCCCGGTGAAGCCCGAGTGGAACATCCATATCTGTAATCCGCGCAAGTGGGGGCGGATCAGCCGCGAGCGAGGATTTGCCAATGCCGCCCGCCAGCTGTGGCAGCGCGAATCATTTGACCTGGTGCAAAGCCATGAGCGTATCCCCGGCTGCGACCTGTACCGCGCCGGAGACGGCGTGCATCGTCGCTGGCTACAGCAGCGCTCGCGCATTTTGCCCGGCTGGAAAAGCCGCCTGCTGTTTGCCGACCGCTACCATCGCTATGTGATGCAGGCTGAACGCGAAATGTACCAGGACTCACACCTGCGCGGCGTCATTTGTAACGCGGAGATGATTAAACGCGAGATCGTTGAAGACTTCGGCCTGCCGGCGGAAAAAATTCACGTTATCTACAACGCTATCGATAACCAGCGCTTTCTGCCGCCAACGGAAGACGCTTTTGTTGCGCTACGCAGCAAATGGAATCTGCCGCTGCAGGCGACCTGCCTGATCTACGTCGGCTCCGGCTTTGAGCGTAAGGGGCTGGATGCGGCAATCCGCGCCATCGCGCCGACTAACCGCTATCTGCTGGTGGTAGGTAAAGATAAAGAGCAGGGTCGATACCAGCAGCTGGCGAAAACGCTGAACTGCGAGGATCGGGTGCGCTTTTTCGGCATGCAGTCGGAAACCCTGCCGTTTTATCAGATGGCCGACGGCCTGCTGCTGCCGACGCTGTACGATCCGTTCCCCAACGTCATTCTTGAGGCGATGGCCTGCGGCCTGCCGGTCATTACCACCACCGGCTGCGGCGGCGCGGAGTTTATCGTTCAGGGCAGCAACGGCTATGTTTGCGACGCGCTGGATATCCCCGCCCTGCAGGAATCAGTTATCGCCCTGCCCGCCCGGGCGTTAGGCTCGGCGGAAGGCGAACGCGCCCGTGAGCGGATCATGACCTGCACCAGCGAACGACTCTCGACGCAGCTGCTCTCCCTTTATCAGGATTTGGTGAAATAACGATGCGCATACTGTTTGTTATCGACGGCCTGCCCGGCGGCGGCGCGGAAAAAGTGGTGCTGACGCTGGCGGAACAGTTTCTTAAAGAAGGCGAGCAGGTGTCGCTTTTTTCCCTGCGCGACGTCTGCGATTACCCGCTACCGGAAGGGCTGGATTATCAGGTTATCGCCGACCGCTGTCGCAAACCGTGGCGCAAGCTGACCGAGCTATCCCGGCGCGCGCGCCAGCTTGATGCAGCTATCAATCAAGCGGAGCAGCAGGGCCGTTTCGATCTGGTGCTCTCGAATCTGCATAAAACTGACCGCATTGTCTCCCGCTGCCGCCTGCTGAACGGGCGTAACGTCTGGTTCTGCCTGCACGGCGTGTTCTCCACCTCTTATCTCGGCCATCGCACCGGTTTTGACCGCTGGATGAAGCAGCAGAAGATCAAGCGCGTTTACCAGGGACGCAACGTCGTGACCGTCTCCGATGCGGTCGGCAGAGACCTGGTTGAACAGTTTGCGATTCGCCCGGCCCAGCTAAAAACCATCTATAACCCGTTTGATATCGCTGCCCTGCGCGCCGCGGCTGAAGAGCCCAGCGAGCGCCCCGACGGCGACTATATTATCCACGTGGGCCGCTTTCATCCCGGTAAACGCCATGACCGCCTGATTGAGGCTTACGCGCAAAGCGGCATCGAGGCGCCGCTGGTGCTGCTGGGACAGGGAAAACCGGAACAAGAGCAGCGCCTGCGCCAGCTGGCGCAGCAGCTACAGGTTGGCGATCGCGTGCTGTTTAAAGGCTTCCAGAAAAACCCGCTGCCGTGGATTAAAGGCGCGCGGATGCTGGTCCTGAGCTCCGATAGCGAAGGTTTTGGCAACGTGGTGGTGGAGGCGTTGCTGCTGGATACGCCGGTGGCCAGCACCCGCTGCCCCGGCGGCGTGACCGAGATTCTGACCGGTGAGCTGTCGCGCGGCCTGGCGGACCTGAACAGCCCGGCGCTGGCTCAGACGATGCAAAGCATTTACCATAGCCCGCCTGCTATTGATGCATCGGCGCTGGAAAAGTTCAGCGTCGCGTCGATTTGTCAGCAGTATCGTCAGTTGCGCAGCGCCTGACGCCGTTATTCAACCAGGATCGAATGATTTATGAGTCAAACGCCTTTACTAAGCATCGTAGCCGCCGTCTATAACGGCGAAAAATTCCTTGCGCAGTTCTTCGAATGCCTTGAGCAACAGCAGCTGGAAAGCTATGAACTGATCCTGGTGAACGACGGGTCGACGGACGGCAGCCTGGCCATCATCGACCAGTGGAAAGACCGCCTGCAAAACGTGCTCGTGCTGGAGCAGGAAAACCAGGGCGTGTCGGTGGCGCGCAATACCGGTCTTGCCGTGGCTACGGGTAAATACCTGACTTTCCCGGACATCGACGACAAGCTTTATCCCGGTATGTACCGCACCCTTCTGGAAATGGCGGAAAAAGGCAACCTTGACGTCGCTACCTGCAACGGCCGCTACGTCTACGAGACGAAAAAAGATATCCATCCTATTTTTCCGCTCGATCGGCTGCAGTCGACCGGCGTATTGCCCGGCCACGTCTGGTTAAAAAAGGCGCTGGATTCTCGTAAGTTCCTGCATGTCACCTGGCTGAATATTTACCGCCGCGAGTTTATCGCCGGTCACCAGTTCCATTTCGAGCCTGGCCTGCGTCATCAGGATATTCCGTGGACCACGGAAGTGCTGCTGGCGGCAGAACGCGTGCAGTACACCAGCGAGCAGTTCTACGATTACTACATCCATTCGGAATCGGTGTCGCATAAGCCGGACAACGACGATACGCTGATGCGCTCGGCACGCCACTATATGAAGATTCTCGAGATGCTGGAGGCCATCAACCAGCGCTATCCGGATAAGGTTCGCGATATTTCCGCCTGCCGCTGGCAAATAGCCAAAGAGGGGCTCGGAATTATTCATACTTTCGATAGCATGAAAGATGAGTCAAAAAAGCATATTATTATTAAAGAGTTCTTTGACCGCGGTATCTGGAGTCTGATCTGGAAAAACGCCCGTACATTCCGCCTACGCTGGCGTCTTGGACGCCGCTATCTGCGCATCAAGCGCTATCGCGACGCGGCTTAATACTGAATCCCGTAGTTTCCGCCAAAGAGATAGCTTTACGCGGGTTAAATGCTTAGAATTTGCCCGCAAAAACATAAATACGGATAAATCGCTTGGAATTGCTTTATACCGCTCTACTTTACCTTATTCAGCCGCTGGTGTGGCTGCGGCTGCTTTTACGCAGTCGTAAGGCCCCTGCCTATCGTAAACGCTGGGCGGAACGTTATGGCTTCTGTCAGAACAAGGTAGAACCAGATGGTATTCTGCTGCATTCCGTTTCCGTAGGCGAAACCCTGGCGGCTATCCCGCTGGTACGCGCGTTACGCCACCGTTACCCCTATCTGCCGATCACCGTCACCACCATGACGCCAACCGGCTCTGAACGCGCAATGTCCGCTTTCGGCAAAGACGTGCATCACGTCTACCTGCCTTACGATCTCCCTGGCGCGATGAATCGCTTCTTCAATACCGTCCAGCCAAAGCTGGTTATCGTGATGGAAACCGAACTGTGGCCGAATATGGTCGCTACGCTGCATAAGCGTAAAATCCCGCTGGTTATCGCCAACGCCCGCCTGTCCGAACGCTCGGCGAAAGGTTATGCCAAACTGGGTAAATTTATGAGTCGGCTGCTGAGCCGCATTACGCTTATCGCCGCGCAGAATGAAGAAGACGCCAACCGCTTTATCGCTCTCGGTCTGAAACGTAATCAGCTGGCGGTGACCGGTAGCCTGAAGTTTGATATCTCAGTGACGCCTGAACTGGCCGCTCGCGCCATCACCCTGCGCCGCCAGTGGGCGCCGCACCGCCAGGTATGGATTGCCACCAGCACCCACGACGGCGAGGAACAAATTATTCTTCAGGCGCATAAAAAGCTGCTTGAGCGTTTCCCCAATCTGCTGCTGATCCTTGTCCCTCGCCATCCGGAACGCTTCGGCGACGCCCGCGAGATGGTGCAGAAAGCGGGAATGAGCTACACCCTGCGCAGCACCGGCGAAATCCCTTCGAGCAGCACCCAGGTGGTAATTGGCGATACCATGGGCGAGCTGATGCTGCTGTACGGCATTGCCGATCTCGCGTTTGTCGGCGGTAGCCTGGTGGAGCGCGGCGGCCATAATCCGCTCGAACCCGCAGCTCACGCTATTCCGGTGCTGATGGGACCACACACTTTCAACTTCAAAGATATCTGCGCCAAGCTGCAGCAGGACGATGGGCTCATTACCGTGACCGACGCCGCCTCGCTGGTGACGCAGGTATCCAACCTGCTGACCGATGAAGATTACCGTCTGTGGTACGGTCGTCACGCGGTAGAAGTTCTGCACCAAAACCAGGGCGCGCTCTCCCGCCTGCTACAGTTACTGCAACCTTATCTGCCGCAGCGGAGCCACTAATGTCGCCTCGACTCTCGGTCGTGATGATCGCCAAAAACGCGGCGGATCTGCTGCCTGATTGTCTGGCGTCGGTCAGCTGGGCGGATGAGATAGTGCTGCTGGATTCCGGCAGCAGCGACAATACCGTTGAATTAGCCCGTAGCCTGGGCGTTCAGGTACATATCAATCATGACTGGCAGGGCTACGGCATTCAGCGCCAGCGCGCCCAGGACTACGCCACCGGTGATTACGTGCTGATGATCGACACCGATGAGCGCGTTACTCCGGAGCTTGAACAGTCCATCCGTCGCGTGTTGGCCGCACCGAAAACCGGAGCAATATACAGCATCGCCCGGCGTAACTATTTTCTCGGCCGCTTTATGCGCCACAGCGGCTGGTATCCTGACCGTGTGATGCGCCTGTACGAACGCGACCGTTACCGCTATAACGATAATCTGGTTCACGAATCTCTCAACAGTAAAGATGCGCAGGTTATCGAGCTGTCGGGCGATCTGCTGCATCTGACCTGTCGTGACTTCTCCGGCTTTCAGCAAAAGCAGCTGGCCTACGCCGCCGCCTGGGCACTTGAGCGCCATCAGAGAGGTAAAAAGACCTCGCTGGTCGCTATCTTCGGCCATACGCTGGGAGCCTTCGTGAAAACGCTGCTGCTGCGCGGCGGCGTTCTGGATGGAAAACAAGGCTGGCTGTTGGCGGTGGTCAACGCGCAATACACGTTTAATAAATACACCGAGCTGTGGGCTCTGGGCCGCGGCTACTCGGAGAAAGTGTAATTATGAGCACAAAAGCGATCTATCCGGGCACCTTCGATCCAATCACTAACGGCCATATTGATATCGTCACCCGTGCGGCCAGCATGTTTGATAAGGTGCTGCTGGCTATCGCCGCCAGCCCGAGCAAAAAGCCGATGTTTACTCTCGACGAACGCATCGCGCTGGCCACCCAGGCAACGGCGCATCTGGTCAACGTTGAGGTTATCGGTTTTAGCGATTTAATGGCCAATTTTGCCCGCGCGCAGCAGGCGAATATTTTAATTCGCGGCCTGCGGGCGGTAGCGGATTTTGAATATGAGATGCAGCTGGCGCACATGAACCGTCACCTGATGCCAACCCTGGAGAGCGTGTTTCTGATGCCGTGCAAAGAGTGGTCGTTTATCTCCTCTTCGCTGGTAAAAGAAGTGGCGCGCCATCAGGGCGATGTTTCCCACTTTTTGCCGGCGAACGTGCACCAGGCGCTGCTGAAGAAGCTGTAGGGAACGACCCCGGGTCGCGGCGTAAACGCCTTACCCGGGCTACAACGGGAAACCTGTAGCCCGACTAAACGCAGCGCGAGCCGGGATCAAGGTAACCACCGCCCACTACTTCTGGCACTGGCGGCAATAAAACGTCGCCCGCTGGGCGTGTTTACTGCCAATAACCGGCGTCCCGCAAATGCGGCACGGTTCGCCCTTACGACCATAAACCTGTAGCTCCTGGGCAAAATAGCCCGGTTTACCGTCACTTTGCAGGAAATCTTTCAGCGTCGTCCCTCCCTGTTCAATTGAACGCAGCAGTACCAGCTTGATGACCTTCACCAGCTGTTCGCACTCCTCTCGCGATAATGAAGACGCCAGCCGATCGGGATGGATACCCGCCGAGAACAGCGATTCGCTGGCGTAGATATTGCCAACGCCAACCACCAGCTTGTTATCCATCAGCCAGGGCTTAATCGCGGTTTTCTTCTTCGCGCACCGCTGCTGGAGATAATCGGCGTTGAACTCATCGCTCAGCGGCTCCGGCCCCAGATGCGCCAGCACCGGATGGCCTTCCAGCTCTTTAGTCCACAGCCAGGCGCCAAAACGACGCGGATCGGTATAACGCAGAACCTTACCGTTACTCATCACGAGGTCTACGTGATCGTGCTTCTCTGCAGGCAGCTCTTCGCTCAGGATCCGCAGGCTTCCCGACATTCCAAGGTGGACGATAATCCAGCCGTCCGGCAGCTCCAGCAGCAGATATTTCGCGCGGCGACGCACGCTAAGAACCGGTACGTCGCTGAGGCGATAGATCTCTTCGGAAACCGGCCAGCGCAAACGTCCGTTGCGCACAATGGCATGCAGGATGGTGGCACCAACCAGATGCGGCTCAATACCGCGACGGCTGGTTTCTACTTCTGGTAATTCAGGCATATTTTTCTCATGTTAAAACAGCAGGCGCCCCTATTTTACCTCTTTCAGGAGGTAACGACGCGTTTAGTGCTGAAAATTCACTCTGATAGTTATTCTCCTGCCGTCAGGCTGCGGCTTGAATTTCCAGCGCCAAAGCATATCGACCGCCCGCGCATCATACTCTTCCACTTCGCTGCTTTTGCTTACCAGCACCAGCGTCGGAATACCATTTTTATCAATATCAACGGTAAGCTCGGTGCGTTTATCACCCTGTATCTGCGGCGTCTTCCACTCAACGTTGAAGAAAGGCGCGTTTAACACCTCATTCCGATCGATATCAACCGTCATGCTCACCGGCGGGTCAAGGGGAGCTATCTGTTCATGACGCTCCAGCTTTTTGCTCGCCGGTAAGATATCCACGGCCTTTGCGGTGTTCTCGCCTTGCGCTCTTTCCCCGAGGATATCGGCGTAATTCGCGTACACTTTTGCCGAAAGAATCGCATTACGTTCACCCATGCCAACCCGCATCAGCAGCTTAGTTTTGATATTGGCTATTTTCTGCTCGGTATCCGCGGCGAGGGGCTGTAGCAGCAGGGAATAGATCATCGCACCAATGTACAGCTCGGGGTCACGCTCGGCCCACAGGCTACCCCAGGCCATCCATACCTGCGGATCTTCCGGAGCCAGCGCCAGCAGCTGCGCCCACGTTGCCCGATTCTCTTCAAAAGAAGCAAAGCTTTTTCGCAGCGCCAGATCCTTCAATAACGGCGCATAGTACGGATGCGTATCGACCAGGGCTTCCATCGCCTCTGTCATTTCGGTGAAGGCTTCTATTCTGCCTTTGGTACTTTTATCCCGCTTTTTAAGGTAGATAAGCTGTAAATTTCGCGCCTCTTCCGCGCTGAGTTTCTTCTGCGGAAACAGCGCTTTCATCCGGGTGAATTGCGCGGTCATCTCTTGCGCGGCAGTTTCCATTCCGGCTTTATTATGCCGGGCCGCCAGCCGGGCGATACGTGTCGCCCGTGACTCCATCTCCCGATAGTGTTCCTCTGGCGCCAGACGATCGCTGATAAACGTCACCGGCACCAACAAGCGCTTTCCCTGCGGGTTAGAGTGAAAACGCCACTGCTGCGCATAATGCAGCGCCGCTTTGTCAAACTCCAGAACGCCGCTACTGCATTCGACCACCACGTTTAATAGATCGCCGCTAACGTGCGTATCGACCGAGAGCACCGTTGTCGCCGACTTGATAAATTTATTTATCGTCGGATAGAACATTGGAGACACCGACTCTTTCGCAATCCCATATCTTTCGGCCTCAATGCTTACGTGCCCTGGAAAGCGCTCGTTAATCGGGCTGGCGCTACGCACGGAGCCTTGTTTAAACACGATCGATCGCGCCAGGGGTAAGACCTTTTCGGCGTCCCCATTTTCATTCTCTGCCAGCGGTGAATCGCAGGAGCGGGCCTGCATTCTGGCCCGCAGAATTTGCAGGATTTGCCGATCTTCAGGCGGCATTTGAGCAATATATGCCTCTAACCGCTGCTGTAGGGCTGGCTGGCGCGGGCTATCCTTCAGGCCCTCTGCCATCAATAATCCGCTGGTGATGCTTTGCGTGAGCGGCTGAAACTGCGAATTTCGCACCCGCTCATCATCACGAGACTGGATGAGCGCTAATGCCCAGCCCAGCCAGGCGTCAGGGTTTTCCGGCGCAATGGCGATTGCCTGGCGAAATGCTCTTTCCGCCAGCGCTTTATTGGCATCCGTGGTCAGCGTCAGGACGGCCGCAGCCAGCGTCAGATCGCCACGGTCCGGCATCCAGGACAAATAATCCTCCATCTTCGGAAGGGCCTTTGCCTCTTGCTCACGATAGCCCAATGCCTGCTGCCAGAGCGCATCAGCGGCAGCGGCATCGTCTTTATTCCAGCCAAGCGGCAGCTCCGCCAGAGGCCTTTTCTGCGCGAGAAATTGCTCGATAATGTTGTGTTGATTAAACGGCTCCCCGCGCAGGGTTATCTGAATAAAACGGGCATGGCGGTCATAGAGAAAATCCTGCCAGGCGGGTAACTCCAGCTGATTCATACTCTGCCAGCGCCGCTGGTTCTGCTCGCCGATGGGGACATTGAATAACGTGATACCGATGACGAAAACAATCTGCGCCACGGCGGCGGCCAGATAGCCTTTATTACGCCGGGTGACTGCGACCCACATCAGCGCGGAAAAGTAGAGAGCGCCCCCCAGCCACAGGCCGTAGAGCAATAAACGCTGGGGAGCATTCAGCGCCGCCGGTAAAAGCGAAAGCTTATCCACCAACATAAAGGGGGCAGACCAGAGAAAGAGCACCATATTCGGCGCGACAAAAAGCGCAATCAAAGACAAGATGACCAGCAGGTGCTTTAACTTCGGCGTAATCATTTATGGCTTACTCCGAAGAATCGCCAGCAGCCCCATCACGGCTATCCAGACAAAAATCAGGATTAACGCTGCGTTATCGTACCAGGCATGCCAGGGACCACTCAGTTGGGTAAAATTACGCGCTAATATGGCCATCACCAGCGTACTAATCACAGCCAGCGCGCCATGCCATACAAATGCAGGAACTTTGCTGCGCATATTGCGCCACAGCAGCGTTAACGGCCCTGGCCCGGTTGGCTGACGAGGTATCGCAGCGGCCGGCGCAACGCGAGGCTGGCGCTTGATGGGCGCAGGACGTTGGCGAACAGTTTGCGTTTGCTTATGCTGCTTCGCCTGCTTTACGCCTTCTACAACCTTTTTTTCACGTGCGCAGACCAGGCACGGCATTCCGGCGAAATGCTGATGCTTCTGACTACAGAGTATAATTTTTTGCGTGCTGCGTAGCGCATAAGGACGCAGTACCTGCGCCCATTCATCAGCGGAAGGGCGTCGGGCGGGTGAACCGCTAAACGCGCGGTCAAACAGTTCACGCAGCTCAGCCGGTAGCAGATGGTGGGTACTGGCCGGTACCGGGGCGATATTTTTTGCGGCATTGATACCGTAAGCGTAGCAGCCCGCGGCAATACGCCCTGATAAATCATCAGGCACCTTCGCCGTTTGTGAACGGCCGCTATAGGGATGGATACCGTGGTTAAGCAGCTGGAAAATAATGACTGCCAGCGAAAAGCGATCCTGAGCCTCTTCCTGTTCTCCGGGTACCTGCCCGATGCGCTGAAACTCCGGCGCCAGGTAATCCGGCGTAAACTGCCCGGCCGGGAAACGTTCACCTACACCCTGGATGCTAAAGCCATCGCAGTCCAGCAGCGCGATATACAGGCTGTCGCGATAAAAGCGAAGGTTGACCGGCTTCATGTCGATCACCCGGTGCTGACGCGCGTGCAGCGCCGAAACCAGGGTAGCGAGATTACAGGCGAGGCTCACTTTTGCGCCGATACCTTCCGGCAGATTCTGCGCCTTCGCCTGCCGCGCCTGTAAAATATACTCCAGCTCAATGGTGCGCTGGGTATCCAGGACAGGCATAACAAAACCAACGACGCGCCTGCGCTCATCGAAAAGCAAATAATCAGGCCATGCCAGCTGAACAATCGCCTCACCTTCTGCCGGCGCAGGGATTTCCGGGCGCTGCGCCAGCATAGCGCGGAGCTTACGCTGGTAATAACTGGTATCAATATGGGGATGATAAATTTTCGCGACGCCGGCAGGGTCGTCCGCGAGGAAATAGACGCTGCCCGCACCGCCGCTCTTGATGAGTTTCCCCAGACGTACCGGGCGGCGCTGTTCGGTATAGCAGTTCAGTGTTTTTTTATTCTTCATTGCGTAAAGCGATAAGTAGCGTTTTGTCGTCACCCGTTATGGCCCAGGTACGAGGATCGTCGAGGGTTATCCGCAATGCTTCACTGCCCTGCTTTTCCGGAATCTGGCGCAGATAGTTCATCACCGGCGCAATGAAGGGAGCAAATAGCGCGTCACCGCTACGATTCAACGCGAACGGCTGCACGCCGTCTGACATCATCACCAGCTGCGTGGCGCGACCGACAAACTGGCTGATGCGTAAATGTTCGCGCCAGTCGTGGCTGGTAAGGAACCAGGTCTGGTTAGCGTATTCCCCATTTTCAGGTAAAGATAAATACTCATTAGCATCGATACTCAGCGCCGCAACGCCGTCGCCGATATGTAGCATCACTGAGGCGCTCTCCCCCAGCCACACGGCCACAACGGTACAGGCAAAATCGCCTGCGGAGAGCTCCCGCTCCTGCGCCTGTAGCAGAATGGTGTCACGCACGCTTTCCACCAGAGTAGTCAGCTGATTTTCATCAGGCGCGGCGGTAAATTTTGCCAGCCCCTCGACCAGCTCCCGACTGACCAAAGCCGCCCCCTGCTCGCCATAGACGGCGGAGCCTGCGCCGTCACAAACGACGGCCACCAGACGCTCGCCCAAATTGCGATAGCAAAAGGCATCCTGGCAGGGAAGGTTATTTTGTCGGTGGCTGCTGCCGATGACCGACGAAGCGTAAACGCGCCAGCTCATCGCGTCAGACCGAAATTTCTGACCAGCTATCCGTCGGCGGCAGCTGCGCTTTGCCGCCCGGCGTCGACTGCGAAACCACCTGCATGCTGGCGCTCAGCCAGAGGAACAGCTCGCGGAACTGCAATCCTTTTAGCTGCTTCACGCCATTAATGCCGCCACGGCTGAAGTGACCCATAGATTCAGTCGCTTCTTTTCCTACGCTAATCGGGAAAACAGCGACTTTATTTGCCGCCTGCGCTTCACGACACTCTTGAGCCGCGGCTTGCCAGTTATCCGTGGGCTCGCCATCAGACATTAAAAACAGCCAGGGACGGGTATAGGGCACGCCAGCCGCTTTCAGGCGCTGCTTTTCAGCTTCGATTTCGTTCAGCGCGAGGCTGACGGCCTGCCCGGTTGGCGTCAGGCCATTGGCTTCAAGCACGGGAGCCGTGAAGTCCATCGCATCACACCAGTCGCCGTACAGTTCACATTCATCATAACCGCCGTATTTAATCACCAGCAGGCGGACGCGTTTAGCCGCGATGACATCATGCTTAAGCTCTTCTTCCAGGAGCTTGAGCCCCTGATTTAGCTGGGCTATCGGTTGGCCGTCCATACTACCGGAACAATCGAGAACCAAAATTAAAGGCGTGCGCTGTTCACTATTATCAATAAATGAAACATCCGGAATTAAAGGTGCCATAACAATCCCTGTCGGTGGTTTTCTGTACCGGCAGGATAAACACCTTATGCACTCTAGACAAGAAAAACCATTTCATTCATATAGTTAATGATTGAAAGAAAAATATGGACGAATGATTAATATTGAGGAAGGGCTATAAAATGGAAACAAAAAACCCCGCCGAGGCGGGGTTCTTCTTTACAAGGAATCTAAAATTATTTGATTTTAGCTTCTTTGTATAAAACGTGCTGACGGACAACTGGATCGAACTTTTTCAGTTCCAGTTTTTCCGGCTTAGTACGCTTGTTCTTCGTGGTGGTATAGAAGTGACCAGTACCAGCAGAAGAAACCAGCTTGA
>OEPS010000382.1_pt1 | contig 16129 bp, 17 predicted proteins | sample 1539411 | NCBI WGS metagenome assembly OEPS01 (sample SAMN02671747, study PRJEB22543) | soil metagenome | biome: bacteria | place: China:Hunan Province, Lengshuijiang City | collected 2012-10-15 | depth 0.08m m
CAGCAGCACCTGGCGCTGCTGCGTCCGCTTGAAGACGCGCTGGTGATGATCACCCTGCGCTGGCCGCAAGAGGTGCGCAGCCTGGACAGCCTGGAGCTGGACAGCAGCGTGCGTGAACCAAGCCTCGACAAGCGCGAATTGCAGATGGCCAAGCGTCTGGTCGAAGACATGAGCGGCAGCTGGACCCCGGACGACTACCGCAACGACTTCAAGGACACCATCATGACCCTGGTCGAGGAGAAGGCCAGCCAGGGCAAGATCGCCACCGTCGAGCCACTGCAAGGAGAAGGCGAGCAGAAAAGCGCCGACATCATCGACCTGACCGAACTGCTCAAACGCAGCCTGGGCGGGCGCAAGCCAGCGGCGAAAAAAGCCCCGGCGGCGAAAAAGCCTGCTCCTGCCAGCACACCAAGGAAAAAGGCCTGATCAGTCTGCTACTGGCGTTTCATGCAGATGCCGCCAGCGCAGCGCGCCGTGGTCGTGCTCGAACACCGCTGTCGAGCGCCGCTGCGTGTGCTTGCCCAAGGCATCGGCCTGCCATTCCCGGTAGCTGACCACTGTCATGCCCGGGCCGCTGGCGATCTGTTGTAACTCATCGATCCTGATCTGCAGTCCCGGGCGCTTGCCATAGGCCTGCTGAAAAAGTTGATACAGGCCTGGGTAATCAAGGCGCTGGCCGGACAGGGTGATCATTGTGTAGTGCCGGCTGAAACGTGCCATCAACGGATCGAGCTGACTGGCTGAGGCGTTGCCCGCCAGCCATTGTTCGATGGCGACATGGGCTTCGAGGACTTCATTGAAAGCGGGATTTGATCTAGACACGATTAATAGACTCAGGAACAACGGATTAAGCACTGCAAGGTGCAGGCCTTGGGAAGTTTGATCACCATCGGCAGCGGCAACAGGGTCAGTAGCGCGGCCACCAGGAAGGTTTGCTCGAACGCTGCCGGTGCAGGCAGCAGCTGGTCGAGTACGGCACCCAGCAGCGCTACGCCGAGGCAAAAGCTCAGCTGTCGATTGAGGTTCCACAGGGCGCTGGCCTGACCCATTTGCTCAGGCGTTATGGTCAGGAACGCCAGGTTTTGCGCGCTGCTGCTACACAGGCTGCTGCCCAGACCGAGGAGGGCGAAGATACTGACCAGAGCTGCAGGGTGAGTAGCGCCCGAGAGCAGCGCCAGCCCCAGCAATGCCGCGCATTGAGTGAGCATGCCGGCGCTGAGCAACAACCGTGGCCCCAGGCGGGCAAAGCGCCAGCGCACAAAGCCGATGGCGGCCAGCGCGCCGAGCGCCCACGGCAGCATCAGCGCACCGGTTACTGTCGCGCTGATTCCTAGCTGTTGTTGCAGGTACAGCGCCGCCACCAGGTTGGCACCGATAAACACCCCGGGTACGCACAGGTAGATCAGCATGGCGGTACGCAGCAACGGCTGGCCGAGCAGGCGCAGGTTCAGCAGCGGTTGCACATCAGGAAGTGGCTGGCGCGCGGGCAACCAGGCGAGCACCAGCACGGCGGTCAGCAACGTCAGCGGCAGCATGGCAATGAAAATCCAGCGCCACGAGGCATGATCAACCACCACTCCGCCCAGCGCCGGTGATAAGGCCGGTACCAGCAAGCCCACCATCATCACCAGGGCCGTGAGGTGATGGCGCTGATCAGGTGGATACAGTCGATAGGCCATGGCCTGGCCGACTGGGATCAGCAAGCCACCGCCAAGCCCCTGCAGCAACCGCCACCCGAGCAGACTGTCGATCGTGCCCGCGCCAGCGGCCAGCGCCGAGCCAAGACCGAACAGCGTCAGCGACAGCAACAGGGTGGTGCGCTCCCCCAGGCGGCTGGCAAACCCGTTGCCCAACGGGATCGCCAGGGTCAGACCGAGCATATACAGGTTGCTGGTCCAGCTCAGTTGCGCCACCGATGCGTGCAGCGCTTGCCCGAGCAGCGGGTACGCCGCGTTGAGGGCAAACATGTTGAGCAGGTCCAGGGTAAAACCCAGCAAGTAGACCAGAGTGACTTTCGAGCGATAGGGCATGTCGGCTTCGACGGACGGGAGGAAGGCGCAGTCTAGAGACATGCAGCCGCTTGAATAAGGGGTGCAATAGGCGTCAAATTGGTCGAATTATTTTGACAATAGCGAACCAGCTCCATGGTCAGTCTCGACCGATTCGAATTGTTTTGCGCGGTGGTCCAGGCCGGCTCCTTCACCGGCGCTGCCGAGCACTTGCAGCAAACCCGCGCAGCCGTCAGCTTCAACATCAAACAGCTGGAAGCCGAACTGGGCGTGACGTTGTTGATCCGAACCACACGCCGTATCGCCCTCACGGATGCCGGTGAGCGTTTTTATCAGCGTTGCCTGCAGGTGGTTGAAGAGGCCCGCATCGCCATCGACGAAGCCCGCGCCGAGCACGGCGGCCTGCAGGGCTGTCTGCGCATTGCCTCGACGGTGGAGTACGGCGCGAAAGTGCTCGCACCAGCGCTGCAGGCCTTCTGCCGGGAGCACCCGGACCTCAGCGTGCGCCTGGAAACCCACAGCGCTCAGGTCGATCTGGTGCGCGAGCGCTTCGATGTCGCGGTTCGCCTCGGCCAGCCCCACGATTCCGGTTACCGGGGTGTGTGCCTGGCGACCTATGACGTGCGCCTGGTGCTGGCGCCGAGTCTGCTGGCGGCACACGGCAAGACGGTCATCAATGCGCCGCAGCAGCTTGCCGGGCTGGCCCAACTGGTTCACAGCCGCTTCGAGCAAAACAATCGCTGGGAGCTGCTCGATAACCAGGGACGCAGCGCGGTATACGAAGCACAAGGTACGTCTTTGCTAGTGGCCGACAATGCATCGATTCTGCATGCTTTCGCCTTGCAGGGAGCCGGTGTGGCCTTGTTACCGGATTGGCTGGTGGCGGAAGATCTGGACAGCGGGCGGCTGGTCGATGGCTTGCCTGGCTACCGCTTCCCGCGCCAGAGTGTCTACGCGCTGTATCCGCCCAGCCGCCATGTGCCGCGCAAAGTGCGCAGCTGGATCGATTTCATCAAGGCATGGCTGGCTACACCGGAGCCGAGCCGTCCAGGTTGTTGAGAAAATCGCCGAAGCCGCCATGCACCCGGCAATCGCGGCGAGGGCTGGTGGACACGCTGTTACGTGCGGTCCAGACAATCTGCGCACCGCGCTGTTGCAGGTCGTGGACCAGTTGCACGTCTTCATGCAGCGCCAGGGCCTTGAAGCCGCCGACGTGCTCATAGGCACGGGCACAGATGCCGAGGTTGGCGCCGTGGATGTGGCGATGTCCTTCACAGGTTTGATAGTGGGCCAGGTAGCGCTCGCGCAGTGCCGCGCCCTGGTGTGGCAGCCAATTGGCGACATGCACAGTGCCGCACACGGCATCGGCGGCGAAAGCCAGCTGACAGCGCAACCAGTTCACCGGCACACAGCTGTCGGCATCGGTGAAGGCCAGCCAGCGCGCACCCCGTTCGAGCATCAACGCAGCGCCGGCGCGTCGGGCGTGGCCGACATTGCGGGCGCTGACCTTGAGCGCTTCCAGGCCATGTGCGCGGACAATGGCTTCACTGGCATCGTTACAGTCGTCCAGCACCACCAGTACCTGCACCTGTTCAGCCATCGACGACACTGCCCGGGCTGCCCGGTCCAACGCCCGCAGGCAGGAGGCGAGCAGTTGTTCTTCATTATGCGCAGGAACGATCACGGCAATCATAGGCAGGGCTCGTCCAGGTCGATGGCTGAGGGTTTGATGCACCAGTACTCGAGGAGAAAGTCTGCTTCTTCATGACGCAGACTGCGGTACAGCGGTAAGCGCCGGGCCAGCAGGTCATGGACCTGATGGCCGGTTTGCGGGCAGCCATCGATCGGGTGCAGCCAGTGGCACAGGAGCAGGGCACCGTCGGCGCTCAGGCTGGCTTGCGCGTGCTCAAGCACTTCCAGCCACTGGGTCGGGTCCAGGTAGTAGCCGATCTCGCTGAGCACGATCAGGTCGAACTCACCCGCCGGCCAGTCGCCTGGCAGGCAACCCTGTTCGACCCGAACGTGAGACCAGGGCCGCAAACGCTCGGCAGCCAGTTGCACCGCCGTGGCATTGAGGTCCTGGCACAGCAGGCTCTCGGCGCGTTCGGCGAGCCCGGCGCTGAGTTCGCCATTGGCGCAGGCCGGTTCGAACACGCGCGCGTAGTACTGGCGTGGCAGGCAGGCCATTAGCAGCTCGCGTTTGCGTTTTTCGTACCAGCGCGTGCGCATTGCCCAGGGGTCGTCGTTGTGCGCAAAGAGTTGCTCGAAGTAGCTCGCCGGCACGCTCATATGAACACCAGTTCGAACGGTTGCAGCCAGCGCGCCAATGCCTCGGAATCAAGTACAGGCGGAGTTTCGCCGTCTGCTTGCACCTGACTGGTATGGGCGGCGATGGCCTGCTGCTTGAGGGCCAGCACGGCGCGGTCGAGGAACAGCTTTTGCGCATGCGGCCAGGGCAGGCGCGGGTCGCTCGGCTGGGCCCAGTGCCAGGCCCAGACCGGTACTTCGATCAAGCGCGCGCCCACGGTTTCGCAGGCCCGGGCACAGGCACGACCCACCGCTTCATGATCGCAGTGGCCATCCAGGCGCCAGGTTGTCAGTACCCTGTCGTTGGCGCGCAGCAACTGCACCAGGCGCTCGGCCAGCCCGCGTTCATGGTTGGCCACCGCGCTGTCAGGCAGGCCCAGGCGCAGCCAGGTCAGGCGCGTCAGGTCCAGGCCCAGGCGGCGCAGGGCGTCGGCACTCTCCCGTGGACGCTGCTGGCGCAGGCGCTCGCTGGTCCAATGGCGGGACTGTGGGTGGCTGGCTTCGCCGTCGCTGACCGATACCAACAATAAGTCAGCCTCGCGGCCGCGCATGCCGGCCAGCACCCCGCCACAGCCAAGCACTTCGTCATCCGGGTGCGGGGCGACGACCACCAACCGGCTGCTCAGGGGCACCAGCTGTTCGTGGCTGATGGCCGGCACCGCTTGCAGGGTGGGCGAGGCCTGCCATTGGGACAGCGGCGTTCCATGACCCTGGAGCGGATTGTGTGGCTGTTGCAGGGTCATAGCTGCCAGCCCCCGTCGGGGGCTTCGGTCAATTGCCGACCCAGTTCGGCCAGGTCGCGTTCAGCATGGCTCTGGCGCAGAAACACCGGCAGGTCGGCACTGAGGCGGGCGAAATGACTGTTGTGACAGAAGGGCGTCGCGCCCAAGGCCCGGCCGACATGGTGGAGCACAGTGTTGGCGGCGGATTCTACCTGGGCCCGCAGGCGCCGCACTTCGGCTTCGCCAGGGCTGCCAGGGTGGCCGTCGATCCAGGCGGCGGTTTCCCGCAGCGCCGTTCGCGCACCGCTCAAAGCAGCGTCCACCGCCCCCAGATGAGCGAGGGCGTGGGGCTCATCACGGTTTTTGCAGTGTTCAAGCAAATAGCCGCCCAAGGCTTGCGCCGCCCCATACCAGCAGGCCGCGATACCACCGCCGCCATGCCAGAAACCCGGGCGCGACAGGTATTGGCCGCTGCTGCCGACCAGTTGCGCGGGGGTGTCGGCGAATTCGATATCGACGCTGGCGGTGCTGGCCATGCCGACCGCCTGCCAGGCCTCATTGAAAATCCGCAGCGAAGGTTGGTTCAGCGCCACCGCCACCAGATACGGACGTTCCTGTTCATCCCAGGCGGTGAGCAGTGCGCGGTCGATCTGCAAGGCGCCTGAGCACCAGGCTTTGCGTCCCTGCAAGCGCACTTCATTTCCGTCGCGGGCGACGATACGCACCCTGGCGTTCGGCGGCTCGGCCGCCCACACCCCCCAGTTACCGGTTGTCTCCACATGACTGGCGCCGCACTCATGCAGGATGGCCAGGGCATCGGTATGACCTTCGAACAGCTTGGCCAGGTTCAGGTCGACTGCGGCGATCTGCGCCAGTCCTTGCCAGCGTTGCAGGGTGCGGCCATGGCCGGGCAGCGGCAACTGATCGAGACCGTTTTCCCGGCACTGCTCCAGACAGCGCTGCAAATGGCGGTCAATGTTCAGGGCCTGGGGGCGCAGGGCGAATTCCTGCAGGAAAGGTGCAGCGGGGGCAGGTGTGTTCATCGGCTCGACTCCCGAGTGGAAGGGCGGTTGTGCGTGGCGCTGTTGTCCAGCCCCAGGCGCCGGCGCAGGTCCTTGCTGATGGACTGGCGCACCTGGTCATAGCCGGCCCAGGGATCTTCGCCTTCCGCCAGGCGTTCAGCGAGGTTGCGCAGGGTCCACTGGTTGGCGCCCTTGAGGGTGGTCAGCTCGTCGCGGCGAATCGGCACTGACACCGGCAAGCCTTCGCGAGCCCTGATCGAATAGGCACATACGGTGGTTGCGCCCTTGCTGTTGCGCAGGTAGTCGATAAAGATCCGGCCAACCCGGTTCTTCGGCCCGGAGACCGCCGACAGACGCTCCGGAAACAACCCGGCCATGTGCTGGACGATGGCCTGGCTGAACGCCTTGACCTCGTCCCAGCCCGTTCGGCGGGTCAGCGGCACGACGATGTGCATGCCCTTGCCGCCACTGGTCTTGAGAAAGGCTTGCAGGCCCAGCTCGTCGAGCAGCGCCAGGGTCAACTGGGTGGCTTCGAGCATGGCTTTCCACGGCAGTGCCGGGTCGGGGTCGAGGTCGAGGATGAAACGGTCGGGCTTGTCGAAGTCTTTGGCCGTGGCGTTCCAGGTGTGCAGTTCGAGGGTATTCATCTGCACGGCGCTGAGCAGGGTGTCGGCCTGGTCGATGATCATCAGCGCCTGGCCGGCTTCGGCTTTGTCATGACTTTCCAGGCCGGGAATGTTCAGTTGCGCGGCATTCTTCTGGAAGAACAGCTCACCGGCTAATCCATCAGGCGCGCGCACCAGGGCCACGGGACGGCGCTTGAGGTGCGGCAGGATCCACGGCGCGACCAGGGCGTAATACTCGGCTACCTGACGCTTGCTGATGCCGCTGCTGGCATCGACGATGCGCTCGGGGTGGGTGAGGTGCAGGGCGGGGGTGCTTGCCGGGGTTTTCACGGGTTGCTCCAGGCCGATGGCGCGGGCCGGCTTGTCGTCGCGCAGACCATGGAACACCGAATGGCGGACCACGCCGTCGCGGGTCATCTGCGCGTAGGCCACTTCAGCCAACAGCTGCGGTTTGAGCCAGTGCACGCCCTTGGCGTCAGCGCCTTGGGGTGGCTTGCCGAACTGCGGCCTGGCCACTTCCAGTGGCGCCAGGCGCTGGTGGAGATGGCTGAGGGTGGTGCTGTTGAATCCTGTGCCTACTTTGCCAGCGTAGCGCAGCTCACCGCTGTCCGGGTCATGCAGGGCCAGCAACAGGGCGCCGAAGGCTTCGCGCGAACCTTTGGGATCGGTGAAGCCGACAATCACGAACTCCTGGCGCTGCTGGCACTTGAGCTTGATCCAGTCGCTGCTGCGGCGGCTTGAATAGTGGCTGTCCATACGTTTGCCGATCAGGCCTTCCATTCCCATCTTGCAGGCACTGTCGAGCAGCGACTCGACCGCTTCGTCGAAGTCGGCAGAAAAACGCAGGCGCTCGGAATCGGCGTTTTCCAGGACGGTAGCCAAGGCGCTGCGCCGTTGTTGCAGGGGGCAGTGGCGCAGGTCCATGCCATTGAGGAAAGGCAGGTCGAACAGGTAGTAGATGATCGGCTCATCGCGGGCCTCATCGAAGGCATTCTGCAGGGCCTGGAAGTCGGCCACGCCTTGCTCATCGGCTACCACCATTTCGCCGTCCAGCCAGGCTGATTGCAGGTCGAGGCTGGCCAGGGCCTTGGCCTGCCTTGGCAGTTTTGCTGTCCAGTCATGGCCGTTACGGGTGAACAGCTGCACCTTGCCGTCTTCGATACGGGCGAGGATGCGGTAACCGTCGAATTTGACCTCGTAGCGCCAGTCGCCCTCGGGAGCAGATTCCACCAGGGTGGCCAGTTCGGGTTTGAGGGTGGCGGGCAGGGCAGCCTTTTTTGCGCCGCCAAGGGGCTTGTTCGCGGCTTTGCTTTTACCGGCTGGCTTGGGCATGCGGTCGATCAGGGTGCGTTCGCTGAGCACACTGTCGGGTTCGGCTTCGAGGATGTCGTAGTCGGTTTGCGGGCGCGCCTGGGCATCGTCGGATTTGACCAGCAGCCATTGCTCCTTCTTGCCCGCCAGGTGCGTGCGAAACAGGTTCCAGATGCCCGAGAGCTTCTCGCCCTGCAGGCGAAAGCGCAGTTTGCCTTTGGCGTAGGCCTTGTGCGGGTCGTCTTCGGGAATCCACACGCCGCGGTCCCAGACGATGACGTCACCGGCGCCGTAATGGCCTTCGGGGATGTGCCCTTCGAAGTTGGCGTAGTCCAGCGGGTGGTCTTCGACATGTACCGCCAGGCGCCGGACCTTGGGGTCGAGCGACGGCCCCTTGGGGATTGCCCAGCTTTTCAGGGTGCCGTCCAGCTCCAGGCGAAAGTCGTAGTGCAGGTGGCTGGCGTCGTGTTTCTGGATGCAGTACTGCAGCGCGTGCGCGGGCTGCTGGCCACGGGTGTGCTTGCCGGCAGGTTCCGGGGTGGCGTCGAAGTTGCGCTTGCGCGCGTACTCCTGCAAGGGCTTGGACATGGCGATGACCTGCGGCTTTTGTGCGTTTCCTTAGCATTGGGAAAGGCCGCAGGGGTGGGAGTTCAATCGACTTGTGCGAGCGACCTCAGGTGCGTTTGAGCAAGCCTTGCAGGTGCTGCTTCAGCGCCGGCCACTCAGGGGGCTGAATACCCATCCGCCTTGCTCGGATCGGTATTCAGCGGTCGGGAAGAGTGGTCCCGGTCAGTCGGTTATCTGCTGCTCCCGCTCGCGCAGCGCTGTCACCGTCTCGCCGCCGACGCCCCAATTGTCGGTCGGCACTTCCTCGATCACCACGAAGGTCGAGGCCGGTGGTTTGTTCAGTACCCGAAACAGCAGTTCGGTAGTCCCTTCGATCAGCTCGCGCTTTTGCTCGGCGCTGACGCCTTCCTGGGTGACCCGGATATGTACATAAGGCATGACAGTTTTCCTCCGATTGATTACCAGACGCCGGTGGCCGAGCCACCGTCTACAGCGATAACAGTGCCGGTGACAAAACGCGAGTCGCTCAGGTAAAGCACCGCATCGACGACATCCTCGGGTGTGCCGATCTGGCCGGTCGGCGCCAGGGCCTTGAGTGCCGCGCGCACCTGCGGATCATCACCGTGCAGTGGGGTGTCGATGATCCCCGGGGCCACGGCATTGACCTGGACTTGCGCCGACGCCAGTTCCAGCGCCAGGGCGCGAACTGCCTGGTTCAGGCCCCCTTTGATCAGCACCGGCAGCAGCGCCGGGACCTTGGTGTTGGGCTGCAAGGCGATGGAGGCGGTAATGGCGATGATATGCCCGGCGCCGTTCTGCGACATGTGCTGCGCGGCCGCCTGGGTGGGATAAACAAAGCCTTTGAGGTTGGTGTCGACGATGGCCTCGATGTCGGCTGGCGTGTAGTCGGCCACGGGCTTGGCGATAAAGATACCGGCGTTGTTGACCAGCACGTCGACCTTGTCGAAGGCTTCGATGGCCTGGGCGAACAGCTTCTGGGCCGTTTCCGGCAGAGAGATGTCGCCCTCGACCAACAGCAAGTTTGCCGGGTTGCCCAGTTTCGCTGCAGCCTCCTGCAACCGTGCCAGGGTCCGGGCATTGCCTACGACGTTGTCGCCGCGCTCAAGGTAGGCCTTGGCGATGGCAAAACCCAGACCGCTCGAAGCGCCGGTGACGATGACGGTTTTTTTGCTGCTCATGATCGATCTCCGAATGTCCAGACGGTGCGTCCGGTAAGTGGAGCTCACTTTAATTGGCAAGCGGGTATTGAAAAATGGTGTGCATGGAACTTGAATAGATACTCCATGTAATTAATAGAGCTGTTATGACCCGCCTTTTCGACGATGTACAACTGGGTAGCATCGAGCTGTTCTGCCTGGCAGCCGAGACCAGCAGTTTCACCGCTGCGGCAGCGCAGGCGGGCGTGACACCCGCAGCGGTAAGCCGTTCGGTTGCCCGTCTGGAGGAGCGGCTGGGGGTGCGTTTGTTCGTGCGTACTACCCGCCAGGTGCGTCTGACTGAAGGCGGCCGACGTTATTTCGAACAATGCCGTCAGGCGCTGACGCAACTGGTGGACGCCGAGCGTGAGGTCACCGGCGCACAAGTGGTGCCGTCGGGCTTGCTACGTATCAGCATGCCGACGCCTTTCGCCCACTACCGCCTGTTGCCGCGTCTGCCGCAGTTTCGCCAGCGCTACTCGCAGGTGCGTATCGATGTACACGTCAGCAACCGCAATATCGACTTTGCCGACGAAGGCTATGACCTGGCGATCCGCGGGCGTGAACCTGCCGACTCGAACCTGATCGCCCGGCGTCTGGAAGATGCCGAGCTGGTAGTGGTGGCGACACCCGACTACTTGCGGCGCGCCGGGACGCCTGCGTCACCCCAGGATCTGCAGGATCACGAGTGTATCCAGTTCGAACTGCCCAGCAGCGGGCGCGTCAGTACCTGGTCGTTTCGCCTCGACGGCAAGCCGCTGGAAGTCGAGACCTCAGGCAGCTACACCTGCCTGGAAGACTTTCTGGCAACCGTCACCCTGGTGAAAAGCGGGGCGGGGCTGATGCAGGCCTATCGCTTCACCGTGCAGCAGGAGCTCGACAGCGGCCAACTGGTCGAGGTGCTTGGTGATTTTGGCGGCACTTCGCGACCCTTCATGCTCATCTACCCCCATGCCCGCCACGTGCCGTCGCGGGTCAGGGCGATGATCGATTTTCTCCTGCCTGCAGCAGACCCGGGCCATGAAGCGGCAAGCCTGCTTTAATCAATCAGACCTGCTTTGCCCCTGACTCACTCTCAAGAGCATGCGCCCATGGAACGTCTCACTGCCAAAGACTTCGCCCCCGAACTGCTCGAACTCTACGACTACTACGCCCATGGCCAGATCAACCGCCGCGAGTTCCTCGACCGCGCAGCGGCCTTCACCCTGGCCGGGATGACGGCGAGCACGTTGCTGGCCTCGTTGAGCCCCAACTACGCGCTGGCCGTGCAAGTACCGGCGTCCGATCCGGATATTGTCGCCGAGTACATCACTTACCCGTCGCCCAAAGGCCATGGCCAGGTCCGTGGTTACCTGGTGCGCCCGGCCAAGGCGCAGGGCAAGGTGCCCGGGGTTGTGGTGGTGCATGAGAATCGCGGCCTCAACCCTTACATCGAAGACGTCGCCCGGCGCCTGGCCAAGGCCGGGTTTGTCGCATTGGCGCCCGACGGCCTGACCTCGGTAGGGGGGTATCCGGGCGATGACGACAAGGGCCGCGCCTTGCAGGAAAAGGTCGACCCGGAAAAACTCATGAACGACTTTTTCGCCGCCATCGAATGGTTGATGAAAAACGACACCACCACGGGCAAGGTCGGTATCACCGGTTTTTGCTATGGCGGTGGCGTGGCTAACGCGGCGGCGGTGGCCTACCCGGAACTGGCGGCGGCGGTGCCTTTTTATGGTCGTCAGCCGGATGCCAAGGACGTACCGAAGATCAAGGCCCCCTTGCTGTTGCATTACGGCGAGCTGGATACCCGCATCAACGAGGGATGGCCAGCCTATGAGCAGGCGTTGAAGGCGGCCGGCAAGACCTTCGAGGCCTATTTTTACCCAGGGGCCAATCACGGTTTTCACAACGACACCACGCCGCGCTACGACGAGGCCGCGGCGAAGCTGGCCTGGGAGCGGACGCTCGCGTGGTTCCGGCGCTATCTGGTGTAGCCCTGGCAAGTCACATCCAGATACAGGTGGCCATTTGCTAAGCCCTCTTTGATCTGCTGCCATGCCCGACTCAGACAGTCAGCCAGGTCAGGAGACAGGCGATGAGAACCATGGTGGTAGGGGCTAGCAAAGGTTTGGGCAAGGCGTTGATCGAGGGATTGGGCGAGGCCGGTGATACGCTGATCGGCGTATCACGCAGCAAGCCTGAAGGGCTGAGCGCGCAACCCGCTGTGCAGGTGCAGTGGGTTGCAGCCGATCTGAGTCAGCCCCGGATCGCTGCGCAGCAACTGGAGCAAGCGGTGGCCGAGCAGGGGCTGGACACGCTGATTTACAACCTGGGAATCTGGGAAGAGCGTGCCTTCAGCCCTGAGTACGACTTTCTCATGGATGACGATGAGCAGATCGAAGCCATCGTCAGCTGCAATATCACTGCGACCCTGCTGGTGATCAAGCGGCTGTTGCCGACCCTGCTGCAAAGCCCTCGGCCGCGCATCATCCTCACCGGATCGACCTCGGGCCTTACCCAGAGCGGGCGTCCGGAAGTCAGCTTCGGCGCCTCCAAATTCGCCTTGCGCGGCATTGCCGATGCCCTGCGCGAGGGCTATCGCCAGCAGCACCTGGGGGTGACCTGCCTGAACCTGGGGTATCTGAACACTGAGGATTCCTTGACCACTCCGCGCGACGTGGCCGAACGCCAGGGCGAGGGGCAGCTGATTCCGGTGCACGATGTCGTCCAGGTGGTGCGCATGGCGTTGAGCCTGTCGTCGGCCAGTTTTGTCCGGGAGCTGACGTTGCCGGCGATCCTCGATGAGCGTTTCCGAGCCGCAGTAACCACTGATCCGCCGTTGCACCCGCCCGTGCACGGCGGACTATCATGGAAGGTTGAAATACCACCCCCGAGCAGGCCCTAGCCGCCGTTCAAAGCAGTCATCCCGTGGCGTCGGACACGCTCGCCGCCCCATTCTGGGAGACTCAGCCATGAAAGTCGTGGTCATCGGTGGTACCGGCCTGATCGGTACACAGCTGTGCGCGAACCTGCGAGCGAACGGGCACAAGGTGCTCGCCGCATCGCCGCAAACCGGGGTCAATGCCCTGACCGGTGAAGGCCTGGAGCAGGCACTGGAAGGCGCTGATGTGGTCGTTGATGTGGCTAACTCGCCGTCGTTTGAAGACGCTGCGGTGCTGCGTTTTTTCGAAACCTGTGGACGCAATCTGATTGCCGCCGAAAAAGCCGCGCAGGTGAAACATCACATTGCGCTCTCGGTGGTGGGCACCGACCGCATGCAGGACAGCGGGTACTTTCGCGCCAAGATGGCCCAGGAGAACCTGATCAAGCAATCGGGTGTGCCTTACACCCTCCTGCGGGCCACACAGTTCTTCGAGTTCATGGGCGCCATTGCCTATTCCGGCGTCGACGGCAACCGTGTGTGCGTGTCCACCGCCGCGTTGCAGCCGGTATCCTCGGCGGATGTCGCCAAAACGCTGGCCGATCTTGCCGAGAAGCCTGCTGCCAACCGTACCTTTGAAGTGGCGGGGCCGGACCGGCAGCCGCTGGACGAGTTCGTGCGCAGTTATCTGCAGCATCAGCAGGATCCGCGCGAAGTGATCGCCGATCCCCAGGCCAGTTATTTCGGCGCACCGATCGACGACCGCTCGCTGACGCCCGAGGCCGATGCGATCACCGGCACGCTGCACTTCCAGACATGGTTGAAAACCACACCTGTGCAACGCTGACTCGACCAGGAGAGCACCATGCGCATCCCGTCATTGCTTGTGCTTTTACCCTTGATCGGTGCCTCGGCCGTTCAGGCCCAGACCCCGACCACCAGCGCACCGCCACCCACCGTGACCCCGGTGATGACCCAGGCGCTGCCCGACTATCCGGGTAAGGAAGTGTTGATCCTGGAAGTGGCGTATCCGCCAGGAGGCGCCGACCCGGTACACCGTCATGACGCACACGGTTTTGTCTATGTGCTGGAGGGCTCTGTGGTCATGGGCGTCCAGGGCGGCAAGGAAGTCACCTTGATGCCCGGGCAGGCTTTTCATGAAGGCCCGGCCGACATTCACACAGTCGGACGCAATGCCAGCCAGGACAAACCGGCGAAATTCGTGGTGTTTCTGCTCAAGGACGCCAACAAGCCTGCGGTACTGCCGGCACCTTGATCAGGACGACATCGCCGTCGCCCGACGCCTACGCACGGCCAGCTTGGCGGTGAGCTTGAGGGCGATGGCGGCGAACATCGTCGAGAAGGCCAGGACGTACCAGATGCCCATGGGAATGCGCTTGTAGAACGACAGGCAGAACACCAGGGCGATGACCCAGGTACCGGTGCTGTGCAGGCGCTTCCAGGCCAGCGATCCAAGCAGGCGCATCGGAGCCTTGAACGAGGTCAGGGTCAACAACAGGATGAACAGGTAGCCGACGCTGCCGGGCAAGCTGGAGGTCACCGTACGCCCGGCCCAGAACAGCGCCGGAAACTGCTGGGCATACTGGTAGATCAACACGCCGTGCACGGTGTGCGAGAAGGCAAACGCCAGGCCCAGGTAACGCCGCTCGCGCACCAGCCGCCGGGTCATCTCACCCGGCACCAGGATGGCCAGCGACGAGGCCAGGAAGGTCAGCAGGAACAGGGCGAACGAGCTGCGGGCGGTGGCGCGGATGGCACTGCGCAGGCCGTCCGAACCCAAGGGTTGCGCGGCCAGGATCAGGGCGGTCATGACCAGGGTGAGCACGGCCAGCAGACCGAACAGTTTCCAGCCCGAGGGCAAGGCGCTGAGTTTCATTGAAGGCTCCAGAGGCAGGGGCGAGGACGGGGTGTCATCGCCGGGTCTGTGCGCAAGTCTCTCCGGGGCGTTTATCTGCAGTGTGTCGGTCAGCGCGGGGTTATGTATCGGTGTGTACCGAGGGCGCTACACGACTTGTGTGGGCAGTTCGATCTGTGCGCACAAACCACCGCCGGCGCGGTTGCTCAGGGTCAGGCTGCCGCCGATGGCCTGGGTCAGTTGCTGGGCGATGGCCAGGCCCAGGCCCGTGCCACCAGTGGTGCGATTGCGCGAGCCTTCGACGCGGTAGAACGGCTTGAGTACCTCGTCCAGCTCATCGGCGGGAATCCCGGGGCCGTTATCCAGCACCCGGATAAACGTGCGACGGCCCGCCGCGGAATCCACTTCCAGCTGCGCGGCACCGGCAAATTTCAGGGCATTGTCGATCAGGTTCACCAGAATCCGGCGCAGGGCATGCGGGCGGGTATTGATGACGGCGTCGGTGCAGGCTTCAAGGGTCACCTGCTGGCCGCTGTCCTGGTAGTCGAGCACCAGGCTGTCGAGAAAGGCATCCAGCTTGACCCGGCAGCTCGCCTCGGTGCTGCCGTCGATACTGCGCGCATAGGCCACGCCCTCGCGCACCAGATGCTCCATGGCTTCCAGGTCGCTCCAGAGTTTGTCTTTCTCGTGGGAGGGGTCCATCACTTCGACCCGCAGTTTCATCCGCGTGATCGGGGTTTGCAGGTCATGGGAAATCGCTGCCAGCAGCTGCATGCGTTCCTTGAGGTAGGCGGCAATACGCGACTGCAGCGAGTTGAAGGCCACTGCCGCATAGCGCACCTCGCGCGGGCCGCTTTCATCCAGCAGCGGACCGGGGGCGTTGGGGTCGAGGCTGTCCACGGCATGGGCCAGGCGGGTCAGCGGGCGGATCGCGGTTTTCACCGCCAGCCAGGTGCACAGCAGCAAGAGTGCCAACTGGATCAGCAGCACCACCGGCAACCAGGTCGACAGCGGTATGGACGTCGGGGTGACATCCACGGTCAGCGGCTTGCCATCGGCCAGGCGCAGGTGCACCTGAAAGTGCGGGTTCGGGCCGGGAATGGTCTGGAAGCTCAACGGGTATTGATGGCCGATGGCTTTGTCGATGGACTCGGCCGCCATCGGCGCGTCGCGCAATGACAATGCCTGGCCCGGCAGGCCTTCATCCAGCCGGTAGCGGTAGTTACGCCGTTCCAGGCGCTGCAGCCAGTGCTCGCGCTCTGCCGCTGGCAAGCGGTCGAGGATGGCCACGGAGGTAGAGACGTCTTGCTCCAGGTTGCCGAGCATCATCGAACGCGAGCTGACATAGCGCTCATAGAACTGAAAGCTGAACGACAGCCCGTAGGCCAGCACCAGGCCGGTGAAAAAGATCAGTGCCAGGCGCGAGGCCAGGGTGCGCGGCCAGCGCAGTGGTGTACTCATGGTTGAGGCTCGACCAGTTGCACCGGCAGTGAGAACACGTAGCCTTCGCTACGCACGGTTTTAATGAACGCCGGCTCGCGCGCATCGTCCTGCAGGCGCTGGCGCAGGCGGCTGACCAGCAGGTCGATGGAGCGGTCGAAGATGT
>OEPS010000383.1_pt1 | contig 16124 bp, 14 predicted proteins | sample 1539411 | NCBI WGS metagenome assembly OEPS01 (sample SAMN02671747, study PRJEB22543) | soil metagenome | biome: bacteria | place: China:Hunan Province, Lengshuijiang City | collected 2012-10-15 | depth 0.08m m
CTTGCCGACCCCGGTTTCGCCAGTGATCAGCACAGTCAGGTCACTGCTGCCTACCAGCTGAATCTCCTCCAGCAGTCGCTTGTGCGCTTTACTCTGACCGATCAGTTCCTTGTGTTGCTGGCCGCTGGCCTGGCGATAGACCTCGGCGCGTTCGTGTTCATCTTCGACACGCAGCGCCAGGCGTTCAATGCGCTCGGCGACATTGACCGTGGCTTCCGCCAGGCTGGCAAAGGCTTGCAGGGCATCCAGTTCAACCTGCTGGAACTGCTCCGGGTCGAGGGCATCGAGGGTGATCAGGCCCCAGGGCTGTTCGTCGACGTACAGCGGACAGCCCATGCAGTCATGCACCTCCAGTTGCTGGTGCAGGCCTTCGACCAGGCCGTCGTAAGGGTCGGGCAGCTCGCTGTCGCTGGCAAAGCGGGTCGGTGCGCTATGGCTGAGGATGGCCTCGAAGCGCGGGTGTTCGTTGACCTTGAAGCGCCGTCCAAGGGTGTCGGTGCTCAAACCATCGACCGCCAGCGGCACCAGCCAGTCGCCGTCCAGGCGCAGCAGTGCGGCGGCGTCGCAAGGCAGCAGGCTGCGCATGGCTTCGAGCAGACGCCGGTAGCGTTCGCGTTCGGGCAGGTCACGGGCCAGGTCGCTGACCAGTGGCAGCAGGGCAGTGAGCAGGGATTTTGCGGTCATAAAGACTCCTGTTGGTCTTAATGACTATAACGTAGCTGTTGTCTTAATGACTCTTTAATTTTTAAGTTGTTGATTTTAAAGGATTAAAAAGTTGGCACGGAAACTGAATTGTCAAAGGCAATCATCAGAAGCCATCGGCTCAGGAGTCATCCATGCTTAATGCCCAGGATCGTGCAATCGTCAAAGCCACTGTTCCCCTGCTGGAAAGCGGCGGTGAAGCGCTGACCACTCACTTCTACAAACTGATGCTCAGCGAATACCCAGAGGTGCGCCCACTGTTCAACCAGGCGCACCAGGCCAGCGGCGACCAACCGCGCGCCTTGGCCAACGGCGTATTGATGTACGCCCGCCACATCGACCAGCTCGAACAGCTCGGTGGCCTGGTCGGCCAGATCATCAACAAGCATGTGGCCTTGCAGATCCTTCCGGAGCATTACCCGATCGTCGGTAGCTGCCTGCTGCGTGCCATCGAAGAAGTGCTCGGCAAAGAAATCGCCACCCCTGAAGTGATTGCCGCCTGGGGCGCTGCCTACCAGCAACTGGCCGATATCCTCATCGGTGCCGAGGCCGATATCTATGCCCAGAAAGCCGCCGCCCCGGGTGGCTGGCGTGGTGCGCGGGATTTCAAACTGGTGCAGCGCGTTGAAGAAAGCAGCGAGATCGTCTCCTTCTATTTCGCCCCGGTCGATGGCGGTGCAATTCTCAGCGCTGAACCGGGCCAGTACATCGGTCTGCAACTGTTCATCGACGGTGTCGAGCAGCGTCGCAACTATTCGCTGTCGGCCCTGAGTGATGCCGGTCAGTACCGCATCAGCGTCAAGCGCGAGGCGGGTGGCAAAGTCTCCAACTACCTGCACGAGCAACTGGCCGTGGGCGACACCCTCAAGTTGTTCCCGCCATCGGGCGAGTTCACCTTGAGCGCCAGCAGCAAGCCGCTGGTACTGATCAGCGGCGGCGTCGGCATCACCCCGACCTTGCCGATGCTCGAAGCGGCGCTGGAAAGCGGTCGTCTGGTGCACTTCATCCACTGTGCGCGCAACGGTGCGGTGCATGCGTTCCGCGATTGGGTCGACGGGCTGGCAGCACGCCATCCGCAGATCAAGCGCTTCTACTGCTATGCCGAAGACGATGGTGTCAGTGAGCCTGCCGATGCCGTTGGCCTGCTGACGGCCGAGCAGCTCAACGAGTGGCTGCCGCAGGACCGTGACCTGGACGCCTATTTCCTCGGTCCGAAAGGGTTCATGGCGACCATCAAGGGTCACCTCAAGGGCCTTGGCGTACCTGAGAAACAGAGCCGCTACGAGTTCTTCGGCCCGGCCTCGGCGCTCGAATAACGCGGTTTTTCCACCCTACGGTTGAAAACCCAAGGCACAGCCAGTGATGGCTGTGCCTTGCGGCGTTTGGTCGCCTTCTCAAACAGGGCGCCTGGCCTTTTTACTGCATGCAGAAAAAGCGTCATGCGCGTGGCGCATCATCCTTCCAGCCGTATCAAGGAAACCGCAATCGTGAACATCAAATGGGCAGACAAACTGCGCAAAGGCCTGCATGGCTCGGCCGACTCGCTGGGCAACCTCTGCGTCGAAGCGTTTCATTACCTGGCCCTGTTCGGTATTGGTGCGATCACTGCCTATGCGGCAGTGGCGACCTTCATCGATATGCTCAGCAAGGGTGGTATCAGCGTCGATGACATCCTGCTGTTGTTCATCTACCTCGAGCTCGGGGCGATGGTGGGGATCTACTTCAAGACCAACCACATGCCGATCCGTTTCCTGCTCTATGTGGCGATCACCGCACTGACGCGTCTGCTGATCGGCGACGTCTCGCACCACAAGGCGCCGGATGTCGGCTTGCTGTATGTGTGTGGCGGCATTCTGTTGCTGGCGTTCGCGATTCTGGTGGTGCGTTATGCGTCTTATCAGTACCCGTCGACCAAGGCCATCGATGCCAGTGGCAAGGAAATCGAGGAAGGTAAATAACATCCACACTACAGCACCAGGTAGGAGCAACTGTCTGTCACCTGGTTAACTGTAGGAGCGGATTTATCCGCGATGGCCTGCGTAGCAGGCCCATTTTGGGGGGGCGCTACGCGCCCCATCGCGGATGAATCCGCTCCTACAGGAGTGTGCAACGGTCATAAAAAAGGCGAGCCCATCGGGCTCGCCTTTTTACCGTCTGCGTTATGTCATTCAGCTGATACTGCGAGCTTGCTCGTTCTCCAGGAATTCTTCCTGTAGCAGGCCGTCATTCTGGGCCTCGTCAGTCGTTTGCTGGGCAACGGCGCGTTTGCTGCGTAGCTTGCCGTAGAAGTGCTCCAGGGCGTGGTTAAGCTTGATCGCGGCACCCTCGACAGCCTGGTCGAGCGATGCGGATTTGTGGCTTACGGAAATCGGTTGATGGCCTTTTGGGCGTGCCTCCATCTGGCAGCGTTTGTCGTGCGGACCTGGCTTGTCGCCATTCTCGTCGCGCAGGTGGACCTCGACGCGGGTGAGGTCTTCATCAAATCGTTCGAGCGTGCTTTCTACTGTGCTACGGACCCACTCTTCCAGTCGAATGTTGCCTTGAATATGGTTGTCGCTATTGACTTGGATTTGCATAGTTCAATCCCTTATTCAGCTAGCTCGCAAGAGAATCGATGGGGCCTTTGCGGCCTGTGGAAACCATCGCCTCTTGACTACAAGGTCAGGCACTTGGCGCAACATTTCAAGTCCTTTTGAAAGATAAATTTCTTGTTGCAAAAAGCCCGGCGTCGGCCGGGCTTTTGCATGCGCTGGATCAGAACGCGACAGAGGTTTGCAGGTATACCGTACGAGGTTCACCGACATACTTGCCCTTGTTGTTGTCATCGAAGGAACGTGTGTAGTACTGGTGATTGAAGAGGTTCTTCACCCCGACGGCGACGTTCAGGTTCGCCAGTTGCGGGCCGAAATCATAGGCCGCGCGGCTGCTGAACAGCATGTAGCCCGGGATGCGTCCGGTGCTGCCGTCGGCACTTTCGCTGGAGGTATTGGCGTTGTCGGCGAACTGATCGCTCTGGTAGGTGCTGTCGAGGTTGAGCTTCCACTGGCCTTCGGTGTAACCGACACCCAGGGTTCCTTTATGACGCGAGGAGAAGGGCACACGATTGCCCTTGTTCGGCCCATCTTCACGGATTTTAGCGTCGACAAAGGCATAGGTTGCGTACACGTCGAAACCGGCCAGTGCCGGGTTCAGACCTTCGAGGGCGTACTTGACGCTGGTCTCGATACCCTGGTGGCGGGTTTCGCCGCGGGCAATCACCGAGTCGTTGGTCTGGTTGCTTTCGTACTGGTTGTCGAAGTTGATCAAAAACGCGCCGATCTCGGCCTGCAGCAGGCCATCGTCATAGCGCGTACCCAGCTCCCAGGTCCGGGCTTTTTCCGGTTTGACTTCGCCGCTGCTGACGCGGTTGGGCATCTGGCTGTATTGCACACTGCCGAAGGAACCTTCGGTGTTGGCGTACAGGTTCCAGCTGTCGGTCAGGTGATACATCACGTTCAACGCCGGCAGGGCGGTGTTGTAGTCACCTTGGTAGTGCTGGCCGCTGAGCTTGTTGCTCTGCTCGGAATCGATCATCTCGTAGCGGATGCCCGGGGTGATGGTCCACTGGCCAATGTCGATGCGGTCATCGAGGAACAACGCATGGGCTTCGGTACTGCCACGGGTATCGCGGTCGTTGCGGCTGGCGGTGGTCGGCAACTGGTTAGCGCTGATCGGTTCGCGGTAGCGCAGTTCGTGGCCCGCTTCGTTGACGTAGCGGTAACCGACGCCGACTTCATGCCAGCTCTCACCGAGCGCAAAGCCCTGGGAGAAACGGGTTTCGATACCGCGTACCCAGTACTCGCGTGGCGACAGCGAGACGAAGCTGCCCTGGTCCAGGTAGCCGCTGCGCAGGGTCTTGGTGAAGAAGCTGTTGACGCTGAACTGACGGGCGTCTTCCTTGTAATCGTAACCGAAATTGAACATCGTCCGGCGGCCCCAGAACTTGTCCTGCAGACGGGTCGACTGGTACGGGTCGGCATCGTAGTCGGCCGCGCTCAGGCCGCCGGGCATCTGCGCTTCACCCTCGTAGTACTGGGCCATGGCGTGCAGGCTGTTGGCGTCGTCGAGCTGCAGTTTGCCCTTGAGGATCAGGTCGTCGATCTGCGTGTCGCTGTGCTCGCGCCAGTCGCCACCGCGGGTTCCGGAGTAGAGCAGGGCGCCGCCCAGGCCGTTGGCGTTGGTGCCACCGGCAAGCAGGTTGGCGCTGGTCTTGAAGCCGTCGTGGCTGGAAGACGGGCTGGTCTGGGTCTGGAAGCCGGCTTTGACGGTCGGCTCGTCAGGAATCGCACGGGTGACGAAGTTGACGATGCCGCCGACGTTCTGCGGACCGTAGCGCACGGCTCCGCCGCCACGCACCACATCCACCGCGTCCATGTTGCCCATGCTGATCGGGGCGAACGACAGCTGGGGCTGGCCATAGGGGGCGAAGGGCACCGGAATGCCGTCCATCAGTACGGTGGAGCGCGAAGCCAGGCGCGGGTTGAGGCCGCGAATGCCGAAGTTCAGCGCCATGTCATGGCTGCCGGTGCCGTTGTTTTCCGGTGCGTTGACACCGGGAATGCGATTGAGCACTTCACGGGCGGTGGTAGCGCCCTGGCGTTCGAATTCTTCGCGGCGGATCACATCGCGCGCACCGGGATGTTCGAAGACATTGTCCTGCTCGGCCGCACCCAGCCAGTCGCCGACCACGGTCGACGCGCCCAGCTCCACCGGGGCGCCAGCGGCCGACTGCGGTTGCAGGCTGAAGGCGTTTTCACCTTCGGCACGCGCTTGCAGGCCGCTGCCCTGGAGCAGGATATCCAGCGCCTGCTGTGGGCTGTACTGGCCTTGCAAACCGGGGCTCTGCACGCCGCTGGTGACATGGGAGCCGAACGAGATCAACACGCCGCTCTCCCGACCGAACTGGTTCAGGGCGCTTTCCAGCGACATCGGCGCGATCTGGTAGCTGCGTGCTGCAGGCTGATCAGCCAGGGCGGGGACGGCGGCAACGCTCAGGCCGGCTCCGAACAGCAGTGCACGAAGGGCTTGGGCAAGTGGGCTCGGGCGAAGGGGCATGCAAGGGGTCCTTGAGAAGGTCAGCGCAAAGGGGTTCTGCCTTCTCTGTCACGCGAGATGAAAAAACGGCTCAGGGGTTTTGAATTTTTTTTCAGGCCCGTGCTTCGACACTGACCCAGTAGCGCGTAAAACGCCGAACCCGCACAGGCAAGGCAATCTCCAGCAGGTCGAGAATGCGTTCGCTGTCGGCCAGTGGATAACTGCCGGAGATCAGCAATTCGCTGACGTCTGGTGCGCAGTTGAGCTGGCCGCGTCGATAGCGACCGAGCTCATCGAGAAAGTCGCCCAGACGCATGTGCGCGGCGACCAGCATGCCATCGACCCAGGCCCCGGCATTGCTGTCGAGCAGTTGCGTGGCTTGCCACTGCGGGCCATTGAAACGTGCTTGCAGGCCGGCGGCCAGGGCGTTGCCAGCAAGGCTGGCGCTGCCCTGATGGACACTGAGCTGGCTGTAGTGCTGGAACTGACGCAGGTTGTAACGCCCCACATTGAGCTGCAACAAACCGAAATCGCTGAGCAGACGAAGGGGACGGGCATCCTCGGCGACAGTGAGCTGTATTTCACCTTCGAGCAGGCGCACCAGGCGCTGCTGGCCATCGAACCGCACATCGGCGGCACTGCGGGTGTTCAGGTGCAGCTGGCTGCCGTCGTCGAGTTGCTGACGACGGCGCTCGCCCACCGGGCTGCGGTAATCGGCCAGCAGGGTCGGCAGAGGGTTGTGCTGCTGCAGGGTCAAACCGAGGCTACCGCCTACGCCCAGAATCAACAGCGCCTTGAGGGCACGGCGGCGACTGGCCGAACGCGGCGCCTGCAAAGCTGCATGGGCCAGCGGCGAAGACAACCCGCGCAGGCGCTGGTTGACCCGCTGGATATGCTCCCAGGCCCGCCGATGTTCGTCATGGGCTTGCAGCCATTGCTGCATGGCCTGCTGCTGGCGCGCATCGAGTGCGCCGCCCTGTAGCTCGATCAGCCAGTGCACGGCTTGTTCGGCGACCTGCGGCGAGAACTCCTGATGCAAGTTATTCACAGGGCAAAGTAACAGCGCATGGCTGCCTTGTTCAGGTAGCGCTTGACCGTGGCCAGGGAGATGTTCAGTTGCGCGGCAATTTCGCCGTAGCTCAGGCCATCGACCTGAGCCAGCAGGAAGGCGCGTTTGACCAGCGGTGCCAGACCGTCGAGCAGGCGGTCCAGCTCCAGCAGGGTCTCGAAGATGATTGCCCGGTGTTCTTCCGAAGGCGCGAGTGCTTCCGGCAACTGTGCCAGCGCCTGGTAGTAGGCACGCTCAAGGTCCTGGCGGCGGTAGTGGTTGAACAGCACCCGCTTGGCGACGGTGGTGAGGAACGCCCGCGGCTCGTTGAGCACCGGTGTTTCACGCGCCTGCAGCAGGCGCATGAAGGTGTCCTGGGCCAGGTCCGCCGCGTTGTCCGGGCAGCCCAGGCGTTGGCGCAGCCAACCGGTCAACCAGTTGTGATGGGCGTGGTAGAGGCCTTCAAGCGAAGACGAAGGGGCACTGGGCACCGTGAACACTCCGGCGCCAGGATGCGCAACAGAATAAGAATTGTTCTCATTGTAGTGTTTTCTTGTGGTGCTCGGCAATCAGGCGCTGACTGGTGGTTAAAACCCTCGGAGGAAAATGTAAATAACGTAAATAATCTTTACTCTCATTTGAGAATCAATAGCATTCGCTCCCCAAGTGGTTTACCAAATCTTTACATTTCTCAGGGAGAGCTTTACGTGTCCCCGCTTTTCACTCGATCCTGCCTCGCAATTACCCTCTGCTCGTTGTACGCCGCCCAGGCCAGTGCCGACGGCCAGAAGCCCATGGAACTGGACAACGTGGTGGTCACCGCTTCCGGCTTCTCCCAGCAAATCAAGGACGCTCCGGCGTCAATTTCGGTGATTACCCGCGAGCAGATCGAGAACAAGTCCTACCGTGATGTGACCGATGCCCTGAAGGACGTACCGGGCGTAGTGGTCACCGGTGGGGCCAGCTCCAGCGACATCAGCATCCGCGGCATGGCCTCCAAGTACACGCTGATGCTGGTCGACGGTAAGCGCCAGGACTCGCGGGCAACCCGTCCGAACAGTGACGGCGCCGGTATCGAGCAAGGCTGGATGCCGCCGCTGGAAGCGATCGAGCGCATCGAAGTGGTCCGTGGGCCGATGTCGTCGCTGTATGGTTCCGACGCCATGGGCGGGGTGATCAACATCATCACCCGTAAAGTGACGCCGAACTGGTATGGCGGTGTGCGCAGCGAAGCGACCTTCCAGGACCGTTCCGACTCGGGCGACTACAACAGCACCAGCGCTTTCGTCTCCGGGCCACTGATCGAAAACCTGGTCGGCTTGCAGCTCTATGGGCAAACGTCGAATCGTGACGAAGACGACTTTACCAACGGCTTCAACGAGCAGAGCACCGACAGTGGTACGGCCAAGCTGTCGTTCACGCCGGATGAACACAACGACATCACCTTCGAGGCGGGCAAGTCCGAGCAGGACCGCTACGCCCACAAAGGCAAGTCGGCGCGATCCGCCGACAGCTTCAGTGACTATGAGCGCACCAATTTCTCGATCAGCCACTCCGGGCGTTGGGAAACCATCACCACTGACACCTACATCCAGCGCGAGAAAATCGAGAACCCGGGCCGGCGCATGGAGCTGGAAAACACCGTGCTCAATTCGCAGGTGTCGTTCTTCAACGATTCGCACATCACCACCGTTGGCGGCTCGTACAAATACGAAGACCTGACCGATGAAGGTAACCAGTTGGCCGCGGCGTCCGACGTCAACCAGCTGACGCGCTGGTCATGGGCACTGTTTGCCGAAGATGAATGGCGCCTGACCGAATCCTTCGCCTTGACCGGTGGCATTCGCATGGACGAAGACGAAAACTACGGTACGCATTGGTCGCCACGTTTGTATGGCGTGTACCACCCGACCGAGCACTGGACCGTCAAGGGTGGTGTCTCCACCGGCTACCGTTCGCCGGACATCCGTGCCGCCGTGAATGACTGGGGCCAGATCACCGGTGGCGGTGGCGACCCGGCGATCATTGTCGGTAACTCCAACCTCAAACCGGAGAAGAGTGTCAGCCAGGAAATCGGCGTGATCTGGGACAGCCTGGAAGGGGTCTCCACCGGTCTGACCGTGTTCAACACCGACTTCAAAGACAAGATCACCGAAACCCGCCGCTGCACCGACAGCACTGGCGGAGCCTCGGGCCAGTGCCAGATCGGTGGTACCTCGTACAAGTTCATCAGTGACCGGGTGAACGTCGATGAAGCGCAGATGCGTGGTATCGAAGCGACCCTGGACTGGGAAATCACCCAGAGCCTGAAGCTGGCCAGCAACTACACCTTCACCGACTCCGAACAGAAGAGCGGCCCGCAAAAAGGCAAGGCCCTGAACCAGATGCCACGGCACATGGTCAACGCCACCCTGGACTGGCAGACCACCGATCAACTGGGTACCTGGGCGCGCATGAACTATCGCGGCAAGACCTCTGACTACCTGGGCCGCACTACCATGTCCGATGGCACCCCGTCGTACACCTTCGTCGACCTCGGTGGCACCTACCGGGTGACCAAGAACCTGAAACTGCTGGCCGGTGTCTACAACGTGTTCAACAAGGAAGTGGACTACGAGAACTACCAGACCGTGCTGGATGGCCGTCGTTACACCGTTGGTGTCGACCTGTCGTTCTAATGACGAGCTCGGTGGCTTTGCCTGTGATAATAAAAATCATTATTATTAGTGGTTCTTCATTTCAAATGGATGGGATGCCATGAAAAGCAAAGCCGCCGGGCTGCCTGTGAGCTATCGCCTGGCAGTGACTTCACGCTGCCTGGCCGCCGTGTTCGGTGGCTACCTGCTGGCGGCGATGGCCAGCGTGTGCATCACCTTGCTCGCACCGATGCCTAAAGCCGAAGCAGTGATCAGCGGCATGATGCTGTCGTTCCTGTTTTACCTGGTGGCCTTTCTCTGGTGCTTTGCCTGCCGCAGCGCCTGGCATGCCTGGCTGGGCGTGCTGTTGCCGAGCCTGGTGCTGGGCGCGATCAATGGCCTGGCTTACTGGATGAACAACTGATGAAAGAGGGCTTCCGTCAGGCCATGGCCTGGCTGCACACCTGGACCGGATTGATCTTCGGCTGGCTGTTGTTTGCGATTTTCCTGACCGGGACCCTGTCCTACTTCAAGGAAGAGATCAATCACTGGGCCCAGCCCGAGGTACCGGTCCGGCCTCATGACCCGGTGGCCAGTCTGACGTTGGCGCAGAATTACCTGCAGGAACATGCGCCCACGGCTGGCAGCTGGTTCATTCGCCTGCCCGAAGCACGCGAGCCGGGGTTGAGTGTCGGCTGGCGGGCAGAGGGAGCCGGGCGTCGCGGCTTCATCGAAAAGAACCTCGACCCTGCCACCGGTGCAGAGGTCCAGGCTCGCGAAACCCGCGGTGGCGACTTCTTCTACCGCTTCCATTTCCAACTGGAAATGCCTCATCCGTGGGGCCGTTGGCTGTCGACCTTTGCCGCATTCATCATGCTGTTGGGGCTGGTGACCGGCATTATTACCCACAAGAAAATCTTCAAAGAATTCTTCACCTTCCGCCCGGGCAAGGGCCAGCGCTCCTGGCTGGATGGCCACAATGCCATCGGTGTATTGGTGCTGCCGTTCCATCTGATGATCAGCTACAGCAGCCTGGTGATCTTCATGTCACTGGTAATGCCGGCCAGCATCATTGCCAGCTATGGCGACAACACCCGCGCTTATTTCAATGATCTGTTCGGTGCCTCCGACGAGGTCAAGGTGGCCGGTGTAGCGGCGCCGTTGCTGCCGCTGCCGACGCTGTACCAGGCGTTCCAGGAACAGGCGCCGGGCAGTCGTCACGGCTGGATCGAAGTACAAAACCCGGGTGATCAGAATGCCCGTGTGCGCTTCTCGCGCCATGGCGGTGATCGCATTGCCTACCAGCGTGGCGGTGGCTGGGTATTCGATGGCGTCAATGGCACGCTGCAAAACGACAGCAAGACCGAAGCTGCTCCGATAGTGATCGCCGGCGGTATGTACGGTTTGCACATGGGCATGTTCGCCGGCCCCTGGCTGCGCTGGTTGTACTTCTTCTTCGGCGTGGCGGGCACGGCAGTGATCGGCACCGGCCTGGTGCTGTGGCTGGGCAAGCGTCAGCTCAAGCATGCCAAGAGCGGCACGCAACCGTTCGAGCTGCGCCTGGTGGAGGTGTTGAACATCGCCAGCATGAGCGGCCTGCTGCTCGGGGTGGCCGCGTTCTTCTGGGCCAACCGCTTGCTACCGGTGGGGCTGGAAGGCCGTGCCGGGTGGGAAGTGAACAGTTTCTTCCTGCTCTGGGTGCTGTCTTTGATTCACGCCATGGTGCGGCCGGGGCGCCGCGCCTGGGCCGAGCAGCTTGGCCTGGCGGCGCTGCTGTGGGCCGGCTTGCCGTTGCTCAATCAGTTGACCACTGGCCAGGGCCTGGCCCATTCGATTTCGGCCGGTGACTGGGCCATGGCCGGATTTGACCTGACGGCGCTCGGCTGTGGCCTGTTCTTCGCCTGGGGCGCTCGCACCCTGTGGCGCCCACCCGTGGTGGTGGCCAAGCGTGCGCCCAAGGCGGCGAAAGCGGCCAGCGCCAACCTGATTGAAAGCGAGGTGAGCTGATGCTGGCGGTTGCCCTGTTTGGTTTTGCCGGCTTCGCCTGCCTGTGCCTGGCGATGGAAAAGCACTACAAGGACTTGCTCGGCGCTGTCCCCAGCGCGGCGCGTCTGCGGGCCCTGCGTGTCGGTGGCTGGTTGCTGTTGCTGGTGGCGCTGTACCTGGCGGTGGACAAAAGCGGCTGGGCCATGGGCCTGGTCGAATGGCTTGCGGTGTTGATGGCAGGCGTGACGTTGTGGGTCTTCTTGCTGCCTTATAAACCGCGCCTGTTGCTGGGACTGCTGGGGCTTAGCCTGGTGCTGGGGCCGGTGCTGGCGATACTGCCCTGAACTAGCGCCTGAAAGCCGCCCGGTAGGCACCGGGCGTGGCCCCCAGGGCCTGGCGAAAGCGGTTGCTGAAATGGCTGGCGCTGGCAAAACCGCACTGCAAGGCGACTTCGCCCAAAGGCAGTTCGCCAAAGCGCAGTAGCTTGCGCGCCGTGGCCAGGCGCCGGGCCAGCAGGTATTGGTGCGGTGGCAAGCCGAAGCTTTCGCGAAACATCCGTGCGAAGTGGTACTCGGACAAATTGCACAGCGCGGCCAGTTCACCCAGGCTTATGGCCTGATCCAGATGCCCTTCGATGTAGTCGCTCAACTGGCGGCGCTGATGCGCAGCCAGGCCACCTTTGAGGCGCAGGCCCTGACGCAGGCCAACCTGGCTGAGGACGGCGTGGTCGAGAATTTCATGCGCCAGCGTGCTGGTCAGCAAGCGTTCCCCCGGCTCATCCCAGTCCATGGCGATCAATTGACGAAAGCGCCGTGCTTGCTCGGGGTCGTCGAGGAACGTTGCTTCTTGCAATTGCAGTTCACGTGGTTCGCGGTCGAGCAGGCTGACGCAGCCGAGGGCGAACTGCTCCTGGCTGATATACAGATGCGCCAGGCGGATCGAACCATTGACCACCCAATGCGACGCCGAGCCTGCGGGCATGATGCACAACTTGTCGGGCGACCCTTTGACGCTGGGCTGATCACGGCGAAAGGTGCCGGTGCCGTCGGCGATGTAACACGACAGGGTGTGGTGGGTGGGCGCTTCGTAATCACGAGCGTCGTGACGGTTGTTCCACAGGGCTGCTGCCAGGCCGTCACCCAGGTGCGCGCTGTGTTCCAGGCGGGCATGGGGCGAGTCGTGCATGGCTTTGAAAACTTGCAGCTGGTCCAACGCGGTCATGTGCATTACCTCTGGCGGTTATCCTACTCCGCCGCATAACGCCTGGCAGTAGCGGGCGAAGTAAAAGCGCAAGAATCTGCAAGCGCGTTCGCCACCTTCAGCCGGAGACTGGCAGCCTGAATGTGAGGAGCGCTGCCATGAACCTGTCGTTGTACCTGCTGACCGTGTTGATTTGGGGCACTACCTGGATTGCCCTGAAACTACAGCTGGGTGTGGTCGCCATTCCCGTATCGATTGTCTATCGCTTCGCCCTGGCCGGACTGATTCTGTTCGCCATCCTGTTGCTCAGCCGTCGCCTGCAGCCGATGAACCGGCGTGGTCATGGCATCTGCCTGGCCCAGGGGTTCTGCCTGTTCTGCGTCAACTTCATGTGTTTCCTCACGGCCAGCCAATGGATTCCCAGCGGCCTGATCGCCGTGGTGTTCTCCACTGCAACCTTGTGGAACGCGCTCAATGCCCGGGTGTTCTTCGGCCAGAAGATCGCCGCCAATGTGCTCGGTGGCGGCGCACTTGGCTTGTGCGGCTTGGGTCTGCTGTTCTGGCCCGAGCTGTCGGGACATGCGGCCAGTCGCGAAACCCTGATCGGCCTGGCCCTGGCCTTGCTGGGCACCTTGTGCTTCTCCGCGGGCAATATGCTCTCCAGCCTGCAACAGAAGGCCGGCTTGCGGCCCATGACCACCAACGCCTGGGGCATGCTCTATGGCGCGGGGATGCTTGCGCTGTATTGCCTGTTCAGCGGCATTCCGTTCGATATGGAATGGAATACGCGCTATATCGGCTCGCTGCTGTACCTGGTGATTCCGGGCTCGGTGATTGGCTTTACTGCCTACCTGACCCTGGTCGGCCGCATGGGGCCGGAGCGCGCGGCGTATTGCACGGTGCTGTTCCCGCTGGTGGCGTTGAATGTGTCAGCGTTCTACGAGGGCTATCAGTGGACAGCGCCAGCGCTGTTTGGCCTGGTGCTGGTGATGCTGGGGAATGTGCTGGTGTTCAGGAAGCCCAAGGTCACAGTTGGTGCTGCTGCTGCTGTTGTAGGAGCGGATTGATCCGCGATGGCCTGCGCAGCAGGCCCAGCCCTAGGGGCCGCGTTGCGACCCATCGCGGCGGTCCGGCGTCCCGGTGAATCCGCTCCTACAACGAGGTTTACTTCCAGACTTGCGGATTGACCAGGTCCTTCGGACGCTCACCAAGCAGGGCACTGCGCAGGTTATCAATCGCCCGGTTCGCCATGGCTTCACGGGTTTCTGCGGTGGCCGAACCGACATGCGGCAGGGTCAGGGCGTTGGGCAGCTGGAACAGCGGTGATTCAGCCAGCGGTTCCTTCTCATACACGTCCAGCCCGGCACCGCGGATGGTGTTGTTGCGCAGTGCTTCCACCAGTGCGGCCTCATCCACCACCGGCCCACGCGATACGTTGATCAGGAAGGCACTGGACTTCATCAACTTCAATTCGCGGCTGCTGATCAGGTGTTTGGTCTGGGCACCAAGCGGCACCACCAGGCAAACGAAATCGGCTTCGGCCAGCAACTCGTCAAGGCTGCGGAACTGGGCGCCGAGCTCTTGTTCCAGCGCAGTCTTGCGCGAGTTGCCGCTGTAGATGATCGGCATGTTGAAGCCAAAGCGTCCGCGGCGGGCAATCGCCGCACCGATGTTGCCCAGGCCGACGATCCCCAGGGTTTTGCCGTGTACATCGCTACCGAACTGCGCCGGGCCGACGGTGGCCTGCCATTGCCCGGCCTTGGTCCAGGCATCGAGCTCGGCGACGCGCCGGGCACAGCCCATGAGCAGGGCGAAACCCAGGTCGGCAGTGCTTTCGGTGAGTACGTCGGGGGTGTTGGTCAGGGCAATGCCGCGCTCGTTGAAGTAGTTCAGGTCGTAGTTGTCGTAGCCCACCGACACACTCGACACCACTTCCAGCTTGCTGGCGTTGGCCAGTTGCGCTTCGCCAAGCTTGCGGCCCACGCCGATCAAGCCGTGAGCGTCGGGCAGGGCCTCGTTGAACTGGGCACTGATATCGCCGAGCTTGGGGTTCGGCACGATTACGTTGAAGTCTTGCTGCAGGCGTTCGACCATCGCCGGGGTGATGCGGCTGAAGGCAAGGACGGTCTTTTTCATCGGCGAAATCTCTGCGGGCGGTGGAGAATGGGTAGCACGCTATCATTCCCCGCCGCCTCTGTGCAGCAAGATTTCAGTTGGCGATGAGCAGCTCGTGGGTCTTCAGGTCTGCCTCGTGGGCGGCGAGGATTTCCGGCAACGAGTTGCGCAGGTACTCGACCCAGGTCTTGATCTTGGCATCCAGGTACTGGCGCGAGGGGTAGATCGCGTAGAGGTTCAGCTCCTGCAAGCGGTACTCCGGCATCACCCGCACCAGCGAGCCGTCGCGCAGCCCGTCGATGGCCGAATAGATCGGCAGTACACCCACGCCCATGCCACTGCGGATCGCGGTCTTCATCGCATCGGCCGAGTTCACCTGGAACGGTGCCTGGGTGATGTTGACCACTTCCTGGCCTTCCGGGCCGTCGAACAGCCACTTCTCCAGCGGGATCACCGGGCTGACCATGCGCAGGCAGGCGTGATTGAGCAGGTCGCTGGGTTTGTGCGCGACACCGTTGCGTTTCACGTAGTCGGGCGAGGCGCAGACGATGCTGTAGGTGATGCCCAGGCGCTGGGAGACGAAGCCTGAGTCGGGCAGCTCGCTGGCCAGCACGATGGACACGTCATAGCCCTCGTCGAGCAGGTCCGGCACGCGGTTGGCCATGGTCAGGTCGAAGGTCACGTCCGGGTGGGTTTCGCGGTAGCGGGCGATGGCATCGATGACGAAATGCTGGCCGACGCCAGTCATCGAATGCACTTTCAATTGCCCGGCCGGGCGCGCATGGGCATCGCTGGCTTCGGCTTCGGCTTCCTCGACATAGGTGAGGATCTGTTCGCAGCGCATCAGGTAGCGCTTGCCGGCTTCGGTCAGGGCGATGCGCCGGGTGGTGCGGTTGAGCAGGCGGGTTTGCAGATGGGCTTCAAGATTGGAGACCGCCCGCGAGACGTTGGCGGTGGTCGTATCCAATTGCACAGCCGCGGCAGTAAAGCTGCCGACCTGGGCTACGCAACTAAAAGCACGCATGTTTTGCAGGGTGTCCATGGGTCGCTCTCAAAGTAGACGACAAATTGTGACATGAAGTAACCGAGGCGGTCTTCAGACTAAAGCCGGATTATCGCTGTTTTCGTAACAAAGATTCGCAGTAATACACGCTTATCGCCAGTGCAGCGGCCCCCTAGAATTGCGTCTCCTAGCGTCATCCACCTTCTATGTCGGGAATTCGCAGCTGTGCCGCGTCGCATCATCAGAGCGCTGAATGCGCTCAGTGTCTGTGCCCTTAGCTTGACCTTGAGCGGCTGTATCGGAACCTGGGGCATTGCCCCGCAAAGCAAGACGCTGCAAGCCAATACCCTGACCACCGACG
>OEPS010000384.1_pt1 | contig 16086 bp, 13 predicted proteins | sample 1539411 | NCBI WGS metagenome assembly OEPS01 (sample SAMN02671747, study PRJEB22543) | soil metagenome | biome: bacteria | place: China:Hunan Province, Lengshuijiang City | collected 2012-10-15 | depth 0.08m m
CGCAGCAGGGCCGCGATCTCGCCGTGGCCCTGCTCGCTGGCCAGCTGGTGCGGCGACCGGCCGTCAGGGCCGGGCGCGGCCGGCCGGGCGACCGTCGCCGACTCGGCGATGATCGGCTTCCCCGGTGCGCCGGCCGCGCGCGCGACGGCGATCGAGTCGGCCGCCGCGGCGGCACGGGCAACGCTGTCCGCGGCAGCCACCGTCGTCGCCCAGACCGGCTCGACACCCCCGGCCGCGCGCTGCGGCTGCAACACCATCACCGACAGGACGTCAGAGGGCATCACCGAGGGACGCAGCAGGTACTTCCGCGCGTAGCCGTCGGAGCGCAGCGTGTCGATCACCGTCCCGATCGGGATCCCCTCGGGATAGACGCCGCCGAGGCCGGAGCTGACGATGAGGGTCCCCTTCCTGATCTCGTTGCGCACGGGCACGCCGCGCAGCTCGAGCAGGTAGCGATCGGCTCCGCTCCCCTGGTGCGCCTGGACGATGCCGAACGCGCTGCGATCGGCCGCACGGGCGCTGACGCGGAAGTCGGGGTGCGTCCAGATGATCGCGATGCTCATCCGCGGATCGACGGTCTGCACCATCCCGACGAGGCCATCGGGCGCGACGACGGGGCTGAAGGCGCGCACGCCCGCGTTGGCGCCCGCCGAGAGCGTCAGGGTGTACTCGTCGCCGACCGCGCCGCTGTGCAGCGCCTCGGCGGGGACGAACCCCCATCGCAGCTTTCCGCCGAGCCCGAGAACGCGGCGAAGGCGCTCGTTCTCGCTCTCCAGCGCGAGGGCGCGCATCGCCTGCAGCGAGACGCTGTCCTGCACCCGCGCGTTCGACTCGTGCGACAGCCATGCCGCGCGACTCAGCCCGGCGTTGTGCTGCAGTGCCACGAGCGGGACGAGCACCGTCTGCCGCAGGCTGCGGGTCAGCGGCTCGCGGAGACGCTCGGGGAGGCCGTGGACGACGATCGCGAGAAAGACGCAGGCCGCGAACAACGCGGTGTCGAAGCGGCTATCGAGCCGGCTCGCACGGGCCACGGCGAATCAGTCCTCGAGGACGGAGGCGTACTTGTCCTCGTCGTCGAGAATGCGGCCGGTGCCGCGCACGACGCACGTCAGCGGATCCTCGTCGACGTGAATCGGCAGCGAGGTTTCCTGGCTGAGCAGGAGGTCGAGCCCGCGAATGAGCGCGCCGCCGCCCGTCATCACGATGCCGCGATCGACGATGTCGCTGGCCAGCTCGGGCGGGGTGATCTCGAGCGCGCGCCGCACGGCGTCGACGATCTGCTGAATCGGCTCCTGGATCGCCTCGCGGATCTCGCTCGAGTGGACGCGCACCGTCTTCGGGATCCCGGAGACGAGGTCGCGTCCCTTCACTTCCATCTCGCGCTCCTCGCCGACCGGCGCCGCGCTGCCGATCCCGATCTTGATCAGCTCCGCCGTCGGCTCGCCGATGAGGAGGTTGTAGTTCTTGCGCATGAACTGCACGATCGCGATGTCCAGCTCGTCGCCGCCGATGCGGATCGACGTGTCGCTGACGATGCCGGAGAGCGCGATGACCGCGATCTCGGTGGTCCCGCCGCCGATGTCGATCACCATGTTGCCGGTGGGGGTCTCGACCGGGAGTCCCACGCCGATCGCCGCCGCCATCGGCTCGGCGACCATGAACACTTCCTTCGCGCCGGCACCCATCGCCGAGTCGCGGACCGCGCGCTTCTCGACTTCGGTGATGCCCGACGGCACGCAGACGATCACCCGCGGCTTCACGCGGAAGACGTGATTGTCGATGATCAGCTTGAGGAAGTAACGGAGCATCTTCTCCGTCACGTCGAAATCGGCGATGACGCCGTCCTTCATGGGCCTAACGGCGATGACGCCTTCCGGCGTCCGGCCGAGCATGCGCTTCGCCTCGAGTCCCACGCCGAGGATGCGCTTCGTGTCCCGATCGATGGCGACGACCGATGGCTCGTTGAGCACGATGCCTTCGCCCTTCACGTAGATCAGTGTGTTCGCGGTTCCGAGATCGACACCGATCGCGTTCGCGGGAAAAAGCGAGCCTCGCTTGAAGAGCGGCCAGCGCATCAACTAGTGCCTTGCGGTGGAGGTGGTGCCGAGCCAGTGCCTTGCGTCGAGAGGACGGAAAGCTAGCCTGTGTTCCATAGGACGAGCAAGCTGTTGACTTGACACAACCTAGCTCGGCCCTGTAACCTCGCTCACCATGCGTCGCCCTCCGCCAACCATCGCCGTCGTCGACCGCCAGCTCTGCGACGAGTGCGGCCTCTGCATGCCGCTCTGCCCACCGACCGCGATCGAGATGCGCCGCGAGGGGCTCGTCGTCTTCGCCGAGACCTGCACGGGATGCGGCAAGTGCATCGCCCCATGCCCGGTCGGCGCGCTGCTGATGGTCCCCAACCCGCTCGCCGCCGCGACGCTCCCCGCCGCGTGAAGCCGGGGGCATGGGCGTGAGCGAAGAGCGTTGCGACATCCTCGTCGTCGGCGGCGGTCCCGCGGGGCTCGTCGCTGCCCGTGAGGCATGCGCCGCCGATTCCGGGCTCGAGGTGCTGGTCCTCGAGCGGGACCGCGCCGTCGGAGCCCCGGTGCGCTGCGGCGAGGGAGTCGGATCGAAGGGGGTCGCCGAGTTCCTCGATCCGGCGGGCGCCAACTGGATCTCGCGGAGGATCACCCGGGTGATCTTCTGGGCGCCTGACGGCACCGAGGTCCGCGTCGCCGAGGGAGACGTGGGATACATCCTCGATCGAACGCGCTTCGAGCCGGCGCTCGCCGCCGACGCGGGACGGGAGGGCGCTGAAATCCGGACGGGGACCGAGGTGGTCGGGATCACCCGCCAGGGCGACGGATGGATCGCCCGCACCCGCGGTCCGCGCGGGGAGGGGGTGGTGCGGGCGCGATTCATCATCGGGGCCGACGGCGTCGAGAGCATGGTCGGCCGGTGGGCGGGGCTCGACACCCGCGTCCCGTCGCGGGACATGGAGAGCTGCGCGCAGTACGTCGTCTCGGGAATAGAATTCGACCCCGACGCGATCTACCTCCACTTCGGCGACCAGATCGCGCCGGGCGGCTACGCGTGGGTCTTTCCCAAGGGAGTCGGGGTCGCCAACGTCGGCCTCGGGCTCGTGGCGCTCAAGGCCGGTGGACGGCCGGCGCGCGAGTGGCTGCACGCGTACCTCGACCGATACTTCCCGACCGGGACGCGCACCGGGTACACCGTGGGCGGCGTGATCGTCCACACGACGGTGAAGCGGACCGTCACCGATGGGCTGATCCTCTGCGGGGACGCGGCGCACATGATCAACCCCCTCTCCGGCGGGGGGATCGTCACCGGGATGAAGGCGGGACGAATCGCCGGGCGCACCGCCGCGGCCGCGCTCGCCGCGCACGATGCCAGCGCCGCGCGCCTCCAGCGCTATCACGACGAGTGGATGGCGCTGATGGGCGACGATCACGAGCGCTTCTACCGGATCAAGGAAGCGCTCAACAAGTTCGACGACGAGTTCTACAACCGGCTCGCGCGCACGGTCAACGGGATCGCTCCCGACCGCCGCACGTTAGGCAGGGTATTCGCCCAGGCGCTGATGCAGCACCCGACCCTCCTCCCCGTCGCCGCGCGCTACTTCGTCTGAGGGGAGGCCGCTCGCTCACTTGTAGCGCAGCTTCGCCACGACCAGCGCGCCGTTCAGCGCGACCATGCCGGCGTTGGTCGCGACGACCGGCCAGTCACGCGTGAGCGCGCCGTACAGCATCCAGAGCACCCCCGAGGCGACGAGCAGGGCGAACATTCCCATCGACAGGTCGCGCGTCTGGCGCGTGCGCCATGCCCGCACGACCTGCGGCAGGAACGACAGGACCGTGATCGTCCCCGCGAAGTATCCGAGATAGACGAAGCTCTCTTCCATGCGAGTCCGAGAATGGTGAGGGGCGCATCGACCGTCAGGCAGGAACGGCGGCGTCCGCCGCCCCGCTCAGCGGCCCGCCAATCGTCAGCCAGTCGGTACGGACACGGTCCCACTCCTGGATGAGCAGCCCGTGCTCCTCGAAGAATGCGCGGATCTGCCCGCGATCGTAACCACCGATCTCCTCGAGCACGGGCACGAGCACGCTCAGCGCGTCGTCGCTGATCACCGTGCGCCTCGCGATCTGCGCGATGTGCCGCGCCTCCGACGCCGCGATCGTCAAGCCGTCGCCCCGGTTCACGTGAAGCATGACGTGGATGTCCGAGCTTCCGTCGCCCACGTACACGACGCGCTCGCGCGGCACGCCGAGGCGGAATCGCAGGTCGTCCACCGCGGCGACCTTTCCGTAGCCGGCGGGGACGCGCAGGATCGACGACACCTCGCCCGACTCGGGGTCGAAGCCGAACCGGGTGCCGATGATCCGCTCGCGCGGGACGATTCCCTCGAGCGCGGAGAACACGACCTCCTCCGGCGCCGCCGAGACGACGAAGAAGTCGAAGGTGAAACCGTCGATCCCCTGGCGGAGGAAGTCCAGGAGCATCGGGATGTTCCGCTTCAGCCGGATGCGGCGTCCGACCTCGACGAGGTGCCCGGCACGCACGCGACGGAACTCGGAATCGTGACGGAGGAGGTACGCGAGCTCCGCCCCCGACTGCACGAAGTTGAGCCGCGAGAGTCCGGCTACGCGATCGAGGAACCCGTCGATGCCGAGCATCTCGCTCAGCGCGACACCCGAGTCGTTGAAGCTCAGCGTCTGGTCGAAGTCGCTCACGAACAGGTAGTGCTTCCGCATTCGCTCCTTTTCCTCCCCCGTCCAGCGCGCCGTCGCCGCGGCGCGCACCACGTCAACAAAAACGCCCTCGCATTCGTTCGAACGCGAGGGCGGAGCAGATCGACAGTCCGGATCGAGTCATCCCCATCGCGCGCGCGCCACGAGCGTCGCGTTGCCACCGTTGAGACGGCGGAAAACGAAGCAGCGCGGCGTGATGTCGAGCGAGCGAGTGAGCATGATCCTGCGGCGGAGTGGCGACGCCGCCCGGCGTGAGCGGCATCTGGAGACTAGCGCGCGTCCGGCAGAGTGTCAACGATTTCGTGCAGGCCGCGCATGGATCTTCTGTCGAACTGCGCCATCCGCGTGACCAACGCGTGACAATGTGCGACGGATCACGCGCGAACTGCACCCGGACCGGGACACCACCGGCTGGGTCAGCGGGCGAACTCGACGCGGAAACCGTCGGCCGTCGCCACCGGGAAGCCCCCGCCGATCGCGCGGAGCGCCGCGACCGGCGCGGCATCGGCCGGCGCCCCGAACACGAGGAGCGTCGCGAACGGCCCGTCCTCCGCCGCGGCGCCGTGCTGGCTGTCGATCGTTCGCAGGAGTGCCGCGATGTGATCGGAGGGTGACAGCCCATCGATCATCCGGAACACGTTCAGCTCGCGGTCGGCGCCGTCGCGCCGGCGCCGCGTCCATTCGCTCTCGATCGACGACCGGTTTCCCGGGGTGTCGGCGATCCACACGGGAACGCGCGACGCGAGCTCGTGGAGCTGCGCGCCGAAGTCGGCGTCGAGGACGATCGCGACGGTCGAGAAGTCGAGTGGCATCGGCGGGAAAGGAATCGGCTCGAAGTCTAACAGCGGTGCCGCAGTCGCAGGAATCATGGCGAGCCGCTCGTTGCCGCTGCTCACCACACTCGCTAGCATCCGGCGACCCGACGCCATGGACGCATGACCGAGCGCCACGACCCCTACGTCTCGCTTCGCAACCCCAACTTCCGCTGGTACGTCGGAAGCTCGGTCGCGTTCACGCTCGGCGCGATGATCCAGGCGGTCGTCGTCGCCTGGCAGGTGTACGCGCTGACCAGGGACCCGCTCTCCCTCGGTCTCGTCGGCCTTGCCGAGGCGCTGCCTTTCATCGGGGCCGCACTGTACGCGGGACATCTCGCCGACCGGCACAATCGGAAGCTGCTGGCGATGGCCTCGATGGTGGTCCAGACACTCTGCGCGGTCGCGCTCCTGCTGCTCACGCTCGCGCCGGGGGCGCTGCACGCGCAACGCATCTGGCCGCTCTACGCCGTGATGGTCGTGAGCGGGCTGGCGCGGAGCTTCCAGACGCCGGCACGCACCGCCCTCGGGGCGGAGATCGTTCCCCGCGAGACCTACGCGAATGCAGTCGCCTGGCGCTCCTCCCTCTGGCAGTTCGCCGCGGTGATCGGGCCCGCGCTGGGCGGGATGCTCTATGGATTCTCCGGCCCGGTGGCGGCGTACGCGACCGAGGTCGCACTCTGTTCGATCGCGTTCCTGCTCTATGGCCGGATCGGCTACGTGCCGAAGCCAGCCAGCGCCCGCGAGGGGACCATCGGCTACAACCTGACCGTCGGCATCCGCTTCCTGCTCGGCCAGCCACAGCTGCTCGGTGCGCAGGTGCTCGACCTCTTCTCGGTGCTCTTCGGCGGCGCTCCTGCGCTGCTCCCGATCTTCGCCGCGGACATGCTGCACGTCGGACCGCAGGGGCTCGGGGTTCTCCGTGCGGCGCCGGCGGCGGGGGCCGTGATCATGTCGGTCGCGCTCACCCACCGCCGGCTGCGACGTGCCGGGCGAAAGCTGTTCATCGCGGTCGCGGTCTTCGGGCTCTGCTGGGTCTTCTTCGCGATCTCACGCTCCTTCTGGCTATCGCTCGGACTGCTCGCGCTCAGCGGGATGGCCGACAACGTCAGCGTCGTGATCCGTTCGACGCTGCTGACCACTCGCACCCCCGCGCATCTTCTCGGCCGCGTCTCGGCCGTGAACCAGATCTTCATCGGCTCCTCGAACGAGATCGGGGAGTTCGAGTCCGGAGTGGCGGCCAGGCTCCTCGGCGCGGTCCGCGCGGTGGTGATCGGCGGCGTCATAACGCTCGGCGTCGTCGGGGTGACCGCGTGGAAGGTCCCCGCCCTGCGGAAGCTCGACGAGCTGACGTGACGGCGGCGCGCCGATGCCAGCCTGTCGCCGGCAGCGCGGCGACCATTTCTGCCGCAGATTCCGCCGTGGCTTGCGATGTGCTGTTCATGGGGTGCTGGCTCCGAAGTGATCCCTCAGGCAGATTGCCCAGATGATACGAGACGAAACAGAAACGCTCGCCAAGGTCGAAGTGCTCGACGACCTCGAGCCGGTGGTGCAGCAGCTCATGGAGGTGCACGAGGCCAAGCGCGTGCTGTGGTTCCCGAGCGAGCTGCTCGCTCCTCCTCCGGACACCGATCCTGACGCCTACGTGAAGGAGCTGCGTGAGCGCGCCGAGGGGATCAGCCTTCCGGCACGTGTCGCGCTGGCGCTGAACCTCCTCACGGAGGAAGGGCTCCCCCACTTCCACCGCCTGCTCGCCGCCTACCTGGGTGGCGACACCTTCTGGTCGAAGTGGACGAACCTCTGGACCGCCGAGGAGGACCGTCACGGTGCGGTGCTCCACGACTACTCGCGCGACAGCCGCATCCTCGACAATCCGGTGCTCGAGCGGATGCAGTTCGAGTACCTGCGCGCCGGCTTCGAGCCGGCGTGGGACAAGGATCCCTACCGCGTCTTCGTCTACACCACGCTGCAGGAGCGCGCGACCCAGGTGAGCCACGCGAACACCGGCAAGCTCGCCTCCAGCTGGGAGCCGACGATCGGCGAGGTGCTCTCCAACGTCGCCAAGGAAGAAGCCCGGCACTACACGTTCTACCGGACGATCTTCAAGGAAGTCCTCGCCCGCGACCCGAACCGGGCCCTCGCCTCCGCCGCCGAGATCATGCCGTCGATCGACATGCCCGGCGTGAACATGCCCCACTTCCGCGAGATGGGCGACGTCATCCGGCGCGCCGGCATCTACGGGCCGCGCGACTACCTGAAGATCGTCGAGGAACAGATCCGCTTCTGGGCGATCGAGACCGTCGAAGGGCTCGATGAGATCGGCAAGCGCGCCCAGGAGAAGATCCTCGGCATCCCGAAGCGCCTCGAACGCATCGCCGACGCGATGGAAACGCGGAGCCGGGAAAAGACCTTCACCTTCGCGGTCGCGTTCGCGAAGGAATTCAGCATGGCGTGACGCCCGAGCTTCCGGGCGGACAGAGGGCGCTCCGGACGGGGCGCCCTTCTGCGTTCGGGCCGCCTGACGGGCGGGGAGACGGCGGAACTGGGTGACACGGGGGACTGCGAAGCCGCAGAGACGCAGGCACGCAGAGGTTTCGCAGAGAACAGCCTGTAGGGCTGAGCCGTTCCCGCCAGAGCAGAACGACGCGGGGCAAGCGGGGCGAGATGATCTCGCCCCGCTTGCCCCAATTCAGTTCGGGCGTCGCGCCAACTGCTCAGCCCTCACGGGCTGTCTCTGCGCACCCTCTGCGTCCCTGCAACGCCGTTCCGCAGTCCCCCGCCTTCAGGAGTTCCGTCGCCCTGCCCCGCCCTGCCTAACGCCCGCCGCCGCTCCTGCCGCCACGGCCGGAGCCGCCGCCGCGCGGACCGCCGCCGGACGCGCCACGAGGACCCCCGCCGCTGCCCCGGGCTCCCGCGGCCCGCCGCTCGGCGTTCGCCGCCGCTCGCTTCCGGTCTTCCGCCTTTCGCTGCCGGATCTGGGCGATCCGCTCGCGTGCGGGAATCTCGAGCTGAGTCGTCGGCTTCGCATCGTAGGCGAAGCCAGGGACGGTCACCCGCGGAAGCTGCTTGCCGATGGCGCGCTCGATCGCGCGCAGCTCGCCGGCTTCCTCGGGCGCGAAGAAGGTGTACGCGTCGCCCGTCGCCTCGGCCCGCCCGGTGCGGCCGACGCGGTGGATGTAGTCCTCGGGGGCGACTGGGACGTCGAAGTTGACGACGTGGCCCAGCTCCTCGACGTCGATGCCGCGTGCGGCGATGTCGGTGGCGACGAGGACTCGGTGCTTGCCGCTCTTGAAGCCGGCGAGCGCCGCCGTGCGCTGCGCCTGCGACCGGTTGCCGTGAATCCGCTCGGCGGAGATCCCCTTCTTCACGAGGAACTCGGCGAGCCGGTTGGCGCGGTGCTTGGTGCGGGTGAAGACGAGTGCCTCATTGATCTCGCCGCGTTCGAGCAGCGTGAGAAAGAGCGCCGACTTCAGCTCCTGCGCGACCGGGTACACCGCCTGAGTGATGCCGACCGCAGGGGTTGCCGTGCGCTCGAGGTTTACCGTGAAGGGGGCGTGCAGCATCTCCTCGGCGAGCTTCCGGATCGGGGCCGGCATCGTCGCGCTGAAGAACAGCGTCTGCCGCTTGGTCGGGACGTGACGAAGGATCTTCCGGATCTCGGGGAGGAAGCCCATGTCGAGCATCCGGTCGGCCTCGTCGAGCACGAGGTGCTCGATCGCGCTGAAGTCGACATACGGCGAGCGGAGGTGGTCGAGCAGGCGGCCCGGGGTGGCGACGATCACGTCGACACCGCTCCGGAAGGCATGCTCCTGCGGCCCCATCGCGACGCCACCGATGACCGCGGCGGCGCTGACCGGCGTATGGACGCCGATCGCGTTGAACGACTCGACGATCTGTGCCGCGAGCTCGCGCGTCGGCGCGAGGACGAGGGCGCGCGTGCGCTTGCGCGGCTTGCCGATCAGCTTCTGGACGATCGGGATGACGAAGGCCGCGGTCTTGCCGCTACCGGTCGATGCGCAGGCGAGTACGTCCTTTCCGGACAGCGCTGGAGGCAGCGCGTCGCTCTGGATGCGCGTCGGGCGCGCGTAGCCGAGCTCCTTGAGCCCGCGCTGGATGTCGGGATGGAGCTCGAGTGCAGAAAATGACAACTGATGTGTGGCAATGGGGAAGGATTCGTGCGACGTCTGATCTCATGACAAATGTAACCGATATCGGGCGCCGATGCGTTGTTCGCGACTCCACGCCAGCGTTCAGAGGCGATCGAGCCGCTCGTGCGTGCGCTCGCTCCTCACGTTTCCGGTGTTCAGCGTGCTCGCCGGCTCGAAGAGGAGCACCTCGACCTCTTCCTCGGCGACGGGCCGATGCTCCACCCCGCGCGGCACGATCAGGAAGTCGCCGGCATTCAGGGTCACCGCGCGGTCGCGGAACTCCATCCGGAAGCTGCCGCGGTGGACGAGGAACAGCTCGTCCTCGGCGGCGTGGTGATGCCACTCGAAGGGTCCGCGGAACTTTACCAGCTTGACCATCTGCCCGTTCAGCTCCCCGACGATCTTCGGCGACCAGTGCTCGCTGAACTGCGCGAACTTCTCGTCGAGGGCGACGACCGCCGCAGTTCGCGCTGCGGACGAGTCGTTCCCGGCACCGCTGCGATCGGTCATGATCTCCTCCGGGTAGTCGTGCCGGCCTGCCTAACGTTGCGGCCGGCCTTCCTGAATCTGGCCTCGATCTGCCGCGAGGGCAACGCGGCGGCGCGCCGCCGAAGACCCTCCCCGTTGCCGTGGCACGGGCTCCGGTCGCATCTTGTCGGGCAAGTCTTCCTCTCACCCCCAGGGCCAGGCATGCCAACGCGTCTCCTTCGCTCCGTTTCCGCTCCCCGCGCGGCCCTGCTGGCGGCGGCGCTGCTCCTTCCGGGCGTCTCTCTGATCGCGCAGCAGCCCGCGCAGCTCTCGGCGAGCGATTACGCGCGCGCCGAGCGCTTCCTCGCCGCGGCCACGTACCCGCTCGTGTTCGGCGCGCGAGTAGCCCCCGTATGGCTGTCCGGTGACCGGTTCTGGTACATGAACACTACGCCATCGGGAACGGAGTTCGTCATGGTCGATCCCGCGCGCAGAACACGCGCTCCTGCCTTCGACCAGGCGCGGATCGCCGCCGCGCTGTCGGCGGCGACGGGGAAGAGCTACGACGCGATGCACCTTCCCTTTCGCGCCTTCGAGCTCTCCCCCGACGGGCGGTCGATCACCGTTCGCGCCGATGAGCGGATGTGGCGGTGCAACCCGGAGACGGGGCGCTGCGACGCGGCCGTGGATCCGCGCGAGGCGGCATCGGGGGTCCGGGGCACGAACCCGCAGGGGATCCGCGCGCCGCAGCCGCCGGCGGTTGCCTCTCCCGACGGCAAGCGTGCCGCATTCATCCGCGACTACAATCTCTGGGTGCGCGACGTCGCAACGGGGCGGGAGACGCAGCTGACCCGCGACGGCGTCAAGGATTACGGCTACGCGACCGACAACGCCGGCTGGATCCAGAGCGACCGGGCGATCCTCCTCTGGTCCCCGGACTCGAAGAAGATCGCGACGTTCCAGCAGGACCAGCGCAACGTCGGCGAGATGTACCTCGTGCCGACCGTCGTCGGCCACCCCGTCCTCAAGGCGTGGAAGTACCCGTTGCCCGGCGACAGCATCGTCTCGATGATCGAGCGCGTCATCATCGACGTCGACTCCGCGAAGGTCCTCCGCCTGAAGATGCCTCCCGACCAGCATCGGTCGACCCTCTGCGATCACGTCGCCTGTCGCGGCGCGGAATGGGCCGACGTGGAATGGTATCCGGACGCGTCACACCTCGCATTCGTGTCTACCTCGCGCGACCACAAGGACGAAACCCTGCGCGTCGCCGACGCGAACACCGGCGCGGTACGCGACGTCCTGTCGGAGCACGTGGCGACACAGTTCGAGTCGGGGAACGGCGCGGTCAACTGGCGCGTGCTTCCGGCATCGAACGAAGTGATCTGGTTCTCCGAACGCGACGACTGGGGACAGCTCTACCTGTACGACCTGTCCACCGGGAAGTTGAAGCGGAAGATCACCAGCGGTACGGGCAACGTCACCGAGCTGCGGCGGATCGACGAGAAGAGCCGGGCGATCTGGTTCGAGGGGGTCGGCAAGACCGCGGGTGATCCGTACTTCCGGCACCTCTACCGGATCGGCATGGACGGGAAGAACCAGAAGCTGCTCACGCCGGAAGACGCCGACCACGACATCGCGCTCTCGCCGTCAGGCAGGTACTTCGTGGACAGCTACTCGCGTCCCGACGTACCGCCGGTGACGGTCGTGCGCGACCTGAACGGGAAGCTCGTCTCGAGGGTCGAGAAGTCGGACATCTCGAGGCTGGTGGCGGCGGGGTGGAAGCCGCCGACGCCGATCACGGTGAAGGCACGCGACGGCAGGACGGACCTCTACGGCCTGATGTACACGCCGACGAACCTCGATTCGACGAAGCAGTACCCGATCGTCAACCACATCTATCCCGGACCCCAGACGGGGAGCGTCGGCGGGCGCGGCTTCGCGCCGGCGCGCGGCGACGCGCAGGCCCTTGCCGAGCTCGGGTTCGTCGTCGTGGAGATCGACGGCATGGGGACGCCGTGGCGGTCGAAGAGCTTTCACGACGCCTACTTCGCCCGGATGGGAGACAACACGCTCCCCGACCAGGTGGCCGGGATGCGCGAGCTGGCGCGCCGGTACAGGTGGATCGACCTCGATCGCGCGGGGATCTACGGGCACTCCGGCGGCGGGTTCGCAGCCGCCGGCGCGATGTTCCGTTATCCGGACTTCTTCAAGGTCGGTATCTCGGAGTCGGGGAACCACGACAACCGCGTCTACGAAGACGACTGGGGCGAGCGGTACCAGGGGCTGCTCGTGCGCAACGCCGACGGTACCGACAACTACACCGCGGAGGCGAACCAGCCGCTGGCGAAGAACCTGAAGGGGAAGCTCCTGCTCGCCCACGGGACGATGGACGACAACGTCCCGCCCGACAACACGATGCTGGTAGTCGAGGCGCTGATCAAGGCGAACAAGGACTTCGACCTGCTCATGCTCCCGAACCAGGCACACGGCTACGGGTCGATGTCGAACTACATGACGCGTCGCCGCTGGGACTACTTCGTGAAGAACCTGCTCGGTGCCGAGCCGCCGAAGGAGTACCGGATCGGCGGCCCGGCCGTCGCACGTTAGGCAGCGGGCGCCCCGAGCACAGTCTCGATCCGGCCGAGCTCCTCGGGCGAGAGCTCGAGCCGGTCGAGCGCGGCGACGCTGTCCTCCACCTGGGCGACCCGGCTCGCGCCGATGATCGCCGAGGTAACGCGTTCGTCGCGGAGCACCCACGCCAGCGCCAGCTGGGCGAGCGACTGCCCGCGCCCCCGGGCGATGTCATTGAGGTGTCCGAGCTGCGCGACGCGCCCGGCGCTGATCTCCTCGGGCCGGAGCGCGCCATGCGGCTTTGCCGCGCGCGAGCCGGCCGGGATCCCGCGCAGGTACTTGTCGCTCAACATCCCCTGGGCGAGCGGTGAGAACACCACGCAGCCGATCCCCTCCTCGCCCAACGTCGGAAGGAGGCGCGGCTCGATGTCGCGCACCAGCATGCTGTACTTCGGCTGGTGCACGAAGCAGCGCGTCCCGAGCGAGCGGAGCAACGCCGCGGCCGCCCGCGTCCCGTCGGCATCGTAGGCCGAGATGCCGACGTAGAGTGCCTTGCCCTGCTTCACCGCGTCGGCGAGCGCCGACATGCTCTCCTCGAGCGGCGTCGCGGGGTCCGGCCGATGGTGGTAGAACACGTCCACATAGTCGAGCCCCATTCGCTTCAGGCTCTGGTCGAGGCTCGCCAGCAGGTACTTCCGCGATCCCCAGTCGCCGTAGGGGCCGGGCCACATCCGCCACCCTGCCTTCGTCGATATGATCATCTCGTCGCGGTGCCCGGCGAGGTCGCGCCGCAGCACCGTGCCGAACGTCTCCTCGGCGGATCCCGGCTCGGGACCGTAGTTGTTGGCGAGGTCGAAGTGCGTGATCCCGAGCTCGAAGGCGCGGCGGATCATCGCGCGCGATTCCTCGAACGGATCGACGGTCCCGAAATTGTGCCAGAGCCCGAGCGAGAGCATCGGCAGGTCCACTCCGCTCTTCCCGCAGCGGCGGTAACGCATCCGGTCGTACGCCGGGGTGATTGTCATCGTCTCGTGCAGGTCGGAGGCGGGGGGGTCACCACGGATCGGTGCCGAACGGCGTGGCCGGCAGCCCGTGGGAGTTGTGGAATTTCGCGTTCGATGGGTTGTCCGCCCACCGGTCGCGCACCGCGGCCGGCGCGGAAAGGGCGGAGCTCGAAACGACGACGCGATCGCTGTCGATCGCCGTCGATCGTCGCGGGCCCGCGCACGAAGCGCCGGTCGGCTCCGGCAATCGTGAATCCGTCGAGCGGCGCGGGAACCGGATGAACGTAGCGTGCGCGCAAGGGGAGACGCCGTGCGGGGAAGCGCCGTCGCCACGGCGCGAAAGAAGGCGAAGCTGTCGCCGCGCAATTCCGGCGTCAAGCTGTGCCCTGCCCGGCGAGTACCCGCGCTCCGCCCTTCCGCTCTCTGGTACCGCGACGCAGTATCCGTGAAACCCGACACCCGTCCCCGTGACTCTGTCTCCCGCCATCGATGCACGCACGCCAGGAGCACCGGGCGCAGCGCTGCCGCTCGTCGTCGCCGCCAACGTCGAGAAGCGCTTCGGCGGTGTCCGGGCGCTGCGGGGCGCCTCACTCGAGGTCCGGCCCGGCGAGGTGCATGCGCTCGTTGGCGAGAACGGCGCGGGCAAGAGCACGCTGATCAACATCCTCGGCGGGGCGATCCGCCGGGATACCGGCACCCTCACCTTCGCCGGGCACGACGTCGCCTTCCGGTCGCCCGCGGAATCCCAGCGCCAGGGAATCGCCGTGATCCATCAGGAGCTCGCGATGCTGCCGTCGCTGAGCGTCGCCGAGAACCTGTTCATGGGGCGGATGCCGTCGCGCCTCGGCTGGGTCGATCGCGGCTCGATGCGGGTGCGCGCGCGCGAACTGCTCGCCGAAGTCGGCCTCGACGCGGATCCGGCAACCCCGGTGTCGGAGCTCGGCACCTCCCACCAGCAGCTGGTCGAGATCGCCAAGGCGCTGTCGATGGGCGCGCGGCTGCTGGTCATGGACGAGCCCACCGCATCGCTCACCGAGCATGAGACGCAGCGTCTTCTCGCGCTTGTGCGGCGGCTGCGCGACGGCGGGGTGGCGATCGTGTACGTCTCGCACCGGTTCGCGGAGGTCTTCGCGATCTCCGACCGGATCACCGTGATGCGCGATGGCGCGACCGTGCGGACACTGGAGACTCCGCGGACGACCCCCTCGGAGGTGGTCGCACTGATGGTCGGACGCGAGCTCGCCCGCGCGTCGCCGCCCGCATCGCCTGCACTCGGCCCGGTGGCGCTCGAGCTGCGCGGCGTCTCTCGCGCCGGGGCGATCAGCGACGTCAGCTTCACCGTGAGGCAGGGAGAGATCGTCGGCATGGCGGGGCTCGTCGGCGCCGGGCGGTCGGAGACGGCCCGCGCCGTCTTCGGGGCCGAGCCCCACGACGCCGGCGAGATCCTCCTCGGCGGGCGCCCCGTGCGCTTCAGGTCGCCGGGCGCCGCGCTCGACGCGGGCGTCGCGATGTGCGCGGAGGACCGGAAGCGGCTCGGGCTCTTCATGGACAATTCGGTCCGCTGGAACATCAGCATCGCCCGGCTCGCGGCGATCAGCGCCTTCGGCTTCGTGCGCCGCGGCCGCGAGACCTCGCTCGCCCGCGGGTTCGTGGACAGGCTCCGCGTGCGCGCGCCCGACCTCGCCACCCCGGTTCGCCAGCTCTCCGGCGGCAACCAGCAGAAGACCGTGCTCGCGCGCTGGCTGGCAACCGAGCCGACGGTGCTCATCCTCGACGAACCGACTCACGGTGTGGACGTCGGCGCAAAGGCCGAAATCTACGCCCTCATCCGCGAGCTGGCGGCGAAGGGGATCGCGATCCTGCTCGTCTCGTCGGAGCTCCCCGAGATTCTCGACCTGAGCGATCGCATCGTCGTGATGCGGGAGGGAAGAGTCGCCGGGATCGTCGCGCGACCCGACGCCAGCGAGCAGGCGATCATGATGCTCGCCACCGGGAACGCGCCCGATGCCTGACGCCCGCGCCCGAGGACGACCGCCGGCCTGAGGGGACGCGACGATCCCGAAACTCCGCCCGCCGCCGGCGCTGCATCACTCGGCGGCCGCGGCAGCGTTTCAGAGCTTTCGCAGCCGCACCATCAGGACGTCGTGGGGCAGCACGTCGGCAGCGAGCGGGCGCCCGGTCGTGCCAAGATCCCGCTTCGTCCACAGGTCGCGCACCGCATAGCGCGTCGTCGCGAATCCGGCGGCGCGGGCGGAGAGGCTGTCACTGACCGGCTCGCGCTGCCAGTCGAACGTGACGCGCCGTGGTGCGTCGGCGCGATTCAGGA
>OEPS010000385.1_pt1 | contig 16078 bp, 17 predicted proteins | sample 1539411 | NCBI WGS metagenome assembly OEPS01 (sample SAMN02671747, study PRJEB22543) | soil metagenome | biome: bacteria | place: China:Hunan Province, Lengshuijiang City | collected 2012-10-15 | depth 0.08m m
AAGGGGGGCGCGACGTACCGCGCGCTGGAACAGCTTCACGTCCTCGCCCGGGACTTCGTCGATGTCCGGCGGGCTCACGAGGACGAGCCGTTCGACCCGGTCGGGATGCGACGCGGCGAGCCGCAGGGCGACGAGCGCGCCGAGATCACAGCCGACGATCGTCGCCTGCGGGATCCGCTGCGCCGTGAGCACGCGGTCGATGTACTCGGCCTGCGCGGCGACCCCGTATTCACCGTCATATGGACGGTCGGACTCCCCGTGGCCGAACAGGTCGATCGCCAGCGCGGTGTGGCCGGCGCGGGCGAGCTCCGGCGCCACCTCGCGCCAGAGGAAGCCGGATGTCCCGAGCCCGTGCAGGAGCGCGATCGGGCGTCCGCCATGACCATAGCGGGCGACGTGCACCGCGCCCGGACCGACCGGGACGCGCAGGAGATCGGCGTCGATGGGAAGCGCTGGTGGCGGGGACGAGCGAGCGAACGTGGACCGGCGAATGCTCACAGGACACACGGTCGCGGTCAAGCGGCGAAATGTGCCGCGTCGACCGCGGGGGCAGATTGGCGCACTCCCGGCAACTCGTCTAACTTTCCTGCCGCATGTCGGACCAGACCTACGACGAAGGACGCGCGAAGAACCTCCAGGCGCTGCTGCTCGCGCTCGCCGACCGTATCCGCGAGCTCAACGAGGCGGGAACGCTGCTCCAGCACGCCCCCGAGCTGACGCGGCTCATCGGCGAGGTGAGGAGCGAGCTGTTTCACTACGAAGTGCGGGCCACCTACGACACCCCCGAAGTCGCCGAGAACCGCAGAATCGTCTCGGAGGCGAAACAGAAGGAAGAGACTGAATGGCAGCCAAACGAGTGGAAACCGGAAGAGGAAGACGATCCCGAGTGGTGAGCGGGCAGCGGCGGTCGAACCGCCCCTTCGCCATCGCGTTAGGCGTGATCGCGATCGTCGGGGTCCTCGCCCTCGCCTGGACGGTCATGCGCCCGAAGCGCGGGGTCACCGAGGTCGACCTCAAGGCTGATCCGGCGCAGGCGCGCGGCTACCTGCTCGGCGACTCGACCGCGCCGGTGCAGGTGATGGAGTATGCCGACTTCGAGTGCCCGGCGTGCGCGACCTTTGCGACGCTGACCGAGCCGGACATCCGCAAGAACCTGATCCAGACGGGGAAGGTGAGCTGGCGCTACTACGACTTCCCGCTCCCGATGCACAAGAACACCTGGGACGCCTCGAACGCCGCCGCCTGCGCCGACGAGCAGGGCAAGTTCTGGGAGATGCACGACATGCTCTTCGCCAACCAGGACCGCTGGAACGGCGAGGCGACGAGCAGCCCGAAGCCGCAGTTCAAGGAATACGCGCAGACACTGGGGCTCGACGTGCCGAAGTGGGAGGCGTGCTACGACGCCGACCGATACCGCTCGCGGGTCGCCTCGAACCGCGCCGAGTCGGAGCGGCGCCACGTCGAGAGCACGCCGACCTTCATCATCGGCGGGAAGATGGTGGCCGGCGCCCTCTCCTATGACCAGTTCATGAAGTACTACGAGGAGGCAGCGCGCGCGGCGGCGGCGCCGGCGGGGAAGACCCCGGCCGCCGCGCCTGGCGCACGGGCGGACAGCGGGAAGAAGCTGTGACGAGGCGGATGCTCGCCGCGCTCCTCGCGCTGGTCGGGCTGTTCGTCGCGCTCTACCTCACGCTCTACAAGATCGGCGTCGTCGGTGAGCTGGTCTGCGCCGCCGGCTCGTGCGAGACGGTGCAGACGAGCCGGTGGGCGATCTTCCTCGGCGCCCCGGTCGCAGCGTGGGGGGTGGGCTACTACCTCGCCGTCTGCGCGATCGCGATTGCCGGGACGACCGAGCGCTGGGAGGACTCGTCCGCCCTCTCGCTCGGTATGCTGCTGCTGACGGGGTGGGGCGCGCTGTTCTCCCTCTGGCTGACCTGGCTCGAGCTGTTCGTCATCCACGCGATCTGCCAGTGGTGCGTGGGGAGCGCGCTGATCGCGGTCGCGCTGTTCGTCGTCTCGCTGCTCGACTGGCGCGAGACGCGCCTGCTCGCCCGCGACCGGGCACCGATCGCCGGCTGACGGCCGGCGGCGCCGGCCGCTGCCTAACGCGCGCGGGCGATGCGCAGCGCGGGACGGGTCGGCTCGTCGACGCGGACGTCTTCCTTGGCGCGCTTCCGGTACGGCACCAGGTCCTGCCCGAGCACGACGAGCGTGCGCGTCGCGACGACGCTCGCCAGCGGCTCCGGGATCCCCATCACGCGGATGTAGTTGTCGATCGCCCGGTCGAACGACAGGTCCTCGGCCAGGGTGTCGACGAACATCAGCGCGTTGTCGACGTGCGCGCGGATCACCGACTCCTCGGCCCGCGCCTGCGCGAGGCGCAGCCGGCGTTCCGCGTTCTCCGACAGCTTGCGCGGGAAGATCGATTCGGGGAGCAGGCGGCGAAGCATCGGTCGTTCCTGGTGAGGGGGCTTGGGTCAATCTAAGGCATGCAGCGTGCCCGGTTACAACCCTTGACCGAGCCTCCGCCACTGGGGTGCCAGGGGCCAGTAGTGAGGAACTGCGGTTCCGCCGTCCCTGGCTACTGGCCCCTGGCCCCTGACACCCGCCTAGCGGCGACCCTTCAGCTTCTCGTAGTTCCGGTCGATCTTCTTCACGTATCCAAGCGTCTCCCGATACCGCCATCGGTCTATCTTCGGCGCGACGCGCTCTATGCTCGTCCACTGGGCGTCGCTGAGCTGGAGGCCGCGGGCGGCGATGCAGGCGCGGAGGATGGGGCCCTCGCCGGCGTTGTAGCTGCCGAACATGAAGCGATGGCGCTCGTCGTCGGGGACGCGCTTCTGCCACACCGTCCACAGCCAGCGGTCGTGCATGATCCCCGCGGCGATGTTGAACTCGGGATCGTCGATCGACCGGAACTCCGGGCGCTTCGAGGCGATCGCGGCGAACGTCGACGGCATGAGCTGCATGATCCCGCGCGCCCCGACCCAGCTCTTCGCGTTCGGGTTCAACTCGGACTCGGCGATCCCCTGCGCCTTGAAGAGGCGCCAGTCGAATGGCGCGCCGAAGTAGCGCTTCGAGTACTTCCTGAAGATGTCGTCGTACCGCGACTGGTCGCGCGCCACCGCGCGCGCCGAGTCGGCGCGACGAAGCGTCGCGCCGACCTTCCGCGATTGCGCGCCCGCCGGAATCGCGATGAGGATCGTCGCGAGCAGGGCGAGCGCCCAGGGCAGTGCGCGAGGGCGGGTCACGTCAGTTCAGTGCCTGGGAGACGACGATCGCGATCGAGAGAAAGAGCGCGGCGATGAAGATCGCGACCGCGATGTTCCCCTTCTTCAATTCCTCCCGGAAATCCATCTCCGGAGTGAGCGCGTCGATGATGCGGTAGCTGGCATACATCAGCACCACGCCGAGGATTGCGTAGAGAAAGTTGACGACGATGATCGGCAGTTCCATGGGCGTCGGCCGGGAGGGGAGGAGGTACGCGATGGAGCGAATATCGCGCGCCGCGGCAGCGGGCGATACCGCGTCATACTGGTCCGCGCGCCGGGATGTTGCAACGGCGGGCGGTTGGCGCCCGGGGGCGAGCAGCGGTACAATATGCGCACCTGCGCGCGCGGCCCCGCTCACCCGCCTCCCCCCCCCGCGATGGATCTCGAGCTCTCCGACGTCGTCCGCGTCGCCCGGCTGATGATCCCGAGCCGCGACGTCGACGGTCCGGACATCGCGCCTCCCCAGCCGCGCATCGGCGACATCGCCACCGTCGTCGGAGCGTTAGGCGACGACCTCTATCTCATCGAGCACGCCACCGACGACGGCCGGTCGCTCTGGCTGGCCGAGTTCCACGTCGCGGAGCTGGAGCTGGTGGCGAAGGGGAGCGACTTCTGAGGGGGGGTGGGAACGGCGGGACGGCGCGACCGAGGCGGCGGGGACCACCGAACGACGGCACAGACACGAACGGACGCCGAGCGGCGCCGCGCCATCCAGGGGTTCGCGGCGGCAAGCGGGGCTCGTCTTCGTTCCGCGGCTCGCGAGATGACCTCGCCCGCGGGGGCAAACCAGTTCGGCGGTGGTGCGACCCGCTCGGGCCCTGCGGGCTGTCCGGGAGCCTCTGTCTTTTTTGGGCGCGGTAGCGCGGCCGCCGTTCCGCCCGACGCCGTTACGCAGTCCCCGGCGCCGTTGCGCCGCACGGCACCCGCATGCACTATCTGCGGCGGCCGCTCGCTCCGGCGGGCGGTCGCCGCTCCCGCATTGCCGTCGCCGCAGCCTGACGCTCCACCCCGGGGGACTGATGCGCCGCCTCGCCGCCTGCCTCTTCGCGCTCCTCGTGCTCCCCGCGCCCGCCGCGGCGCAGGGGAAGTTCCCGCCCGACTCGCTGAAGAACCTGAAGGTCTTCGCGAAGAACACCCCGGTGCGGGCGCTGCTCGACACGATGCGCACCTTCGCCGGCGCGCTCGGCGTGCGCTGCAACTACTGCCACGTCGGCAATGAGGGAGAGCCGCTCTCCGCCTACGACTTCGCGTCGGACAAGAAGCCGGAGAAGGAGAAGGCTCGCGTGATGCTTCGCATGGTCGCGTCGATCAACGACGAGCAGCTGCCGAGGCTCGAGGCGCGACGCCAGCCGCCGGTGGTCGTGGGCTGTGCGACCTGCCACCACGGGATCGCGGTGCCGCGTCCGCTGCAACAGGTGATCCTCATGGCGTACGATTCCACCGGTGCGGATTCGGCGATCGCGACGTACCGCGCGCTGCGGCAGCGCTATTACGGGCGAGCCGCATACGACTTTGGCGACGCTCCCCTCGCCGACGTCGGCTCGGCGCTCCGCGCGCGGCGGAAGTTCGCCGACGCGGTGCGCTTCTATCTCCTCAATACCGAGTTCGCGCCGACCTCACCCTTCGCCTTCCGCGCGGCTGGCGAGGGGCAGCTCGCCGCCGGCGACACCGCCGCCGCGATCGCCAGCCTCGAGCATGCGCTCATGCTCAACCCGAGGGACGCACAGCTGCAGCGCATGCTCGAGTCACTGAAGCGGAAGCCATAGCGCCGCGGCCGTCAGCGACTCCGCCGGGGCCGTCAGCGACTCCGCCGGGGCCGTCAGCGACTCCGACCCCTGTCGGGGGGGGACACCGTTTTGCGGCGCGGCGGTGCGAATGTGTTCACGACGGCGCTCCGCGGTAGCGGGAGAGCCAGGCGTCGCTCCACGAGTCGAAGTTTCCGTCGCGCAGCGCGGCGCGGGCGTCGCGCATGGTGTCGAGGAGGAAGGTGAGGTTGTGCAGCGCGAGGAGGCGGAGGCCGAGCATCTCTTCGGCGACGAAGAGGTGGCGGAGGTAGGCGCGGTCGTAGCGCGTGCAGCCCGGGCAGCCGCATCCTTCGACGAGGGGGCGGCGATCGGTGCGATGGCTCCCCTTCCGTATCTGCACCTTCCCGTCGGGAGTGAAGGCGGTGCCATCGCGTCCCATCCGGGTCGGGGCGACGCAGTCGAAGAGGTCGATCCCGCGGCGGACTCCCTCGACCAGGTCGTCGGGAAATCCGACGCCCATGAGGTACCTCGGCAGCCGCGCGGGGATGATCGGGGTGCAGACCTCGAGGATCGCGTACATGTCCGGCTTCGCCTCGCCGACGGAGAGGCCGCCGATCGCGATCCCGCGCCAGTCGCCCGTTTCGAGGATCGCGGCGACCGAGGCGCGGCGGAGCTCCGGGTGCGTCCCGCCCTGCACGATCGGGAAGAGCGCCTGCGGCGGGGCGGCCCGCTCCGCCTCGGGGTCGGCGGGGAGGAGCGAGGGGAGGTCGTCGGGGAGGACCGCGCCGGTCATCGTCAGGCCTAACGGCGCGCGGCCGTCGCGCCCGATCCGGTCGAACTCCGTGCGGCAGCGGTCGAGCCAGCGCAGGCTCCGCTCCATCGCCGCCCGCGCCGGTCCCTCCCCGGCCTGGCCGGCGATCAGCTCGTCGAGCTGCATGACGACGTCGGCGCCGATGTTGCGCTCGATGCGCATCACCGCCTCCGGGGTGTACTCGTGCATCGACCCGTCGAGGTGGCTGCGGAAGACTACGCCTTCCTCGCCCACCGTCCGCAGCTTCGCCAGCGAGAACACCTGGAAGCCCCCGGAGTCGGTGAGCATCGGTCCCTCCCACCGCGCGAAAGCGTGGAGCCCGCCGAGGGCGCGGACCATCATGTCGCCCGGGCGCAGGTAGAGGTGGTACGCGTTGGCGAGCACCATCCGTCCGCCGGCATCCGCCACCTCGTCCATCGACAATCCCTTGATCGTGCCCTGCGTCGCGACCGGCATGAACGCCGGCGTCTCGACGACGCCGTGCGGGGTGGCGAACTCCCCGAGACGTGCCGAGCCCTGCTCGCGAGCGACGCGGAATGAAAACTGGCCGGTGGTGGACACGTCGATTGGTAACGACCACCCTCATGGTTGCTCAAGTCCCGACCGCTTCCGGGTTGACACCCCTCCCGGGACGCGCCCACGTTCCACCGATGGTTGCACGGCTCCCCACCCCCCAGAGGAGGAAGTGATGACCAGCCTCGGCGCGTTGTGGCTCCCAATCCTGTTGTCCGCGGTCTTCGTGTTCATTGCCAGCTCGGTGCTGCACATGGCCACCCCCTGGCACAAGAACGACTATCGAAGCGTTCCGCAGGAAGAGCAGGTCACGGCCGCGCTGCGGCCGCTGGCGATCCCCCCGGGCGATTACATGGTGCCGAGGGCGAAGAGCATGGACCAGATGCGCTCCCCCGGGTTCGCCGAGCAGATGCGGCAGGGGCCGGTGCTGGTCATGAGCGTCCTCCCCAACGGGATGACGCCTATGGGCGGGTTGCTCGTGAAGTGGTTCGCCTACCTGCTCGTCGTCTCGTTCATCGCCGGCGGGATCGCCTCGCACGTCCTCCCCCCCGGCTCCGACCGGCACGTCATCCTCCACACGACGGGAATGGCGGCGTTCCTCGCCTACTCGCTGGCGCTCTGGCAGATGGCGATCTGGTACCGGCGCTCGCTCGGCACGACGATTCGCGCGACGATCGACGGGCTCGTCTACGGGCTGATCACCGGCGCGACCTTCGCCTGGCTCTGGCCGCGTTAGGCGGGCGCGCCTCCCCCGTTTCCCGAGCCACGAGGCTCGACTTCGATGTCCCTGCAGCTGACGGTGCCCGACATCCAGCATCTGCTCGAGCCGAACTACCGCGTCCAGCGCGAGATCGGCCGCGGCGGGATGGCGACGGTATACCTGGCCGAGGAGGTGAAGCACGGCCGCGCCGTCGCGATCAAGGTGCTGCACCGCGACTTTGCGCCCGCGTTCAGCGCCGACCGCTTTCACCGCGAGATCGGGATCGCGGCGCGGCTGTCGCATCCGCACCTCGTCCCCCTGATCGACTCGGGCGAGGCGGGGGGGATGCTCTACTACGTCTCCGCATACGTCACCGGCGGTTCGCTGCGCGACCGCCTGCGCCGCGAGCACCGCCTGCCGATCAGCGACGCCGCGCGCATCGCGCGACAGGTCGGCGCCGGGCTCGACTTCGCCCACCGCGCCGGCTTCGTCCATCGCGACGTGAAGCCGGAGAACATCCTGTTCGCGGACGGTCTCGCGCTCATCGCCGACTTCGGGCTGGCGCGCGCGGCGTGCAGCGAACCGGGGGAGCGCGTCACCGGCTCCGGGTTCGCCGTCGGCACCCCCGACTACATGAGCCCGGAGCAGGCGGCGAGCGAGCCCGATCTGGACGCGCGCAGCGACATCTACAGCCTCGCCTGCGTCGTCTTCGAGATGCTCACCGGCACCGCCCCCTTCAGCGGCTTGTCGGTACGGGCGACGATCGCGAAGCAGGTGGCCGAGATCCCGCGGCGCGTGCGTACCCTCCGCCCCGAGGTGCCGCCGGCGATCGACGATGCGGTCGCCCGCGCCCTGGCGAAGGACCCGGCGCAGCGATTTCCGACCGTCACGGAGTTCACCGCGGCGCTCGCCGACCACGCGCCGTCGCGCGGCCACGCGGTATCGCTCACCACGCGCGGCATCGCCGTGCTCCCGTTCGTGAACGTGAGCTCCGAGCCGGAGAACGAATACCTCAGCGACGGGATCACCGACGAGCTCATCGACCAGCTGGCGAAGGTCGACGGCATTCGCGTCGCGTCGCGGACGTCGGTGTTCGCGCTGAAGGGAAAATCCCAGGACGTGCGGGCGATCGGCGCGCTCCTCGGCTGCACCTCGGTGCTCGAGGGAACGGTCAGGCGATCGGGGCAGGAGTTGCGGATCACCGCGCAGCTGACCTCGACGGAGGACGGCTCGCTCGTCTGGTCGCAGCGTTATGACCGGCACCTCGCCGACGTCTTCGCGATCCAGGACGAGATCGCGCGCACGATCGTGAACACCCTTCGCGCGACCTCGTTCGCCGACCTCTCGGCCACGCCGCACCCGCGCCGGCAGACGACGAACGTCAATGCGTACAGGCTCTACCTGAAGGGGCGCTACGAGTGGAACCGCCGCACGCAGGAGGGAGTCGCCGCCGGCATCCGGTATTTCCAGCAGGCGATCGCCGAGGATCCGTCCTACGCGCTCGCCTACACGGGGCTCGCCGACTGCTACGCGCTGCAGGTGGACTACCGGAGCATGCCGGTCGTCGAGGGGTTCGTCGCGGCGAAGGACTACGCGCGGCGGGCGATCGCGCTCGACGACACGCTCGCCGAGGCGCATGCGTCGCTCGCCTGGACGCTCTTCATCTACGACTGGGATTGGGCCGGGGCCGAGCAGGAATTCCGGCGCGCCATCGACCTCGATCCGCGCTACGCGACCGCGCACCAGTGGTATGCCTTCCTCCTCGCCTCGCGCGCGGCGTTCGGTGACTCGCTGGTCGAGGCGCACACGGCGGTCGAGCTCGACCCCGGCTCGACCTCGGCCCGGCGCTCGCTCGCCTGGAGCTACTACTATGCGCGCCGCTACGACCAGACTCGCTATCATCTCGAGCGGGCGATCGAGATGAACCCGAACGCCGAGGAGAACTATCGCGTGCTCGGGCTCACCCTGGCGATCGAGGGAGAGCTCGACGAGGCGGTCAAGGTGCTGGGCGAAGCGGTCACGATGGAGGGATCGGGGAGCTACACCAGGGCGACGCTCGGCTTCGCCCTGGCGAAGGCGGGAAAGACCGCCGAGGCAATGGAGATCCTCGCTCATCTCGAGGCGCGCGCAGAGTGCGAGTACGTCTCGCCGGCCGCCTTCGCGACGACGCTGATCGGGCTCGGCCAGGCCGAGCGGGCGCTCGACTGGGCGGAGCATTCGCTCGAGGACCGGCGCGGCTGGCTGGCGTACCTGCGGGTGAACCCGCTGCTCGATCCCCTGCGCGGGCATCCGCGGTTCGACGCCCTCGTCGAGCGGATGCGGCTGGCCCCGGCGGCGAAGGGTGCTGCCTGACGCTTTCCATGAAATCCACAGGAGGTCACTCATGAATTCGATCGTCAGGGCGCTGCTCGCCGTCACCCTCGGCGCGGGGCTGGCGACGCCGGCGGGGGCGCAGAGCATTCACGACTTCGCCGCCTGGCTGGCAATGATGTCCACGCCGTACGGGACGCTGCCTCCAGTGGTCACGCGGAAGATGGCGGGGCGGTCCGCCGGGACCGCCGCGGGAAGGACGTTCGAGCTGCGCTACGGGCATTTTGCCCTCGACAACCAGAGCGACGCGGTGCACATCGGCGGCGTCGGCGCGCGATTTGGCGGGCTCGGACTCGTTGCCGGCTACGAAGGGTGCAGCGGCTGCGACGGAAGCCTCATGCTCGGGGCCGACTACGAGGGCGGCCTCGTCGAGCAGCTGCTGACGGGGAATGGCGCGCGGACGCTGTTCATCCTCGGCCTCCGGCCGTCGGTCGGCTTCGGGCGTTCGACCGGGAGCGGCCCGGACATCAGCTCGATCACCGCCGCCCTGGACGTGCCGATCTCGGTCGCGGTCCCCGTCGGGACGACGGCCCGGATGGTGCCGTTCGTCGCCCCGGGTTACGGCGTCGGTGCGTTGCGCGGCGGGGGGGACAGCGAGTCGGGGACGAGGGGGTCGATCGCGTTCGGCGCCGCCCTCGTCGACCTCGCCCCGGGGCTGGGGGTCAACCTCAGCTGGCGCAAGGTCTTCCTCGACCAGGCGCCGACGACGATCGGCGTCGCCCTCACCTTCGACCGTTAGGCAGCACGCGCCGCTTCACCTTCCCGCCACCACACCGTGGACTACCGTATCGCCGTCGACTCCGATGCGCCGCTGCTGGCGGACATCAACCAGCAGCTCATTCGCGACGAGTGGGGCGGTGGCGGGATGGAGCTCGAGCATCTCGAGGCACGGATGCGCCGGTGGATCGAGGAGGGCGACTACACGGCCGTGATCTTCCTCGAGGAAGACGAGACTGTCGCCTATTCACTGGTCAGCATCGACGACGACTCGGCGTACATCCGCCACTTCTTCGTCCTTAACGAGCACCGCGGCCGAGGGATCGGCCGGCGCGCAATCGCCACCCTGCTCGGCGAGATCATCCCCGCCGGCCGCCGGATCACCCTCGACGTGCTGGCGAGCAATACCGTGGGCCACGCATTCTGGCGCTCGGTCGGGTTCGGGGACTACGCGATCCGGATGGAGCGGCTTCCCGGAGGCTCGGAGCCGGTCAACTGATCGCTCGATTGTCGTCGAGAGTGCGAGCTGGGATGAATCCCCGACCCCCATCGTTGCAGGGTGATCACCGTACGGCCGTACCCATCTCCGACAGGCTGCCGATGCTCTTCCACCCTTCGCCGCCTCCGCAGCGCCCTCGGCATCGCGGTCACGCGGGACGTGCGCCGGGGCAGGATTCGGAACGGCGACGAGTGAGGAGCGACGCGATGACGAGCGACCGGGTTCACGGAATCGCGAGGGCCCCGGTGCCACCCAGGGAAAATGACGCGCGCCCACTCGCCACTCGTCCCTCGTCGCTGGCTGGATGATCGCCCTGACTCGTGAGATCAGCCCGTCGATCGTGAGCTGCGAGCTCACGCATCTCGATCGAACGCCAATCGATCTCGCCCGTGCGCGCGCCGAGCACGATGCGTACGAGGCTGCCCTCCGCGAGTGCGGGTGTGAGGTGCGGCGACTTCCCGCTGATGAGACGATGGCGGATTCGGTGTTCATCGAGGACACCGCGATCGTGCTCGACGAGCTGGCGATCATCACGCGTCCGGGCGCGCCTTCACGCCGCGCCGAGACCGACGCGGTGCGCGAGGCGCTGCGCGAGCACCGCGCGCTGCGCGAGCTCAGCGCGCCGGCGATCCTGGACGGGGGTGACGTGCTGCGGATCGGCCGACGGCTCCTCGCCGGGGTCGGGCCGCGCAGCAACGACGAGGGGCGGCGGCAGCTCGCGGCGTTCGCCGCGCCGCACGGGTACAGTGTCGAAGCCGTGCCCTTCGCCGGCTGCCTCCACCTGAAGACCGCGGTGACGCTGGTCGCAGACGACACCGTCCTCTTCAACCCGGAGTGGGTGGATGCGTCAGCGTTAGGCGTGGCGCGCGCGATCCCGGTCGATCCGGCCGAGCCCTTCGCCGGGAACGCCGTCCGACTCGGCGAAGTGGTCATTCATCCGGCGGAGTTTCCGCGGACCCGCGCCAGCCTCGAGCGGGCGGGGATCCGGGTGCGGACCGTCCCGGCCGGCGAGCTGGCCAGGGCCGAGGGGGGCGTAACGTGCTGCAGCCTCCTCGTTGGGAGGCCCGGCTCGCCTCTCCGAACCGCGATGACGGCTGCGTTGGAATGGTGAGCCCCCCTTCGAGGGGTCGGAGTCAGGGCGGGGGCGAAAACCCGCTATTGACAAATCCGATTTAGTGTTGAAATATCAACACAGTTGATTTTTCAGCACTCCCGCTCCTCCCCGTTCCTGGATCGCTGCGCCGATGACCAAGAAGCAACCGGAAGTTCCCGCGCTGACCCGGCGCGAGCGGCAGGTGATGGACATCCTGCATCGTCACAATGGAGCGACCGTCGCCGAGATCATGGCCGAACTCCCCGATCCGCCGACCTACTCGGCGGTACGGTCGGTGCTGCGAATTCTCGGGGAGAAGGACCTGATCAAGCACAAGGAAGACGGGCCGCGGTACGTCTATTTTCCGGCCGAGGCGACCGAGCGCGCGCGGAACGATGTGCTGGCCCACGTCGTACGGACCTACTTCGCCGGCTCTCCCGAGCAGGCGGTGACCGCGCTCCTCCGCATGTCCGACGTCGAGCTGCCGGACGCCGAGGTCGAGCGCCTCCGTGAGAGCATCCGCCGCGCGCGGCAGAACGGGAGATGAACATGATCCCTCGCTTCCTCGTCGGAATCGCTGACCTGCCGGTGCGCGACCTCGCGATGCTGGTGCTGCTGGTCAAGGCGACGATCATCCTCGTGACCGCGTTGGCGATCACGGTCGCGATGCAGCGGGCCTCGGCCGGGGCGCGCCACCTCGTCTGGCTGGTCGCGTTAGGCACCCTCCTCGTCGTCCCGGCGCTGACCGCCTGGGGGCCGATCCGTTTGGAGATCCTCCCGGCGGCGAGCGCGCCCGGCGAGCGGGCCGCCACGCCGGCGGCGGAGCAACCCGCTGCGAAGGCGAACGACCTCGCGGCGACGCGCTCCTTCCTCCCCGACGGCTCGACGCTGGCCGACGGGACTCCGGTGGCCGCGCCGGTCCCTGTCGCCGGGCCGCTGAGCGTCTCGGCGCGCATCGAGCGGATGGGAGTGCTGTCGATCGCCCTGACGGTCTGGGGGTCCGTCGCGCTCGTGATCCTCGGCTCGCTCGCCTGGTCCGCGCTGGTCGTGCGCCGGATCGTCAGGCAGGCCACGCCACTCGACCGCGAGGACTGGACCGGGCCGCTCTACGAGATCGCCGACCGGTTCGGGCTCGACGAGGCGCCGCGGCTGCTGCGGAGCGACGAGGCGAAGATGCCGTTCGCCTGCGGACTGCTCCGGGCGACGATCGTGCTCCCGGCGGAGAGCGATGGCTGGAGCCTCGACCGCCGGCGCGCGGTGCTGCTCCACGAGCTCGCCCACGTCCGCCGCCGCGACCTCGTCGGTCACACGTTAGGCAGGCTGGCCTGCGCCTTCTACTGGTTCCATCCGCTGGTCTGGACCGCCGCTCGCGAGCTGCGCTCGGAGAGCGAGCGCGCCTGCGACGACCTCGCGCTGTCCTGCGGCACCCGCCCCGCTGACTATGCCGAGCACCTGCTGGACATCGTCACGTCGATCCGCCGTGATGCCACCCCGTCGGTCGCGCTGGCGATGGCGCGCCGCAAGGAATTCGAGGGACGCATGCTCGCCATCCTGGATCCACACCTCCGCCGCGCCAACCCGACCCGCGCACAGTCGACGGCGCTGATCGCCTCGCTGGCCGTGGTCGCCGTCGTCGTCGGCGCAGCGGCGCCCGCGCGCCGCGTGCAGGGGCAGCCGGAAGGGGCGCCGTCGCCCACGCAGCAGCAGGGCGCACGGGGCGATACGGAACAGCCCTACGAGCAGCACTCGGCGCCGGGAGGCTACGACTACCGGAAGGTCAGCGAGAAGGTCAGCGAGAAAGTCACGAGCAAGGTCACGAGCAAGGCGGCGGGCCGGGCGATCGAGCGCGCGCTGGGGCCCGGCGGAGTTGCGGACGCCGATGCGATCGCGCGTGCCGCCGCGAACGGCAGCGTCCCGGAGATGGTGCGACTGCTCGAGGCCGGGGGGAAGGGCGGGGCGAAGGACTCCGATGACCGGCCGATCCTCCTCGCCAGGGTGCTGCGCACGGACACGAGCGCGGCGCTGCGGCGGGTGGCGGCGTGGGGATTGTCGGAGTACGCCGACAACGATGTCGCCGTCGAGGCGCTGGCCAGCGCGGTCGCGCACGACCGGGACGCCGAGGTGCGCGAGATGGCGGCGTGGGCGTTGGGCGATGCGAACGAGCGCGGCGGCGCGGCCACCGCGGCGCTGGCCGCGGCACTGAAGGGCGACGCCAGCACGAAGGTCCGGGCGACCGCCGCCTGGGCGTTAGGCAACATCGGCGCCCGCTCGTCGGTCGATGCGCTGGTCGCCGCGCTCGGCGACGGCAGCCCGGACGTCCGCAAGCGCGCGGTCTGGGCGATCGGCAACGTCGGGCCGCACCAGGCGCCCCCGGCGCTGGTCGCGCTGCTCAAGGACAAGGACCCGGAGATCCGCGAGCTGGCCGCGTGGGGGCTGTACCAGATCGAGGATCCATCGGCGGCGCCGGCGCTGCAGGCCGCGCTGAGGACGGAGACCGACAAGGACCTGCAGCTCTCCTACATCCGGGCGATGGCGGCGGTGGGGGACAAGTCGATCGACGCGATCCGGGAGCTGCTCGAATCGCCCGATCCACGGATCAAGTCGATGGCGGTCCACGCCCTCGCCGGCGGCGACGCGGCCGGCCCATGGCCGTGGCCGTGGCCGGAGCCCCGTCCCTATCCGGACGACCGTTAGGCAGGAGTGACCGGGCGTCGAGCCGACGCCCGGTCCATTGCCGGTCGATGCTGAATTTTCAACGTACCACCGGCCCTTCGCGGCCGCCAACAGCGGAGTCGTCATGCAACGGATCCATTCACTCGTGCTCGCCGCCACGGTCATGTCGCTCACCGGGAGCGCGCCCGCCTTCAACACCGACGACGCGGTGATCGTCGAGCGGGGGACACGCGCCTTCGACGGGCTGATCGAGCGTCCCGGGGCCGTCGTCAGGCCCGCTGTCGGCTTCGATGTCGGCGCGCTGCTCAGCGCGGCGCACGGCGCACCGCCGATCATCTGCGCGCTCGCCGCGCAGGCGGTGCGCAACCACGGCTGGAGCGACTGGAGCGACGCGCCGTCGACGCCGCTGCCACGAACGATCCTCCCGGACGAACGATCGCGCCGCCGCAACCGGCACGACGATGGAGACGGCTCGACGCTTTCCGCGGCCGACGTGCAGCAGCTGCTCGGCGGGCTCGCCTCGGGCGATGCCTGCGTGCGCGAGCTGTCGGTTCGCCTCCTCGGCCGCGCCGACGACTCGGCGGTCGCGCCGGGGCTGGTGACGCGGCTGAAGACGGGCAACCCTTCGCTTCGCGAGGTCGCGGCGCTTGGCCTCGGTCTTGTCGGCGCCGGGAGCGCGAGCGATGCGCTGGTCGCCGCGCTGCGCGACGGCGAAGCGGGGGTGCGCGCGAACTCGGCGTGGGCGTTAGGCAGGATCGAGAGTGGAGGCGCACTCGGCGCGCTCATCGGTCTCTTTCGCGATCCGGCCGAGACGGTCCGGGCCGCGGCGGTGGTCGCGGTCGGCCGGATGGACTCGACGAGCGCGGTGGCCGCGCTGGCCAGGGTCGTGAGGCAGGACGAGGCGCCATCGGTGCGCCGCGTCGCGGCGTGGGCACTGGGCCAGATCGAGGCGCACGAGGCGGTCAGCGCGCTCGGCGGCGCGCTCGCCCAGGACCGCGACGCCGGCGTCCGCGAGATGGCGGCGTGGGCGTTAGGCGAGATCGAGGATCACTCGGCGACGAGCGCGCTGGCGGCCGCGGCAAAGGGGGACGCCGATGACGACGTGCGCGAGACCGCGGTATGGGCGCTCGCCCAGATCGGCGACCGCTCGGCGGCCGACGTCCTCGATCAGGTGGTGGCCAGCGACAGGAGCTCGCGCGTTCGCGGCACGGCGGCCTGGGGGATCGGCCAGATCGAGGATGACGACGGCCGCGCGCCGGCCGGATTGCTGCAGGCGCTCAAGGACGCGAGCGCGGACACGCGGCTGAAGGCCGCCTGGGCGCTGGGCCAGATCGGCGACTCGGCCGCGCTCCCCGCGATCCGCGACGCGCTGAAGCAGGAGAAGAGCGGCGAGGTCAGCCGCGCCCTCATCCGCGCGCTCATGAAGTCCGGCGAGCACTCGGAGAGCGCGCTGACCGAGCTGCTCGACTCGAAGGATCCGCGCGTCCGTGAAGTCGCGGTCCGCGGTCTCGCAGGGAACAACCGCTTCAACCCCTGGCCCTGGCCCTGGCCCCGGCCGCGGCCGTTTCCGTGAACTGCAGGGGTCAGGGGTCAGGGGTCAGGGGTCAGGTGTCAGGGGTCAGGGGTCAGGTGTCAGGTGTCAGGCACGGCGGGAAAATCGAACGGCGGCACGACCGAGCGTCAGC
>OEPS010000388.1_pt1 | contig 15964 bp, 13 predicted proteins | sample 1539411 | NCBI WGS metagenome assembly OEPS01 (sample SAMN02671747, study PRJEB22543) | soil metagenome | biome: bacteria | place: China:Hunan Province, Lengshuijiang City | collected 2012-10-15 | depth 0.08m m
TACGCTTACGTCGGCGATGTCGTCAGGATTGATATCCTGCGCCGCATTGCCGTAATCGTAACCCCCATACCCCTGGGAGTTGCCGTTGAAATTCGAGTTGTTGATCGGGATGCCGTCGACAACGTACAGCGGCTCGTTCCCCTGGCTGATCGAGCTCGCGCCGCGGATCACGACCCGCGCCGAACCGCCCTGCGTCGTCGCCCCCGTCACCTGAAGCCCCGCAACCTTGCCTTCCAGCGAGTTCGCGATGTTCATGCTCCGAGTGCGATTCAGCTCCGTCGTATCGACCGACTGTTGCGCGTAACCGAGCGATTTCTTGCTCTTCTCGATCCCAAGAGCTGTCGTCACGACCTCCTCGAGCTGCGCGGGCGCGGCTGCGAGCGTGAAATCCTGCGTCACAGCTCCCGCCACGAGGGTGATCTGCGCCGACGCTTGACGGAACCCGATCCGCCTCACGACCAGCGTCGCGGCCTGTCCGTTGACGCGATCGGCCGGGACGATGAAGCTGTAATGTCCAGCCTCGTTCGTCATCGCCCCGACGCCGAGCGACATGATGCCGACGCTCGCGCCAAGAATCGGCGCATTCGCCTCGCTCCTGACCGTTCCACTGACCACAATCGCCTGCTGTGCACGGGCCGTCCGTCCCGGCAGCAAGGCGAGCCCGGCGGCAACCAAAAGCGCACCAAGGTTTTTCACAGCGCCTCCCCATAGAAAAGAAACACGCCGCGCCCGGCTTGGGGCGCGCGTGACCGCGTTTGGCGAACCTAGGGTTCCGCAAGCGTTGTGTCAACGATTTGGCTGCGATCCCCAGCGGTCGTCAGCGGTCGTCCGCCGGCCGGCGCCGGGCTTTCCCCTGCTCGTTCGATTCCCGCGTCAACCGCTCCCCTTCCGCCCGCCGCCATTCCGCGATCTTCCCGTGGTCCCCCGACAGCAGCACGTCGGGCACCCGATGCCCCCGGTACTCCGGTGGCCGCGTGTAGCTCGGCGCGCTCAATCCTCCCTCGTAGAAGGAGTCCCCCCGCGCGCTGTCGAAGTCGGACATCGCCCCGGGAAGCAGCCGCACTACCGCATCGACGATCGCCAGCGCCGCCGGCTCGCCTCCGCTGAGCACGAAGTCGCCGAGCGACAGCTCCTCGGTCGCCAGCACGTCGGCGACCCGCTGGTCCACATCCTTGTAATGCCCGCAGAGCAGCGTCAGCTCCGTTCCCGCCGCGAACCGGACCGCGTCCTGATGGGTGAAGCGCTTCCCCCGCGCCGAGACGAGCACGATCGGCGCCGTCGCGCCCAACGCTTCCACCGCCTCGAAGAACGGCGCTGGCTTCATCACCATCCCCGCCCCGCCGCCGTACGGATAGTCGTCAACCGTACGATGGCGGTCGTGGGTGTGGTCGCGCAGGTCCGCGACGCGGTACTCGACCGCGCCGGCCGCGGCTGCGCGCGCCGGGATGCTCAGCCCGAGCGGCCCGCTGAAGTAGCCCGGAAAGATCGTGACGATGTTGACGCGCAGCATCGCGCTCAGTCGAGCAGGCCGGCCGGCAGGTCGACGACGATGCGCCGCTCCGCGCGATCGACTCGCTGCACGGTGCGTTCATCGTACGGGATCATCACCGTCGCGTCCTTTGCCCCCTCGGCCGCCGCCGCGCGGGCGACGTCGAGAACGAGCCCTTGCGGCAGCTCCCACACCGTGGTCACGCGGCCGACGACCGTCCCGTCCGTCAGCTCGACACGCATCCCGGGGACGTCGTGCAGGTAGATCTCGTCCTCGGCGAGCGCGGGGAGCTCGTCCTCGGGCACGAGCAGATAGCGATCGCGCCAGAGATCGGCGGCGTTGCGGTCGCTGATCCCAGAGAACGTGACGAGGAACCCGTCCTTGAACGGGCGCGCGCCAACCACTTCCACCGTCGTCCCGCGGGTGTCGGGACGCCCGTCGGCGTCGCCCACGAAAAAACGACGGCCGGACGCGAAGACCGCGTCCGGCTCGTCGGAAATGGGCTCGACCACGAGCTCGCCGCGAACGCCATGTGACTTGCGGACGCGCCCGACGACGACGAAGGCGGGAGCGCTGTCGGTCATTCGCTGCGTCGCCTCGGCTGTCGTATTACTCGCTCTTCTCGCTGAGCGGAACGGCCTTCGACTGCAGCTTGGCCGCGAGGCGCGACTCGTGGCGGCGCTTGAGCATCCCCGCCTTGCGGATGATCGACCGGACGGTGTCGGTCGGCTGCGCGCCGACGTTCAGCCAGTGCTCGATGCGCGCTTCGTCGAGCGTCACCGCCCCCTCGGCCTGCCGCGGGGCATACGTGCCGACGATCTCGATGAAGCGGCCGTCGCGCGGGCTGGTGGCGTCGGCGACGACGATGCGGTACATGGGGGCCTTCTTCCGGCCGACCCGGCGGAGTCGAATCTTGACCATCGTGTATCTCCCGTTAGGCAGAGCTGTTCCCGGTACTGCTCCGGGCTCCTCGCGCACGCGGTATGTCCGCGCCGCACCCGGTACTGCAACTGCAACTGCAACTGCAGGGGTCAGGGGTCAGGCGCTTCGCTGCGAGACCCTGACACCTGACACCCCTCTTCACATTCTCGGGAAGCCCCCCACCCGTCCCCCCGCGGAGGCTTTCTTCATCATCTTCTGCATGTCGCGGAACTGGTCGAGCAGGCGGTTCACCTCGTTCACCGGCCGGCCGCAGCCCTTGGCGATGCGGGCGCGGCGCGAGCCGTTGATGATCCCCGGCGTCTTCCGTTCCTGCGGCGTCATCGAGAGGACGATCGCCTCGAGGTGCTTCATCCGCTTCGGGTCGGCGGCCTTGGCGGCCTTGAGCATCTTCGAGTTCATCCCGGGCAGCATCTTGAGCACGCCTTCGATGGGCCCGAGCTTCTCGATCTGCTTCATCGCGACGAGGAAGTCGCCGAGGTCCATCCCTTCCTTGCGGACCTTCTTCTCGAGCTTCTTCGCCTCGTCCTGGTCGAAGGTCGCCTGTGCCTTCTCGACGAGCGACAGCACGTCGCCCTGCTGGAGGATCCGCCCCGCCATCCGCTCCGGATGGAACTCCTCGAGGGCGTCCGGCTTCTCGCCGACGCCGATGTACTTGATCGGCTTCTTCGTGACCCCGTAGATCGACAGCGCGGCGCCGCCGCGGGCGTCGCCGTCCATCTTGGTCAGGATGACGCCGGTCACGCCTAACGCCTTGTCGAACCCTTCGGCGATGCGGACCGCTTCCTGGCCCGTCATCCCGTCGGCGACGAAGAGGATCTCGTCCGGGCGGATCGACTCCTTCAGCCGGACGAGCTCCTGCATCATCTGCTCGTCGATCTGCAGCCGCCCGGCGGTGTCGACGATGACGACGCGGTCGCGCTCGCGCTTCGCCTGGTCGATCCCCGCCTTCGCGATCCTGACGACGTCGGTGGTCGTCCGGTCCGCGTACACCGGGACGTCGAGCTGCTTGCCGAGGGTCTCGAGCTGGTCGATGGCGGCCGGGCGATAGACGTCGGCCGCGATCAGCCGCGTCGGGCGTCCCTCGCCCTTGAGGCGCCGCGCGAGCTTGCCGGCGGTAGTCGTCTTGCCGGAGCCCTGCAGGCCGACCATCATCACGACCGTCGGCGGGATCGAGCTGAGCTTGAGCCCCTCGCGACGCTCGCCGAGCATCGCGGTCAGCTCGTCGTGGACGATCTTGACGAGCTGCTGCGCGGGGGAGACGGTCCGCAGCTGCGAGACCCCGACCGCCTTCTTCTCGACGCGCTCGAGGAACTCGCGTGTGAGCTGGAAGTTGACGTCCGCCTCGAGGAGGACGCGACGTACCTCCCGGAGCCCATCCTTGATGTCGGCTTCGGTCAGGACTCCGCGCCCGCGGAGGCGGGCAAAGGTGGCCTCGAGTTTTTCGCTGAGCTCATCGAACATAGCCCTGAAACGTAGCCGCGATTAGACTTGTGTTCAAGGCGCACTCCAGACCGGATGTCGCGTTCGCGGCACCGGGCACGCGGAGTGCGTGGCTGGCGTCCCCCCCCGTTCGCCGGCCGACGTACCCTGGCACCGCAGCCCGCTCCCATGGCCAAGACGACGCAGCGCAAGGAAGAGATCCTCAAGTCCGAGCTCCCGCCGACGCTCCCGCTGATGGCGCTGCGCTCGACGATCGTCTACCCGCTGGGCACCATCGCCGTGCAGATGGGGGCGCCGGAGAACCTCTCGCTCCTCCGCTCCTTCGAGGAGCCCGGGTTGATCGTCGCCCTCGTCGTCGCCACCGGAGACCACGACGAGCCGGTCGATACGCGGCGCTTCATCGGCCGGGTCGGCGTCGCCGCCCGCGTGCACGAGCGCATCAACCTCCCCGGCGACACGGTGCAGATCACCCTGCAGGGGCTGCGCCGCATCGTCGTCGACGAGATCGAACAGGACCTCCCCTTCCCCGTCGCCGTCATCCGCGGCGCCAAGGAGACCTCGGCCGACCCGAACGAGGTCGACGACCTCGTCTCACGCATCGTCGCCGCCGCCGAGACGCTGGCCGACCTCGTCGACCGCATCCCCGACGAGGTGCCGGCGATCCTCAAGATGAACATCTCGGATCCGGGGCGCTTCGCCGACCTCGCGGCGACGAACATGAACTTCCGCATCTCGGACAAGGACGAGGTGCTGCAGCGCCTCGACGTCGGCCAGCGGCTGCGCTTCATCCTCAACCGCCTCGAGCGCGAGGTCGCGCGGGCGCGGGTGATGGAGGATGTGAAGCGCCAGACCGAGGTGAAGATCGAGCAGCACCAGCGCGAGTTCTACCTCCGCCAGCAGCTGCGCGCGATCCAGGCCGAGCTCGGGGAGGCGGATCCCGGGGACAAGGAAGCGTCGGAGATCCTCCGCAGGATCGACGAGGCGAAGCTGCCGGAGAAGGTGCACGCCGAGGCGAAGCGCGAGACCGAGCGGATGCGGATGCTGTCGCCGGCCTCGAGCGAGTACCAGGTCATCCGCACCTACCTCGACTGGATCCTCGCCCTTCCCTGGCACAAGCGCTCGGGCGACGACAGCATCTCGCTCGAGAAGGTCCAGGAGGCGCTCGACTCGCGGCACTACGGGCTGGGCGAGGCGAAGGAGCGCATCATCGAGTTTCTCGCCGTGCGCAAGCTGCGCGGGGGCGACCCGCACGGGCCGATCCTCTGTCTGGTCGGCCCGCCCGGCACCGGGAAGACATCGCTCGGCGAGGCGATTTCGTCTGCGATCGGTCGCAAGTTCTACCGCATCTCGGTCGGCGGGGTGCGCGACGAGGCGGAGATCCGCGGCCACCGCCGCACCTACGTCGGGGCGATGCCCGGGCTCCTCGTCCAGGCGCTGCGCCGCGTCGCGGTCACCGACCCGGTGTTCATGATCGACGAGATCGACAAGATGTCGCACGGCGGCCCGTCAGGCGACCCGACCGCGGCCATGCTCGAGGTTCTCGACCCGTCGCAGAACCACGAGTTCGTCGACCACTACCTGAACCTTCCGGTCGACCTCTCGGGGGTGCTGTTCATCTGCACCGCGAACAACCTCTTCGACATCCCGGCGCCGCTGCGCGACCGCATGGAGGTCATCCGGATCGCCGGCTACACGATCGAGGAGAAGGTGGAGATCGCGTGGCGCTACCTGCTGCCGCGGCTCCTCGAGGACCACGGCATCACCGACAAGGACATCCAGTTCACCGACGAGTCGTTAGGCTACATCAGCAGCCGCTATTCGCGTGAGGCGGGGCTACGCAACTTCGAGCGCAACCTCGCCGCGATCATGCGCAAGCGCGCGCGGAAGAAGGCGGGGGGCGAAGAGGGGGCGTGGGTCATCGACATCGACAAGGTGAGCGAGGTGCTCGGCGTGCCGCGCTACCAGGTCGAGGACGCGGAGATGGAGCCGGAGATCGGCGTCGTGACCGGCCTCGCCTGGACGGCGACCGGCGGCGAGCTGATGACCATCGAGTCGCTGCGGATGCCCGGGAGCGGGCGGCTGACGGTGACCGGGCAGCTTGGCGACGTGATGCGCGAGTCGGTCGACGCCGCCCTCAGCTACGTCCGGTCGCGGGCGGCGCAGATCGGCATCGACGACAAGGCGTTCCGCGAGTACGACCTGCACATCCACCTCCCCGCCGGCGCGATCCCGAAGGACGGCCCGAGCGCCGGCATCACCCTCTCACTGGCGATCGCCAGCGTCCTCAGCCAGCGCGCCGTGCGGCGCGACCTCGCGATGACCGGTGAGGTGACGCTCCGTGGACGGGTGCTCGAGATCGGCGGCGTCAAGGAGAAGGTCCTCGCCGCCTACCGCGCGGGGATCCGCGAGCTGATCATGCCGAAGGCGAACGAGAAGGACCTGCGCGACGTCCCCGACGAGGTGCGCCAGCACGTCCGCTTCCAGTTCGTCGAGAAGATGGACGAGGTCCTCCGCATCGCGCTGCTCCCTGCCGCCGAAGGCGGCCTCGCCGATGTCGGCGCCCCGCCCCATGGCGAGGAAGCACCGGCGAAAACGTCAGGCGAGGGCGTGAGCGGCAACGGCGCGCACGACGTCGAAGTCCCGAAGCCGGCGCCGGTGCAGGCGGGAACGGCGGAGTAGCTCGCGGCGAGAGAGGGAGAAAAACTGCGGCACGGCGCCACCACGGCACCGAGGCGCCGAGGACAGCTCGAAGGGCTGATCCATTCGGGCTCCGGTCGAACCGTCCCGGGCAGGCGAGGTGAGGTCATCTCGCCTGCTTGCCGCAAGCTGTTGACGGGTCCTGTTGGGAGTTTCGCTCGCCGATCGAGGGCGTAGCGGCTCGCGCGCATCAACAGGTTGGTACTACGATCACGCGGATTTCGCGGATGTCGCGGATCGTTCCCGGGGGCGGGCGGCGCTCCACATGGCCGCCCGAAGCAGTATCCGCGTCATCCGCGAAATCGTAGTTCCCGCTGTTACGAGCCGGAACGACCTGGGGCAAGCGCCCTGCGTCTCTGCCGCGCCGTGAGCCGTTCTCCGTGCCTTGTATCTACCGATTATGCGGAACACGCATCAGACTCGTGGACGAGGTGGGACCTCGGTGGCGCCGTGCCGCAGTCCACCCGCAGTTCGCCTCGATGTCTCAGCTCCCCAGCTTCACCGCTCCCGCATCGATCACGTCGGCAGACGCGCCCCCCGGTACGTCGATGTACAGCACGTAGCTCCGTCCGCCGTTCTCGCCGCCGGTGACGCGCAGGGTGCGGGCGGTGCCGGTGAACTCGGTGCCGCCGGCGATCGCGCGCTCGCGCTGGTTGCCGAAGCGGCGGGCGATCGTGCTCTTCAGCAGGTCGGCGAATTCGCCGGCGTCGAGCGCGGAGTCCCAGACGCTGTACCAGGCGATTCCCTCCCCCTTCGGCGTGCGCACCACCATCAGGCGGTCGCCGTCCCAGCCGTTGGCGCCGCGCACGGCGGCGGCCTGGTCGCGGAGGTGCTGGAAGATGAACAGCCGCGTGCCGAACTCGCCGAAGACGTCGTCGTAGACGCGGGTCGCGTTCCGCGGCGCGGGGAGCGTGACGCTGGTCGGCTCGTCGGGCGGCGACGACTCGTACGCGCGCGGGTGCATCACCTGTTCGGTCGATGACGGCATCCGCGTGAACGGCTGCTTTCCCGGCGACACCTCCTCGAAGCGCTTCACGAAATCGGCGCCGCTGAGGTACGGGAAGATCAGCGTCTCCTGGATGTACAGCGGCGCGCGCGAGAAGAGCGGCATCTGCGCGGAATTCTTGCGCACCGACTCGCGGATCCCGTCCCATCCGCCGGGGATGGCGCTGAGGTCGTTGTTCGTCGCGATGCGCAGCTGCTCGTACACCGCCTGCCCCTCGATCACCGCCTGCGCCGCGGCGGAGCGGTCGCCGTCGCTGTGCAGGTTCTGGATCGAGTCGAGGTTGATGTACTGGTCCTGCAGCGCGTGCACGAGCTCGTGCGTCACCGTCATCGACGCCATCGTCGGGTCGGCGCCCTTCACGACGTACAGCACCTTGGTCCGCGGGTCGTAGTAGCCGACGATCTGCTCGGTGAGGAGGTCGAGCAGGAAGGGACGGAGCTGCATCGTGTCGGGGATCAGCCCCAGCACGCGGAGCGCGCTCTGCTGCCCGGAGATCTCCGCGGCCGGCAGCGACTCGTTGAACTTGTCCTCGAGGAACTTGCGCACCTGGTCCTTGCTGCGCTCCTCCAGCTTCGGCGGCGTCCGGTACTTCAGCCCGACCGCGGCCTCGATCCGCGGCACCGCTTCCGCCACCTCGCGCGCGTAAGGCGCGTCGAGCGCGGCGTCGTGCGAGGCGCAGCCGGTGGCGGCGATCGTGCCTAACGTCAGGGAGGCGAGCAGCGAGCGGTGCATCGGGATCAGGCGCCGGCGAGGTAGGTGAGGTAGGCGTCGACCATCCGCCGCCCGTAGAGCAGCGTAATCAGTGCGGCGGGGGAAAGGAATACGCCAAAGGGGACCTGCGGCATCTCCTTCCCGCGCAGCTTCGACAGCGGAACGACGAGCGCGAGGAACACCACCGCGCCGATCGCCGCGCCTGCGAACACGGTGAGCAGCGCAAGCTCCGGCCCGACCGCGGCCCCGATGAACGCCATCAGCGTCACGTCGCCGAAACCCATCGCTTCCTTCTTCAGCGCCGCCTCCCCGAGCCAGCCGACGATCGCGATCGCCCCCGCCCCGGTGCAGGCGCCGAGGATCGCGCCGAACGGCCCGGCAAAGGGGGTCTGGTCACCGAAGAACATTCCGACGAACGCCGTCACCAGCAGGAAGACGAATCCGGTGATCGTGAACCCGTCCGGGATCGTGTAGGTGCGCAGGTCGGTGACCGCGACCCCGACGAGCAGCGTCGCGAACACCGCGAGGCGCAGGGCGACGAAGCTCGCGCCGAACCGCCAGGCGATGGCAAGCCAGATGAGCGCGACGAGCAGCTCGACCCCCGGGTACAGCGGAGAGATCGGCAGCCCGCAGCCGCGGCACTTGCCGCGCAGTACGAGCCAGCTCAGGATCGGGATGTTGTCGTACCAGGCGATCGCCTTCTCGCACCGCGGGCAGCGCGACCGCGGACGCACGACCGAGAGCTTTTCCGGCCACCGCGTGATGCAGACGTTGAGGAAGGATCCGACGCACGCCCCGACGAGGGCCGCGTAGGTCAGCACGATTGCGCGCATGGCGTGGGGTGGTCGCTACTGTCGCAGCGCGTGGAGAAGGATGCCGGCGGCCACCGCGACGTTGAGCGATTCGACGTCGGGCGCGATCCGCAGCGCGACGAGCGCATCGGCGCGCCCGCGCGTCGCGGCGGTGAGGCCACTGCCTTCGTTTCCGACGGCGAGGGCGAGCCGCGCCGGGCGCGGGCGCGCACCGACCAGTCCTCCTTTCGCGTCCGCTCCCCACAGCTCCGCTCCCGTCGCGTCGAGGAACGATGCGAGGCTTTCGGCGGTAGCATGGAAGGCGGGGTGAATGAAGTGCGTGCCCATCCCGCTACGGACGACCTTGGCGTTCCATAGGTCAACGGTTCCCGGCAAGGCGACCGTCGCCGTCGCGCCAAGGGCGGCCGCCGTCCGGACGATCGTCCCGACGTTGCCCGGGTCCTGTACTGCATCGAGGACGAGAAGGGTGAGCGGGCTCACCCCGCTGTAGTCGGCGAGCGACCGCTCGGGGATCTCGCCGATCGCGAGCACTCCCTGGGGTGAGTCCGTCTCGGCGGCGCTCGCGAAGTCACGCTCGGACAGCTCGGCCGTCTCGATGTCGGTCCGCTCGGCGAGCGATGCGAGGAGCGCAGCGCCGCGCGGTGCATCGGCGAGCTGCGGAGCGGTCAGGACCCCGCGGATCGCGAGCTTCGAGCGCAGCAGCTCTTCGACGGTGCGCACCCCTTCCGCAACGAACAACCCGGCGCGCTCGCGCGCTTTTCGCCGCCGGAGGTCTCGCGCTAAGGTCAGCAGCTTCAATGTTTTATGGATGACATCGTTGGAATGGCTCTTGCCATGTCGTCCACCGCTCTCTCACCACCAGGGGAACGCATGCGACGCACTACAGTAGCCGGGCTCGCGCTCGCCGTCTCACTCGCTGGCTGCGGAGTCTCGCAGCAGCAGGAAGTGCAGATGGGGCAGAGCTACGCCCAGCAGATCAACGCTCAGCTTCCGATCGTGCAGGATGCGGAGCTCAATCGCTACATCAACGTACTCGGTGACTCGATCGCGAAGCTGACGTCACGCGGCGACCTCGATTGGCACTTCTACATCGTGGACAGCCCCGAAGTGAACGCCTTCGCCGTCCCGGGTGGCTTCGTCTACATCAACCGCGGGCTCATCGAGCGCAGCGACCGGCTCGACGAGCTGGCCGGGGCGATGGGACACGAGATCGGACACGTCGTCAAGCGCCACTCGGTCAAGCAGATGGAACAGCAGCAGAAGGCGAACATCGGGGTCACGCTCGCCTGCGTGCTGACCAGCATCTGCCAGAGCCAGGCGGCGCAGGCCGCGATTAACGTAGGAGCGGGCGCGGTGTTCGCCAGCTTCAGCCGCAAGGACGAGGAAGAGGCGGACCAGGAAGGAATCAAGAACGTCGTCCGGGCCGGGATCAGCCCCGAGGGGTTCCCCTCGCTCTTCCAGAAGCTCCTCGACGAGCGCAAGCGCGCCCCCGATGCGGTCTCGAGCTGGTTCGCGACGCACCCGACCGAAGAGTCGCGCATCGCGGCCACCCAGGCGACGATCAACACCTACGACCCGGCGCTGCTCCGCACGCTGACCACCGACAGCCAGGCGTTCCACAACTTCAAGAATCGCCTGAATGCGCTTCCGCCCTCGCCGCCACAGCGTCCGGCGCAGTGAGCGGGGCGAACACCAGCCATTAGCCACTGGCTGAAGGCGAACGGCGTCGGGTCTTCGCGACCCGACGCCGTTCGCCCTCCCGCGCACTCCGCCGTCGCGACCTCAGCCGCGGAGCGCCACCCGCGCCGCGGCCAGCTGCTCGGCCACCGCGCGCGGGCCGGTCCCGCAATCGACCTCCCGCCGGGCGACGGAGCGATCGGGGTCGAGCGACGCGCGCGAGTTGGCGTCGAGCGCGCGGTGCGCCGCGTGGAAGGTCTCGTCGGATAGCGCGCTGATCGGAACCTCACGCTCCTCCGCCGCGCGGGCGAGCGACCCGACGACCCCGTGCGCTTCGCGGAAGGTGGCGCCGCGCTCGACGAGGTGGTCGGCGAGGTCGGTGGCCATCATCGACGGATCGAGGGCGGCGCGCATGCGCGCCGTGTCGAAGCGCAGGTCGCGGATCGTCCCCGCGACGGCGGGCACGACCAGCATCGTCGCGTCGACGGCACCGAAGAGGATCGCCTTGTCCTCCTGGAGATCCTTGTTGTACCCCGACGGGATTCCCTTCAGCAGCCCGAGCATCGACGTCAGGTCGCCGAGGCGCCGCGCGGCGGACGCGCGCGCCAGCTCGAGCGCGTCGGGATTCCGCTTCTGCGGCATCATGCTCGAACCGCTCGAGAACGAGTCGCCGAAGCGGACGAAGCCGAACTCGCTCGTCCCGTAGATGATCAGGTCCTCGGCCAGCCGCGAGACGTGGCTTGCGCCCAGCGCGAGCGCGAACAGCAGCTCGGCGACGAAGTCGCGATCGCTCACCGCGTCGATGCTGTTCTTCGCCCGCGCGGCGAAGCCGAGCGTCCCCTGCAGGAGCACGCGCGAGACCGGGAAGCCGGAGCCGGCGAGGGCGCCGCTGCCTAACGGGAGGACGCTGGCCGATGCGGCGGCGTGGGAGAGGCGCAGGCGGTCCCGGTCGAGGGGCCAGAAGTGCGCGAGCATCCAGTGCGCGGCGCTGACCGGCTGCGCGCGCTGCATGTGCGTGTACCCCGGCATCAGCGTGCCGACGTTCGACTCCGCCTTCTCGATCAGCGCCTGCTGCAGGTCGCGGATCACGGCATCGAGCCGGTGGCAGGCGTCGATTGCCCAGAGGCGGGTCGCCGTCGCCACCTGGTCGTTGCGGCTCCGCCCCGTGTGCAGCTTGGACGCGGCGTCGCCGATTTCCGCGTGGAGCAGCCGGTCGATGAGGGTATGGATGTCCTCGTCGGACGGCGTCGCGATCACGCCGTCGGCGAGCCGGCGCCCGACCGCATCCAGCCCCGCGCAGATCCTGTCGCTCTCGGCGAGGGTGAGGACGCCGGCGTGCCAGAGCGCGATCGCCCACGCCTTCGACCCCTGGATGTCGAATGGCCAGAGCCGGGCGTCGACGGCGAGGGAGTTGTTGAGCGCCTCGAACGCGCGCGCGGCGGTGCCGGCGAAGCGCCCGCCCCACAGCTTGTGCGAGCGCTCCGCGGCGGCGCCACCAGCCGCGGTCCCCCCGCCCACCTTCTGGTCGGGGGAAGCGTCAGGCGCGCTCACAGTCCGACCTCGACCTCGTCCGTCGCATCGCTGGTCGCCTTCGCGCCATTCTGTTCGGTGCGCGAGGCGTTGTGCCGGGCGGCCGCCTCCTGGTTCTTGAGCGCGCGGACGCGCGATGGCAGCGCGAACAGGCGGATGAAGCCGGCCGCATCGCTCTGCTGGTAGACGTCATCCTCGCCGAAGGTGACGAAGCGCTCGTCGTACAGGGCGTGCTCGCTCGAGCGCCCGGCGACCTGCACCGCGCCCTGGCGCAGGCGGAGGGCGACCTCGCCCGTCACCTGCTGCTGGGTGGCGGTGACGAAGGCGTCGTACGCCTCGCGCTCGGTGGTCCACCAGCGGCCCTCGTAGACGAGGTCCGCGTAGCGCGGCGCGATCACGTCCTTCGCGGCGAGGGTGCGCCGGTCGAGGACGAGCTGCTCGAGCTCCGAGTGCGCCGCGTAGAGCAGCGTTCCGCCCGGGGTCTCGTAGACGCCGCGCGACTTCATCCCGACCATCCGGTCCTCGACGAGGTCGATCCGGCCGACGCCGTTGCGGGCACCGATCGCGTTGAGGGTGGCGACGATCGCGACCGGCGGCAGCTTCTCGCCATTCACGCTGACCGGCGTTCCCCTCTCGAACCCGATGGTGACGACCTCGCTTTCGGCCGGCGCTTCGTCAGCGTGGGCGGTGAGCTGGAAGAGGTCGCGGGGCGGCTCGACCGCCGGATCCTCGAGGCAGCCACCCTCGTGCGAGAGGTGCCAGATGTTGCGGTCGCGCGAGTAGATCTTCTCGCGCGTCGCGGTGACCGGGATCCCGCGCTCTTCGGCGTACGCGATCGCGTCCTCGCGGCTGCGGATGTCCCACTCGCGCCATGGCGCGATCACCGGCAGCTCGGGGGCGAGCGCGGCGTAGGTGAGCTCGAACCGCACCTGGTCGTTGCCCTTCCCCGTGCAGCCGTGCGCGAGCGCGTCGGCACCGACCATCTTCGCGACCTCGACCTGCCGCTTGGCGATGAGCGGGCGGGCGATCGAGGTGCCGAGCAGGTAGCGGCGTCCATAGATGGCGCCGGCCCGGACCATCGGCCAGATGTAGTCCGTGACCAGAGTCTCGCGGAGATCCTCGATGTAGCACTCCTCGGCGCCGGAGGCGAGCGCCTTGGCACGAACGCCCTCCAGCTCGTCGCCCTGCCCGACGTCGCCGGCAACGCAGACGACGCGCGCGTTGTAGTTCTCCTTCAGCCAGGGAACGATGATCGAGGTATCGAGTCCCCCCGAGTAGGCGAGAACGATGAGCGGCGATTTCATTTGGGCGCGTCCCGTGTTGAGCTTAATTTCTATGCACGACTACTGCATATCTAAGCACAACCGGGCCCGCCGTCAATGGCCGGCGGCCGCGGGGTCCGCCTACTCGCCGACGATGCCGCGGATCCGGCGGGCGATCCGCTCGCGCGCCGCCGCCGAACGGCAGACGAGAAGGATCGTATCGTCGCCGCCGATGGTCCCGAGGACCTCCGGCCACCCCTCGCTGTCGAGGGCGTGGGCGACCGGCTGCGCCCCGCCGGTGACGGTCCTCACGACGAGCAGCTCGCCGACCCCGTCGACGCCGATGACGAGGCTCGGGAGGAGCCCCTCGAGCGCGGCCTTCTCCCCGCCGTCGGGAGTCGCGCCGCCCGCCGGGGCGTAGCGCGGCCCGTCCGCGGTCGGGACGCGCACCAGCCGCAGCTCGCGGAGGTCGCGCGACAGCGTCGCCTGCGTCACGTCCCAGCCGCGCTGGCGAAGCAGCCGCCGCAGCTCTTCCTGGCTGTCGACGACGTGCGCGCTCACGACCTCGAGGATTGTCGCCTGCCGGTCCTGCTTCGCTGTGCTCATGCCGTCGGGTGCGGGGTGCGCGGAGCTTAGCACCCGGACGGCTCCGGCGAAAGGCGGGAGTTGACGAACGGCTGCATAATTATTATGCATTCTCAGTGAATAAAATTCCCGTCGCCGTCCTCGGCGGCACCGGCTATGCCGGCGCGACGCTCTGCGAGCTGATCGACCGCCACCCGGCCTTCGAGCTGGCGTTCGCCACCGCGCGCACCCGCGGCGAGCTCCTGACCAGCGATGCGACCGCCGTCCCGGTGATCCCGGTCGACGAAGCGCCGCTCGACAGCGCCCGCGTCGTCTTCAGCGCCCTCCCCCACGGCGTCTCGGCGCACTGGGTCGAGAAGGCACGCGCCGCGGGGGCGCGCGTCGTCGACCTGTCCGCCGACCTTCGGCCGGGGTCCGGCGCGATCGGCGTTCCTTATGGGCTCACCGAGCTCGCGCGCGACGAGCTGCGCGGCGCCGACGTCGTCGCCAATCCCGGCTGCTACCCGACCGCCGTGCTGCTCGCCCTCGCGCCCCTGCTCCGGCGCGGGCTCATCGCCCCCGGCGCGACGATCGCGGCGACCGCCGCCAGTGGCGTCACCGGCGCGGGCGCGTCGCCGAAGAAGGAGCTGATGTTCGCCGAAGTCGCCGACAACTATCGCGCGTACGGCGTCGGCAACGCACACCGGCACGTCGCCGAGCTGCAGGCCATGGTGGCGCGCCACGGCTCGGATGCGGATCTCGTCTTCACCCCGCACCTCCTCCCCGTCGCCCGCGGAATCCTCGCGACGACGATCGTCCCGCTCGCGGAGGCGCTGCGCGATCCGGCCGCGCTCTGGCGCGAGGACTATGGCGATGAGCCGTTCGTCGAGGTGGCGAGCGCTCCGCCGTCGCTGCGTGAGGTCGTCGGGCGGAACGTCGTCCGCGTCCACGTCGCGGCCGCGTCGAACACCCGGCGGCCGGCGCTGATCGTGATCTCGGCGATCGACAACCTGATCAAGGGCGCCGGCGGCCAGGCGGTGCAGAACGCGAACGTGATGCTCGGGCTCGACGAGTGCGCTGGGCTCCCCCGATGAGCGCACCCGCCAACATCCGGGTGCTCAAGGTGGGGGGGCGCGCGCAGGAGGATCCGGCGCTCGTCGGCGAGATCGCCTCCGCCTGGCGCGCGGCGCCGGGCGCGCTCTGCGTCGTCCACGGCGGCGCGGTCGAGATCGACCGGCTCCAGCGCGCGTTGGGCGCGACGCCGCGGTTCGTCGGCGGCCGCCGCGTCACCAGCGCCGAGGACATCGACACGGTGCGGATGGCGCTCTCCGGCTCGGCGAACAAGCGGATGGTCTCGGCGCTCTGCGCGCTCGGCGTCCCGGCCGTCGGCGTGTCGGGCGAGGACGCGGCGATGCTTCGCGCAGCGCCCTTCGACGACGCCCTTGGCCGGGTCGGCCGCCCGCAGTCGGTGCGCGTCGACCTCGTCCGGCTGCTGCTCGGCGGCGGCTACCTCCCGGTGATCGCGCCGCTCGCCGCGGGAGCGGAGGGAGAAGCGGGAGCGCTCAACGTGAACGGCGACGACGCCGCGGCGGCGATCGCCGCCGCGTTGGGCGCGAGCGAGCTGCTGTTCGTGACGGACGTCGCCGGCGTCCGCCGCGACGGCGAGACGCTGGACAGCCTCGACGCGGCGGGTGCCGCGTCGCTGCTGGCGTCGGGAGCCGCCGAGGGCGGGATGGCGGTGAAGGTGGCGAGCGCGCTCGGCGCGCTCGCTGGCGGGACGGCTCGTGTCCGGATCGGCGGAACCGCGGCGATCCGCGACGCGAGCGCGGGTACG
>OEPS010000389.1_pt1 | contig 15949 bp, 9 predicted proteins | sample 1539411 | NCBI WGS metagenome assembly OEPS01 (sample SAMN02671747, study PRJEB22543) | soil metagenome | biome: bacteria | place: China:Hunan Province, Lengshuijiang City | collected 2012-10-15 | depth 0.08m m
GACGGCGTCGAGGGAGTCGCCGTGCGCCATCACGGCGCCCGAGACGAACGAGGTCACGAACGGCACCATCACCACCCCCCCGTTCTTCGGGAGGCGGGCGAGGATCGAGTCAGGAACGTTGCGGCGATGGTCGACGAGGGCGCGGGCGGCGGAGTGCGAGAAGATCACCGGCGCCTCGCTCGCATCGAGCGCGTCGCTCATCGTGCCCGGGGAGACGTGCGCGAGGTCGACGAGCATCCCGAGCCGGTTCATCTCGCCGACCACTTCCTTCCCGAAGGGAGTGAGCCCGCCGTGCGTCGCGCTGTCGAGGGCGGCGTCGGCCCAGTCGAGGGTGACGTTGTGGGTCAGCGTCATGTACCGCGCGCCGCGGTCGTAGTACTCGCGGAGGAGCGCGAGCGAGTTCTCGATCGCGTGCCCGCCCTCGAGGCCGAGCAGCGAGCCGATCGTGCCGCGGCGGAAGGCGGCGCGGACCGACTTCGCGTCGAGCGCCCACTGCAGCTCCGGGTACGCGGCGATGACGCGGCGCGCGATGTCGATCTGCTCGAGCTGGACACGCGCGTAACCGGGCCGGCTGCTCACCCTGCCGTTAGGCGCGTAGGTCGCGTCGTCGGCTTCGCCGGGGATGTAGACCGACCAGAACTGGGCGCCGACGTGCCCCGCCTTCAGCCGCGGCAGGTCGGTCATCCCGGGTGTCTTCTTCCGCAGGTCGTAGGCGGCGACGTCGCCGGGATGCGCCTTGTCCTCACGGATCCGCCAGGGAAGGTCGTTATGGCCGTCGAAGACGGGATGCGCGGCGAGGACGCGGAGGGCGCGGGCGCGATCGGCCGCGGAGGGCTGGGCAGTGAGCGGCAACGGGAGGACGAGCGCGAGGGCGAGGGCGAGGACGAATGTGCGCATGATCGATCCGGGAGGCGGGAGACTGGCGCAAGATACGACGGAGGCGCGGGGAAGGCGATGCTCGCGCCGGAGGCGTTTGCGGACGGCGATGCGCGCCCTCCTCGAAAGGCGGCGCGCCCGTGCGTTGCCGTCCCCTCCCGTTCATCCGCGCTCCGCGACATCTTGTCGCCCCATGCGCATCACCCGCAACCTGACCTTCCAGGTCCTCGTCGCCGTCGCCCTCGCCGTCCTTCTCGGCGCGCTCTCTCCGGCCGCCGGGGTCGCGATGAAGCCGCTCGGCGACGTCTTCATCAACCTGGTGAAGATGATCATCGCCCCGATCATCTTCCTCACCATCGTGCTCGGCATCGCCAGCATGCACGACATCCGGAAGGTCGGGCGCGTCGGCGGGAAAGCGTTCCTCTACTTCGAGGCGGTGACGACGGTCGCGCTCGGGATCGGGCTCGTCGTCGCCAACCTCACGAAACCGGGCGCGGGGATCGACGTCTCGTCGCTCGCCGCGGGCGACATCTCGCAGTACACGACCGCGGCGAAGCAGCTCGGCTTCGTCGACTTCGTCACCCACATCGTCCCGAGCAGCATCGTCGGCGCGTTCGCCAGCGGCGACATCCTCCAGATCGTCTTCTTCTCCCTCATCTTCGGCGTCGCGCTCTCCGCGCTCGGGGAGGCCGGGCGGCCGGTGGCGGCGGGGCTCGAGAAGCTGTCGCAGGTGTTCTTCCGGATCACGGCGATCGTGATGCGCGTCGCGCCGTTAGGCGCGTTCGGCGCGATGGCCTACACCATCGGCAGGTTCGGTGTCCGCGCCCTGCTTCCGCTCGCCAACCTGATGGGGGCCGTCTACCTGACGATGGCGCTGTTCATCTTCGTCGGGCTGAACCTGATCGCGCGCCTCTCGGGTTTCAGCCTCTGGGAGCTGCTCAAGTACATCCGCGGCGAGATCCTCATCGTCCTCGGAACCTCGAGCTCGGAGGCAGCGCTGCCGAGCATGCTCGAGCGGATGGCCGCGTACGGGTGCGACCGAAGCGTCGTCGGCCTCGTCATCCCGGCGGGGTATTCGTTCAACCTCGACGGGACGTCGATCTACCTCTCGATGGCGACGATCTTCATCGCCCAGGCGTTCGGCATCGACCTCTCGTTCGGGCAGCAGCTGTCGGTGATGGCGGTGCTGATCGTGACCTCGAAGGGCGCGGCCGGCGTCACCGGCTCGGGGTTCATCGTGCTCGCCAGCACGCTCTCGGCGATGCACACGGTTCCGGTGGAGGGCATCGCGCTGGTGCTCGGCGTCGACCGGTTCATGAGCGAGGCACGGGCGATCACGAACCTGATCGGGAACGCCGTCGCGACGGTCGTCATCGCGAGGAGCGAAGGGGCCTTCGACCCGGTGCGCCACGCCGAGGCGATGGCCGGGCGTCCGCCCGAGGAGCTACTGGTCGCCGGCGCCTGACGGCGGCTCGAGGCGCGCCGGGCGCCCGACCGCGCCGAGCGCGGGCACGCCGACGAAGGCGAGCTTGTCCGGGTTGAGCACGCGATAGGCGCGGTGGATCCGCTCGCCGTCGGTGGCGAACGCGGTGACCGCGAAGACGCGGTCGAACACCAGGGTGAGGATGCACGGCTCGCCGTTGAGCGTCGCGATGCGATGCGTCGTGACGCCATGCCACTTCCGCTCGAGCCCCGTGAGCAGGCGGGTGATCGGGTCCGCGCCGATGATGATGCGGCGCGCGGCCGGCGACTTTCCACCGCCGTCGCTGACGAACGACGCGCTGGAATCGAAGAGCGCGAGCAGCGCCTCGCTGTCCCCGTCGGCGATCGCGTCGAGGAAGCGGGCGAGCAGCCGCCGCTGCACGCCGGGCGCGACGGAATAGCGCGCGCGCTCGTCGCGAACGCGCTCGCGCGCGCGATGGACCATCTGCCGGACGGCGGCCGGGGTGCGCTCGATGACGCGCGCGATCTCGTCGTACGAGGTGTCGAACAGCTCGCGGAGGAGGAACGCGGCGCGCTCCTCCGGGCCGAGTCGCTCGAGCAGCATGAGGAAGGCGATCGAGAGGTCCGACTCGCGCTCGACGCGAACGTCAGGCGCGCCCGCCCGCTGTGCATCGAAGCCGGTCGCGATCGGCTCGGGGAGCCAGTGGCCGACGTAGCTCAGCCGCTCCGTCTCGGCGCGGTGCAGCCGGTCGATCGCGAGCCGCGTCATGACGGTGACGAGCCACCCCTCGGGCGCGATGATCGACGGGTGGTCGGCCTCGTGCCAGCGGAGGTAGCACTCCTGCACCAGGTCCTCCGACTCGTGCGCGTCGCCGAGCATGCGATACGCGATTCCGAACAGCCGAGGACGCAGCTGCTCGAAGATGCCGACGAATTTCGGTGAGGCTGTCACAACGCGCGTGCCGTCCCGTCTATGCTGGCGTACGACAACTCAACGGAGACCACATGACGAAACGTATCGACTTTTCACGCGTCGGGCACGGGGCCTATCGCGTGATGGCCGCCCTCGAGGAGCATGTCAGGCGATCCGGGCTTGGACACTCGCTGCTCGAGCTCGTGAAGCTGCGCGCGTCCTACATCAACCACTGCGCCTATTGTGTCGACATGCACAGCAAGGATGCACGCGCCGGGGGCGAAGCCGAGCAGCGCATCTACGCGGTCCCTGTCTGGCGGGAGACGCCGTTCTTCACCGCGCGGGAGCGGGCCGCGCTCGAATGGACGGAAACCGTGACGAACATCTCACAGCGCGGAGTGCCTGATGACATCTACGCGGCCGCACGCAAGGAGTTCAGCGAGGAAGAGCTGGTCGAGCTGACGATGGCGGTGATCGCGATCAACGGCTGGAACCGGCTCGCGATCAGCTTCGCGACGGAGCCGGGGAGCTACGTGCGAACGCCGGGCGGGCGAGAGGTCGCGGCCACCGCCGGCGCCGGGACGCGATGACGCGGCCGCCTCGCCCCGCGGCTCAGAGCCGCTCGATCCGGGAGACGCGGGCGAGGAGGTCCGCGTGTGACTGCTGGAGCGATTCGAGGTGCTTGACGAGCTCACCATGCCGCTTCTCCTCGTCCGACGGTTCCTTGGCGATGAAGGTCAGGGCGCCGCCGACTTCGAGGCGGCAGGTCTGGACGCGATGCAGCCCGTCGATTCCCTGCCGCCGCGCGGCGGCTTCGAGCTCCTCCGGCGTGATCAGCTCCCGCTTGAGGCGGTCGGCGTGAAGCTTCCCGTTCGTGATCAGGAGGTCGGGATCACCCTCGACGATCCGCGCGAACGCCGGATGCGTGTAGAGGTAGCGAACGACGAACCAGTTGACGGCGAGCAGCGCGGTCGCGCCGATGATTCCGCCGGCGAGCGAGTTGTCGTTGCCGATGATCGCATTCTGGACGGTGTTCGAGAGCAGGAGGAGGACGACGAAGTCGAAGGGGTTGAGCTGTCCCATCTCCCGCTTCCCGGCAAGGCGGAGGCCGACGAGGAGGAAGGCGTACACGAGAAAGGTGCGGAGGAGCTTTTCGCCGAGCGGAATGCCGAGTGCAAAGAGGTCGTGGGACATCGCAGAGGGAACTCGGGGAATGGAAGTCTCGAGACGAGGTTGGGAACGGACGTCTCGACACGAGCCTGGAAGAGGAACGCTTGAAGGTGCTGGATGCTGGAAGGACGCGGGCGACCTATTCGAGTGCGGCGGCGACGATCTGCTGTGCTTCGGTGAGTACGCGATCGAGTGCCTGCGGCCCGTCGAAGCTTTCGGCGTAGAGCTTGTAGACGTCCTCCGTCCCTGAGGGGCGGGCGGCGAACCAGCTGGTCTTCGACTCGACCTTCAGTCCGCCGATCGCGGCGCCGTTGCCCGGGGCGGTGGTGAGCATGCGGGTGATCGGCTCGCCGGCGAGCGCGCGCGCTTTCACCTGGTCGGGGGCCAGTCTGGCGAGCTTCGCCTTCTGTGCCGCGTTGGCGGGTGAGTCGACGCGGCGGTAGGCGGGGTCGCCGAAGCGCGCGGCCAGCTCGGCGTAGAGCTGGGCGGGATCCTTGCCCGTCTTCGCCGTCATCTCGGCGGCAAGGAGGCCGAGGATGAGGCCGTCCTTGTCGGTGGTCCAGGCGTCACCGTCGCGGCGGAGGAAGGAGGCGCCGGCACTTTCCTCGCCGCAGAAGCCTAACGATCCGTCGACGAGCCCATCGACGAACCACTTGAAGCCGACCGGGACCTCGACCAGGCGGCGGCCGAGCGACGCCGCGACGCGGTCGATCATCGACGAGCTGACGACCGTCTTCCCGACGCCGGCGCCGGCGCGCCAGCGGGGGCGGTTGGCGAACAGGTAGTGGACGCAGACCGCGAGGTAGTGATTCGGGTTGAGCAGCCCGCCGCTCCGCGAGACGATGCCGTGCCGGTCGTGGTCGGGGTCGCAGGCCCAGGCGACGTCGAAGCGGTCCTTGAGGCCGATCAGCCGCTGCATCGCGTACGGCGACGAGCAGTCCATCCGGATCTTCCCGTCCCAGTCGACGGTCATGAAACCGAAGGTCGGGTCGACGACCTCGCTGACGACGGTCAGCGGCAGGTCATAACGTTCGGCGATCCGTCCCCAGTACTTCACCCCCGCGCCGCCCAGCGGATCGACACCGAGGTTCAGCTTCGCGCCGCGGAGGATGTCCATGTCGATGACGTTCGCCAGGTCGCCGACATAGGACTCGATGTAGTCGAACGGGTGCGTCGTCGGCGCCTTCTTCGCCTGCTCGAGGGCGACGCGGCGGACCCCGGCGAGCCCGGCCTCGAGCAGCCGGTTGGCCTCGCCCTCGACCCACTTCGTGACGGCGGTGTCGGCCGGGCCGCCGTTAGGCGGGTTGTACTTGAACCCGCCGTCCTCGGGCGGGTTGTGCGACGGCGTGACGACGATCCCGTCGGCGAGCCCGGTCGTCCGCCCGCGGTTGTAGCCGAGGATCGCGTGGGACACCGCCGGGGTCGGGGTGAAGCCGCCGTCGCGGTCGACCATGACGTGGACGCCGTTCGCGGCGAGCACCTCGAGGGCGCTGGCGAAGGCGGGGCCGGAGAGGGCGTGGGTGTCGATCCCGATGAACAGCGGGCCGTCGATCCGCTGGTCGCTGCGGTACCGGCAGATCGCCTGGGTGATGGCGTGGATGTGGTCCTCGTTGAACGTGCCGGCGAAGGAGGTGCCGCGATGCCCGGAGGTCCCGAAGGAGACGCGCTCGGCGCCCACGCGCGGGTCGGGGCGCCGGTCGTAGTACGCGGCGATCAGCTTTGGCACGTCGACGAGGAGCGACTGCGGGGCCGGCTTCCCGGCGAGAGGGCTGACTGGCATTCAGGAATTGGCTGGAGAAATGGCGCGGGCGCCAGCGCTCCAAGTTGCGTGCCGCCGTGTCCGCTGGACGCCGGGCCGTCAGGAGCGCGCCTTCGCCATAGATTGCGGGAGGAGCGCCCGCCCCTCAGGAGATGGTCCAATGGCTTCCCGTCCTTCCGCTCTCCGCGCTGCGACGCCCGGAACGCGGCACCGCAGTCACGACGACTTCGCGCTGCTCGACGCCTGGTGGCGTGCCGCGAACTACCTCTCGGTCGGCCAGATCTACCTGTGCGACAACCCGCTGCTCCGGGAGCCGCTCGCGCTGAAGCACATCAAGCCGCGGCTGCTCGGGCACTGGGGGACGACGCCCGGGCTCAACTTCGTCTACGCGCACATGAATCGCGTCATCCGCGAGCGCGACGTGAATGCGATCTTCGTCGCGGGGCCGGGACATGGTGGTCCTGGAGTCGTCGCCAGCACGTATCTCGAGGGGACCTACAGCGAGGTCTATCCGCAGATCACGCGCGATGCGAGCGGGCTGCGCAAGCTGTTCACGCAGTTCTCCTTCCCGGGTGGCATCCCCAGCCACGTCGCGCCGGAGACACCGGGCTCGATCAACGAGGGCGGGGAGCTCGGCTACTCGCTGCTGCACGCCTACGGCGCCGCATTCGACAACCCCGATCTCGTCGTCTGCTGCGTGATCGGGGACGGCGAGGCGGAGACGGGCGCGCTCGCGGCGAGCTGGCACTCGAACAAGTTCCTGAACGCGAAGCGCGACGGCGCGGTGCTGCCGATCCTCCACCTCAACGGCTACAAGATCGCGGGACCGACGATCCTCGCGCGCATTCCGGAGGAGGAGCTCACGGCACTGATGCGCGGCTACGGCTACGAGCCGCACTACGTCTCGGGCGACGAGCCGCCGGTGATGCACCAGCTGATGTCGCGCGTCCTCGACGCCTGCATCGATCGAATCCGTGCGATCCAGCGCGCCGCGCGCGATGGCCCGCCCGGCGATGCCGCGGCATCGGACGATGCGGACGCGCGGCCGCGCTGGCCGATGATCATCCTCCGGTCGCCGAAGGGATGGACGGGTCCGAAGATGGTCGACGGCAGGAAGGCGGAGGGCTCATTCCGTTCGCACCAGGTGCCGATCACCGGCTTCACCGAGCACCCGGATCACGTCGCGCAGCTCGAGCAGTGGATGAAAGGTTACCGCCCCGAGGAGCTGTTCGACGAGTCCGGCGCGCTGCGCGAGGAGATCGCGCGTCAGGCGCCTGACGGCGAGCGCCGGATGAGCGCGAACCCGATCGCCAATGGCGGGCTCCTGCTCCGCGACCTCCGGCTCCCCGACTGGCGCGAGCATGCGCTGCCGGTCGACATACCCGGGGCAACCGACGGCGAGGCGACGCGCGTGCTCGGCCGGATGCTCCGCGACGTGCTGCGGCTCAACGACGACCGGGCGAACTTCCGCATCGTCGGTCCCGACGAGACCGCGTCGAACCGCCTCGACGCCGTGTTCGAGGCGACCGGTCGCGTCCTCGCGGGAAAGATCCTTCCCACCGACGACCACGTCTCGCGCGACGGCCGCGTGATGGAGGTGCTCAGCGAGCACATGTGCCAGGGCTGGCTCGAGGGTTACCTGCTCACCGGGCGCCATGGCTTCTTCTCCTGCTACGAGGCGTTCATCCAGATCGTCGACTCGATGTTCAACCAGCACGCGAAGTGGCTGAACACGACGCTGCACATCCCGTGGCGCAAGCCGATCGCCTCGCTGAACTACCTGCTCACGTCACACGTCTGGCGGCAGGATCATAACGGCAACAGCCACCAGGATCCCGGCTTCATCGATCACGTCGTCAACAAGAAGGCCGACGTCGTTCGCGTGTACCTGCCGCCGGATGCGAACACCCTCCTGTCCGTCGCCGATCACTGCCTGCGCAGCCGCAACTACGTGAACGTGATCATCGCCGGGAAGCAGCCGGCGCCGCAGTGGCTGAGCGTGCAGGAAGCCGAGTCGCATTGCGCGGCCGGGCTCGGAACCTGGGAGTGGGCGAGCACCGAGGGCGGACGGGATCCCGACGTCGTCGTCGCCTGTGCCGGCGACGTACCGACGATGGAGATGCTCGCCGCGACGTCGATCCTCCACGAGAAGCTGCCGGGGCTTCGCGTGCGCGTGGTGAACGTCGTCGACCTGATGACGCTGCAGCCGGAGAGCGAGCACCCCCACGGACTGAGCGACGACGCATTCGACGCACTGTTCACCGCCGACAAGCCGATCGTGTTCGCCTTCCACGGCTACCCGTGGCTGATCCACCGCTTGACGTACCGGCGCAACGGGCACGGCAACCTGCACGTCCGCGGCTACAAGGAGGAAGGGACGACGACGACTCCCTTCGACATGACGGTGCTGAACGACCTCGATCGCTTCGACCTCGTGATCGACGTGATCGCCCGCGTGCCGAAGCTGGCGAACGATCCGGCGGCGAAGCGCCTGACGGAGTGGTGCGAGCGGAAGCTCGTCGAGCATACCGCGTACGTCCGCGCGCACGGCGACGACATGCCGGAAGTGCGCGACTGGCGCTGGCCGGGAGGTGCGCGGTAGCGCGCGCCAGGCGGTGGCGGCTGCGGAGGTGACGGCGTTCGCGGCAGTCAGTGCTCCAACGCCCCCGGGCCGCCGTCCACGCAGTTACTGCCGTCGCCGCCCGTTACCGCCGTCACCTCTGCAGTGGCCCCATCCCCCCAGCCGGGAACACCGGCCGCTGCTAGATTCCTTCTATCCCCAACCGCGAGCTCCGATGTCCGAGAATGCCCCCCAGTCCGCACCCGCCCGCCCGGCACCGCCGACACGGGCTGAATCGTACGAACGTGTATCGCACGCGCTGTTCGAGGCGAAGAAGGTCGCCGTTGGCACGCATGCCGGCGAGGAAGTCCGCGTCCGGATGATGCATCCCGGCCCGTTCCTGCCTGACGGCTCCGGCGGCGGGGAAGCGCGCCCGGTGATCTATCTCGCCTCGATGAAGACCGACCCGAAGATCCGCGAGATGACGACGCGCCCCGAAGTCGCGCTCCTCATGCACGAGTCGCCGACCGGGGAGGAGCACACCAGCTGGGAGATGGAGCTCACCGGGCGGGCCGAGATCGTGCGGTCGGCCGAGGAAAGGCAGCGGGCGAAGGAGGCGACGATGCGGACGTCGAGCATCGTCTCGTACCTCGACTCGATCGGCCAGACCGACCTCCTCGCCTTCGTGAAGGTGACGCCGCGGTTCATCAAGCATCGTGTCTTCGGCGAGATCGTAGCCGGGCGCGCGCCGTCGATCCTCGACTACTCGGATACCGTCGCCGTCGAGCGTGACAGCCAGCTGCTCGGCGCGCGGCTGGGCGTCTGGAAGGAGCTGGTGCGCTGGGCGTCGCTCACCGCCTCGGCGGCATCCGTCGCGGTCGGGCTCGCGGTCGCCTACGCGGCGACGGGGAGCGTGAACTGGGGGTTTGCCGTGCTGACGCTGATTGCCGCGGTCGCGCTGCAGGCGTGTACCAACATCAAGAACGACCTCGACGATCACCGCTCCGGCGCTGACGACCGGAACCGCACGCCGGTGCTCGGCTTCACCGGCGGGTCGCGCGTGATCCAGCGCGGGCTCGCGACGCGCGGCGACCTGCTCGTGTTCACGCTGCTGTTCGGCGCCGTCGCGGCGTTCATCGGTGTCGCGCTCGCCCTCATGGGACGGCCGTGGGTGATCGCCTTCGGGCTGTTCGGTCTCGCGCTGGGCTTCGTCTACACCGCGGGGCCGTTGAAGCTGGCCAACCGCGGGCTCGGCGAGTTCGCCGTCGCGATCGCGTTCGGGGTCGGGATCATCACCGGGACGGCGTACGTCCAGCTTGGCTACGTGCCGATGCAGGCGCTCGCGGCATCGATCCCTGTTTCGCTGCTCGTCTCGCTCCTCCTCTTCATCAACGGCTTCCAGGATGCGGCGTCGGATGCGGAGGTCGGGAAGCTGACGCTCGTCGCGCGGTTAGGCATCGCGCGGGCGGCGCGCTGGTACCCGGTGCTCGCCTTCGGCGCGCTGCTGATCCTGGTCGGGCTGGTGATCGCGGAGGTCCTGCCGCCGGCGGCGCTGCTCGGCCTTGCCGGGGTGCCGCTGTTCGTTCGCGCCGCCTCGATCGCCCGGCGGAAGTTCGACGCGCCGATGGAGCTCGTCCCGGCGAACGCCTATACGGCGATCGGTCACCTGGCGAGCACCCTGATGCTCGCGGTCGGTCTCGCCTGGGCCGGCGAGAGCAGCCGCCTCGTCGCCGCGTCAGGCGCGGCGGTGGTCGGCGCGGTGGTGATCGCCTACTACGCGCGGTCGGTGCAGCGGCTGTCGAGCGCGTTCGAGGGGGTGAAGGCGGCGGTCGGACGGGCGTAGCCGTCCAGTAGGGGGCGACAACCGTGCGCCGGGCTTTCGTGTCTCACGAGAGCCCGGTTCCGCCGACTCCGACCCCCTTGGCCATGCGTCACCGTTTCGTTCTCGCCCGCATCCGCGGCGCGCTCGCCGCGCTCGCGCTCCCGTTCGTGATGGCAACTGCCGCCGCGCCCCTCTCCGCCCAGGAGCCGACCCCCTCGTCGGCCGATGTCATCCGCGGCCGCGTCACGGACGACTCGGCGCGGGCGATCGCGGCCGCGACGGTGATCGTGACGCGCGGGCCCGATCGCGCGACGCTGGAGGCGAGCACCGACAGCGCGGGCAACTACTCGGTCCGCTTCGAGCCGGGCACCGGCGACTACCTCGTCTACGTCAGCGCGCCGGGGTATCGGACCGCGCGGCGGCGTGTGCAGCGGCAGGGTGGGGAAGTCGTCCTCGTCGCCGACTTCCGGCTCGGGAGCGAGGCGGCGATGCTCGCCGAGGTGAAGGTCCGCGCGCAGAAGCCGGTGCGGGCGAAGAACGACGTCAGTCCGTACGACCCGGAGACGGGGGCGTCGGAGCGGTACCAGGACGGCGTCGACGGGCAGCTGCCACCGGGCGCTGCCGGTGACCTGAACGCGACGGCGACGACGATGTCCGGCGTGACTGCCACGCCTAACGGTCCGTCGATCCTCGGCGCCGGCGCCGAGTCGAACCTGACGACGCTGAACGGGATGGGGATGGCGGCGGCGACGATCCCGCGCGCGGCGCAGACGGAGACGCGGGTCACCGGCGCGACCTTCGACCCGACCCGCGGCGGCTTCGCCGGCGCGAACATCGACGTCCGGCTGGCGTCGGGCGACAGGTTCTACCAGCGGCGCCAGGCGTACCTGACCCTCGACCCGCGCCAGTTCCAGCTGACCGACGCGGTCGGCCGCGCGGCCGGCATCCCGAGCGGCGGCCTGCGGGCGAGCATCGGGGGGAACGGCGAGCTGATTCGGCAGGCGCTGACGTACAACGCCGCGATCGACGTGTCCCGGTCGATCAGCACGCCGTCGACTCTCGTCGACGCGGACGACGCGACGCTGCTCCGGGCCGGAGTCGCGCCCGACTCGGTCGCCCGGCTGCGCGCGCTCGCCGGACCGTTAGGCATCCTCGCCGCCGGCGGTGTCCCCGCCGACCGCCAGCGCGACGGGCTGACCTTCCTCGGCCGCCTCGACGACACCCGCGACACGCTCGCGACGCGGACGATGACCACCTACGCGGGGCTGACGAAGGAGGGCGCGCTCGGCTTCGGGCCGCTCGCCGCGCCGGCGAGCGGGGGGGAGCAGCGGCAGCGCACGCTCGGGCTCCAGCTCGTCGCCGGGGAGTACTTCGGGCCGGGCAGGAACTGGCTGAACGAGACGCGGTTCGCGGCGAGCCAGGTGAAGACGACGGTCTCGCCCTACCTCGAGCTTCCCGGCGCCAGTGTCCTCGTCCGCTCGCCGTCGCTCGACCCGACCGCCAGGGGCGGCCTCGCCGTCACCGACGTCGCGTTAGGCGGCAGCCCGTCGCTCTTCACCGACTCGCGGCGATGGACGGTCGAAGGGTCGAACGAGACGATGCGCAACGCGCGCGGCAGCCGGCACCGGCTCAAGGGCCAGCTCTGGGGGCGAGCCGACGGGCTGGCGCAGGCGGGCGGGAGCAACCGGTTCGGGAGCTACGGCTACAACAGCATCGCCGACTTCGCCGCGAACAACCCGGCCAGCTTCAGCCGGACGCTGTCGCAGCCGGATCGCTCGGGCCGCGTCTGGAACGTGGCGGGTGCGGCCGCGCACCAGTGGCTGCCGACGCGCCTGTTCAGCGTGCTCTATGGCGCGCGCGTCGAGGGGAGCGGCTTCTTCGATGCGCCGTCCCGCGATGCCGCGCTCGAGAGCGCGTTAGGTGTGCGGACCGGCGTCGCGCCGGCGCGGCTGCACCTCAGCCCGCGCGCCGGCTTCACCTGGACCTACAATCACGACAAGGACAACGGGTCGGGGATGCGGAACGACAACATGGGCCGGTTCTACCGCAACCGGGTCGGGACGGTGCGCGGCGGGATCGGCGACTTCCGCGACCTGCTCCGCCCCGAGCTCGCCGCCGATGCGTCGCCGAGCGAGGGGAGCCTGCTGCTGTCCTGCGTCGGCAGCGCGGTGCCGGCCGCGGACTGGGACCTCTTCGCCGCCGACCCGGCCAACATCCCGGCGCAGTGCGCGGGCGGGGGCGGCGTGCTCGCCGAGCGGGCGCCGGCCGTGACGCTGATCGACCCGGGGTACGACGTGCCGCACAGCTGGCGCGCCTCGCTCGACTGGAGCACCGACGTCGGCCACACCCTCCTCAAGCTCGGCGCGTTAGGCAGCTGGGACCTGTCGCAGCCGGGGCGGGTCGACGCCAACTTCGCCGGGCGGACGGCTTTCACCCTCGACCCGGCGGCCGAGGGGGGCCGGCCGGTCTACGTGACGACGGGGTCGATCGATCCCGGCAGTGGGGTCGTCTCGGCCGCGGAGTCACGGCGGTCGCCGGCCTGGAGCCGGGTCGGCGTCCGGACGAGCGACCTCCGCGGCTATGGCGGACAGTTCACCGCGACGATCGCCCCGGACATCTTCAAGGCCCGGATACCGTTCTACGGCGCGCTGTCGTACACGCTGCAGTCGACGAAGCGCCAGTACCGCGGCTTCGACGGTGCCGGGTTCGGCGACCCGCGCACGAAGGAATGGGCGCCTAACGCGAACGACGCGCGCCACGCCTTCACGCTGCAGGGCGGATTCAGCTCGGGGCCGACCGGGTCGATCACCCTCTTCTCGCGGGTGCAGAGCGGGCTGCCGTTCACCCCGATCGTCCAGGGCGACGTCAACGGCGACGGGCTCGGTGGCGACCGGGCGTTCGTCCCGGCGCCCGGTGCTTCCGGCGATCCTTCGCTCGACGCCCAGCTGCGCGCCCTTCTCGCCACAGGCTCGGCGAGCGCACGCGACTGCGTCCGCGCCAACCTCGGCCGGGTCACGCCGCGCAATGGCTGCCGCGGGCCGTGGACCGAGACCCTCAACGTCCAGTGGTCGCCGCCCGTGCCGCAGAAGTGGGCCCGTCGCGTGAGGCCAAACGTCTACCTCGAGAACGTGCTCGGTGGCGTCGACCAGCTGGTTCACGGCAGCGGCGGGCTCCGCGGCTGGGGGTCGCAGGCACGGCCGGATCCGGTGCTGCTCATCCCGCGCGGCTTCGACGCGACGGCGAGCCGATTCCGCTACGACGTCAACCCGCGTTTTGCCGACACGCGGCCGGGGCGGACGCTCTTCCGAAGCCCGTTCCGCATCTCGATCGACTTCAGCATCGACCTCTCCGTGGACTACCCGCTCCAGGAACTGCGCCGGGCCCTCGAGCCGGTGCGCGGACCGAACCGAACCTGGGTCGATCGCGGCGCCGATTCCCTGGCCGCGTTCTACCTGTCGCGGACCTCGAGCATCTACAAGGCGCTGCTCGAGCAGAGCGACTCCCTCTTCCTGACGAAGACGCAGGTCGCCCAGCTCCAGCGCGCCGACTCGGTCTATTCGGCGCGGGTCCGCGCGCTCTACATCCCGTTAGGCGAGTTCCTCGCCGGCCGTCGCGGCAACGAGCCGGGGAAGACGGAGCTCGACAGCGCGGCGGTGATCGACAAGGCCTACTGGAAGGTGTTCTGGGAGCAGCCGGAGATCGCCGACTCGATCGTGACCCCGACGCAGAAGGAGCTCTTTCCGATGCTCCCCCGGATGGTCGGGATCCCGAAGAAGGAGCGCGAGCACAGCCAGTGGCAGTTCGGGCACCCGGTGACCTTCAACGACGACAAGCCAAGGGCGCCGTCGGTCGACCGCGGCGTGCAGGTTCGCAACCAGTAGGGTGGTCCCGGGCGTCAGGGGTCAGGGGTCAGCCACTGCGAACTGCAGGGTGTCAGGTGCCAGGGGTCAGGCGTTAGCCACGGCGGAAGGCCCGGCGGGACGGACGAGCGGTAGCGTCGTTCCTGGCACCTGGCACCTGGCACCTGGCACCTGGCACCTGGCACCTGGCACCTGGCACCTGACCCCTGACCCCTGACCCCTGCCTACCCCCGGATCGCCGCCAGCGCCGCGGCGGCGGCGGCGTCGAAGTGCTTCTCGAGCGCGGTGTTCGCGCCGCGGCAGCCGGCGACGACGCGGATCGCCCACTCGACGTACTCGCGGCGGCGCTCGACCGGCCAGTGCGGCGGCGGGTCGCGGGCGATGTCGGCGACGTTGATGCTCTTGTCGGCGAGCTTGACGATCTTCGCCCGGCGCGACGCGTCAGGCGCGTTGACGACCTGCAGCCGCTTCCGCTCCTCGCTCGGCAGGGTCTTGTCGTCGGTCAGCTCGGCGACGATCGCCCGCACCTCGGCGCCGAACTCGCGCTCGATGTCGTCTAACGTCGCGTCGGTGTCCTCGACGGTGTCGTGGAGTAGCGCGGCGGCGAGAGTGAGCGTATCGGTGACCCGGCCGACGCTGGCGATCAGGTCGGCGACGGCGATGGGGTGGTTGATGTAGGGCTCCCCGTCGGAGCCCTTCCGCTTCTGGCGGCGGTGGTGGCGCGCGGCGAAGTGCGCCGCCCGGAGGAGGATGGTCGTGTCGGACATGGTTCCGCGAAGGCCGCTCAGCGCCCGCCGCCGCGCCGGATGTTCTTCAGATAGAGGTTGAGCGACCCGATCTTCAACTTGCTCTTCATCTGCAGCATGATCCGCGACGAGTCGTCGGCGAGCCAGATCTCCGCCTGCCCCCCCTCGCCGAACACACCCTTCGCCTTGACGGTCGGGTGGAGGACGATCGCGTCGAAGGTGCCGGCCGGCACCTTGATCCGCTCGCGCCTCACGACGGTCACCGTCACCGGGTTGCGATCCGGCTTGAAGTAGCGGTCGAACGAATAGGTCTTCCCGACCTCGAGCGGGATCGTGCGCAGGAAGAAGAAGAAGCTGCCATCGTCGAGGGGCTCGGCGACCGTCGGCTGGTTCGGCTTCTCGTTCTCCTTGTAGACGCCGATCTCCGGCATGATCTCGTACTTCCGCTCGCGCTCGTAGCTCCCCTCGTCGATCTGCTGCCAGTGCCGGAGGGAGACGAGGTTGACGGTGTCGATCCAGCTTTCGTAGCGGTCGTTGACCTTGTAGAGGAAGGTCCCGCCCCTGACGTTGAAGCGGATGTGCAGCGCCTGGCGGCCGCGGACGTTCTCGAGCCCGAGCACTTCCATCACCGCGTCGCCGACGTCGATCGAGCCGAACTTCACGTCGTAGGCGAGGCGCTCGCCGGCGGCATATGGGATCGGTGCGCGCACCTTCGGCGGTGCCGGTGACTGGATGAGCGCGTTCTGCTCCGCGCGAGGCGCCTCTGCTGCGGGCGCCGCGGGATGCGACGTGTCCGGGCC
>OEPS010000390.1_pt1 | contig 15919 bp, 10 predicted proteins | sample 1539411 | NCBI WGS metagenome assembly OEPS01 (sample SAMN02671747, study PRJEB22543) | soil metagenome | biome: bacteria | place: China:Hunan Province, Lengshuijiang City | collected 2012-10-15 | depth 0.08m m
CCGTGTGCCGGCTGATCCGGCGCAAGGGCCCGGCGACACTGATCGCCGCCCTCCCCCGGGTGCTCGAGCGGCACCCGGATGCGGTGCTGGCGATCGCCGGCGACGGGCCGGATCGCCGCCGCCTCGAGCACGCCGCTGCAGCCGGGGCGGTCAGTTGCTCGGTGCGCTTCCTCGGTGCCAAGCCGTGGAGTGCCCTCGGCGGCTACTACGCGGCCGCCGACGTGTTCGCCCTGCCGACCCGGGAGCGGTTCGGGGGCCTGGAGACCGAGGGGTTCCCGCTCGTCTACCTGGAGGCTGCGTCGGCCGGGCTACCGGTGATCGCCGGTGCGGCCGGAGGGGTGCGCGACGCGGTCGTCGAGGGCGAGACGGGGGTGATCGTTGACGGCCGGAACCCGGCCGAAACCGCGGCGGCGATTATCGCCCTGCTCGACGACCCGGCCCGGGCCCGGGCGATGGGCGAGGCCGGCCGGCGCCGGGTGCTCGACGACTTCAGCTGGGAGCAAGCCGCCGGACGGTTCCGCTGGGCGCTGGAGACCTATGCATGAGAATCAAGCGCGGAATTGGAGCTAAGCGCCAAGACTCAGGCCAGGTCGGGGTGGGGGGCGCGGGCGATCGCCTCGATCTCGACCTGGGCCCCCTTGGGCAACGAGGCGACGGCGACGGTGCTGCGAGCCGGCGGCGACCCGGTGAAGTAGGTCTGGTAGACCTCGTTCATCGCTGCGAAGTCCTCCATGGCGATGAGGAAGACCGTCGTCTTCACCACATCGCCCAGGCCCAGGCCGGCGGCGGCCAGCACACCGCTCAGGTTGTCAAGGACCCGCACCGTCTGCTCGGCGACGCCGCCCGGGACCAGTTGACCGCTGCCCGGATCGAGCGGGACCTGGCCGGAGCAGAACAGCCAGCCGCCCGCCCGGATCGCCTGGGAGTACGGCCCGATCGCCGCCGGGGCGGCGTCGGTCGAGATCGCCTCACGGCCGCGATTGCCCACTACCGGGGGCACCGGTCGGGTAGGGTGCACGGAAGAGCCATGGTGGCCGGAGCGGACGCAGTGCCCGCTTGCCCACCCTCCGGAAGCCGAAGCATCGCCACACGCTACCAAAGACGCACCCCAGTGCCCGCCGGGAGCGGCTGGGAACAATAACCAATGGTCGTCGGGGGCGGGCGTCCGCGGGCGCCGCAGAAGAGCCCCCGTCACACGGCGGTCGACCGTCGTAGAAAGGAGCCCAGATGTCCAGCTACGAGGGCTACTGCGTGAAGTGCCGGACGAAGCGCTCGTTCGAGGGCGAGAAGAAGGACCTGCCGAACGGGCGCACCGCCGCCCAGGGCTCCTGCCCCGTCTGCGGGACCAAGATCACCCGCATGCTGGGCAAGACGGCGTAGGCAGCCGGCGGTCAAGCAGCGCTCCAAAAGGTGAAGGGGCCTGGGGCCCCTTCACCATCGCAGTTGGCCTGTAGGCCGGGTTCTGTCCACCGCCGCCACCCAAAGGGTCCCGGCAGCTGGGCGACCATCCATCTCGAACCGGCGTTGCCGCCGGCCTCCAGCGACCTACCCGGGGCGGTTGAAGCGGGCCGCTCCCTGTCCCCTGTTGGTCTTGCTCCAGGTGGGGTATTCCGAGCCGCCCCGGTCACCCGGGGCGCTGGTGCGCTCTTACCGCACCGTTTCACCCTTACCGGATCCGGCGCCCCCTCGGTAAGCGCCGGATCCGGCGGTTTGCTTTCTGTGGCACTGTCCCCCGGTCACCCGGTCTGGGCGTTACCCAGCACCCTGCCCTGCGGAGCCCGGACCTTCCTCAGCCCCATTGGTGGTGGGGCCGCGATCGCCCGGCCAACTGCCCGACCATTCTACCGAATCCACCGAGGGGAGCGCTTTGGTCGGGCCGACCTCGTGCCGCCGCCGGGTCGACAGCGTTCCGTGTCTCAGGAACTCCCGCCGCGGTCCCGGCTTGTTGAGGCCGTAGGCGAAAGCGATGTAGATCAGCACGGCCAGGCCAACAGCCTCCCGGGCGAGGGCGAAGCCGGAGAGCGGCAGGATCTGGGCGGCCAGCGACGCCCCGGCAGGCAGCTTTGTGAACTGGGTGCCGAGCAGCGGCCAGAACAGCCCAATCGGGTCGGCGAGCATCCCGGCCAGCAGCAGGTTGGCGACGATGCCCATCGGGACGACGAACCACCTGCGCGCCCGGGCGCCGCGCAGGGTGAACTGGATGGCCAACGCCAGCACCAGGGCGAACAGGAAGGTGTGGCCGTACAGGTGCACCCCGAGCCGGCTGTGCCGGTAGAGCAGCAGCCGGATCGGGATGTCGACCAGCGGCGCCAGCAGGCCGGCCAGGGCCAGGCGGTAGTCGATCCGGCGCGGGCCGAGCGTGATCAGCAGGAGGACGCTGCCGGCACCGAGGTACCAGAAGAACATCTAGAACAGGGGCTCGGGGCCTTTGGCCGGCGTCCCGGCAGGCCGCCCGGGGGGCCGGGCGTCGGGGTTGTCCCGGTCGACGCCGAGGTTGGCCAGCTCGTCGGCCCGCTTGTTGCGCTCCCGGCGCACCGCCTCGTAACGGATCTGGGCGAACCTCCTCGCCCGCGCCCGGGCGGCGGCATGGAGCGGCTTCAGCCCCTCGTGCTTGACCTTCCAGTTGCCCCGCATCTGCTCGACCATCAGCGTCGAGTCCGAGAACACCGCCAGCCGCTCGGCACCGTGGCCGTGGGCAAGCTCGAGGGCAGCGATCAGCGCCTCGTACTCGGCGGCGTTGTTGGTCTTCCAGCCGATGCCCCTGGCGAGCTCGTCGACGACGGTGCCGTCGGGCCCGATCAGGACGACACCGATCCCAGCCGGGCCGGGGTTGCCGCGGGCCGCGCCGTCGGTCCGCACCTGCCATTCACCGCCGGCGTTGCCCGATGCCGGCCCGGTCACAGGGAGACCAGCAGCCGCTGGCACTCGTCGCAGCGGACGATCCCGGTAGCGGTGCGCACCGCCTCGGCCTCCTGGAAGGGCAGCCGTACGTGGCACCCCTGGCAGACCCCTTCGACCATCCCGGCAATCCCGACGCCGCTGTGGGTGGACCGGATGCGGTCGTAGAGCTCCTTCAACTCCGGGTCGACGCCCGGGAGCTGGGTGGCCCGCTCCGCCTGGCCTGCGGCCAGCAGGACGCCGACCTCGCCGGAGGCGCTGTCCCGCAGCGCCCGGGCCTTGTCGATCTCAGCGATCAGCCCCGAACGGTCAGCCGTCAGCGCGGCAAGCTCCTTCTCGATGCCCTCACGCTCCTCCATGACCACCAGATCGTTGTCTTCCAGGATCTCCTTGCGCCGCTTCAGGGCCTCGACCTCACGGGACAGATCGGACAGCTCCTTGGCGTTCTTCACCACGCCGGAGTAGAGCCGGTTCGATTCGGCGCTGATCTTCTGGCCGAGGGTATCGACCTCGTGGTCGAGCCGCTTCTGCCGGGTCAGGGCGTCCTCGAGGGCGGCCTGGCGCTCGGCGATCTCGGCGTTCTGGGCGGCGAGGCGGGCCTCCAGCGCATCAAGGGCGGCCTGCTCGGGAAGGTTGCGGAGCCGGCCTTCGAGCCGATCGATGGTGGAGTCGACCCTTTGCAGCTCCAGCAGCCTGAGCAGCGAGCCGCGGGAGGTGTCCACAGCCAGAGTCTACCGGCCTGGGAGCACCCCCGGGAGGCTAACCGGCAGGCTGGGATCCGGGCCGCGCCAGCGCCGGGGCCGTGGCGAGCTTGACCCCGGCCGCTGCCGCCAGCGCCTCGATGGCGGCGTCCTGGGCGGCGAGGTGGTTCTGGATCTCCTGCGCCTCGTGGAGCACCGCCTCGGCGTCCAGGTAGGTGTCCTCGGCCCGCTTGTCGGCAGCCTTGGCCTGCACGTCCTGGCCGACCATGATCACCGAGAGCAGCACCAACTGGAGGAAGGTCTGGGCGACCCAGGAGACGACCGTCGGCGACCCGCCCCTGACCGCAGCCGGGAGCGAGATCAGGTCGAAGAGACCGAAGAGGTAGGCGCACCACATGGACCCGACCATCTTGGTGACCCGGACTGCCACCCAGGAGTTGAACCGCTGGACGGCGTTGTCACGGGGCAGCTGGTCGGCGACCTTGGCCGGGCGCCGGGACCGGTGCAGGGCGACGTGCGGGTGCTGGACATGCTGGTAGAGGCTCATGGGAGCTCCCTTCGAACGCTGGCGTCTTCAACGGAGAGTGCAATCGGTACCGGCAGCGGGAATCAAGGATCGGGCCAGGCCTCGGTGCTCGCTGGCTGTCGCGTAGCTCTGGCCGGGTGGGGGTGCGGCGTCCGCTACCCCGGGTCCTCGACCAACCCGAGGCGGATCGCCTGCCGCACCGCCTGGACCCGGTTCGAGACCGCCAGCTTGCGGTAGACGTTGGCGACGTGGGTGTTGATCGTGCGCTCGGAGAGGTCGAGCCGGCGGGCCATCTGGCGGGCGGAAAGACCCTCGGAGAGCAGGGCGAGAACCTCCTTCTCCCGCGGGGTCAGCGACTCGCTGCCGGGGCCCCGCTCGGCCATCTCACGAAGGGCCTCCAGCTCCTCGACCATCCCCCGGGCCTGGTCCGACTCCATATAGAAGGCGCCGGTCCGTACGACCTGGATGGCGTAGCCGATCGTCGTCGCGGTCGCCTCCCGGGGCAGGAAGCCGGAGGCCCAGTCCATCGCCTGGACCAGCAGCGCCGGGTCCTGGCCGGCGGTGACCAGCAGCACGCCGGCGCCGGAGGTGCGGGCCGCCCGGCCGAGAGTTGGCACCTCGCTTGCCGGGCGGGCATCCAGGTCGACGATGACCAGGTTCGGGTGCTCGGCGTGGAGGGTCGCCACCCCGTCGGTCACGCTTGTGGCCGCGGTGACCGATTCGACCTCGGCGACCTTCTGCGCATGGGAGACAAGATCCTCGCGCCGCTGGCCATCGTCGTCGACGATCAGAACCTTCCACCCAACGGCCCGTTTTCCCATCGGTCAGGCCTTCTCCGTCCCCTAGCACCGCGTCCGGCTGTGTGGCGCCTGTGAGCACCCCCACCCCTAGGAAAGCCTATTGCATTAGCGCCCAATGAGGGCGGCTGTCGCTCATGACGGCTTCCACGCGTTTGCAGCGGCCCGGCGGCCAAGCATGCCGGATCAACCGCAACCACCATGACATTTCCCTGACCTGGCGGCCTTCTCGCCGGCTCAGATCCCGGATCCTCGCTATCGATTCAGGTAGCCTCCAAGCTGGCAGGGCACCACCGGACGAAACGGAGCGACCCGGGAGGGCACCGGCCCGGCACCCGAGCACAAGGAGCACAGCGATGATCGAGGGCATCACCTGGCACAAGCATGCATCGTTCCTCTTGAACCGCGGGCACGCGATCTACATCGACCCCTGGGGGGTGTCCGGGGATGCCCCGAAAGCCGATGCGATCCTGATCACCCATGCCCACCAGGACCACTTCATCCCCGAGGACATCGCGAAGGTCCGCCAGGACTCGACGCAGATCTTCGCCACCGCCGACGTCGCCGCCCAGATCGATGGCGACGTGAACGTCGTCGCCCCCGGGGACGCCTTCGAGGTGCTCGGCCACCCGGCCGACGCGGTGCCCGCCTACAACACCCACCCGGAGCGGCTCCAGTTCCACCCGAAGGACGCTGGCTGGGTCGGCTACGCGATCACGCTCGACGGGGTGCGCTACTACCACGCCGGGGACACCGACCCGATCCCTGAGATGGAGCCACTGAACTGCGACGTGGCGTTCATCCCGATCGGCGGCTACTACACCATGGACGCTACCGAGGCCGTGGAAGCGGTGAAGCTGCTGGGGGCCAAGCTGATCGTCCCGATGCACTTCGGGTTCATCGTCGGCGAGCCCGGCGACGCCCGGCGGCTGGCGGCCCTGGTGGACCCGCAACCGGTCCACGTCTTCGTGCCGAAGAACCCGTTCGAGCGCTAGCCGGGAATCAAGGGACTGCCGGATCCAGGTGGCACCTCTCGCTACGCTTTTGTGAGTAAAAACGTTCACATATGCGCGGTTTTTACTCACAAAAAGATCTGGGGCAGTATGAGGATCGCTCGCTAACGCTAGCCCGGCAAAATCACCCTCGATCTGCCCGCTTCGCCGGGCTAGAATCGGCGGCGTTACCCGGTTGCCAAGGGGGGCCTCAACCGGGGCCGGGGGCCGGGTAGTCACCATTCCTGGTTTCTTGCGGCACGTTCGGAGGTGACCCCGTTCAACCGCGCCGGCTGGGTGGGCCCGCCGGGATACGCCGGGTAGGGGCGGCCGTCGCCGGCCTGCTCCTGGTTGGCGCGGCCCTCGCCATCCTGATCTCCGCGCCGGGGGCTGCCCAGACCCCGGCGCCGTGCGCCGCTGCCGGCGGGCTGACCCTCGACTCCTGGACCGGACTCGGCGGGGACGGGATGTGGACCACCGGGAAGAACTGGTCGGATGGGGCCGACCCGCAGAGTGGGCAACTTGCCTGCATCCCGTCCACCGTGACGGCGACGATCACGATCGCGGCGAATGCTTCCGGCGCGGGCACTCCCCCCGTCGGAGGGATCGAGGACACCGGGACCGGCGGGCTCGACCTGGTCTCCGGCGGACTGACGATCGAGAGCGACGCAGCCCCCTGGACCATCAACGACCTGCAGCTGTCGGGCTCCACGCTCAGCGTCAACGCCCTACCGATCCCCTCCCCTCCGTCCCCGGCCCCGATCGTGCTCACGCTCACCGGGGCCAGCAGCTGGACCGGCGGGGCGATCAGCGGAGGGGTGCTGGACGTGACGACCTACGTCGACTCGCAGGTCCAGGTTGCTGCCGGCGCCAACCTGACCGTCGCCGGGAACACCACCGCCCCGCCGCAGCAGTTGACCGGCACCCAGCTGATCAACGACGGAACGATCGACTGGACCAGCGGCGACTGGTGCGTCGCCGGGCAGGGCATCCAGGACAACGCTGGCGCGACGTTCACCATGTCGGCCTCGGACAGCGTCAATGGGATGACCCCGAGCTGCGTTCCCGGCGCCGTTCCCTCGTTCGTCAATGCCGCCGGTGCGACCCTCAACCGGACCGGGGCGGCGGGGTCGGTGGAGACTCTCGCGTTCAACGGAGGCTTCGTCAACAACGGGACGCTGGCGGTATCGACGGTGCTGAGGATCACGACTGCCTTCAGCTCGGGGGCGTCGAGCGTCTACAAGCCGGCCCTCAATGGACCCGGCCCTGCCGGGACCGGCTTCGGCCAGCTCTCGCTGGTCAGCCAGTCCTACCCGGGAGCTCCCGGAACGGCGGTGGCCCTGCTGCCGGCTGAGCCTGCCGCCCGGCCCGCCCAGGCCACCCCGTCACCCGGGACCATCGTCCCGGTCACCGCCGCCGGGTTCCCCCCGGCCAACAACGAGTCGTTCGCGGTCATCACCTGCTCCTCCACCTGCCTTGACGGCTATCCCTCCCCAGCATCCGGCTACACCGTGCGCCAGAGCGCCTCGGCGATCTCGCTGGTCGCCGCGGCACAGGCCTCGGTGGCGCCGGCGTCGCTGAACTTCGGCACCGGTCTGGTCGGCCAGCCGGTCGGTCCGCTGGCGGTCACGCTCTCCAACGGCGGGACCGGGGTGCTCACGGTCAGCGGGGTCTCGCTGTCCGGCGCCACCGGCGACTATGCGCTCGCCTCCGACGGGTGCCGGCCCGGTTCCGGGCCGGGGGTGGTCAACCCGGCGAGCACGTGCACGGTGCGGATCAGCTTCACCCCGAAAGCGAATGGGTCGCAGGCGGGCACGCTGACCATCGCCGATGATGCCTCCGGGAGCCCGCAGACCGTCAGCCTGGTGGGATCCGGCACCTCGACTCCGGCGTCGGTCGTCCCGCCGCCGTCGCCCGCCAGCCCGGCGCCGGGCGGCACATCCGGCCCGGGCCCGGGCGCAAACCCGTCCCCAACCGGCTCCCCGGCCAGGGTCAAGGGGAAGACCTTCTCTGCGTCGCCGACGCCGGGGGCGACGCTGTCGCCGGGAGCCTCGCCCTCGCCCGGCTCCGGCCTCGCCGCCGGCCCGGGCGGTCCCCCCGCGGCTCCGGGCTCGCCCTCGCTCACCGCCCTGTCGCCCAGCGGGCAGCCCTACGGGCCAGCCGGGTCAGGGCTGAGCACCGCCGTACACAACGAGCCGCCCGGCTGCACCACCGTCTACTTCTTCTTCGGCCGGGTCCGGATCGGCACGGCTCCGGTCAGCGCCTCCGGGCAGGCGGCAGCCACCGGGTTGTCGGTACCGGGCGACGCCCGGCCCGGCAACGACCTGGTCACCAGCTCGTGCCAGCCCTCCGGGGCAACCGTCGAGCTGACCGCCGCCTTCCGGGTGACGCCCGGCCTGCACCGGACCGCCTTCGCCACCTCGCTGAACCCTCCCGCCCGCATCGCGCTCAGCCTGCGCAGCGTCCTGCTGAGTGCGGCGATCGCCGCCATCGTGCTGATCCTGCTGGCCTTCCCGTCGCAGCTGTTCAACGCCACGTTGCAGGAGCACTACGAGGAGGTGCGCCGCTGGTTCCACCTGACCCGGCCGCTGTCCGAGGTGGTCAAGGACGTGAACCAGCGGGCGCTCTTCCCCATCTTCCTGGTTGCCGGCGGGTTGCTGTTCGCCCTGATCACTCCCGACTTTGGTTTCAACCGTTCGACGCTGGCGCTGGTGCTCGGGCTGGCGATCGCGGTCGCGGTCGTGACCCTGGGTTTCGCCGCCCCGACCTTCTTCTACTACCTGCACCACTACAAGGACCGGGGCCAGGTGCTGGTGATGCCCGGCTCGGTGCTTGTCGCCGCGGTGTGCGTCCTGGTCTCCCGGGTGCTGCGCTTCGAGCCGGGCTACCTGTACGGGTTGCTGGCCATCTTCGTGTTCCACCACGAGTCGGACGCCAAGACCGAGGGGAAGCTGGCGGCGGTCTCCGCCCTGCTGGTCATCGTCCTGGCGATCGTCACCTGGGTAGCGCGGATCCCGCTGACCGGCCTCACCCAGAAGAGCCCGAGCTTCCTCGCCCTGGTGGCCGAAGCGGCCCTGGGCGGGGCGTTTGTCATCGGGGTCGAGAGCGTCCTCGTCGGCCTGCTGCCGATGCGCTTCCTCGACGGGGCGCGGATCAAGGGCTGGAACACCTGGGCGTGGCTGGCCCTGTTCCTGTTCGGGATCTTCACCGCGGTCCAGGTGCTGATCCAGCCGGGCACCGGCTACGTCGGCCACACAACCGTTGCCGGCCGGTTCACCGTGCTGTCGCTCTACCTGGCGTTCTGTGCCGTCTCGGTGGGCTTCTGGGCCTACTTCCGGTACCGCAAGCCGCCGGCGGGCAGCGAGGAGCTGGACACCGAGGGGGACTTCGAGGTGCGGTGATGGCGCTAGAACTCAATAGCTAGCTTTTTTTGGCACTGGTCGGGATAACTACGCTTTTCGTGCCATGGTTTCTCGGTTCCGCGGCCCGTACACTTCGGTCAGGTGATCAACCTGTAAACGCCGGGCGAAGCTCCTTGACGTGCCCGTTCCGGCCCTGACCGTCAGCCGCCATACCCGTACGCCAGACACCGCGTGGCCCGAGAGGCTTCCTTGCCCGCAACCCTGCATCGCCGGCCTGCTCGCCGCCGTCCTGGTTCGTTTCGCCGGATGGCCGCTTCCGCCATTGGGCTGACCCTGATCGGCACCACGATCATCGCCCTGCTGACCGCCGGTCCGGCCAGCGCACAGCCATGCGCCCCGGCGCCACCGGGCCTGACCCCGGTCAGCTGGCAGGGCCCGGCATCGGGTGGCGACTGGAACACCGCCACCAACTGGACCGGCGGCGCCATCCCCACCAGCACCGACTTCGTGTGCATCCCGCCCTCGGTGACCGGCCAGGTCACGATCAGCACCTTCGCCTTCTCGGGCTTGCCGGACCAGGTGGGAGGCATGGACTCCGAGGCGGCGGGTGGCCTGGCCATCTCCGGGAGCGGCGCACTGGAGATCATGAGCGCCAACTCGACCATCCTGGGTCTCAGCATGTCTGCCGGCTCGCTCCAGGTCGACAGCCAACCGCCGCCGCCGGCCGGCGTCGCCGCGCCGCCGCCGGTGGTGCTCACGCTCACCGGAGCGGCCAGCTGGACCGGCGGCAACATGAGCGGGGGGGCACCCGGGCCCGGGTCCGTCGACTCCCAGATCGTGGTGGCCTCGGGCGCCACCCTGGGCATCGCCGGGAGCCCCCAAGGCGTTCCCCAGCAAACCTCCGGCACGCTGCTGGTCAACGACGGGTCGCTCAACTGGTCCGCCGGTGACGTCTGCGTCGGGGGGGACGGGGTCGAGAACGCCAGCGGCGGCGTGTTCACGATGTCCGCCTCGGACAGCGTGCTCGGCATGTACTCGGGGTGCTCCGACGTCCCCGGCACGCCGGACGCCGTGATCAACGACGCCGGCGGGACGGTGATCCGCAGCGGCGCCGCCGGATCGACGGAGAGCATCAACCTCCCGGGCGGCTTCACCAACGCCGGCACGCTGCAGGTGTCGACGATCCTGCAGGTCGACGGCAGCTACCTCTCGTCGTCGACCAGCAGCTACGACCCGGTGCTGAACGGGAGCGGGCCGGCGGGTACCGGCTTCGGCCAGCTCACGGCCACCGTCCAGTCCGCCGCCGGGGCGGGAGCGGCCACCGCGGTGGCAGCAGCGGGGCCCGCCGCACGGCCGGCGCAGGTGGCGCCATCGCCGGGAACGATCGCCCCGACGACCGCCGGCGGCTTCCACCCGGCCAACGGCGAGTCGTTCGCCGTGATCGGCTGCGGCACCGGCTGCGGCGGCGGCTTCCCGTCGCCGGGCAACGCGTTCACGGTCCAGGACAATGCCAACGACATCACCGTCGTCGCCGCTGCCCAGGCCAGCCCATCGACCAACCCGCTCAACTTTGGGACGGAGCTGGTCGGCTCGTCGACCGCACTGACCGAGACGCTCACCAACCCGGGCAGCGGCGTGCTCACGGTCCGCGGGGTGACCGTCGGCGGGACAAACCCGAACGACTTCTTCATCACCTCGGACGGGTGCGCGCCGGGCGGCACCGGGAGCACGGTCGACCCCGGAGCCAGCTGTACGGTCCGGCTGAGCTTCGACCCAGCGGCAATCGGGAACCGATCGGCAACGCTGAGCTTCACCGACGACGCCGCCACCAGCCCGCAGACCGTGCCGTTGGTCGGTTCCGGTACCACCACACCGGCCTCGGTCATCCCGCCGCCGTCGCCTTCCCCGTCGCCCTCGCCGGCCAGCAGCCCGACGCCCGGCCCGACGGCGTCCGGCAAGGCCAAGCCCAAACCGACGCCGTCGCCTTCGCCGGCGGCGACCCCGGCCGCCACGACCACCGCCACCCCCGCCGTGACCCCGACCGGGACGGCAACGCCTCCGCCGCCGGCACCGCCGGCGCCGGGTACCCCGCAGTTCACGGCGGTGTCGCCGAAGGGACTGCCCTACGGGCCAGCCGGCTCCGGGCTGAACACCGCCGTCCTGAATTACCCGGCCGGGTGCACGACGGTCTACTTCTTCTTCGACGGCGTCCGGATCGGCTCGGCCCCGGTCGATTCCGCCGGCCATGCCGACGCCAGGGGGCTCTCTGTGCCGGGCAATGCCAAACCCGGCCGGCACACGGTGACCAGCTCCTGTGCGGCATCGGCAACTCCGGTTGTTGCCGCAACGAGCTTCCGGGTGACCGCCGGCCTGCACCGGGCAGCCTTCGACACCGCGCTGAACAACCCGGCCCACATCGACCTCACCCCCACGTCGTTCGCCCTGAGCGCGGCGATCTCGGTGGCGGTGCTGGCGCTCGTCGCCTTCCCGTCGCAGATCTTCAACGCCACGCTGCAGGAGCACTACGAGGAGGTGCGCGGCTGGTTCCACCTGAAGCGGCCGCTGGCCGAGGTGGTCAAGGACGTGAACCAGCGGGTGCTCTTCCCCATTTTCCTGTTGGTCGGCGGGGCCCTCTTCGCCCTGATCACCCCTGACTTCGGGTTCAACCGGTCAACCCTCGCCCTGGTGCTCGGCCTGGCGATCGCGGTGGGGATCGTCACCGTCGGCTTCGCGGTCCCGACGTTCATCTACTTCCTCGACAAGTACAAGGACCGGGGGCAGATCCTGGTGATGCCCGGTTCCGTGATCGTCGGGATCGCCTGCGTGGGTGTCTCCCGGCTGCTCCACTTCGAGCCGGGCTACCTTTACGGGCTGCTCGCCATCTTCGTCTTCCATCACGAGACCGACGAGAAGACCGACGGCCGGCTGGCGGCCGCCTCGGCCGCGCTGGTGATCCTGCTGGCGGTGGTCACCTGGGTCGCCCGGGTGCCGCTGACCGGGCTGGACGAGAAGAACCCGAGCTTCATCGCCCTGGTGGCCGAATCGGCCCTCGGCGGCGCCTTCGTGATCGGGGTGGAAAGCGTCCTCGTCGGGCTGCTGCCGTTGCGGTTCCTGGACGGCTCCAGGATCAGGGCCTGGAACCGCTGGGTCTGGCTCGGGCTGTTCCTGCTCGGCATCTTCGTGGCCGTCCAGATCCTGATCCAGCCGGGGACCGGCTACGTCGGCCACACCTCCGTTGCTGGCAGATTTACCGTCCTTTCCCTCTATCTGGCCTTCTGCGCAGTTTCGGTCGGATTCTGGGCCTACTTCCGCTACCGCAAGCCGAAGAAAGTCGAAGAAGAACTCGATACGGAAGGCGACTACGGGGTGCGGTAGGGACCGTCGTTTTCTGCCGGAATTGTGGCACCGTTAACGCACTTTTTACAGAATCTACCAATTCCCAAGACTCGCGCTGAGCGGGTAGAATCAGAGGACGCTTCGGCGGGTCGGCCAAGCGTGGCATCGGGGGGAAAACTCGTTGAATCACAAGCCTGCTCACGCTGTCGCGCGAGCGCGGCCGGCACGGCGTCGCCGGGGGTCCTCCAGCCGATGGGGCGCGGCATTGGGGCGGAGGCATGGCTTCGGGCTCTGCCGGTCCCGGGTCATCCAGGCGGTGGCGGCGTCGGGCATCCTGGTGCTGTTCGGCTCCAATGCGCTTCTCGCTCTTCTCGCCGCTCCACCCGCCCAGGCGGCGAGCTGCCCGGCAGGAGCGGACACCTGGACCGGCGGCTCCAGCCCCACTGCGTTCTGGGGCTCGCCGTCCAACTGGTCGTTGGGGTTTGCGCCGACCGCCACCGTCCAGGCCTGCATCAACAGCGGTACCCCGGTCGTCACGGACGTGTTCCAGGTCGCCGGGATCACCATGACCGGAGGGGGGTTATCCATCACCGGCGGGTCGCTGGAGATCGCTGACACCAGCTCCCCCTCGACCGTCAATGACCTCAACATGTCCGGGGGCGTCCTGCAGGCGGACACCGGGCCGGCGCAGCTGGCGGTGACCCTGACCGGGTCGAACACCTGGACCGCTGGGGAACTCGCCGGGAACGTCCTCGGTGCCAGCCTGGCGACCTCCGGGACCGACTCGGTGTTCGTGGTCGACCAGACCGCCAGCCTGACCGTCAGTGGCCCCAACGGCTCGGACGCGTTGCTGCCGCAAATCGGGCCGGGCACCGGACTGCACAACAACGGGTTGCTGGACTGGAACGCCGGCTTCTTTTGCGTCAGCGGGGACGGCCTCATCAACGAGAGCCTCGGCACCACTGAGATCAACGGCACCACGCCGGATCAGATGATCGACTGCAATCTTTCCGGTGCCGCGGTGACCAACAACGGTACCGTGAGTGTGACCGCGCCGCTCGACGGCGGGTTCCCGGCGATCTACAACGATTTCACGAACAACGGGACGCTTGCCGTTGCCACCGCGCTCAGCTTCGGCAGCAACTTTTCCGCCTCGGCTACCAGTATCCTCGCGCCTTCGCTCACTGCTGCCGGCAACGGGATCATCAATCTCAACGGGGGCACCGAAGCCGTGGGCGGCACCATCCAGCCGGCCATGGCCACTGGATTCGTGCCGTCCGCCGGGGAGCAGTTCCAGGTCATCGGCTGTGACGGCGGGTGCACCGGGAGCTACCCACCAACCCAGGACGGGTTCACGGTGCTCGACAGCGGGACCTCCATATCGCTCGAAGCCGAACCGGCCGCGTCGCCCTCCACCACCACATTGACGTTCAACCCGACGCTGGTCGGGTCCGGGTCGGGGCCGCTGGCCGTGCGGGTGACCAATACCGGAAGCGCCACGCTGACGGTGACCTCCGATGGGGTGACCGGCACCGACGCGCCCGACTTCTCCCCCAGTCCCGGCGGCGACAGCTGCTCGGGCGCCACGATCGCGCCGCAAGGAAGCTGCACCGTGGCGGTGGACTTCTCCCCGGCCGGCGCCGGAGCGCGCGCCGCCACACTCCAGTTCAACGACGACGCTCCGGGCAGCCCGCAGGCGGTAGCGCTGTCCGGCACGGGGGTGGCGCCGGCACCAGGGCTGGGGTTCTCGCCGGACCCGATCGATTTCGGACCGGTCCCGGTAGGCGCCACGTCCGAGGTCACGGAGACACTCACCAACACCGGCACCGTAGCCCTTTACCCACAGTTCTCGGTCACCGGCACCGACACCTCCCCGTTCGCGATGGTGCCCGGCACCAATTGCCAGGGGAGTGAGGGTGGGGTGCCGCCGGCGGCAACCTGTTCGGTGGCCCTGACCTTCACGCCGTCAGGGGCGGGGCCGGTGCCGGCAGACCTCGTGGTCACCGACGGCTTCGGGGCCGGCAGCTGGACCGTCCCGATCTTCGCCACGGGGACCGCCTTCCCCGTGGTCAGCCTCTCGCCCAGCTCGCTGACCTTCGGGTCGGGACCGGTCGGAACCCCGGTGGGGCCGGTCACGGTGACCGTGACCAACACCGGGAATGGAACCCTGTACTTCACGAGCCCCGCTCGGATCGGCGGCGCCGATCCGGCCGACTTCTCGTTGTCGAGCGACGGCTGCGCGGCAACTGCCTCCGGCGGTGTCGCCCCGGGCAGCCAGTGCACCGAGCACGTCACCTTCACCCCGCAGGCCCCCGGCCCCCGCTCGGGGTCGCTGATCCTCACCGACAACGCCACCGGGAGCCCGCAGCAGGTGACCCTGAACGGCACGGGGACCGCGCCCGGAATCGCCTTCGCGCCCAATCCGATCGCCTTCCCGGCGACTCCGGTGGGCACGCCCGCCACGACACCGCTGACCGAGACGCTCACCAACTCGGGCACCGCCCCGCTGATCATCTCCGGGGCGACGCTGACCGGGGCCGACCCCGGCGATTTCGGCCTCGCCTCCAACACCTGCAGCGGGGCGACCGTGGTTCCGGCGGGCAGCTGCACGCTGGTCTTCACCTTCGCGCCCACCGCCGCCGGCCAGCGGGCGGCAACGCTGAGGGTCGCCGACAACCTCACCGGGAGCCCGCAGACGGTACCGATCACCGGCAGCGGGACGCTCCCCGCCGCGACGATTGGCCCATCGACGCTGCAATTCCCGGTGACGACCATCGGCATGACCAGCGGGCCCCTGGTCGTCACCGTCGGGAGCTCCGGGACCGCCCCGCTCACCGTCACCGCAGTGGCGATCTCCGGCCCCGATGCCGCCGACTTCGCCATCGCCTCGGACAGCTGCACCGCCGGGCCGGTGAGCCCGGGTGCCAGCTGCTCGATCGGGATCACGTTCACCCCGACGGCGGCCGGCAACCGCACCGCCACCCTGGCCATCGCCGGCAACGCCCCGGGCGGGAACCCCCCGGTCGGGCTCAGCGGGACGGGTACCGCTGCTCCGGTGCCGTCGATCCTGCTCTCGGCGAACCCGATCAGCTTCCCGGTCACACCGATCGGGAACCAGGGCCCCACGCAGGTGGAATCGCTGACCGACTCGGGCAGCGCACCGCTGTCGATCACCGGGGTGGCGGTGTCGGGCCCGGACCAGGCCGACTTCGCTATCGGCTCGGAGTCGTGCCGCGGGGCGACGCTGAGCCCGGGCGCCTCGTGCAGCATCGCAGTGTCGTTCACCCCGGGCGGCGCCGGCCCACGC
>OEPS010000391.1_pt1 | contig 15918 bp, 11 predicted proteins | sample 1539411 | NCBI WGS metagenome assembly OEPS01 (sample SAMN02671747, study PRJEB22543) | soil metagenome | biome: bacteria | place: China:Hunan Province, Lengshuijiang City | collected 2012-10-15 | depth 0.08m m
CTCGACGGTCACGAACTGGCGGGCCCCGTAGGCGAGGACCGACGACGTCAGGCCTAACGGTTCATGGATGGCGACGGCGAGGGCGAGGCGGCGGGTGTCGTCCCGGAGCTGGTCCTCGGTCTGGTAGGCCTTGTAGAACGGGCTGCTGTCGTTCCAGATGAAGGACTCGATCGGCCGGGTCAGTCCCGCCTGGAAGGGGCAGAGCGCGAACGGCTCGACGGCGCAGCGGTCGGCGAGTACTCGCGAGGCGAGCCCGCTCTCGACGAGGTGGCCGAGGACGAAGACGCCCGGCTTGCGCGTCAGGGCGGCGTGATCGGTGCGCGCCCAGTTGAAGGTCGCGAGGGCGACGACCGAGAATGCGACGAGGGCGGCGACGGCACCGGTGACGGCGCGCGGCGGAGCGAGCAGGCGCGAACGACCGCCAGCGAGGGCGACGACGAGGAGCAGCAGCGCGAAGACCGCCGGCATCGTCACGTGGGTGGCGATGCCGGCGAAGATCGTACCGGCGACGAGCGCGCGGGTGGCGGCGCCGAGTCGCGGCCAGTGGGCGAGCGCGAGCCAGGTCGCGAGGAGCACGGCACCGGCAAAGACGTCAGGCATCGCCTCGCTGGTCATCCACGGTGCGCCGGTGACGAGGAGCGCGGCGCAGAGCGCGAGCATCTGGCGCGAGGAGAGGGCGAGACCGAGCGCGACGATCGTGCGCACGAGCAGGGCGCCGAGCAGGAGCGCCTGCGCGACGATGGGGGCCCAGAGCGTGAGGGTGCCGCCGGTCGCCCACATCCACAGTCCGTAGCCGATGGTGCGCACGCGCGGCGGGCGCCTGCTGAGGGCGCTGAGGAGATACTCGCCGCTGTCCGAGTAGAGCAGCGGGTAGCGATTCCAGATCGCCGGCAGCAGGAGCACGAGGGCGATCGCGACCGCCCACGCCAGCTTCTTCGCGCTGGGGAAGCGAGTCATGGACGCGTCGTCAGGCGGAGGGCAGGCAGTGGCCAGCGCAGCATCCCGCGCTCGAGCAGCGTCGCGATGACGGCGAGCGGGAGGAGCCACGACACGCGCGACTGGTAGCGCGAGAACACCGCGGCGAGGTTGGCGCAGATCGCGGCGTTGACGACGAGCGTCACCCAGACGACCACATGAAGGCCGGTGCTGTCGGCGAGGGTTACAGCCCGCTCGGCGAAGGCGCGACGAAGCATGATCAGGCTGAATGCCGCCGCGGCGAGGAAGATGAACAGGTGCAGCAGCGGCGTCCACGGAAGGCGGAGGGTGTTCTCCTGCTGCCGCGCGCGTTCCTGCGCGGGGAGGTCGCCGGGATACATGTCCATGATGACACGCTGCACTTCCGTGCGGTGCCGGTGGCGCCAGATCTCGTCGTTGACGCGGAAGGCGACGAGCTGCCGCGCGGTGTAGCTGACAAACGATCCGGCGAGGGCGAGCGGGTAGTGCCTGACGATCCCGCCGAGGACGCGGCTCGTCTCCTCGCGAATGAGCGCCGGATCATCATGGAGCACGAAGTAGCGCGGGCTCTGCAGCGGGCGCCAGACGAAGAGGTCCACCGAGCGCGTGAGGGTGTCGCGCACCGGGCAGAGCGCGTACTGCTCGGCGCCGCAGCGGTCCTGCAGCAGGCGCTGGGCGAGCCCGGTCTCGACCAGGTGGGAGAGCACGAACATGCTGCCGTTGGCGCCCGTCTTCCCGCCGTCGCGCCGGATGTAGTCGAGCCCGCGCGTGAGCGAGGTCGACGCGGCGAGAAGCGCGGCGGCGAGAAGCCATGCACGCCGCGCGCGGGGCGCGGAGCGGTCGGCCCGCTGGAGGAGCCGCAGCGCGACGAGGACGGCGCCGCCGACGAGGAGGTTGGTGAGGTGCATCGTCCCCCCGATGAGCACGGAGGCGACGACGAGGGCGCGATCACCGAGCCCGAGCCGTTCCCATCGGGCGACGGCGAGATGGAGCCCGAGGATCACCATCGCGATGAAGAGGTCGGGCATCGCCTTGCTCGACACCCACCCCGCCGAGGTGCCGATGGTGAGCGCGAGGGCGATGCCTAACGTCTGGCGCGCGGCCGGCCGGCCGAACTGCCGCAGCGTGCGGACGATGAGCGTGGCGAGGAAGAGCGACTGCGCGATGATCGGCAGCCAGAGCGTCGCGCCGCCGCTCGTGACGCGGATCCAGAGCGCGTAGCCGGGGGCGCGGATCGGCGACGCCATCAGCGACTGCGAGCGCAGCAGGTAGTCGGCGGTGTCCGAGAAGAGGATCGGATAGCCGTTGAACAGCGCGGGGAGCAGCAGGGCGAACGCGACACCGGGGATGGTGAGCGTCGCCGCGATCATCGCGCCCCGTCGCCCGCGCCGCGGCGCTTCCGGCGCGCTCCCGCTCCTGCTTGCCCCGGCCGTGAGGGGGGGAAAATCACCGGTAGCCGGCCGGGCCGGGGCTGGAGATGCCATACGAAAGAGACGACGTGCCACAGCCCCGGTCACGTCGCGAACGTACCACCGAGCCGGGGGTCAGAGCCGGAGTTCCGACCCCGATCGCTCAGCCGATCGGCTCGAGGACGGTGATGTTGGTGTTCGTGTAGACGCAGATCTCGCCGGCGATGTGCAGGGCGCGCTTCACGATCTCGACCGCGGGAAGGTCGGTATTCGCGGCCAGGGCGCGCGCGGCAGCGAGGGCGTAGGATCCGCCGCTGCCGATGGCGAGGATGCCGTCGTCGGGCTCGATGATGTCGCCGGTGCCGGAGATGATCAGTCCGTGCTGGCGATCGACGACGGCGAGCAGCGCCTCGAGGCGGCGCAGCACGCGGTCGCTCCGCCAGTCCTTCGCCAGCTCGACCGCGGCGCGCGGCAGGTTGCCGGGAAAGCGCTCGAGCTTCTCCTCGAACTTCTCGAACAGCGTCATCGCGTCAGCGGCGGCACCGGCGAAGCCGGCGACGATACGGCCGCCGTGCATCGTGCGCACCTTGGTCGCGTTGGACTTCATGACCGTCTCGCCAACGGTGACCTGCCCGTCGCCGCCGAGGGCGACCTGATGGTCACGCCTGACGGCGAGGATCGTCGTCGCGCGGACACGGGGCATCCCCCCGCTGCTCGATTCGTTCATGTCGTGAAAGCTAGCGTGCGCGTCAGCGGATGCGGTTCCGCCCGGAGGGCGGAGTCTGTTCGGGCATGCCAGGCTTGACCTGGGTGGTCGGGTCACGCCGCGCCGCGCCGCGGAAGTCGATCTGCTCGCGGATGTAGCGCCGGTTCATCAGCGCGCCGATCACGATGAGCAGGCAGGCCGCCCCGGCAACCCATGGGGTCAGCGTCCAGGCGTCACGGCCGATGAGGGCCGCGCCGATGAGGATCACCGCGAGACCGAGGACGGCTTCGCCGCCCCGGTTGCGCTCGGCGCGCATTCGCCGCCGCCGCTCGCGCGGCAGGAGCACGTCGCGGTCGGGGAGCCAGGCGTCGGCGATGAGCCCGACCCCGGCGAGGGCGACGAGCGTCCCGAGGACGAGGGGCAGCAGTTCCAGGCGCATGCTCTTCACTACCTCCGGTCGGACTCGACCCTGTTCATGCGACGATCATGCCCGCGGATGGGCCGAGCGATAGACCGCCTTCAGCCGCTCGACGCTGGTGTGCGTGTAGATCTGCGTGGTGGCGATCGACGCATGGCCGAGCAGCTCCTGCACCGCGCGCAGGTCGGCACCGGCATCGAGCAGGTGCGTCGCGAAGCTGTGGCGCAGCGAGTGGGTGCTCAGCCCCGCTTTCTCGTCGACCGCGTCGAGGTACTTCTGGACGGCGAGCTGGATCGCGCGGACGCCGAGCCGCTTGCCGTTGCGCGAGAGGAAGAAGGCGTTGCGGTCTGCCTTCGGGCCGATCGCGCGAATGAGCTCGTCGCGCTTCGACTCGTAGTTGCGGAGGGCGAGCGACGCCGCGTCGCCGACGGGGATGATGCGCTCCTTGCGCCCCTTGCCGCGCACCTTCACCTGCTGCGAGACGAGATCGACGTCCGGCCGGCTGAGGCCGCGCAGCTCGGACAGCCGCATCCCCGTCGAGTAGAACAGCTCGAGGATCGCCGCGTCGCGCACCCCGTTGTGCCCTCCCTCCATCGCGCGGGCGAGGGCGAGCTCGAAGAGCCTTCCCGCCTGCGAGCGATCGAGGTAGCCGGGAAGGTGGCGATCGAGCTTCGGTGAGCTCGCCGCGCGCGCGGGATTCGCGTCGACGACCTCGTTGCGATGGAGGAAGCGGAAGAAGCTCCGCGCCGCGGACAGCGCGCGCCCGATCGACCGCTTGCCGAGCCCGCGGCGCTGGAGGTGCGCGAGGTAACCGCGGAGCGCGAGGCGATCGACGCCCTGCCAGCTCCAGTCGCGCTCGCCGTAGTAGCGGGCGAGGAAGGTCACGAGCTCGTCGAGGTCGCGGCGGTAGGCCTTGACGGTGTTCGGCGAGACGTCCCGCTCCTTCTCGAGGTGGGTGAGGAACTCGCCGACACCGCCGTCAGCCACGGTGCTCACCGCGCCGCGGCCCCTGCTGGCAGCGCGACGTGCGAGTCGCGCCAGCGCGCGATCTCGCCTAACGCCCGCGCGGCGAGCTTCTCGCGCTTGAGGCGCTTGTCGCGGACCCGCTCGCCGAGGTCTTCCATCAGCCCGAAGTTCGCGTTCATCGGCTGGAAGTACCTCGGGTCGGCCTCGCGCAGGTACCGGTAGAGCGCGCCGAGCATCGTCGTCGGCGGCGGGATGACGACATCCTCGCCGCCGAGCTGCCGCGCCATGTTGATCGCGGCGAGGATCCCGGTCGCGGTGCTCTCGGTGTATCCCTCGACCCCGGTGAGCTGGCCGGCGAACATCGTCGTCGGCGCATCGCGGAGGGCGAGGTGCGGCGAGAGCGCACCCGGGGAGTTCAGGTACGAGTTCCGGTGGATCGAGCCGAAGCGGAGGAACTCCGCCGCGGCGAGGCCGGGGATCATCCGGAAGACCCGCTGCTGCTCGGGGATGCGGAGCCGCGTCTGGAAGCCGACGAGGTTCCACATCTGGCCGGCGCGGTCCTCCATGCGCAGCTGGGCGATGGCGTACGCCTCGCGCCCGGTCCGCGGGTCGGCGAGCCCGACCGGCTTCATCGGCCCGAAGCGGAGGGTGTCGCGGCCGCGGCGTGCGATCTCCTCGACGGGCATGCACCCCTCGAAGTACGGCACCTTGTCGAACTCGTGGGCGGTGAACTGGTCGGCGGTGCCTAACGCGTCGAGGAAGGCCTCGTACTCGTCGCGGCTGAACGGGCAGTTGAGGTAGGCGCCCTCGTCCCCCGCCCCTTCCATCGTCTCCTTGCCGTAGCGCGAGGCGCGGAAGACGACCGCATCGTCGATCGACTCGCGGCTGACGATGGGCGCGATCGCGTCGTAGAAGGCGAGGCCGTCGAGCCCGAGGCGGGTGCGGATCGCCTCGGCGAGCGCGTCGGAGGTGAGGGGCCCGGTGGCGACGATCCCGACCTCGGGGAGCTCCGTGACCTCCTCGCGGGCGACGGTGATGCGCGGGTGCGACGTCACCCAGTCGTGCACGCGCGCCGAGAAGACGTCGCGGTCCACGCCTAACGCGGAGCCGGCGGCGACGCGTGCCTCGTCGGCGGCGCGGAGGATCATCGAGCCGAGGAGGCGCATCTCGGCCTTGAGCAGCCCGTGCGCGTTGGTGACCTCGGTGCTCTTGAAGGTGTTCGAGCACACCAGCTCGGCGAGGCGGTCGGTCCTGTGCGCGGCGGTGCCGCGCACCGGGCGCATCTCGTGGAGCACGACGTCGAAGCCGCGCTCGGCGAGCTGCCAGGCGGCCTCGCTCCCGGCGAGGCCGCCACCGACGATGTCGATCCGCCGCTGGGTCATGCGCTCAATCTACGCGCAGTCGCCCGGCGGCGACACACGGCGCCGCCGGCGGCGCGGGGTCACGCCGCGCCCACCTCCTCTTCGGTCGGCGCCGCGACGTCCCACTCGTTGCCGCACTTCAGGCACTTCCGGAACTCACCGCGGGTCTTGTTGAACTTGACCTCCGCGCCGGCGTAGCCGCAGTCGGGGCAGACCTCGGGGACCGGCTTGTTCCAGGCGACGAAGTCGCAATCCTCGTTCGAGCAGGCGTAGAAGTTCGTGCCGCGCTTCTTCGACTTGCGCTCGACCAGCTCGCCCCCGTCCTTCGGGCACATCACCCCGGTCGGCATGCTGCGGGTGCCGCGGCACTTCGGGAAGGTGCTGCAGCCGAGGAAGGCGCCGCTGCGCCCGTCGCGCTTCACCATCGGCGCGCCGCAGACGTGGCACTTGTAGTCCGTGAGCTCGGCCTTCTTCTTCTCGCCGCTGATCGGGCGGGTATACTTGCAGTTCTTCGGATGGTGCTCGCAGGCGAGGAACGGCCCGAAGAAGCCGCCGCGCGGCTGGAGCTTGCCGCCGTCCTCGGGGCAGCGGAGGTCGGCGACCTTGCTCAGGTCGTACGCCTCGCCGATCAGCTCCTCGACCTGGACGCTCTTCAGCGACTTGTCGAAGGGCTTGTAGAAGTCCTTGAGGACCTTCTGCCAGCCTAACGATCCGCCCTCGACCTTGTCGAGCTCCCCCTCCATCTCGGAGGTGAAGGCGACGTTGAAGATGTCGGGGAACTGCTTGACCATCACCTTCTCCACCGACTCGCCGAGCTCCGTCGGGAAGAAGCGCCGCTGCTCGAGCAGCACGTAGCGGCGGTCGGCGAGCACCGAGATGATCGACGCGTACGTCGACGGGCGGCCGATGCCTAACCGCTCGAGCTCCTTGACGAGGCTCGCCTCGGAGAAGCGCGGCGGCGGCTCGGTGAAGTGCTGCGACGGGGTGATGGAGACGACGGGGACGTTCTCCCCCTGCTCCACCACGGGCAGCGCCTGCTCGTCCTCGAGCGCCTTGGAGTCGCCCTCCTCGCGCGCCTCGCGATACAGCGCGAGGAAGCCCTGGAACTTGATGACGCTGCCGGTGGACCGGAACAGGTACACTGCCGTCGGCTTCTTCGCGCCGGCTGGCGCGTTCTCCGGCGTCAACTCGTAGTCGAGCGTCGTCGTGTCGAACACCGCCGGCGTCATCTGCGAGGCCATGAAGCGCTTCCAGATCAGCTCATAGAGCTTGAACTGGTCGTCCTTGAGGTAGCGCTTGATCGCATCCGGGCGGCGGGTTGGGTCGGTGGGACGGACGCCTTCGTGCGCGTCCTGCGCGTTGGCGGCGTTCGCCTTCCCGTAGAGCTGCAGCCCGGGGGCGACGAACTCCTTCCCGAACAGCGTGCGCAGGTAGTCCTGCGCCTGGCGCGCCGACGTCTCGGAGACGCGCGTCGAGTCGGTACGCATGTACGTGATGAGGCCGACCGCGCCTTCCGGCCCGATCTCGATGCCCTCGTACAGGTCCTGCGCGACGCGCATCGTCCGCTTGCTGCCGAAGCCGAGCTTCTTCGCCGCCTCCTGCTGGAGGGTGCTCGTCGTGAAGGGGGCCGCGGGATTCTTGCGGCGCTCGCGACGCTTGACGTCGGTGACCGGGAATTCCTTGCGCGCCGCGACCTCGGCGAGGATCCTGGTCGCCGCGGTCTCACTGCCGATCTCCGCCTTCCTGCCGTCGACGTGGTGGAGCTTCGCCGTGAAGCGCTGGCCCTTCTTCTCGAGCAGCGCCTCGATGGTCCAGTACTCGACCGCCTTGAAGGCGCGGATCTCCCGCTCGCGCTCGACGATGAGGCGAAGCGCGACGGTCTGCACGCGGCCGGCGCTCAGCCCCTTCTTCACCGTCTTCCAGAGGATCGGGCTCGCCTTGTATCCGACGAGGCGATCGAGGACGCGACGTGCCTGCTGGGCCGCGACTTTCTTTTCGTCGATGAACCCAGCCTGTGCGATCGCGCTCTGGACCGCGTCCTTGGTGATCTCGTGGAAGAGGACGCGCCTGACGGGGGCGCCGTTCTTCCGGGTGACGTGACCGGCGACGTGCTGCGCGATCGCTTCGCCTTCGCGATCAGGGTCGGTCGCGATGAAGATCTCGCGGCTGTCCTTCGCGGCGTCCTTGAGATCGGCGATGGTCTTCTCCTTCCCGGGGATCGGCACGAGGTCCGGCTCGAAGCCGTTGTCGATGTCGATGCCGAGCTTCTTCTCGGGGAGGTCCATGATGTGGCCGACGGTCGCCTTGACCCGATAGCCGCGGCCGAGGTACTTGCCGATCGTCTTCGCCTTGGCGGGCGACTCGACGATGACGAGCGAGGTCGACCCCGACGGCGCACCGACGTCACCGTATTCGGTGACCGCGGCCTTGCGCCCGCGCTTCCCGACCGCGGCCGCGGCGCCGTCGCGAACGGCGGCAGCCGCGCCGCGCTTCGCCGCGGCCTTTGCCGCCGGGGTCGCAGTGCGCGCCGTCTTCTTCGCGGCGCGCTTGGCGCCGGTCTTCTTCATTGCCATCTAGTGTACAGTCCTCCGTGAGCCGGGAGTGCCCGGCTCGTCGATCCCCGATGCTTCGAGGAGGGCCTTCAAGTCGTCGAGCGCGATGCTGCCGTCGAGCTGCGTCAGGGCGCGCTCGATCACGTGCTCCAGCTCGGCGGGGTTCAGCGTGTCGCCGGAGAGGCGGAGGAGGTGTCCCCACGCATCCCTGGTGAAACGACCCCGCTCGTGCGGCCCGGGGATCCGGAAGGTCCGCCCGTCGCGTTCGTTCATCTGCAGCGGCGGCGCCGGCACTTCGTCCGCGCCGTCGCCGATCCGATCATCGCCTGCGTTCATGCAATAACACCTAGGCGGCACCTGCGCGCCGAATGAGTTGCGCCACTGCTTCAATTACCTGCGGCGGGCTAAGGCGTTCCGTATCGACCGAATCGTCGGACGCCTCGTACGCCGCCTTTCGCGCTTCATATAAACGCCTGAGCTCCCCCAAAGGGTCCGGACGGATGAGGAGGGGTCGGGTGGAGCGCTGTGGTCCAAGCCGCTTGATCGCGGTCTCCAGCCGGACACGAAGGTAGATGAAGCGCGCGGGTGGACGCAAAAGTAAAACATTCTCGGGAGAAGCAATCCAGCCCCCACCGGGGGAGAGGATCATCCCTCCGACGTCCCTCAGCTCCTCCGTGAGCGCCCGTTCCAGCTGCCGGAAGGCGTACTCTCCGCGCTCACCGAAGATCTGGGCGACAGTCATCCCCTCCCGGCGTTCGATCTCGCGATCGAGGTCGAGGAAGGACCGCCCCAGCGCCGTCGCGACGCCCTCCCCCACCGTCGTCTTCCCCGAGCCTGGCAGCCCGACGAGAACGACGTGCGGCCGGCCCGCGTCAATCGGCGAGACGGGCTGCGACGTGCGAAACGTAGCCATCGTAGTTCCGCCTCACTTCGTTGAGAGAGTCGCCGCCGAACTTCTCGAGGAAGGCGTCAGCAAGCACGATCGCCAGCATGGCCTCGGCGATGACCCCCATGGCCGGGGCCGCGGTGACGTCGCTCCGCTCGGCGGTGGCCTCCGCCGGGCCGCCAGTGGCCACGTCGACGGTCTGGAGGGGGCGCATGAGGGTGCTGATCGGCTTCATCGCCACGCGGACGACGAGCGGCTCGCCGGTGGTCATCCCCCCCTCGAGCCCCCCAGCCCTGTTCGTGCGCCGCCTCACGTTTCCGCTGAGCGCGCGGTCGGCGCGCTCGATCTCGTCATGGACCTCTGCGCCGGTGCGCCGCGCTGCGTCGAAGCCGATCCCGATCTCGACCCCCTTCACCGCGGGGATCGACATCATCGCTGCGGCGATGCGCCCGTCCAGCTTCCGGTCCCACGAGACGTGCGAGCCAAGGCCCACCGGCAGCCCGTCGGCGACGACCTCGCAGATCCCGCCCAACGTGTTGCCCTCCCGCTTCACGGCATCGATCCGGGCGATCATCGCCTCCTCGGCCGCCGGGTCGAGGGTGCGGAGCTGCGAACCGTCGGCGGCGGCGTTGATGTCGGCGGGCATCGGCTCGGGGCGCGCGGCGTCGATCCCGCCGAGATGCGAGAGGTGGCTGCCGATGCGCACCCCGAACTCGGCGAGGAAGCGGCGACAGACCGCGCCAGCGGCGACGCGGGCGGTCGTCTCACGGGCCGAGGCGCGCTCGAGGATGTCGCGGGCGTCGCTCCGGTCGTACTTGAGTAGCCCCGTGAGGTCGGCGTGCCCGGGTCGGACGCGCGTCACCGCGCGCCTGCGCGGGTCGGGGTCGCCCTCGCGCGGGGCGGGGTCCATGATCGCGGACCAGTTCTTCCAGTCGCGGTTGCGGACGAGCATCGCGATCGGGCTGCCGAACGTCTCGCCGGCGCGGACGCCGGCCAGGAGCTCGACGGTGTCGCGCTCGATCTGCATGCGCCGCCCGCGGCCGTAGCCCTGCTGGCGGCGGGCGAGCTGCTCGTCGACGTCGGCGGCGGACAGCGGAACGCCCGCCGGCATCCCCTCGAGGATGCAGACGAGCGCCTGGCCGTGCGATTCTCCCGCAGTCGTGAAACGAATCATCGTGTTGGTCAAAGACGCGAGCCCGGCACAGGGCCGGGCTCGCGGGACACTCTCGGGTCGTGAGGAGCGTCGCTATTTCTGAACCAGATCTTCCGGTCGGATATCAATGACCACGAGCCCTTCCGAAGTCAACCCGTAGACCTTGAGTGGTACCCCGGTGGTCGGGTTGAAGCTGTACCAGACGCGCAGCGCGCCGTAGAGGTTCGTCCGCAGCGGGAGCTTCTGTCGCAGGCGGAAGTAGTAGCTGTCGATCACCTCGAGAGTGGTGTCCGAGGAGGCGACGAACGCCTGGCTGACCGCGTCGGCCGCGTTCTTCGAGTCGTTGCCCGGGTTGAAGGCGACGCCCGCGCCGACCGAGGCCGTCGACACCTTTCCCTGCAGGCGGAGCGCGGTGTCGGCGAAGAAGGTCTCGGCACCGTGGATCGCCAGGTAGTTGCTCTTCTGGTTGTAGGCGAGGCCGTAGACCTGGTCGGAGGCGTTGTTCACGAGGTCGCGGATCTGCTGCGCCCGCGAGTAGAGCGCCTGGTTGTACGACATGCCGAGCGAGTCGAGCACGGTGATGACGCGGCCCGGCTTGTTCCCGGTCGCGCCCTCACCGAAGGCGATGCGGCGGCCGTCGGTGCCGGCGGTGACGAAGTTCGTGTCGCGCAGCGCCAGCGAGGAAACGTCGATGTCGTTCACCAGCTCGACGTCCACCGCATGGTTGGTGAGCGCGGTGTCGGCCATCGCCTGCTCGGCGGTGATCCACTGCCGGCTGCAATACGACACCTTCGTGGTAACGTCGCTGTCGCAGACCTTGATGTTGTCGCTGGCGCCCGGAACGAGCGTGACGTAGATGAAGACGCTGTCGGCGTTGAAGAAGGTGTACTTCTGCGCCATGGAGTTGGCGTACTGCCAGACCTGGCGGGTGCGCGGCTGGCCGAGTGGATCGTCGATCCGGCGCAGCGTCGCCGCCGGGGCGGCCGACGTCGGACGCGTCGAGAAGTAGAGGTTTCCGTTGGCCGACTGGGCGAGGTACTGCGGGCGGTCCGAGTACTGGAGGACCTGGAAGCCGCTGTACTTGAGCTGACCGGTCGTCGGGTTCACCGTCCAGGCGACGTCGTACACCGCGGTGCTCGGGGTCTGGACGCGCTGGCCGCGCAGGTCGGAGAGGGTGTTCAGGTCGATGACGTCGATGTTCGTACCGCCGGAGTTGGCGACGAACAGCCTGTTGCCACTCGTGTCGACCGCCATCCCCCACGGGAAGGCGCCGGCCTGGACCTTCGTCGCGCGGAAGCCCGGGGCGGTGCGCGTCGCCGAGGAATCTTCCCAGACGAAGAGGCCGCCCTGCGCGACGTCGGTGATGAAGACCCGCTTGCGCGCCGAGTTGGTGTCGACCGCGATGTCGGCACCGAGGCTCCCCTGCGGCAGCGCGTAGGTCACGCCGTAGACGAGGAGTACGGTGTCGCGCTTGGCGAGGCGCGGGTCGGTCTGCGCCGTGTTGAAGCCGGCGGCGAGCGAGTACCCGCGGTTGCCGAGGCTGTCTTCCGCCCAGCTCGTGAGGTACGCGTTCCTGCCGCGGTACTGGCGGTCGTAGTTGAGGACGAAGCTCGCCGTGTCGTTGGTGCGGCGGCTGCCGACTGGGCGGGCGACGCTGCCGCTGCCGATCAGGGTGCTGTCGGGGAGCGTGCGCACCTCGTATCCCAGCGCGCGGATCTGGCTCGCGTCATGGCCGTCGACCTTGATCGTCGCACCCTGCTCGAAGCGGGCCGGGATGCGCTGGTAGACGAGGGGCGGGATGTTGTCGCGCGGCTCGGAGATGATCGGGATGACGACGGTGTTGCCGGAGCCGATGTTCCCGCCGCCGTCGGTGGCGCGCGGGACGACCGTGATGCTGCCGCCGATCGGCGCGCTCGCCGGGACGATGAACGCCGTCGCCCAGGTCAGGTTCTGGACGCCGGTCACGTAGACCGTGGTGTCCTTGATGACGACGCCGTTGCTCATCGTCGCCGTGAAGCCGTAGCGCGAGATCGATGGTGTCGAGTCCATTACCGTCATCGAGACGGTGATCTCCTTGTTCGGCCACGCCGTGCTGTCGGCGGTGACGACCATCTTCGGGCCGGAGACGAGGATCTGCGTCAGGACAGCCGTGTCGGCGTTCAGCGACTGGTCGGTCGCGATCGCGCGGAAGTAGACGACGGTATCCTGCGCGTTCGTGGCCGTCTTGTTGTAGCGGAGGCGGCGGCTGACCGTGGTGTCGGTCGTCAGCGTCGTGAAGTTGAACAGGATCGGGTCGTAGAGCACCACGGTATCGGTCGCGCCGATCCGCGGGTCGCCACGCACCGAGAAGCCGTTGATCGTGAAGTTCTTCAGCGCGACGTTGTCGGTCACGTGGACGGTGACGTCGATGCTGTCGCCGGTGAGGAGCGGGTTGCGCTGCGCCGGGCTGACGAAGGTGAAGACCGGCGGGATCGCGTCGGCGATGTTGAAGCGGACGGTGTCCGTCACCGCGACGATCCCGGTCGCGTCTGTCGCCCGTGCGCGGATCAGGTACGATCCCGGCGCGAGGGTGTCGAAGTCGGCGAGGAACGCCTGGCTGACCTGGGTCTTCCGGTTGTCGACGAGCCTGGAGACGGTGTAGCGAACCGCGAGCGCACCGTTCACGATCGAGAGCACGTCGTAGCCGACCGTCGTGAGGCCTGACGAGTCGGATGCGGTCATGCGGACGGAGTCGGCGAGCGAGCCCGACTTCAGGATGTCGTTGCGGAGGGGCTTGACGAGGACGACGCTCGGCGGGACGGAGTCGAAGAGGATGAAGCTGAGATTCCTCGTGACCGTCTGGCCGTTGCCGTCGGTGACCGAGCCGAAGACCCGGACCGTGTCGCCCGACCGCGCGCCGGCGAGCGGCACGTTGAAGGTCGTGGTGTAGGTCGGGGTGTTGTTCTTGAACGTGGTATTGACGCCGGTCACCGTGACCAGCGACCGCGGGGTCGTCGATCCGGTGTCGCGTTCGGCGTAGACGTTCATCTTGAGCAGCGACAGGTCGTCATCGCCGGTCGCCGTGATCGTGACGGGCGAGCCGAAGAGGATGCGGTTCCGGATGGTGTCGAGTCCGGGAACTTCGATCGTCAGGCGCGGCGCCGCCGATGCGGTGCCGCCGTTCCCGGCGGTCGTCCCGCCATCGCAGGCCGAGAGTACAACCGCGAATCCGAGCGCCCCGGTGAGCAGGCGCAGAGCTCGATACGTCATGAGTGAACTCCGAGAAGAAGTCGGGTCAGCGCGGCGCGCTGGCCTGGCTCAGCTTGTCCCCGTCATCGACGATGTGCGGGGTCACGAGGATGAGGAGGTCGCGCTTGTCTTCCTGGTGCGCCGTGTGGCCGAAGAGGCGGCCGATCAGCGGCAGGTCGACGAGCAGCGGAATGCCGGTCTTCGAGACGGTGACCGAGGTGACCGTCAGGCCGCCGATCACCGCCGTCTCGCCGTCGTTGACGAGGAGCTGGTTCTCGGCGAGCTGCTTCTCGAAGGTGTAGCCGAGGTCCGAGGCGGCGAGGGCGATGTTCGAGCGCTCGCTGTGCAGCGTCATCAGGATCTGGCGGTTCGAGGTGATGTGCGGGACGACCTCGAGGATGATGCCGGTCTCCTTGAAGCTCACCGTGGCGCGGGCGGTCGTCCCGACACCGCCCGTTCCGGCGTCGATGACGCGGATCGGGGTCTCCTCGCCGACGACGATGCGCGCCTTCTTGTTGTCGAGCGTCACGATGCTCGGCTCGGCCTGGACGTCGGCGAGCCGGACTTCCTGGAGCGCGTCGATGAACGAGGTCAGGGAGAACTTGCCTAACGTCGTGGAGAAGAGCAGCGACAGCGCCGGGTTGAAGACGCGCTGGTTGGCGTTGCCGATCGCGGCGAGCTGGTTGCCGCCGAGCTTGAACGCGGCCGGCGTGTTGAGCGCGTTGTAGTACGCGGTCGGCTGCACGGCGTCGTTGATGCCGTCGCCGTTGGTGTCGACGGGGCCATAGGCGCTCGGCCGGGGGATCAGCTTGTTGAAGAACGCACCACCGGAGCCGAGGTCGTAGGCGATGCCGATGTCCTCGATGTCGGTGCGGTTGACGAAGATGATCTTCGCCTTGATCGCGACCTGCGGGGTGCGGACGTCGAGGTCGCGGACGTAGCCGATCAGGTCATTGATCCGCGACGGCACCTCGGTGACGAGCAGGGTGTTGGTGGCCGAGTCGGCGCGAACCGAGCCGCGCGCCGGGCACGACGACTGCGGAGTGGTGGCGCCCGGCGCGGCCGGCGGGCAGTCCCTCGAGAGCAGGCTGCTGATCGTCTCGGTCAGCGACGCGGCGCGCGCATAGTTCACCGGGATGAGCTGGGTCACGAGCGGCTCGGTCGACTGCTTCGCGAGGATGCTCGCGTAGCTGTCGACGGTGATGATCCCGTTGCTGTCTTCAGCGGCGGCGAGCCCCTGCGACTGGAGGATCGCGTTCATCGCGACGTCCCAGGGCTGGTCGCGGACCTCGGCGGTCACCTTTCCTTCCACGCCCTTGCCGACGACGATCGTGCGGCCGGAGAACGCGGCGAAGGCCGCGAGCACGTCGCGGATGTCGGCGTCCTGGTAGGTGACGGTGATGCGGGGCTGCGTCGACTGCTGGAGCGCGGTGCGGCTCGATGCCGGCATCACGGTGCGCGTCTCCGGGGCGTCGGCGGCGGGCTCCTGCTCGACGACGCGCGGCGTAGCGCTCTTCCAGCTCTCGAACTTCGGGTGCGGGCTGGCGATCGAGACGCGAACGTCGCCGGAGCCGCGGATGATCGAATAGGCACGCGTCGTGTCGAGGTCGATGACGACCCGCACGACGTCCTTGCGATACTGGGCGTAGCGGATGTTCCTGATCCCGCCGCGGGCGACGCGATCGTACATCTGCGGCGCCAGCCCTAGCGTCGCGCCGCTGAGGTCGAGGACGATCCGGTACGGGGCCTCGAGGGCGAAGTCCTCGACCTCGACGGAGCCGGCGACGCCGATGACCACCTCGGCCTTGCCGGTCGCGGGGACGATGCTCACCGACGTGACCGCGGTTGCGCGCGGAGTCGGGTCCATGCCGCGCGCTGGCGCGGCGATCAGTACGGCCGCGAGAGCGGCCACGGACACGACACGCATCATGGATTCCTCATATTCGTGGAGTCACCGAGCGTCAGAACGTCCTGGCGCGAGTAGCCGAATTCGTCGATCGTGAAGGTCACCGACTTCGGGTGGATCTGCGCGACGCGCATCCGTCCGAGCGTCTGGCCGACCTTCACGCGGTACTGGTCCTTCGTCGAAACGTCACGCATCACCGCCACCGACTTGCGGCCGGTCGGGTCATAGGCGACCGCGACCAGCTTCAGGTCGCTAAAGGCAGGACGCAGTTCCCCGGTCGATAGCAACGAGAGGAAGGGGTCGCGGCGGCCGGCGCCGTCGTAGGTGAAGACTTCACGGTTGAAGACCGCCGTCGCCGGGGCTTCGGCCGCCTTTTTCG
>OEPS010000392.1_pt1 | contig 15917 bp, 11 predicted proteins | sample 1539411 | NCBI WGS metagenome assembly OEPS01 (sample SAMN02671747, study PRJEB22543) | soil metagenome | biome: bacteria | place: China:Hunan Province, Lengshuijiang City | collected 2012-10-15 | depth 0.08m m
CGAATTCGTTGTTGATGAAGCCAACGTCGAACGCCGCGTTATGGATGATCAGCTGGGCGCCCTGGATGAAGTCGAAAAACTCATCGGCCACTTCGGCAAATCGCGGCTTGTCGATCAGGAACCCGTCAGTGATACCGTGGACGCCGATGGCGCCTTCGTCACTTTCGCGATCCGGTTGCAGATAGACGTGAAAGTGTCGCCCGGTCAGGCGGCGGCCCATCAGTTCGACACAACCGATTTCGATGACCCGGTGCCCGTCGGTGACCGGCATACCTGTGGTTTCGGTGTCCAGGACGACCGACCTGTTGCTTTGAATCTCCACGCCGGTGGTCTCCTGTCGCGTACAGCTTGTCTGGTAATAGCCGGCCATTCTACCTCAGCGCGCGGCCAAGTGGCGGCTGGTGTGCTCAGCGCAGCCCGCGCACCTCGTCAACACCACGGTTGGCCAACTGGTCGGCGCGCTCGTTGCCGTGGTGGCCAATGTGTCCGCGTACCCATTTCCAGGTCACTTTGTGGCGCCCGACCTGCTCATCGAGCAATTTCCACAGGTCGGCGTTTTTTACTGGTTCCTTGGCAGCGGTTTTCCAGCCGCGCTTCTTCCAGTTGACCATCCACTCGTTGATGCCTTTCATCACGTACTGCGAGTCAGTGACCAGCAGCACTTCACACTCACGCTTGAGCGCTTCGAGGCCTTTGATCGCCGCCATCAGTTCCATGCGGTTGTTGGTGGTCTCGGGCTCGCCACCCCACAATTCCTTCTCGACGCCTTTGCAGACCATCAACACGCCCCAGCCGCCCGGACCAGGATTGCCCTTGCAGGCGCCATCGGTAAAGATCTCGACGCTATCGCTCATTTACAGCCTTTTCATCAATGATTGGGTCCGGCGCCCTGGGCGCCCGGAACTCAGTGTTCGGAATGGCGTCGATTGACCTTGGCCATCGGCAATGGCAGCAGTTTGCCCATAGGCTCACGACGTTCCAGCCGCAGTGGCCGCAGGCCAACTACCATTTTGCGTGCCACCAGCAGGTAGACGCCGCCACCGGCACCTTGCCAGCCACCGGCGACCCGCTCCCAACCGGCAAGGCGCTGTTGCCAGGCCGGGGACGCGAGCGGCGGACGATAGCACCCGAAGCGGCGTTTCTCCAGCGCGAACCCCAGCAAGTTCAACCAGTCGCCAACCCGTGACGGGGAGATGCAGCGCGCCTTGCGCAGGGCATCGTGGGCAAACACCCGGCGGACGCCCCAACTGCTCCACGGGTTGATGCCGATGATCAACAGGTGCCCGCCCGGCCGTACACTGCTGGCGGCCTCTCGCAGCAGGCCGTGGGGAGACAGGCTGAAGTCCAGGCCATGCTGCAGTACCACGACATCGGCGGCATGTTCGCTCAGCGGCCAGGCCTGTTCTTCACAGACGATTTCAACCCCCGGCAACGGCGCGCCCAGGCGCACGTTGCGTTGCACTTGCGGGGCCTTGGGCGGCGCCTCGGCACAGGGGCCGTAGTGCACCAGGTAACCGCCGAAGTAACGCCCCAGTTCTTCCTCGAGCAGGCGTTGCTCCTCATGAAGCATCAACTGCCCCAGGGGGCCGGCGAACCAGTCGCGGGCCAGGCTGATCAGTGCCAGCCACTGCGGATCGGCCTGGGCGAAGGCTTGATCGGTCATTGCAGTCTCCCTTGAAGGTTCTCGACAGCGTGCATAGCTACTAAGATGCACCCATGTCCAACGTTTGGCGAATCGCACCATGATACAGATCGATGCCCTACCCGCTTTCACCGATAACTACATCTGGTTGTTACAGGATTCTGCCAACCGGCGTTGTGCGGTGGTCGATCCGGGCGATGCAGCACCGGTGCTGGCTTGGCTCGAAGACCATCCGGGGTGGCAGTTGAGTGACATTCTGGTCACTCACCACCACCACGATCATGTCGGCGGTGTCGAACAACTCAAAGCAGCCACCGGCGCTCGGGTGTGCGGGCCGGCGCAGGAACACATCCCTGGTCGTGACCTGGCCCTGGACGACAACGCAAGCGTGCGCGTCCTCGGACTGGATTTCCAGATCATTGCGGTACCCGGACACACCTTGGGACACATTGCTTATTATTGCGGGCAAACCGCCACACCGCTGCTGTTTTGTGGCGACACGCTGTTCGCCGCGGGCTGCGGCCGCCTGTTCGAAGGCACCCCCGAGCAAATGCACCACTCCCTCGAGCGCCTGGCGGCCCTGCCGGCCGAGACGCTGGTGTATTGCACCCATGAGTACACCCTGAGCAATTTGCGTTTTGCCCGGGCAGTGGAGCCCGAGAACGAACACATTGCCCAGCGTTTTGACGACGTTACCCGCCTGCGTGAACACGATCGCATCACCTTGCCATCAACCCTCGCACTGGAAAAGCTCACCAACCCCTTTTTGCGCACTACCGAAACATCCGTTAAAGAAAAATTAGACGAACGGAGCACCCTGAAAACCCCCACTCCAAGTGCTGTTTTTGCTGGGTTGCGGGCTTGGAAGGACAAGTTCTAAACAGCCGCTGCTAGGTCCTGGAAGTTCTCAAAGGTTGACCGCAGAGGGGCTGCTTTCTAGAATCGCCCGACATTTTTGCCCGGAACTTTGTCCCAGCCAATGTCGTCGAATAGCCGCAGAACCTTCAATTCCGTCGCCCTGACGCGCCTGGCCCAAGCCAGTGCGCTGGCCCTGGCCGCCACCCTGGTGGGCTGCCAGAGCACCCGTCAGCTCGACGAATCCGAGAGCGTTCGCGCGCACAACTACCAGGCCCGGATGAAGCAAAAACCGGTGTTCGTCCCGGTCAAACAGGCCGAGCAGGCGCCCCAGGATGTCTGGGAGCGCATGCGCCAGGGCTTCGCCCTGCAGGACGACATGGCGGTCAACCCGCGTATCGAACAGCAACGCCTGTGGTTCGCCAGCAACCCTTCGTTCCTGGAAACCGCCGGCGACCGCGGCAGCCTGTACATCCATTACATCGTCGAGCGTCTCGAAGAGCGCAACATGCCGCTGGAACTGGCCTTGTTGCCAGCCATCGAGAGCGCCTACAACCCGATGGCCTACTCCCGGGCCCATGCAGTGGGACTGTGGCAGTTCATTCCGTCCACGGGTCGCCATTTCAACCTGCGCCAGACCCGCTTCTACGATGGCCGTCGCGACATCACCGCCTCGACCAATGCCGCTCTGAACTACCTGAACCGTCTGCATGATATGTTCAACGGTGACTGGCTGCTGGCCCTGGCCGCTTACAACGCGGGTGAAGGTACCGTCAGCCGGGCCATCGAGCGCAACGAAAGACTCGGCCTGCCTACCGACTACTGGAACCTGCCGCTGCCCAAGGAAACCCGCGACTATGTGCCCAAGCTGCTGGCCCTGTCGCAGGTAGTGATGACCCCTCAGGCTTACGGCGTGAACCTCAACCCGATCGCCAACGAACCTTACTTCGAAGCCGTCGCCATCAACGACCGCCTGGACCTGTCGCGGGTCGCCGAGCTTGCCGAGATCGACGAAGACGAGCTGTTCCAGCTCAACCCGGCCTTCAAGAAACGCATGACCGTCGATGGGCCCAAGCAACTGCTGGTACCCACCGCCAAGGCACAGTTGCTGACCACCAGCCTGTCGAACATGAAGCCCGAAGAGCTGCTTTCACTGCAGCCGAAAAAGGCTGTGTTCGAAGCGGCACTGGCCGAAGCCACGCCTCGTACAACCACAACCCGCAGCAGCCGTTACCGGGTAAAACGTGGTGACAGCCTGGGCAGCATCGCCAAGGCCAACAAGGTCAGCGTCAAGGACCTGCAGCGCTGGAACAAGCTGTCCGGCCATGGCCTCAAGGCAGGCCAGACCCTGGTCATGCAAAGCACCCAGGCGGTACAGGGCAAGAACCAGAAGAAATCCACTCAGTACAAGGTGCGCAAAGGCGACTCCCTGTACCTGGTGGCCAAGCGCTTCAACGTCGAGATGCAGCACCTCAAGCGCTGGAACCCTCGCAGCGGTCATGCCCTCAAGCCAGGCCAGACCCTGACCGTCTACCTGCCGCACTGAGCACCAGGCTCCGAGGCATAACCCGGAGCCGCCTTCACCGTCCTGGCGGGCCTCTTTTTCCAGCCGATACAAGCTGTTACTGTAGCTGGAATAAAGCCCAAGCCTGGATCGGATCGCCGACTTGATACGCCCCCTCCTGCTGCTGTCATTCAGCCTGGCCTTGAGCTTTCCCGCGGGCGCAACAATCAGCGAAAGCCACGGTTACGCCCAGTTCGGCACGCTCAAGTATCCAGCCAAATTTACCCACTTCGACTGGGTCAATCCGCAAGCGCCCAAGGGCGGCACCTTGCGCGCCATGGCATTCGGTACATTCGACACCCTCAACCCCTATACCTTCAAGGGCTCGAGCCCGGTCACCACGCCCAACTTCCTTCAATACGGCGTGAACGAGCTGAACGAAACCCTGATGGTCGGCACCGGCCAATACGACCCCTCGGGCGACGAACCGACGTCGAGCTACGGCCTTATTGCCGGCTCCGTGGAGTACAGCGAGGACCGCAGCTGGGTGGTGTTCAACCTGCGCCCGGAAGCTCGCTTCCATGACGGCCACCCCATCACTGCCAGCGATGTGGCGTTCTCCTATCGCACCCTGCTCAAGGAAGGTCACCCGATCTACCGCACCAACCTGCAGGAAGTGAAACGGGTCGACATCCTCAACCCGCGGCGCATCCGCTTCGTCTTCAAACGCGCTGGCAACCCCCTGCTGATCTTGCGCATGGGCGAGATGCCGGTGCTGCCAGCGCACTACTGGAAAGGTCGTGATTTCAAGGCCACCACCTTCGAACCACCACTGGGCAGTGGTCCTTATCGCATCACCCAGGTCCAGCCAGGGCGACGCCTGGTGTTCGAACGGGTCAAGGACTACTGGGGCAAGGACCTGGCGGTCAACCGCGGCAAATACAACGTCGCCCGGGTCGAGTACGAGTTTTACCGTGACAGCGCAGTGGCCTTCGAAGCGTTCAAGGCGGGTGAGTTCGACATCTACATCGAGCACCAGGCCAAGAACTGGGCCAATGGCTACAACTTTCCGGCAGTACGCCGCGGTGAGGTCATCAAGGCTCAGATCCCGCACAAGATTCCAACCCAGACTCAAGGCCTGTTCATGAACAGCCGCCGGGCGACCTTCAGCGATGCCAGGGTCCGCCAGGCGCTGGGACTGATGCTGGATTTTGAGTGGACCAATCGCGCACTGTTCAGCAGCGCCTACCGCCGCGCCAGCAGCTACTACCCCAACAGCGAATTCGCCGCCAGCGGCCTGCCCGTCGGCAAGGAGTGGCTGCTGCTCGCCCCCTACCGCGATCAGTTACCGGCCGCGCTGTTCAGCGAACCCTACAAGATCAGTCACACCGACGGGCGCGGCATCAACCGCCAGACCCTGCGCCAGGCCCTGAACTTGCTGACCCAGGCCGGCTGGAAGCTCAATGGCCAGCGTTTGCTCGACAGCAAAGGCAATCCGCTGAAGATCGAGTTGTTGCTGGTCAACCCGAACCTTGAGCGGATCCTGCAACCTTATGTCGAAAATCTCGCCAGCATTGGCATCGATGCGCGCTTGCGCACGGTTGACCGGGCCCAGTACAAACAACGCCTGGACCAGTTCGACTTCGACATGATTCTGATGACCCTGAACCAGACCCTCAGCCCGGGCCTTGAGCAATGGCTGTACTTTCATTCCAGCCAGGCGTCGACCAAGGGCAGCAAGAACTATGCTGGGGTCAAAGATCCGGTGGTCGATCACCTGCTCGACACCCTGCTCGCCGCCCAAAGCCGCGATGAACAAGTGGCAGCGGCACGCGCCCTGGACCGGGTATTGCTGTGGCAGTACTACATGATTCCCAACTGGTATCTGGACAATCACCGCCTGGCCTACCGTAACCGGTTCGCCTTCGTCACCACGCCGCCCTACACCCTGGGGCTCAACAGCTGGTGGATAAAGCCTTCGGAGAACGCCCAATGATGTCACTGTCCAGCCTGCGTCTGACGGCCTGCGCCCTGCTATTGGGCTGCTTGAGTGCCCAGGCACTGGCGGCCCCGCAACACGCCCTGACCCTGTATGACGAGCCACCGAAGTACCCGGCCGATTTCAAACACTTCGACTACGTCAATCCCGATGCCCCCAAAGGCGGTACCTTCCGCCAGGCCGGTTTCGGAGGATTCGACAGTTTGAACCCGTTCATCAACAAGGGTGTACCGGCCGATGACATCGGCCTGATCTACGACACCCTGATGACCCAAAGCCTGGATGAGCCATTCACCGAGTACGGCCTGGTGGCCGGCAAGATCGAAAAGGCCCCGGACAATAGCTGGGTACGCTTCTACCTGCGTCCTGAAGCGCGCTTCCACGACGGCCATCCGATCCATGCCGAAGACGTGGTGTTTACCTTCAATACCCTGATCAAGAGCGGCGCCCCGCTATTTCGCGGCTACTACGCTGACGTTGCCGAGGTCATCGCCGAGGACCCACAGCGGGTGTTGTTCAAGTTCAAGCACAGCAACAACCGCGAACTGCCACTGATCCTCGGCCAACTGCCGGTGCTGCCCAAGCACTGGTGGGAAAGCCGTGACTTCACCAAGGGCAATCTCGAAATCCCGCTGGGCAGTGGCCCGTACAAGGTCACCGAGGTGAAGGCCGGACGTTCGATCCGTTATGAACGGGTCAAGGACTACTGGGGCAAAGATCTCGCGGTCAATCGCGGTTTCTACAACTTCGACATAATGACCACCGATTACTACCGCGACAGCACCGTCTCCCTGGAAGCCTTGAAGGCCGGCCAGTTCGACTACCGCCTGGAAACCGCGGCAAAAAGCTGGGCCACCGCCTACGACGTGCCCGCCGTGCGCGAGAAACGCCTGATCATGGAAGAGCTGCCCAATGGCAACCCGACCGGCATGCAGGGCTTCGTTTTCAACATTCGTCGCCCGGTGTTCCAGGATGTCCGCGTGCGCGAGGCGCTGAGCCTGCTGCTGGACTTCGAGTGGACCAACAAGCAACTGTTCAACGGTGCCTACACGCGTACCGGCAGTTATTTCGAAAACTCGGAAATGGCGGCCAAAGGCTTGCCCTCGGCAGCCGAACTGAAACTTCTCGAACCGCTACGCGGCAAGATTCCCGAACAGGTCTTTACCCAGGCGTTTGCCAATCCGGTCACCGACGGCAGCGGCATGATCCGCGAACAACAGCGCAAGGCTTATAAACTGCTGCAGGAAGCCGGCTGGCGCATTGTCGATGACAAGATGGTGGACACCCAGGGCAAACCGGTGTCGATCGAGTTTCTTCTGGCCCAGACCGAGTTCGAGCGAATCCTGCTGCCCTTCAAGCGCAACCTGGCCGACCTCGGTATCGACCTGGTGATTCGCCGGGTCGACGTCTCCCAGTACATCAACCGCCTGCGCTCGCGTGATTTCGACATGATCGTCGGCGGCTACCCACAGTCCAACTCGCCCGGCAACGAGCAACGCGAATTCTGGCAGAGCGCCGCCGCCGACAACCCGGGCAGCCGCAACTTCATCGGCCTCAAGGATCCGGCCATCGACGTTCTGGTCGAAGACCTGATCAATGCCGACTCCCGGCAGAGCCTGATCGAGGCCTGTCGCGCCCTGGACCGGGTGCTGCAGTGGGGCTACTACGTGATTCCCAACTGGCACATCAAGACCTGGCGGGTTGCCTACTGGAACCACATCGGCCACCCGAAGGTATCGCCCAAATACGACATCGGCATCAACACCTGGTGGATCAAGCCGGACGTCGAGCCAGCGGTGCCACTGACACCTGCAACCGATACGCCACCGACCGAAGGGGCGTACTAGCATGCTGGCTTATATCTTTCGTCGCCTGTTGCTGATCATCCCGACCCTGCTGGGCATCCTGATCATCAACTTTGTGATTATCCAGGCCGCTCCCGGCGGCCCCGTCGAGCAGATGATTGCCAAACTCGAGGGCTTTGAGGGTGCCACCAGCCGCATCGCCGGTGGCGGTGCCGAGGTTTCCGTGGCCGGCTCCAACTACCGCGGCGCACAGGGCCTGGATCCGGCCCTGATCAAGGAAATCGAGAAGATGTACGGCTTCGACAAATCGGCGCCGGAACGCTTGTGGATCATGATCAAGAACTACGCCCAGCTGGATTTCGGCGACAGTTTTTTCCGTGACGCCAAGGTCATCGACCTGATCATCGAAAAGATGCCGGTGTCGATCTCCCTGGGCTTGTGGAGCACCCTGATCATGTACCTGGTGTCGATCCCCCTGGGGATTGCCAAAGCCACTCGCCATGGCAGCCATTTCGACGTCTGGACCAGTTCGGCAATCATCATCGGCTACGCGATTCCGGCGTTCCTGTTCGCCATCCTGCTGATCGTGCTGTTCGCCGGCGGCAGTTACCTGGACTGGTTCCCCTTGCGCGGCCTGACCTCGAACAATTTCGATGAATTGAGCACCGGCGGCAAGATTCTCGATTACTTCTGGCACCTGGTGCTGCCTGTCACCGCGCTGGTGATCGGCAACTTCGCGACCATGACGCTGCTGACCAAAAACAGCTTCCTCGACGAGATCAACAAACAGTATGTAGTCACCGCCAAGGCCAAGGGTTTGAGCCCGAACCGGGTGCTCTATGGCCATGTTTTCCGTAACGCCATGCTGCTGGTGATCGCAGGCTTCCCTTCGGCCTTCATCGGCATCTTCTTTACCGGCTCGCTGCTGATCGAGGTGATTTTTTCCCTCGACGGCCTGGGCCTGATGAGTTTCGAAGCAGCGATCAACCGCGACTACCCGGTAGTCTTCGGCACCCTGTTCATCTTCACCCTGCTGGGCCTGGTGGTGAAACTGATCGGCGACCTGACCTACACCCTGGTCGACCCACGTATCGACTTTGGCAGCAGGGAGCACTGAGATGAATTTGTCCCCTCTCAATCGCCGGCGCTTCGAGCGCTTCAAGGCCAACCGCCGCGGCTGGTGGTCGCTATGGCTGTTCCTGATCCTGTTCGGCCTGAGCCTGGGCGCGGAACTGATCGCCAACGACAAGCCCCTGGCTGTGCGCTACGACGGCGAGTGGTATTTCCCGGCCCTCAAGCGCTACCCGGAAACCACCTTCGGCGGCGAGTTCCCGCTCGAGGCCAACTACAAGAGCCCCTACATCCGTGAATTGCTGGCCGCCAAGGACAGCTGGGTACTCTGGGCGCCCATTCCGTTCAGCTACCAGAGCATCAACTACGACCTCAAGGTGCCCGCCCCCGCGCCACCTTCGGCACAAAACTGGCTAGGCACCGACGACCAGGGACGGGACGTGCTTGCCCGGGTGATCTACGGCTTCCGCATCTCGGTGCTGTTTGCCCTGACCCTGACCATTCTCAGTTCGATCATCGGCGTGTTTGCCGGCGCGCTGCAGGGTTTCTACGGCGGCTGGGTCGACCTGATCGGCCAACGCTTCCTGGAGATCTGGTCGGGCCTGCCGGTGCTGTACCTGTTGATCATCCTCGCCAGCTTCGTGCAACCGAACTTCTGGTGGCTGCTGGGCATCATGCTGCTGTTTTCCTGGATGAGCCTGGTGGATGTGGTGCGCGCCGAGTTCCTGCGCGGGCGCAACCTTGAGTACGTGCGCGCAGCGCGGGCGCTGGGGATGCAGAACGGTGCAATCATGTACCGGCACATCCTGCCCAATGCCATGATCTCGACCATGACCTTCATGCCGTTCATTCTAACCGGTGCCATCGGCACCCTGACGGCGCTGGACTTTCTCGGCTTCGGCCTGCCGCCCGGCGCACCCTCGCTGGGCGAACTGGTGGCCCAGGGCAAGTCCAACCTGCAAGCACCCTGGCTGGGTATAAGCGCGTTCGCCGTACTGGCCCTGATGCTCAGCCTGCTGGTGTTCATCGGCGAGTCCGCCCGCGATGCCTTCGACCCGAGGAAATGACATGAGCAATGAAACCTTGATCGAAGTGCGTGATCTGGCTGTCGAGTTCATCTCCGGCGAACAGGTTCAGCGCGTAGTCGAAGGTGTCAGCTTCGACATTCGTCGCGGTGAAACCCTGGCCCTGGTCGGCGAAAGCGGCTCGGGCAAGTCGGTCACCGCGCACTCGATTCTGCGCCTACTGCCCTACCCCTTGGCCCGCCACCCCAGTGGCAGCATCCGCTACGACGGACGCGACCTGATGACCCTGGACGAAAAGCAGATGCGCCACATCCGTGGTAACCGCATCGCCATGATCTTCCAGGAGCCGATGACCTCGCTGAACCCGTTGCACAGCATCGAAAAGCAGATCAACGAGATACTCCTGTTGCACAAGGGGCTGCGTGGCAAGGAGGCTACTGCAAGGACGCTGGAGCTGCTTGACCTGGTAGGCATCCCCGAGCCACGCAAACGCCTCAAAGCCCTGCCACACGAGCTCTCAGGCGGCCAGCGGCAGCGGGTAATGATTGCCATGGCCCTGGCCAACGAGCCAGAGCTGCTGATTGCCGACGAACCGACCACGGCGCTGGACGTCACCGTACAGCTGAAGATTCTCGAATTGCTCAAGTCGCTGCAGGCGCGCCTGGGCATGGCACTGCTGCTCATCAGCCATGACTTGAACCTGGTCAAACGTGTTGCTCACCGTGTGTGTGTAATGCAGCGTGGCTGCATCGTCGAGCAGGCTGATTGCGCGACCTTGTTCAACAGCCCACAACACCCCTACACGCAAATGCTCCTGGGCGCCGAGCCCAGCGGCGGCCCGGCCGGCAATCCGCCAGGCGCGCCGATGCTGGAAGTCGAAGACCTGCGCGTCTGGTTTCCGATCAAGAAGGGCTTGCTGCGGCGCACAGTGGATCACGTCAAGGCCGTGGACGGGATCAACTTCAGCCTGCCCCAGGGCCAGACGCTGGGGATCGTTGGCGAAAGCGGCTCGGGCAAATCCACCCTTGGCCTGGCGATCCTGCGCCTGCTCGGCAGCCAGGGCGCCATTCGCTTCCAGGGCACCGCGCTGCAGGACCTGAATCAGCAACAGGTCCGACCGCTGCGTCGGCAGATGCAAGTTGTCTTTCAGGACCCCTTCGGCAGCCTCAGCCCACGTATGTGTGTCAGCGATATCGTCGGCGAAGGCTTGCGCATTCACCGCATCGGTACAGCCGAAGAACAGGAGCAGGCAATCATTGCTGCGCTGAAGGAGGTTGGCCTCGACCCCCAGGCTCGCCACCGCTACCCCCATGAGTTTTCCGGTGGCCAGCGCCAGCGCATCGCCATCGCCCGGGCACTGGTGCTCAAGCCGGCGCTGATCCTGCTGGACGAGCCCACCTCGGCCCTGGACCGTACCGTGCAACGCCAGGTGGTCGAGCTGCTGCGCTCGCTGCAAAGCAAATACAACCTGACCTATCTGTTCATCAGTCATGACCTGGCGGTGGTCAAGGCGCTGAGTCATCAACTGATGGTGGTCAAGCAGGGCAAGGTGGTGGAGCAAGGGATGGCGGAGGATATCTTCGCTGCACCGCAACATGCCTATACCCGACAACTGCTGGAGGCAGCCTTCCTGGCACCTGTGGGAGCGAGCTTGCCCCGCGATGCGGTGTGACTGACAGATCGCTATCGCGGGGCAAGCCCGCTCCTACCGGGCTCCACTATCGATGGGGAGATGCCGCAAACAGAAAAGGCCGCATAAGCGGCCTTTTCTGTTTCAAGCGTGGATCACTCAGTAGCGAGTGATGTCCGCCTTGGCTTCCAACTGCTTACGGTAAGCGGCGAAGTCCTGCTGACCGGCACGCGATGCGAGGAAGCGGCGATAGGCCGATTTCTCTTCATCGGTGGCAGTAGCACCTTCGTTGACACCATTGAGGCGCAATACCACCAGGCTGCCATCGTTGAGCGTTACGCTGCTGTACACCGGCTTGTCTTTGGCTTCCGGCTTGCTCATGCGGAACACTGCCTGCAGCTCGACCGGATCAATGCCTTCCTGGCTGCGCGAGACCGCCTCCTGGACCTTCCAGCTCTGACCTTCCTGGGTAGCGCTCAGCGGGATGCTGCCGTCGCGCAGACCGGCAATCAGCGCGTCAGCCTTGGTTTTCAGAGCAGCAGTCGCTTGCTCTTTGGCCAGGTGCTTGCGGATGCTGTCCGATACCACGTCCAGGCCCAGTTGCTCAGGCTTGAGGTGCTCTTTGACGCGCAGGACCACGATGGTTTCCGGGTCCAGTTCGATGGCGGTGCTGTTGGCACCCTCTTCGAGCACTTCGGTGCTGAACGCAGCCTGGATCACAGCACGGTTGGCGGTGATACCTTCGCCGCCCTCACGACCGAACGCCGGTGCGGTCTGAACCTTCAAGCCCAGTTCCTGAGCTGGCTGAGCCAGGTCGGACGCTTCAAACGCAGAGTCTTCCAGCTGCTTGGTCACTTCGACAAAGCGCTGTTCGACTTGCTGGGTCTTGAGCTCGCGGCTCAGCTTGTCCTTGAGGCTGGCGAAGCTCGGCACTTCAGGCGCCTGCACGTCCAGCAACTTGATCAGGTGGAAACCGTAGTCCGTGCGAACCGGAGCGGAGACCTGGTCCTTGTTCAGCGCATACAGCGCCTCTTCAAAGGCCGGATCGTAGACGCCCTGCCCGGCATAACCAAGGTCACCGCCGTTGTTGGCCGAACCTGGGTCCTGGGAGAATTCCTTGGCCAGGGTGGCAAAGTCTTCGCCTTTGGCCAGACGCTGCTGGATCTCTTCGATCTTCGCTTTGGCCTGGGCCTCGTTCACCTTGTCGTTGACTTCGATAAGGATGTGCGCGGCATGACGCTGCTCGGCCAGGTTGGCGATTTCCTTCTCGTACATCGCCTTGAGCTCGTCTTCATCGACAGTAACCTGGTCAAAGAAGGCCGATTTCTTCAGCTCGATATAGTCAATAACGACCTGATCCGGGCTCATGAACTCTTTGGCGTGGGCATCGTAGTGCGCCTTGATCTGCTCGTCGGTGACCTTGGTCGCAGCCGGGTCGGCCTTGAAGGTCAGCGAAGCGAAATCACGGGTCTGTTTTTCCAGGCGGGCGAAAGCATTGACCTGGTCATCGGTGACGAAACCGCTGCCGGCCAGGCCAGCACGCAGTTGGCCGATGAGCATTTCCTGAGCCAGCATTTCGCGGAATTGCAGACGGCCGTAGCCCATCTGGCGGATCACCTGGTCGAAACGCTCGGCGCTGAACTTGCCATCAACCTGAAACTCAGGGGTCTGCAAGATCAGTTGATCAAGGGCCGCCTCGGAGAAGGCGAACTTGGCGTCTGCGGCGCCCTGAAGCAGCAGCTTGCGGTCGATCAGCCCTTTGAGCGCCGCTTCACGCAGCATGTTCTCGTTGAGCAGCGACGGATCAAAATCCTTGCCCAGCTGTTGCATCAGCTGCCGACGTTGCATGTCGACGGCCTGGCTCAGCTCGTTCTGGCTAATGGTTTCACCATTGACCTTGGCAGCATCCTGGCTGTGGGTGGTGGCCTGGAAGATGGCATCGAAGCCGGTCAGTGCCATCAAGGCTACGATGACACCGATGATGGTCTTGGCAATCCAACCTTGTGAATTGTCCCTGATATTCTGCAGCATGCGTCCCCCAGAAACGGCTGTACTGAATGAAACAACCGTGGAGCGTGGGTAGATTCCTGATAGAAGAAAGGCGCATCCGAAGATGCGCCTTCTCGTAACCGGCCAAACACCAGATGCTTTTCAGCGCTTACCGGTATTCAGCAGCCAAGCCAGGCGTGCGCCTGGCTCGGTTAGGCGTGAGCCTGAAGGAAGGTCTTAGTTGACAGCTTCTTTCAGAGCCTTGCCAGCCTTGAAGCCTGGCTTCTTGGCAGCAGGGATTTCCAGAGTCTTGCCGGTTTGCGGGTTGCGGCCGGTGCGAGCTGGGCGATCGGTTACGGAGAAGGTACCGAAACCTACCAGTACCACGGAGTCACCTGCCTTCAGGGCGCCGGTGACGGATTCGATTACTGCGTCCAGCGCACGGCCAGCTACAGCTTTCGGGATGTCAGCAGATGCGGCGATAGCGTCAATCAGTTCCGACTTGTTCACTCTAAGTCCCCTTATATCTCTATTGAGTTTGTTTCTAAGTATGTAATGAAAAGCTAAACGAGCGCTGGGTGGCCTAATGACGCTTAAGCGCCGCTTTATAACAAGGGCCTGAAAATACTGTCAAGAAAGCCCCCCAGCCAAATACGTACTAATGCGTGCTAATTCTTTCCTTGGAATCGCTGTCGCGCTTTTCATCCTTCGCGACAATCTCGGGAGCCACATCTGGTAAGGGCTCCGGGGCGTATTGCAGCGCAATTTGGAGGACTTCGTCAATCCATTTGACCGGTTTAATCTGAAGATCCTGTTTAATATTCTCAGGAATTTCCTTCAAATCGCGCACATTCTCTTCAGGAATGATCACGGTCTTGATCCCACCGCGGTGTGCCGCCAGCAATTTCTCCTTCAAACCACCGATGGCCAGCACCTGTCCACGCAGGGTAATTTCACCCGTCATGGCGACATCGGCACGCACCGGGATCTGCGTCAGGGCCGAGACCAGGGCGGTGCACATGCCGATACCGGCACTTGGACCATCCTTGGGCGTAGCGCCTTCAGGCATGTGGATGTGGGTGTCGCGCTTCTCGTGGAAGTCGGCCGGAATACCCAGGCTTCTCGCCCGGCTACGGACAACGGTCTGCGCGGCGGTGATCGACTCGACCATGACATCGCCCAGAGAACCGGTCTTGATCAACTGGCCCTTGCCTGGAATCACGGCAGCTTCAATCGTCAGCAACTCACCACCGACCTGCGTCCAGGCCAGACCCGTCACCTGCCCCACCTGGTCCTGTTGCTCAGCCAGGCCATAGCGGAACTTGCGCACCCCGAGGAAGTGCTCCAGCTGCTCGCCAGTGACCTTGACGGCCACCTGCTTGAGGCCAGCATGCTCCTTGACCACCTTGCGGCAGACCTTGGCGATCTGGCGCTCCAGACCCCGCACACCGGCTTCGCGGGTGTAGTAGCGGATGATGTCGCGAATCGCCGTGACATCCACTTCCAGCTCGCCCTTCTTCAGGCCGTTGGCCTTGATCTGCTTGGGCGTCAGGTATTTCACCGCGATGTTGATCTTCTCGTCTTCGGTGTAGCCCGGCAGACGGATGACTTCCATCCGGTCCAGCAGTGCTGGCGGGATGTTCATCGAGTTGGAGGTGCAGAGGAACATCACATCGGAAAGGTCGTAATCGACTTCCAGATAGTGATCGTTGAAGTTGTGGTTCTGCTCCGGATCGAGCACCTCAAGCAATGCCGAGGCCGGGTCGCCACGCATGTCGCTGCCCATTTTGTCGATTTCATCGAGCAGGAACAGCGGGTTGCGAACACCCACCTTGGTCATTTTCTGAATCAGGCGACCCGGCATCGAACCGATGTAGGTACGCCGGTGACCACGAATCTCGGCCTCGTCACGCACACCGCCCAGGGCCATGCGCACGAACTTGCGGTTGGTGGCACTGGCAATCGACTCGGCCAGGGAGGTTTTACCCACGCCGGGAGGGCCTACCAGGCACAGCACAGGGCCACGGATCTTCTTGACCCGTTTCTGCACGGCGAGGTACTCAAGGATGCGCTCCTTGACCTCTTCCAGACCGTAATGATCAGCGTCGAGGATCTCTTCGGCCTTGGCCAGGTCCAGACGTACCTTGCTCTGCGCCTTCCACGGCACCTGTACCAGCCAGTCCAGGTAAGAACGCACCACAGTGGCTTCAGCCGACATCGGCGACATCTGTTTGAGCTTGTTCAGCTCGGCCTGGGCCTTGGTGTAGGCGTCTTTTGGCAGGCCGGCAGCGTCGAGACGCTTTTTCAGCTCCTCGACTTCGTTGTGACCTTCTTCACTGTCGCCCAGCTCTTTCTGAATGGCCTTCATCTGCTCATTCAGGTAGTACTCGCGCTGGC
>OEPS010000393.1_pt1 | contig 15906 bp, 9 predicted proteins | sample 1539411 | NCBI WGS metagenome assembly OEPS01 (sample SAMN02671747, study PRJEB22543) | soil metagenome | biome: bacteria | place: China:Hunan Province, Lengshuijiang City | collected 2012-10-15 | depth 0.08m m
ATCGCCGATGGTAGTGTGGGGTTTCCCCATGTGAGAGTAGGTCATCGTCAAGATTAAATTCCGAAACCCCTATCTGCATATGCAGGTAGGGGTTTTGTCTTTGTGGCCGCTGAAATTTCCTCGGTGGGAGCGAGCTTGCCCCGCGATTGCGGTCCGTCAGCTATAGCGTATCGCGGGGCAAGCCCGCTCCCACTGGCCCGTGATATGGTTTCCCTCTGCCCGCACAGCCTCAAGGATGTCCAATGCCACACGCAAATCCACTTCTTCCTGGATTCATGGTGGTCCACGGCAATCGCCTGGATGAACTGCGCAGCCTGGTGGTGAGCTGGATGCGCCGCTACCCGCTGGCGCCCTTGGAAAACGAAATCGTCCTGGTGCAAAGCAACGGCATCGCCCAGTGGCTCAAGCTAGCCCTGGCCGAAGACCCTGAAGACGATGACCAGGGTGGCTGTGGCATTGCCGCGGCGATCGAGGTGCAACTGCCCGGCAGCTTCATGTGGCAGTTGTATCGCCGTGTTCTGGGGCGCGATGAGATCCCGGAAGTGTCTTTGCTCGATAAGGCCCCGTTGACCTGGCGGTTGATGCGTCTGCTGCCCGAGGTGATCGACCAACCGCACTTCGAGCCCCTGCAGCGCTTTCTTACCGACGATACCGACCTGCGCAAGCGCTACCAGTTGGCAGAGCGCCTGGCCGACCTGTTTGACCAATATCAGGTCTACCGTGCCGACTGGCTCAAGGACTGGGCTGCCGGGCGACATGTGCTGAACACCGCACGCGGCGACGCCAAACCCTTGCCTGCGGCCAACTGCTGGCAAGCGGAATTGTGGCGTGCGCTGTTGCTGGATGTCGGCGAGGAGGGCATGGCCCAGAGCCGTGCGGGCGTACACCAGCGCTTTATCGAACGCATCAACAGCCTGGAACAGGCGCCTGCCGGACTCCCTTCTCGGGTGATCGTCTTCGGTATTTCCTCGTTGCCAGCCCAGGCACTGGAAGCCTTGGCCGGCCTGGCCCGTTTCAGCCAGGTGCTGCTTTGCGTGCACAACCCCTGTCGTCATCACTGGGCGGATATCGTCGCCGACAAGGACCTGCTGCGTCATCAATACAAGCGCCAGCAACGCAAGCAGGGCATGCCCAGCCTGATCGATGCACAAACCCTGCACCAGCACGCACACCCGCTGCTGGCTGCCTGGGGCAAGCAGGGCCGTGACTACATCAACCTGCTCGACAGTTACGATGATCCCGGCAGTTACCGCGCAGCATTCAGCGATGGGCGCATCGACCTGTTCAGCGAAAGCCAGCCGCAAACCCTGCTCAACCAGTTGCAGGACGACATTCTCGAACTGCGGCCATTGGCAGAAACCCGCGAGCTGTGGCCCGCAGTCAATCCAGGCAAGGATCGCTCGGTACGCTTTCATATCGCCCACAGCCCGCAGCGGGAAGTAGAAATACTTCACGACCAGTTGCTTGCACGTTTCAGTGCCGATCCCGACCTGCGCCCGCGTGACGTGATTGTCATGCTGCCGGATATCAATACTTACGCGCCGCATATCCGTGCGGTGTTTGGCCAGTTGGGACGTGATGACACCCGATTCATCCCGTTTACCCTGACCGACCAGGGCCAGCGCGGCCGCGATCCGCTGCTGATTGCCCTGGAGCATCTGCTGAAATTGCCGGACAGCCGCTTTGCCGTCAGCGAGATTCTCGATCTGCTCGATGTGCCGGCCCTGCGTGCCCGCTTCGCAATCAAGGAAAGCGAGCTACCGACCCTGCACCGCTGGATCGAGGGCGCCGGTATCCGCTGGGGGTTGAACGCCGAACAACGCGCAAGTCTTGGCTTGCCCGCAGGGCTGGAACAGAACAGCTGGCGATTCGGCCTGCGGCGCATGCTGCTGGGCTATGCCGTGGGTATCGGCGAAAGCTGCGACGGAATCGAGCCGTTTGATGAAATCGGCGGGTTGGACGCAGCCTTGATCGGCCCTTTGGTGGCATTGCTCGACGCCCTGGAAATCGCTTATCAACAGCTGTCCCAGGCCGCGACTGCGGCCCAATGGGGCGAGCGCCTGCATGCGTTGCTGCAGGTGTTCTTCCTGGCTGAAACCGAACACGACGACTATCTGCTGGTACAACTGCAGACCTTGCGCGAAACCTGGTTGCAGACCTGTGAGTCGGTCGGTCTTGAAGATCTGCTGCCGCTCACTGTGGTGCGCGAAGCCTGGTTGGCGGGCCTCGATCAAGGGCGACTGTCGCAACGCTTCCTCGCCGGCTCGGTGAATTTCTGCACCCTGATGCCCATGCGCGCAATTCCGTTCAAGGTCGTCTGCCTGCTCGGTATGAACGATGGCGACTACCCGCGTGCGCAGCAACCGCTGGACTTCGACCTGATGGGCAGTGACTACCGTCCTGGCGATCGCTCGCGGCGCGAAGATGACCGCTACCTGCTGCTGGAAGCACTGCTTTCGGCCCGTGATCAGTTGTATGTCAGTTGGGTCGGCCGGAGCATTCGCGATAACAGCGAACGTCCTGCCTCTGTACTGATCGGGCAACTGCGCGATCATCTCGCTGCGGGTTGGCGATTGTCCGGAGCCAAGGACGGGGACACGCTTGATGGCGGCGAACAGCTGCTGCATGCCTTGACCGTCGAGCATCCGTTGCAACCTTTCAGTGCCCGCTACTTCCATAAGGGCAGCAGCCTGTTCAGTTACGCGCGTGAGTGGCGAACGCTGCATCTGCCCGCTGAGGAACAGGCCAAGGTTGATCATGAACTGCCGCCCTACAGCAGCGATGAAGCCTTGAGCCTGACCTTGCTGCAGGACTTCCTGCGTCATCCCGTGCGGCACTTCTTCAGTCAGCGCTTGAAGGTATTCTTCGAGGCGGCTGAAGCGCCGCTGGCCGATGAGGAACCCTTTGTTCTCGATGCCTTGCAACGCTACAGCCTGAGTGAAAGCCTGTTGGCCGCTGCACTGGCGGCTCCCGAGGGTGTTGATCAGGCACTTGGGGCTCAAGCCCGTCGCCTGCAGGGCAGCGGTATGCTGCCGTTGGCGGGGTTCGGCGAGTGCCTGCAAACGGAGTTGATCGAGCCGCTGCCGGATCTTCTACAGCGTCACCAGCAACTGCTGCGCCAATGGCCCAACGCCCTGGACAGTGCCTTGCCGATTCGTTTCGAGTACCGCCAGCTCAAGCTCGAAGGCTGGCTCGGCCGGGTCTATCAACGCGACGATCAGTCCTTGCTGAGCGTTACTACCCTGCCCAATGGCATCAGTAGTGGTCGCTCGTTGAAGTGGCATCGGCTGACCTCAACCTGGGTCATGCACCTGGCCGCCTGCGCTGTGGGCCTGCCGCTGCACAGCGCGGTGGTGGCCACGGACATCACGCTGTTGCTGGCTCCCATCGAGCAACCCCGCGCTGCCGGCTTGCTCGGCGACTTGCTGCTGGCCCGTCAGGCCGGGATGTGCGCGCCGCTACCCGTGGCGGTCAAGACGGCGTTTGCCTGGCTGGCGCAGAGCGATCCCGACAAAGCCTTGGCGATTGCCGCCAAGGCCTATGAAGGAGACGGCCAGAACAGCTTCGGTGAACGCAGTGAAAGCACTGCGCTGGCACGTCAGTTCAGCGATTTCGCGGCGCTGACTGCCAGCGAAGAATTCGAGGGCTGGTGTGAAGCCTTGTACCGCCCGATGTTCGATGCGCCCTGGCAGACCGTGGGCAATGAAGAGGACGCCCAATGAGTCGCAACGCTCCCCTGGCCCTGACGTTTCCACTGCACGGCAGCCAGCTGATCGAAGCCAGCGCCGGCACCGGTAAAACCTTCACCATTTCGGCGCTGTACCTGCGGCTGGTGCTCGGTCATGGCGGCGAGCAGGGCTTTGGTCGTGAATTGCTGCCGCCTCAAGTTCTGGTAGTGACCTTCACGGATGCCGCCACCAAGGAATTGCGCGAGCGTATTCGTACGCGCCTGGCTGAAGCGGCGCGCTTCTTCCGCGGCGAACTGGCCGATGCCGATCCGTTGCTGCAGCAACTGCGCGATGACTATCAACAGGACCTGTGGCCAGCCTGCGCCAATCGACTCGATGTCGCCGCACAATGGATGGACGAGGCGGCGGTCTCGACCATTCACAGCTGGTGCCAGCGCATGCTGCGCGAACATGCCTTCGACAGCGGCAGCCTGTTCACCCAGTCCCTGGAAACTGACCACAGCGAGTTGCTTGGTCAGGTGATGCGTGATTACTGGCGGCGCTTTTGCTACAGCATGCAAGGCGATGCCCTGGCCTGGGTACGCAGTCATTGGGTCAGCCCGGACGCGTTGCTACCGCGGGTGCGCGCGCTGTTTGGGCGCCAACGCGTCGAGAATAGTGCCGAGGAGCCGCAGGCGCTGATTGACGCGGTGTTGCAACAGCGCGCCGAGCAGTTGCGCCGGCTCAAGACGCCCTGGGCACAGTGGTCCGGCGAGTTGCTGCAGATCTGCCGCGACGGTGTGGCTGCCAAGCAGGTGGACGGGCGCAAGATGCAGGCGCGTTTCTTCGAGCCCTGGTGCGAAAAACTTGCCGCCTGGGCGACAGATGAACTGGCGCTGGAGCTGGAGCTTGGCACTGGCTTCACCCGCCTGACCCGTGTCGGCATGGCGGAAGCCTGGAAAGGCGAGGCGCCAAGCCATCCGGCGCTGCAGGCCATGGAGAGCCTGCAAGAGCAATTGAAAGCCTTGCTGACGCCTGATGCCTGCTTGTTGGAACATGCCGCTGCATGGGTCGGTACACGCTTCGAACAGGAAAAGCGCCGGCGTGCCGAAATGGGTTTCGACGACATGCTGCTGCGCCTGGACCATGCCCTGCACGGCGACACGGGTGAGCGACTGGCTGGCCTTATCCGCGAGCAGTTCCCGGTGGCCTTGATCGATGAGTTCCAGGATACCGACCCGATTCAGTATCGGATCTTCCAGCGTATCTACCGCATCGAGGAGAACGTTCAGGACACCGGCCTGTTCATGATCGGTGACCCCAAGCAGGCGATCTACGCCTTCCGGGGCGCCGACATCTTCACCTACCTGGGCGCCCGTCGTGCCACCGCCGGGCGCTTGCACAGCCTGGACACCAACTACCGTTCCAGTCAGGCGATGGTCAGCGCGGTCAACCATGTGTTCATGCAGGCCGAGCTGCGCGAGCAGGGGCGGGGCGCCTTCCTGTTCCGCGAAGGGGATGACAACCCGGTGCCCTTTGTCGAGGTCCAGGCCAAAGGACGCAGCGAGCAGCTCCAGGTCGACGGGCAAGCGCTCGCGGCACTTAACCTGTGGCAGTTGCACAGCGACGAGCCCGTCTCCGGCGCGGTCTACCGTCAGCAGGTGGCGGCCAGCTGCGCCAGCCAGATCGTCGCACTGCTCAATGGCGGGCAGCAGGGCCGTAGCGGTTTTCTCCAGGCCGATCAGTCGTTGCGCGGCTGCCTGCCTTCTGACATCGCCATCCTCGTGCGCGATGGCCGTGAAGCACAGCTGATTCGTGCCGAACTGGCGGCCCGCGATGTGCGCAGCGTGTACCTGTCAGACAAGGACTCGGTGTTTGCCGCGCAGGAAGCCCAGGACCTGCTGGCCTGGCTCAAGGCCTGCGCCGAGCCGGATGTCGAGCGCCTGCTCAAGGCGGCACTGGCCAGCATTACCCTGAACCTGCCACTGTCGGCCCTGGAGCAGTTGAACCAGAACGAACGGGTGTGGGAACGCTGGGTCATGCAGTTCCGCCAGTACCGGCTGATCTGGCGAACCCAAGGTGTGCTGCCGATGCTGCGGCGCTTGCTGCACGACTTCGATCTGCCACAAGTGTTGATGATGCGCAGCGACGGCGAGCGCGTGCTGACCAACCTGCTGCACCTGGCCGAGTTGCTGCAACAGGCCGCCACCGAGCTCGATGGCGAGCAGGCCTTGATCCGTCACCTGGGCGAGCACCTGGCCAGTGCCGGTCAAGCGGGTGAAGAGCAGATCTTGCGTCTGGAAAGTGATGAGCAATTGGTCAAGGTGGTCACCATCCACAAGTCCAAGGGGCTGGAATATCCGCTGGTGTTCCTGCCGTTCATTTGCACCAGTAAGCCGGTGGACGGCCAGCGCTTGCCCTTGGCCTGGCACGACAGCGATGGCCAGGCGCACCTGACCCTGACCCCTGATGCCGAGCAGATCGCCATGGCCGACGATGAGCGCCTGGCTGAAGACCTGCGTCTGCTCTACGTCGCCCTGACGCGCGCGCAACATGCGTGCTGGCTGGGGGTTGCCGACCTCAAGCGCGGCACAGGCAAGACCTCGTTGTTGCACCGCTCGGCACTGGGTTACCTGCTCGGTGGTGGTACGCCTCTGGCCGCTTCCAGCCAGTTGAGTGACTGGCTGCAAACGCTGCAGAGCGGTTGCCCGGCAATTGCCAGCAGCGCCCTGCCAGAAGCCGACGAACAAGGTTATAGCGCACCACGCAATCAGGCCGAACTGCTCCCTGCACGTCAGCCCAAGCGTCGTGCCGCCGAGAACTGGTGGATCGCCTCCTACAGTGCGCTGCGCATTGGCGAGGAGTCGCTGACCCTGGCTGCGGACAGCTCTCAGGCCCAGCAGTTGCTCGATGACGAGCGTCCCGACCCGCAACAGCTGCGTGAAGTGATGCCCGGCAGCGGTGATATCCATCGCTTTCCACGCGGCCCCAACCCGGGGACTTTCCTTCACGGCCTGCTCGAATGGGCCGGTCATGAAGGCTTTGCTCAGGTGACCGCGAACGATGAGGCGCTCAAGCGCACAGTGGGCCAGCGCTGCAACCGTCGTGACTGGGCAGGCTGGATCAACACCCTCGGCCATTGGTTGCAAAAGTTGTTGGTGCAGCCGATGGCGCTGGCGCCGGACAGCCCTTTGGTGGCCTTGAATCAGTTGGGGCAGTATCAGATCGAAATGGAATTCTGGTTTGCCAGCCATAAGGTCGATGTCGGCCAGCTTGACCGACTGGTGTGTGAACACACCCATCAGGGCGCTAGCCGGGTCGCGGCTCAACCAGCCCAGCTCAACGGCATGTTCAAGGGCTTCATCGACTTGGCTTTTGAGCACGACGGGCGTTATTACGTGGCCGACTACAAGTCCAACTGGCTTGGCCCTGATGACCATGCCTACAGCGAACTGGCCATGGAGTCGGTCATCCTCAGTCACCGCTACGACCTGCAATATGTACTCTATCTGCTCGCCTTGCACCGCCAGTTGCGTGCGCGGCTGCCGGACTACGACTACGACTTGCATGTGGGCGGTGCGGTATTTGTCTTCTTGCGCGGTGTGCATTCGGCGTCTGGTGGTGTGTATTTCGTCAAACCACCGCGGGAGCTGATCGAGCGCCTCGATGCCCTGTTCCGCGGCGCCAGTACACCGCAGCAACACGACCTGTTCCTGGGAGATGCACCATGAGCCGTACCCTCGACGACCTGCTGCCGACACCGCTGGATGCCCGCCATCTGGCGGCGCTTGAGCCCTTGAGCGACAGTGCCGACCTGCTGGCGCTGCTTGACCGCTGGGTTGAGCGTGGCTGGCTGCGTGCGCTGGATCGGGCCTTTGTCGGCTTTCTCGAAGAGCGCGATCCCGGCGGCGACCCGCTGGTGTTGCTGGCGGCTGCTCTGGCCAGCCACCAGCTGGGACATGGTCATGTCTGCCTGGACCTGGGCGAGACCCTGGCCGAACCGGACTTTGCCCTGTCGCTGCCACCGGAGGGCGATGCCCTGGCCGGCCCGTTGCTGTTGCCCTCGCAACTGCTGGAGCAACTGGCCCTGAGCACCTGGTTGCAACGCTTGGCCAGCAGTCGCCTGGTGGCCGATGGTGCTCGCGTTGAAGAGGCCTCGCGGCCCTTGGTACTGAGCGGTCAGCGTTTGTACCTACGCCGCTACTGGGCGTATGAGCGGCAGATCGACAGCGCCTTGCGCCAACGCCTGGAGCAGGTCGAGCCGACGCCGGCCGATCTCTCGGCGCGGTTGGCCCAACTGTTTGACGGTGGCAGCCAACCAGGGCAGGTGGATTGGCAAAAGCTGGCCTGTGCCCTGGCTACCCGCAGCGCCTTCAGCATCATTACCGGTGGCCCGGGTACTGGCAAGACGACCACGGTGGTGCGTCTGCTGGCGTTGCTCCAGGCACCTGCAGTAGACGCTGGCCGTCCGTTGCGCATTCGCTTGGCGGCGCCCACCGGCAAGGCGGCGGCGCGCCTGACCGAGTCTATCGGCCAGCAGGTCGAACGTCTCGCGGTTGACGTTCAGGTGCGGGAGAACATTCCTACCGATGTATCGACGGTGCACCGCCTATTGGGCAGCCGCCCGGGCTCGCGACATTTTCGTCACCATGCGGGCAACCCCCTGCCTCTGGATGTACTGGTGGTCGACGAGGCGTCGATGATCGACCTGGAGATGATGGCCAACCTGCTCGCTGCATTGCCGCCTCATGCTCGCTTGGTATTGCTGGGAGACAAGGACCAACTGGCCTCGGTGGAAGCAGGCGCGGTACTCGGTGACCTGTGCCGGGATGCCGAGGCCGGCCGTTACAGCGCCCAGACCCAAGCCTGGCTGGAGAGCGTCAGCGGTGAAACCCTGGCAGGCAGAGAACTGCAAGCCGGCAGCGCCGAGCAGTACCCGCTGGCCCAGCAGGTGGTGATGCTGCGGTTTTCCCGGCGCTTCGGGGAAACCAGCGGCATCGGCCGGCTGGCGCGGCTGGTCAATCTGCAGGACGCCGAGCAGGCCCGTGCCTTGTTGAAGCAGACGCAAGATGACGTGTTTGGCCTGACCTTGCGCGGTGAGCAGGATCGCGCCCTGGACCGTCTGCTGCTGGATGGCCTTGGCCGTGGCAACGATGGCCCGCAGGGTTATCGCAGCTATTTGCAGATCATTGGCCGGCAACGTCCGCCCCTGAGCACGCCAGCCGATGACCCGCGCTGGGAAACCTGGGCCATGGCCGTGCTGCAGGGCTTTGAAACCTTCCAGTTGCTGTGTGCTGTGCGCAAAGGCCCTTGGGGCGTTGAAGGGTTGAACCAACGGGTTGGCCGGGTGCTGGGCGCTGCCGGCCTGATCGATGTCGAGCAACCCTGGTATGAGGGGCGACCGGTGCTGATGACCCGTAACGACTATGGTCTGGGCTTGATGAACGGCGACATCGGTATTGCCTTGCGCCTGCCAGATGAACAGCAGCCTGGTCAGCAGGTGTTACGCGTGGCCTTTGCTCGTAACGATGGTCGTGGCGGGGGGCGCTTCGTATTGCCTAGCCGCCTCAACGAGGTCGAAACCGTGTATGCCATGACCGTGCACAAGTCCCAGGGCTCGGAATTCACCCATACTGCGCTGGTACTGCCTGACGCCCTGAACCCGGTGTTGACCAAGGAGTTGATCTACACCGGTATCACCCGCGCGAAAAGCTGTTTCACTTTGATTGAGCCGCGCCAGGGCGTTTTCGAGGATGCAGTGCGGCGTAAGGTCAAACGCATTTCCGGATTGATGCTGGAGCAGGTATGAGCACGCTGATTCGGCCTTTCACCGGATTGCCAGGGGCCTGCTCTCTCGCTGGAAAATCGGCCTCTGTGCTATCGTTGCGGCATCATTCCGCAGGGTTTTAAGAGATTTCCTTCATGAAAGTGGCCGCCCCGACATCGGGACGCGTGACGAGCCGGGGGCGCTCGCTGATGGCTGCGTTGCCGCTGTTGTTCGGTACGCTGGCCTCTGCCGAGACTCCGCCGACCTCGACCCTGGCTGAGCAACGCGCCACTGCCGTGACCCAGGTAGTGCTGGGCATTCTCAGTTACGCGCGCTGGCCGGTTGAGCCTGCACCGTTGCGTCTGTGCCTGATCGGCCCTACCGAATACGCCGATGACCTGGTCAAGGGCACTACTCAGGCCACTGGCCGTCCGCTGCTGGTGCGGCGCCTGTTGGCCGGTGACACGCGCATCGCCAATGAGTGCGACGCGATTTACCTGGGCCAGTTGACCGCGAATGAGCGCAGCCAGTTGTTCAACGCAATCAGTGGTCATCCGATCCTGAGCATCAGTGAAGCCGACGATCCGTGCACGGTGGGCAGTGTGTTCTGCCTGCGGGTCAGCGATCGCCAGGTGGCCTTCGAGGTCAACCTTGATTCGGTGGCGCGCAGCGGCGTACGCATCCATCCCTCGGTGCTGCAGTTGTCGCGGCGACGGGCGGTACAGCCATGATTGGTTTTGGCTGGGGGCGCCAGCGCCCGACCCTGCGCGCGGTCCTGGGCCGTCGCCACTTGAGCGTGGCCTTGCTGGCGGTAGGGTTGGCGGGCGTTGCCCTGACCGTACTCGGCGTGCTGGCGCTGCGGGTGTATGCCAATCACAACCTGCACCTGATCGCCCGCTCGATCAACTACACCGTCGAAGCTGCCGTAGTCTTCAACGACAGCAGCGCAGCCAATGAGGCGCTGGCCCTGATCGCCTCCACTGAAGAGGTGGCCGATGCCAAGGTATTCGACGACAGCAACCAGTTGCTCGCCCGTTGGCAGCGCAGCGATGACAGCCTGCTCGCGCAGATCGAACAACAGGTAGCCCGCGCCTTGCTGGAAGAGCCGATCATCCTCCCGGTGCTGCACCAGGGCCAGCAGGTCGGTCGTATCGAGCTGGTGGGCCAGGGCGGGAGTCTGGTGCGTTTTCTGCTCAGCGGCCTCGCCGGCATTCTCCTCTGTACGGTGCTCAGCGCCGTGGGGGCGCTGTACCTGTCGCGACGTATGTTTGGCGATATCGTTGGTCCCTTGCGCAGCCTGGCCACGGTGGCGCATGCAGCGCGGCGCGAGCGCAGCTTCGACCGTCGCGTACCTGAGGCGCAGATCGCTGAACTCAATGAACTGGGTAACGACTTCAATGCCCTGCTCGACGAGCTGGAAAGTTGGCAGAGCCATCTGCAGAGCGAGAATGAAAGCCTTGCTCACCAGGCCAGTCATGACAGCCTGACCGGTTTGCCCAACCGGGCTTTTTTCGAGGGCCGGCTCAGTCGCACGCTGCGCAACGCCAGCAAGTATCAGGAGCACATGGCGCTGCTGTTTCTCGACAGCGACAACTTCAAGGACATCAACGATGGTCATGGCCATGCGGCGGGTGATGAAGTCCTGGTGAGTGTCGCCACCCGGGTGCGTGCGCAGTTGCGCGAGACCGATCTGGTCGCCCGCTTGGGCGGAGACGAGTTTGCCGTGCTGCTGGCGCCCCTTCACAGTCGCGAAGATGCCCAGCGCATCGCCGAGAAGATCATTGCCAGCATGCGCCTGCCGATTCGCCTGGCAGAAGGGCAGAGCATCGTTACCTCCCTGAGCGTGGGTATCGCCTTTTTCCCCGATGATGGTCTGACGCCATCAGACCTGCTTAACGCCGCCGACGCGGCGATGTATCAGGCCAAGCGCAACACCCGTGGCCAGTGGCAAACGGCAGAGACGGAGCGCTCTGCCAATCAAGTACAAAACAGGAGCTGAACCGTGACACACCTGAGTCGATACCTGCGTTTTCACTTTGCCTGCCTGGCGCTGATGCTGTTGGCCCTGGGCGGCTGCCAGAGTGTGCCGCCCAAGGGCCTGACGCCTGAACAGATAGCCCTGCTCAAGCAGGAAGGTTTCCGGTTGACCGACGAAGGCTGGGAGTTTGGCTTGTCGAGCAAGGTGTTGTTCGGTAGCGACCTGGATGCGCTCAACACTGAGAGTCGAACCATTGTCGAGCGTATTGGCAAGTCACTGCTGTCGGTGGATATCCAGCGGGTGCGGGTTGACGGCCATACCGATGCCTCGGGCCGCGATGCCTATAACGAGCAGCTGTCGCTGCGCCGGGCCAAGAGTGTCGCCAACGCCCTGACCGCTGTCGGCATGCGCCCGGAAAACGTCGAGACCCGCGGGCTGGGCAGCCGCGAACCGGTGGCCAGCAACGACACCCGTGCCGGGCGCATGGAAAACCGCCGGGTGGCTATCGTGGTCGCCTCCGACTAATCGGCAAATCCCATCGTGCGCGACTCGCCCATCAACAGCGGCGTGTTGCGCTCGGTCACTGCGCGAATGTAATCCCACAACAGGGTGATCCGCTTCAACTTGCGCAGGTCCTCGCGGCAGTACATCCAGAACTGCCGGGTAATCTCCACCTCTTCAGGCAGAATCGCCACCAGGCGCGGATCCTGCGCGGCCAGAAAACACGGCAAAATCGCCAACCCGCGACCCTGCTGGGCCGCCACGTACTGGGCGATCACGCTGGTGCTGCGCAGGTTGGCGCTGGCGGCCGGGATCAGATTGGCCAGGTACAGCAGCTCGGAACTGAAGGCCAGGTCATCGACGTAACTGATGAATTGATGACGCGCCAGGTCGCTGCTGCGGGTGATCGGTTCGTGGCTGTCGAGGTATTCCTGGGTGGCGTACAGGCGCAGGCGGTAGTCGCACAGCTTGCAGCAGACATACGGCCCATGCTCCGGGCGCTCCAGGGCGATGACGATGTCGGCTTCACGCTTGGACAGGCTGATGAAGTGCGGCAGCGGCAGGATGTCCACGGAGATCGCCGGATAGGCATCGACGAAGCGGCTGAGTTGCGGGGTGATGAAGAAGCTGCCGAAGCCCTCGGTACAGCCCATGCGCACATGCCCGGAAAGTGCCACGCCGGACCCTGAAACCTGCTCGCAAGCCATGTGCAAGGTGCTTTCGATGGACTCTGCATAACTGAGCAGACGCTGCCCTTCAGCGGTCAGGACAAAGCCGTTGGTCCGCGATTTTTCGAACAGCAAAGTACCCAGTGCCAGCTCCAGCGAACTGATCCGCCGCGACACGGTGGTGTAGTCCACGCCCAGGCGCTTGGCCGCGCTGCTGGCCTTGCGGGTGCGGGCCACTTCGAGAAAAAACTTCAGGTCGTCCCAGTTCAGGGCGCCGAGGGAGGTGATGTTTTTTTGCATGTTGGTCCGGCTTTTATGTGCGTTTTTATTGGATCTTTGCACATCTATACTCCAAAACAAGCCCTAGACCCAAGCGTCCGTTGAGGCTATCTCGGCGGCGTCGATCTCTCCCAAACAATAACTTCAGGAGAACGCACATGAACGCATCCCTTACTCCCGGCCAGACCAAGGTCGAGCAGGTCAAGCTGCTGATCGACGGCCAGTGGGTCGAATCGAAAACCAGCGAATGGCGCGACGTGGTCAACCCGGCCACGCAACAAGTACTCGCCCGTGTGCCGTTCGCCACCGCCGAAGAAGTTGATGCGGCGATCGCTGCCGGCCAACGTGCCTTCAAGACCTGGCGCGACACCCCGATCGGCGCCCGCATGCGCATCATGCTCAAGCTGCAAGCCTTGATCCGTGAACACTCCAAGCGCATTGCCGTGGTTCTCAGTGCCGAGCAAGGCAAGACCATTGCCGACGCCGAAGGTGACATCTTCCGCGGCCTGGAAGTGGTCGAGCATGCGTGCAGCATCGGTAGCCTGCAGATGGGCGAATTCGCCGAGAACGTCGCCGGTGGTGTCGATACCTACACCCTGCGCCAGCCTATTGGTGTCTGCGCCGGTATCACGCCGTTCAACTTCCCGGCGATGATTCCGCTGTGGATGTTCCCGATGGCCATCGTCTGCGGCAACACCTTCGTCCTCAAGCCATCCGAGCAGGACCCGCTGTCGACCATGATGCTGGTGGAGCTGGCGCTGGAAGCCGGTGTGCCGGCCGGTGTACTGAACGTCGTACACGGCGGCAAGCAAGTGGTCGATGCCCTGTGCACCCACACCGATATCAAGGCGATCTCCTTTGTCGGTTCCACCGAAGTCGGCACCCACGTCTACAACCTCGCCGGCCAGCACGGCAAGCGCGTACAGTCGATGATGGGGGCGAAGAACCATGCGGTGGTCCTGCCTGACGCCAACCGTACCCAGACCCTCAATGCCCTGGTTGGTGCCGGCTTCGGTGCGGCCGGTCAGCGCTGCATGGCCACCTCGGTGGCGGTGCTGGTGGGCAAGGCGCGCGAGTGGTTGCCGGAGCTCAAAGAACTGGCGTCCAACCTCAAGGTCAATGCCGGCAGCGAGCCGGGCACCGATGTCGGCCCGCTGATTTCCAAGCGTGCCAAGGAGCGTGTACTGGGCCTGATCGAAAGCGGCATCAAGGAAGGCGCCAAGCTTGAGCTCGATGGACGTGAAGTGAGCGTGCCTGGCTTCGAGCAAGGCAACTTCGTCGGCCCGACCCTGTTCTCCGGGGTAACCACCGACATGCAGATCTACACCCAGGAAATTTTCGGCCCGGTGCTGGTGGTGCTGGAAGTCGACACCCTCGACGAAGCCATTGCCCTGGTCAACCGCAACCCCTTCGGCAACGGCACTGGCCTGTTCACCCAAAGTGGTGCGGCAGCGCGCAAGTTCCAGAACGAAATCGACGTCGGTCAGGTCGGCATCAACATCCCGATTCCAGTGCCAGTGCCATACTTCAGCTTCACCGGTTCGCGTGGCTCCAAGCTCGGCGACCTTGGCCCGTACGGCAAGCAAGTGGTGCAGTTCTACACTCAGACCAAGACGGTCACCAGTCGCTGGTTCGATGACGACAGCGTCAACGACGGTGTGAACACCACCATCAGCCTGCGCTAAGGAGCTCATCATGCGTATTGCATTTATCGGTCTGGGTAACATGGGCGCGCCGATGGCGCGCAACCTGATCAAGGCCGGGCATCAACTGCAGCTGTTCGATCTGAACAAGACCGTGCTGGCCGAACTTGCCGAACTCGGTGGGCAAATCAGCAGCTCACCGCGTGACGCGGCGCAGCAGAGCGAACTGGTGATTACCATGCTGCCAGCCGCCGCCCATGTGCGCGGTGTGTACCTGAATGAGGACGGTGTGCTGGCAGGTGTGCGTGCTGGTACGCCAGTGGTCGACTGCAGCACCATCGACCCGCAAACCGCCCGTGATGTTGCCGCAGCTGCGGCCAGGCAAGGTGTGGACCTGGCCGATGCGCCGGTGTCGGGTGGCACCGGTGGTGCGGCGGCGGGCACCCTGACCTTCATGGTTGGCGCCAGCGATGAACTGTTCGCCACGCTGCAACCGGTGCTGGCGCAGATGGGCCGTAACATCGTGCATTGTGGTGCAGTGGGTACCGGGCAGATCGCCAAGATCTGCAACAACCTGTTGCTGGGCATCTCGATGATCGGTGTGTCGGAAGCCATGGCCCTGGGCAATGCCCTGGGCATCGACACCAAGGTACTGGCGGGCATCATCAACAGCTCCACCGGACGTTGCTGGAGCTCCGACACCTACAACCCTTGGCCGGGCATCATCGAAACTGCACCCGCCTCGCGTGGCTACACCGGTGGTTTTGGTGCCGAACTGATGCTCAAGGACCTGGGCCTGGCGACTGAAGCAGCGCGTCAGGCGCACCAGCCGGTGATCCTCGGTGCCGTGGCCCAGCAGCTGTACCAGGCCATGAGCCTGCGCGGTGACGGTGGCAAGGATTTCTCGGCGATTGTCGAAGGTTATCGAAAGAAGGATTAACGAGCGAGGTGGGCTTCATCGCGGGCCAGGTGGCCTTTCCTCTGCAACTGCGCACCAGAGGGAAGGGCGCTTGGTCAGCGATTTTTGTGTGCTGGCTCGTTAACCTCAATTTGCACTTATTAAAATGCCAGGGTTGAATAGATAGGGGGCTTACAAGTAATGTGACAATATTAGGCAGGAGAAGAGCGTAATATGTGCCACCCACAGGGTTACAAGTAATAGTTTGGTTCGTCTTGGAAAGTTTGCTATTTCTTCGCGGTCAACTAGGTTTCTCCAGGTGAAAATGATTGGAACAGCAAGTACAGTTGCGATGGAGCCTGTGCGCATGAGTTTTCCGATGAGTCCGGCGTGCTGGTAAAGTTTTGTGTTGTGCCTTATGTATTGGCTTTTTGGGAATAGGGACTCGTAGTGCTCAGTGCGCTTTAGGGCGATGAAACATTGAATGGTCATTGTTATGATAAT